>Ga0214542_1006444_pt1 | contig 21398 bp, 10 predicted proteins | sample CNSS1metaG_FD_160096 | JGI IMG/M metagenome (GOLD analysis project Ga0214542, IMG submission 160096) | Root nodule microbial communities from cowpea collected in UCLA plant growth center, Los Angeles, California, USA - CNSS1 | ecosystem: Host-associated > Plants > Roots > Nodule | place: USA...
CAACCATTTGTGAGAGTTTCCTCCCTTGGGAGTGAATACTTTTAAGCCTTATCTTGCATAGCAAGTGGCGGCACACATCCACTCATCTTCAAGGTTGTCATGGCTTCTAGCCTAGCCTTGTAGTGGCATGCTTCTCACATTTTTACCATTTCTTTCCTTTCCATTTTATGTTTTCTTCTTCCTTTAATTGTTCTTTGTTTTGTATGGTTTATGTGTTTTCCCTTTCCTTTTTGTTTTGAATCAATCCATCATCTTCTTCTCTTGAGCTTGTGAAAGGAACCTTCATATCTAGATAGCTTGCTATCTTAATGTCTAGTGGGGATTTCACTTAGCTTTTTTAATCAACTCACACCATATTCAATAATCTTAAAAAGGAACAAGATAATCCTTCATCACGTCCTCTAGCTTGACTAAGATCTGATGATATCCAGACATCAAGTCAATCTTAGAGAACGTTGTCGCTCCTCTCAACTCATCTAACAAGTTGTTAATCCTCGATAGTGGATACTTGTTCTTAATGGTCAGCTTGTTCAATTAACGGTAGTCAACACAAAGCCTTGAGTTGTCATCCTTCTTCTTCACTAACAACACAGGTGCTCCCCATGGCGATGCACTCGGTCGGATGAACTTCTTCTCTAGCAGATCCTCAATCTACTTCTTTAGCTCCGCTAACTCTATCGGTGCCATCCGGTACGGTGTCATCGATATTGGGCCAACTCCATGGATGAGATCAATTGTGAAATCCACATCCCTGCTTGGCAATAGTTCAGGAATTTCGTCTAGAAATACATCAACATACTCATCCACCAACGGTATGCTTCTGAACTTCTCAACTAAGCTCTTTTTTTCTCTTTGAGCCACTATCATAAAATAAGTAACTCTAGTTTCTATCTCCTTCAGTGCCTGGTTAGTCAATATCACCTCTAGTCCTTTTGTATCTAGGAACACCAATCTGTGTTGTCCGCAATCAATAACAATGTGGTTGCCGGAGAAACAGTCCATCCCAAGAATCACGTCCAAACCCTCCATCGGCAAACATATGAGATTCACCTTGAACTTGCGGCCTGCAACTTCCATAGGGCATGCCACACGAACTAAGTTGGTAAATACCTGCCCAGATGTCGACCTCACGACTATTAACTCGCACCCTAGCTCTCGAATCACAAGTTTGAGCCTCCTTACACATTCATTGGATACGAATGAATGGGTTGTTGTCGAGTCAAACAATACCACAACCGTGTTATCAAAAAGGAAGCAAGTGTCTTGCACCAGATTGCTTGACTGAGTTGTTTAGGTGTTAGTCAGTGCAAACACACGCCGTGGTGCTCTGGGTCGCTCTCATGCTGGCTTCTTTGTTGGAGCTCCACCAGCTAGTTTCTTGTTAGGATGAGCGAAGTGTCCGGTCTGCTCACATATATAGCACTTGCTAGTGCTCGAGCCTCCTCTAGAAATGCTAGAGGGTTTTGGGTAGTCCCTCCTAAGATGCTCTCCCCCACAGTTATAACACTACAGTTTCCTAGCTGAAGACTACGGTTTACTATATGGTTTCTTCTACTGTTTGGAGTCTGTGGTGGCCTTCTACGATCGTGTCGCTCTACTGGGCCCATCTCCAACTGCTCAACTACTTTCGCTTACTCGACCAAAACTAGAAATTCTCTGATCCTGAGTGGCACCAAGAACCTGCACAACTGATGTTTGAGTTCGCCCTCGACTTTCTGCACCTCCACTCTTCTGTGATAGTTGGCGAGTAGAATCTCGACAAATACTCAAACCTATCAGGGTAAGCCTGCACGGTCATACTTCCCTGCTGAAGTGTAAGGAACTCTACTTCTCGCTCATGCTTTGCGTTGTCTGGAAAATATTTCTCCCGGAACCCCGTCTTGAAGGTAGTACAGGTCACCTACTCTTCAATGGTCTGCATTAGTTGTTGCATCCCCTATCACCAATACTCAGTGTTTGCCACCAGAAGGAATGTGACAAACGTCAGCCTCTGTGCATCCTTGTAGTCAATAACTCTACAAATTTTCTCGCACTCTTGTAGTCAGGCATCTGCCTCATCATGAATGGCCTTGCAGAGAATTTGGCTGGCCTGTGCCTCATGAAATCCTCCATGGTCACAAAACAGGTAGGTGCGACCATGGCTCTGGGCTGCCTTGCAATAGGTTGCATTGTGTCCACCATCTGATGAATCGCATGTGCGATCTCATATGCTCCAACATTATTCCTTCTCCTTCTGTTAGACATAGCCTGTGCACGCCACATTTTCAGTTGTTCACACCAAACAGCTCCAGTTAAGCCTTACATAACCAAAACTTAGTCAATAACAACAAAATAGTCTCGCAAGTGAAACACAATAAGCTCACTCCTCATAAACCCCAAAAATCTTTTCAAAACAAGACTTTGATACCAAATGTAACATCCCGTCCGGATATTACGAATTTAAGTAAAATAAAGTAGATATAAACATTAAACATCATTTATTATAATTTCATTTTCCAAAAACGCGGGAAATTTGAAACTTTATTACGTCATCATCAAATACCTCAAATCCATGATTTATAAAACTCAAAATACAAAAGCTAAGTCCAATAATCTCAAATGATTACAAAACCTTAAAATTCATAAAAGTCATAAAACTTTGAAGAATAATTTCCCAAGCTAGCCCACGCTCTGACTCTATGCCTCACCAGATCCACCTGCAACATCATTTGCTCCTGTGTACCGCATACACGATCATCGCCAAACACAAGCAGATAGGGTGAGCTAATAGTATATAAAACATATACAAAGCAAATATATAAACAACCAACATCAACAAAACTCTAACCATTGATTCCAAATCACATGGCTACCATTATGTCATCCATGATCTACGTCTTTAGACGAATACCTCAAGATGTCTTGCTGCCACACCTCCAAGCCTCAACTTGTAGAACACGTGTGAGAAACCTGCTACAAATCATACTCCGTAATGTCGGGTGGAGTTCCCAATACGAACATAGTTCGTAACGTCCCAAGACTACCAAACTCGTCAGTCACATACTGAGGAGGGCAATCTATCTGGATCCATCCATATGAGCCACAACTCGCACACTCACACTCGCAACACTCGTCAACCTGAGCCACAACTCTAGAGTTCCCCATGTTCATCCACCATCCTGAGCCACAACTCAAGAGATGCCATTCTGAGCCACAACTCAAGGAATGCCACGTGCTTAACCCCCATCCCGAGCCACAACTCAAGGGATACGTTCCTAGCCACTACTCAAGGAACACCAGCAAGCCGACCTTCGAGGTATCCCAAAGCTTTGTAGATCACGCCCTTTCACAGTAATCAAAAAACAGTTTCTGCCTCTGCAATATCGCCTGGCGTTGCTCATGAGTCGCTAGGCGAAAAGCGTTTCAAGACCGCCTGGCGGGGGACACGTGTTGCTAGGTGCCACGCGACTTTGTTGCCACTATTTTTGCAAGTAATGCCTGGTGGGACGACCCTCACCGCCAGGCGCCACACGTCTCAATGACATTCTGGAATTGATGTTGTCGCTTGGCAGTTCAAACACCACCGCCTGACGGGTTTTAACAATCCTGAATGTTGTCTAAGACCATCAAACCCCTACAAATCACCAATTAGGTTAAATCTCATATTACTAGTTATTTTCACTACATGCTAGTTCATCCTAGATAGATCACAATTCTAAGTCATAATCCAAAATAATAGCTACATATGCAATTTTCTATACACAACTACCTAAGTGTTTGCCCATAATTCAATCATACTCTGAACCCGCCCAAAGAACAGAGTCAAGTTTTTGGAAATCCACCTCATAGCTTGTCCAAACCATAATTTACACTATATTTATGTTCAAGTTGTAACTTCAAGAGTTATATTCCTTCAACCCTTAAAACAACATCATGCTTTATTGTTATGTCTTGAATCATACTAGTTACCATAGTTCCACTTTACATATTTTTCCCCTATTCCAATCCACTTCAACTCCTAAGTGCACCCTTTAACTCAAGCCACACTACACCAGCCACTAAAAGTCACTAATAACTCACTTTCTGGACAAATTCCAAATTTGGTCATGTATCCGTGCAAATTCTAATCACTAATAACTCATACCAGTCTATAAATTTTCCACTCAATTCACTTCCATTATATGCTTATGATTACTAATCATATGTTAGGCCTTCAACACACAAAATTACATTATTTTTGCCTACATAATTTACTCCAAGACGTAAAACCCCAAATGTTCAAACCCTAATATACATATCTATCATTTTCATTAAATTCCTTCACATCACACTACAATTTCACCACAAACCCTTTCCTTTTAATCAATCTATGATTAAAACACCTTTTCCATCGATAAAAAATAACCTAAAACCCTGAAAACCCCATAATTGAGTCACATCTGCTCGTCGCCTGGCGGGTGTTCATCACCGCCATGTTGTTCATAAGGAAACCCAGAAATTGGGTTGTGCAACTTGCATCGTGAGGCGGTTCCTCATAAGAACCCCAAAACATACTATAAAATACATAAGTCGCCTGGCGACTTGAAGGTCCACTAGGTGGTTTTTGGAAAATTTCCAGAAATCCAGAATTACGAGTTCATTCAGAGGGAAACATGAAATTTTTATAACATACACCAATGCAATATATCGCAACAACATTAAACTTACGAGTTCAACTCCCCTAACCTAGATTCCCTGCTTAAAATTGAATAGGTGATAATTTCTTCTTGACCAATAATAGCTTCTCTTTGGTATCCACAGTTCAGCTCCTACGTGCACTCACTAACTCTGTTTTCTTCTAGAATTACACTCCTCACAATGCTCTCAAATGTCCAGTCTCAAAACTCTTAATGGTGGGTAAATGGTTATAAACGAAAATGAGTTTAATGGTCATTTTGTTGGCAAAAGCAGAAGACAAGTCAAAATGATGAAGCAAGATTTTGATGATGATAAAAGAAACCTAAAAGCCATCTGGAAGTCAATATGAAGAACAAGTGATTTTATCTTTAAAGTTATCTTGTAAACTGTTTTGATAGTACTTAGAATAGTTTATAATCAACAGCAAGATCGAAATTCTGGTATTTTTGGAAAGACCAATGTGATAATCGATTATCATCGATTATCCAAAGATGAGTTCAATTTTCCAGAAAAGCACTAGAATAATCGATTACAACCTTTAATAATCAATTATTTGCTCAAAAGATTTATTTTCAGAAAGCACACTGGAATAATCCATTATCACTAGTGATAATTGATTATCCTTGTCAGTTTGAACGTGACTGTTCAGTTTTTTACGTAATTTTTGAAACTCCTATTTAAGGAAAAACAGAGCTACTTCGAAATTACCATTTTGAGAAGCTACAGTGTTGAGTGTTCTGACTACAAAGAGAGTTCTCTAAGTGTTCTCAAAGGAGCTTTGAAAAACCTAGTGTGGGTAGAGTGATAACTTTTCCTATGATGGTTTCTAGGAGATTGTGTGTTGCTGTTGTTATTAGGAAAGCTAAGGTCAAGATTCTCTGTGTGATTCAGAGAAAGGTTTTCATCTCTTGTGTCTTCAAGAGAGGTGTTTTCTTTCCCTATTCTTTTCTTATCTGATTGTAATATGATATTTGTTAGTGATGGAGTTAACCTCTTTATTTGAAGGGATTAACAACTGGACGTAGGGTCTTTTGATCTGAACGAGTATAAATATTTATGTCAATTCTTCTTCTCTATCTCTTTATTTTATCTACTATTGCTTGTAGAGGAATTGATATTTAAATTAATCGGTAAAATTTTGGAAAAATTTTAAAGTATTAATTTTAATACTAAAAACCAATTCACCCCATCTTGGTTTTTGTCCAAACGCTAAACATTCTGTTGCACGATACCAACACATTCAAGAATATGAGTAGTTTTTCAGCCCCTCTTGGTTGCCCCTTTGTTGGTTAGGGTTTATCTACCCTTTCACATTCATGCTAAAGAGAATTTTGGCAAAAAGAATGTTTAATTTGGATCTACCAAAGTTTGAACCCATAACCATGCCAATGTCAAATCAATGCACAACCATTCAACCAATTCATGGTGTTTCGCGATAATTTCTTTAATTCTAGGATTATATTATCAGCCCAACACGATTAATTATATTATTAAAATAATGCACAATTAAAATAACACACACTTTGACATATATAGCACTCGAACCCAAGTCCTTTCATAAAAAGGAAGTACTCTCAACCACTTAAGCTAGTACTTTTTCACATTATAACAATAAACATTTAATGCTATAAAGGCTTCCACTACCCGCATTTATTAATCCTTGGGGTTTACAATTACTGACGGATAAAATCCTTTGGTAAAGTTCTCGCTCATATGAAATCGCATTTCATTTTCCTTTTCCCCCTAAATTGAATTTTGTCCCAAAACGTGAGCAAAACCCTACGTTGCTAAAACCAAACAACCTACGCTCGCTATGACCTTGTTGTTGCCACTGTGGATTTGGCTACCACGTTCATGGCTTGACATTTAAGCTATCATCTTGTTCGTGGGTTGAGAAAACACAACAGGCTTTGTATTCTCATCGGCCAACGCGTTCTTCGACGATCTCACCGTCGTTATTGTAAGTTTCATTCATTATGGTTCTTTCAATGTTTATCGCTGCCACTTGTTCTCACTATGGTTCTTTAATTTGTAAGGGATTGTGTTTCACAATTGTCCCACATTTCTGTTGGTCAGAAAGAACATTTCTTTTCTTCAAATCTTGGTGGTCCATATCCTACTGTTGGTGAGCACTATACATCATCCTGAGTTACAGGTGATATAGTTCCATTAGCATCTACAATTAATCCTGATTCAAATGCAGAACATGATCCTCCTCTACATGATCGCCCAATGATTGAACTTGTCGGTCAAGGGTAATATTTCGATTTAGTTATTTTAATTGTTTATATTATATAACTTCTTTCATCCTCTAATAATTTTTCAAGACTTTTAGGTTTGTTACATCTAGAGTTGCTTCACAGGCTATCACAAAGACAATTAAGCAACAATTTCTTAATCCTTGGCCATCATGGGGAGCAATACCTGAAAAAGACAAGGATAATTTCTGTCAATATTTCAAGGCAATGTGTTTTTAACTTATTATACATTTTCATCGTCTATCTTAGCTGTTTAGAGACACTAGAATGGCTACAGAAAGGCCATAATGGATTCCTAATGATGTGTGGACTAGGCTACTAGAACATTGGAATTCTCAAAGCTATCATAGCAAATTTATTGCAACAAAAAAGAATAGGGCTTCTAAAATAGGTGGGACCCTACACACATGTGGATCCATTACCACCCACGAGCATGCACTTCGTATGGTATACACATTAATTGTTTCTAATATCTTCCATTTGAACTACATTTTTAAAGATTAAACATAAAATAAAATTTAATATTTATATATATATATATATATATATATATATATATATATATATATATATATGTATATATCACCAGATGATGATAATTGTTCATTTTTCACTTACAAAAAGAATTTCAGACTAGGCTTTGCCAAGTCAGATCTGAGGTTTCCTCATGTGGTGCTTATGGAACACAAAAGCAATCATCTGCTGATCCTATACAAAAAGAAAATATCAGAACTAGGTGTTGAATTGAGATTGTTGGAGGAAAAAAGAAATGAAAACTTTATGGGGCTGACTAACTTTTTTTCCAAATATACGGGTTCAAATGAAAGCCTGAACTAACTACCAGCTTCCTCCTCTTCTAATACTGAGCACTTCACTAATATTAGGCAGCAACTTTCACGAAGCCTAGAGGAAAATGAGCAAATAAGGTCCAAGTTTCGATCCTTTTAATCACTGGTCCTGCAATATCTCCCTCCTCATGCTTAGGCTTGTCTTCAGCAGCCACAACCACAACCACAACAATCAAACCCTACTGAACATAACTCTAAAATCCCTCAACCCTAGTCTCAGCAACAAAACAATTAAGAGGATGATAATTTAAATGAAGAAAGTTCTCGGGATTATGAAGATTATTAGATCTTCATGTACTTAAGAAAAATTTCCAGCATAAACTTGTGTTTTATTATGTTTTTACTAGGTATCGTGCTTATGTATATATTACTTGACAAATATTGTTATGCTACATTAATTGGTATCTTTTATGCAACAATGTAGTATGTCATGTGTGATGGAGTTTCATATGAGTATATAATGGAATGCTGGAATTGTCTTAGAGTTTTCTGTATGTAGGTAATTAGGAATGTTAAATAAACAAGTGTACCAAAAAAAAATTATTCACTTCCTGAGGGATTACAAACAACTAAATCTGTCGAAAATCCAATCATTCAAGCATTTGCCATTATCGACAGACAAGATCGTCGGTAATTACCGACGGACAAATCCTTCGGTGATAACATAGCTTGAACGACTTGAGTTTCCGACGGATTGGGCCGTTAGTAATTACTGATTGTTTTTGCGTAGGACCTATCTGTCGGTAATTACCAACAAATATCATGCATACATCGGTAAAATGTTACCGACGAAGCGTTTAATAATGAATTTTCTAGTTGTCGGTAGTCCGTCAGTAATACCTAATTACCGATGGAATTTTGTTATTAAAATAGATTATTGTCGTTGGTAATTACAATTTTTCTTGTAGTGACTGTAATATCTCGGTTAGATATTACTAATTTAAATAAATAAAATAAGAAAATAAATACAAAACATAATAATAATTTCTCTTCCCAAAACGCGGGAAAATTAAAACATCTATTAATTCGTCCGGATATAAACTTCAAGTTCCAATACCAATATTGTAATTTAGAAACCAATAAAAATATTGTACTTAAATACATAAAAAGAAAAGTCATAAAACACCGTAAAATAGTTCTCCTAAGCTAGCCCCTCTCTACCTCACCAGCACTACCTACAACATCATATGCTTGAGTATAACACATTACACGATCATAGCCAAACATAAGCAGATAGGGTAAGCTAATAGATAAACATATAGACAATTCAAATATATATATGCATCCTATCATCAAGGAACTCTATCCTTTGATTTCAGACCACATGGCCACTATCATGTTATCCATGTTCTACGTTTTTAAAGGATAACCTCAAGATACCTTTTAATGCCAACACTTACAAGCCACAACTTGTAGAACACGTGCGGAAAACATGCTATGGACCACACTCTGTAACGCCAAGTGGAGTTCCGAATACATACCATAGTTCGTACTCTCAACACAAGATTAACACATTACTAGCCACAACTTGTGATTGCTCAATCGAGTGGAGACTCTTCGTACGAGCCACAACTCGCACACTCACACAAGTAACACTCGCCAATCTGAGCCACAACTCAAGGAATGCTCATGTTCATCCTCCATCCCGAGCCACAACTCAAGACAAGCCATTATGAGTCACAACTCAAGGAATGCCACGTGTTTACCCTCTATCCCGAGCCACAATTCAAGGGATACGATTCTGAGCCACAACTCAAGGAATGGTCCAACAAATCCATCTTTAAGGTATCACCCAAAGCCTTGTCGACCATGCACATCCAATGCATACAAACATTCTGCCCTTGTATTATCGCCTGACGCTACTCTAGAGCTGCCAAGCGAAATCCAATTGTAGACCGCCTAGCGGAAGCAACATACCACCAAGCCCCACATGCCCCTGAACCCTCTGACTTTGCAAGTATCGCCTGGTGGGACGAACCTCACTGCCAGGCGCTAGGTGTACTAGTAGCTCCCTAGATTTGGAGTTATCGCTTGGCGGGTCTAGTTCCACCGTTAGACGCCACACTAGTAAACGCGTTTTATTGGTTTTTCACATTTGTAGAACCAAGTCTCCCTCTTTGTAATTCCAGCAGGCTCCCTTGAATCACTAAATAGATCACTTTTACACGTGATTCTACTCAATAGGTTCCCAATCCTACATAGTAAGATGGCATTATTACCCCTCCCATATAAAACCTATTCACCTTGAAACCCAATCTCAAGTTGGCATGAGATTCCATTCCTAAATCACTAATTTTCTAGTACAATCCTACCACACACTCTCCTACAATTCACATATGAATCACCAACCCTAAAGGAAATGATTGCATCCTAATTTTACTTTAGCACTTTACAAAGAACCTCAACACTCTAATATCCCTTCGGCAATTCATATATAGTCCTGTATCATGAACTTTATGTCAACCATTTTCTTGTCACAATACTCATAACCATAACCTAACTTTAAATTCAGTTCTCCCTTTTAATTCTAGGTACTTTATCCACATCTCCATCCCCTGCTCAAGATCCCTTACTCCACTTCCATTAGTAAGATATCACAATAGAACCCCAAACCCGCAATGCCACTCATAGCCACACAGGGGTCCTGCCGCTAAGCGGTGCATACATTTATGGGTAAAACCCACAATTTCTCTACACATACGAAGACCCCCAGAAAAATCCCATTACATTTCTCTGCCTATTTTCTCAACACCGCAATTATTCACGATTTTAGTTATACAATTTCTCAACATAAACCATATCCACTGCAATTCAGACGCCCATTAATCCCACAACATCAACAACCCTAATTTCCCAAACCCTAAAACAAGTGCTCATACGATTTCCTCTAATTAACTTCCAATCACAACGTAATTCAACAATATCTAGCATCCAACAATCAACCAACAGATAAAGCTCCCTTTTTTTCCCCGATTAGAATCAACCAAAAAACCTTAAAACACCAAAAGCGGTTTCTGGAAAATTTCAAGAAACTTGAATTAAAACAAGAACAGACAAAGGAGCGACAACACATCATATCAATCATCATCAAATTAACGCAAGTAATCTAAAATCAATTAAAAGCTCCCCTAACTTGGATTCCTTGCTCAATTTCTAAAACCTTGGTCCTTTGTGTTAGCAACGTGCCCCCTCCTTGATTGCTTCTAATCTACTTCTTCAATGTGCTCCCAATTTCCCTCTCAACTCTCTATTTTCAGTGCTAGTTGTGTGCTTGTACCAAAAGGACACTCTATCTCTCTAATTTCCCTATTATCCCCACTCTACAACCTTAATTTTAGTGGTCATAAAGAGTAAAACGAAATTTACATTAAACATGTGGTTAATGGTTAAACAATGGCTATTCAAGATGGTTTTCCAACCTTTCTAACTGCCCTCTTAGACGACTAGAGTTTTCTATCCTATCACATTCATGCCAAAAAGAAATTTGGCAAAATGGAAGCTTATTTTGTGTTTACCAAGGTTTGAACACACAACCATCATATCACAAAGTAAGTGCACAACCAATTTAACAAATTCATGTTTTGTGATAATTCTTATAAATTTAGGATTATATTATCACTCATCATGATCAATCATATTATTAAGATAGCACACAATTGGCATACACAAGACTTGAACCCAAGTCCTCTTATAATAATCAAGTACTTTCAACCATTAGATCTAGGACTATTCCACATCATAAACCCTAGCATTAAATCCCATAAAGGTTTCCACTATCCACATTTATTAAATAATTAATTATTTAATTGTTTAAATTTTTCGGGTCTTATAGTGACCATTCTTAAGTACTTAAGAAGGACTAAAGTTAAAAGGTTATGCTGATACAAGTTTTGAATCAGATGTTGATGGTGTCAAATATTTTTCTAGTTATGTCTTCACCTTAAATGGTGGTACAATAAGTTGGAAAAGTTCCAAACAAGTTAATACTGTTGACTTAACTATTGAAGCATAATACATAACAACAAGTGAAGTTGTTAAGGAAGTAGTTTGGATGAAAAATATCTTAACTGAACTTGGTGTAGTTCCTTTGATGGACGAACCAGTTATGTTGCTGTGTGACAATAACGGGGTAATCGATCAAGCACAAGAGCCTAGATCGCATAAAAAATACAAAGAATTATTACAGAAAATATCACATTCTTAGAGAATTTGTTGAACATGGTGATGTTAAGCTACAAAAGGTAAAAAGAAAAATGAATGTTGCAGATCCGTTCACCAAAGCACTTGGCAGAAAAGAGTTTGATGTGCACAAGTTGGAGCTAGGAATGAGATACATGACTGATTGGCTCTAGTGCAAGCGAGATTGTTAGATTTGAGGTATGCCCTATATCAAATTTGTCATTTTAGTAATAATAAAATTGTGTTTATTATTATTATTATTTCATTGTCATATTTATTTAATTCATATGATAATGTCCTTGATTAAAATTAAAGACTTATTATTATAATAAAGATTATAATAATGAGAAATAAGTCTTATATAGGTTTAATTTAAATTGTTCTTCATAATAGGATTATTGAAGACAAGACATCATTAATTCGGATAGATCAATATGTGTGTAGTGGTCTTCATAAGATAAAGATTAAAAGATCTCATTTTTTAAATTACACATATAAATGGTCTATATAGAGATATGATCATTGAACTGACTCAGGAGAATTCCTTAATGGTTAAATATTACCCTTGAATTGTCAATGGGAAATTATTTTGAAGAAATATATAATTTCCCAATACTTGAGATTATCATGGAAATTACCAAGTTATCTATTAATTATACTTTGATATCGGATATCTAAGACTTCGTGATGTTAGTTGAATGATTATTGGGTATGATTAAATTCTTGTGGGATTAATGATTAATTAAGAAAGAATCCATCAACTTTTGGTAATGAATTTGAGCTCTATATAAATAAAGATCTTGGCTAAGGTATTATGAAATAAAGAAGAAAAGAGTTTCTTAAGTCATTAACATGTGTTAACTTATTGAAATTTGACAATTATACCATATTTTAGAGTTAACATAGAGATGTAAAGATTGAAGGAAATATTATATTATTCTTCTAGTGGTTCTACAGTAAAAGATACTTCACACTATCCTACTATTCGGTCGTTAAGGGGTGGTTCTAGACGCCAACCTTGATTAATAAATTAATGAGTTAATTTATTATCAGTTTAGTAAAGAACCTACTGGAGTGTTTTGATCTTTGTTGGATGAGAAAATATTATTGATTAAATTAAAGAGTTTAATTTTAACTAATTAATATTTTTTGTAAGTGAAATATTATTATATTTTTTTGCTAGCACCAAAAGTATAATTAATATAAAAATCTGAAAATCTATAAATTGATTGGGTAAAACTTGGTCAATTAGATTACTAAGCAAAATAAATATTTTTATTAATAATATCTTATTTGTTACTAAAAGCAACAAACCTAGAGAGAGATTTTAAAATAAATTACATGGACTTTTCCTATTTTTTTCATCAGATGAAATTAAAACCCACGTATATATATAAGACTCCTTAAAACATAAAAGAAGCATGTACATGTTGCTTTTTGGTTATGTTATTCTAGAAAGAAAATGTTTAATTATTCGGATGGTATCCACTTTGATAGAAGTGTGTCAATTTGGTACTCGCGGGAAAAAATGTGTCAATTGCGTTCTCACTTTTGAAAAAGTGTCTCAACTAGGTCCCTTTTAGAACAAAATAATTAACGCCGTTAACAGCATGTCACATGTCACTCTCTGGTTTTTAAATTTTTTTAATTCATTTTTGCAAAAACAATTTGTTGCCACGTGTCACAACAAAGACTTGACACGTGGCAATGTCAGTGCCACGTAGCAGGATAATGCCACGTTGACAAATGTCATTGTACTGATTTCAATTTAGTATCCATATATACCTAATTGTTTCAATTTAGTCCTCACTTTTGTGCCTGTGGTTCAATTTTTTCCCAAATTTTTTAATAATTGAAGTACATTTTAAGTCACTTTTTCATAAGATTAAAAGTAATTAAGTATAAATATTTTTACAACATTAAGTACTGATATTTATATTAAAATTTAGTGGTAAAAAAATGTTATACTAATAAAACAATAGAATCATCCACTTTTTTTTTTTCAAAATAGAGCAATATTGTCTCTATCCAATTCAAGACCAAATCTATTATTTGTCTAAATGTTATACTAATATTTTTTTATTAAAAATGACATTTTAGCATATTACGTTATTGTATATTATTAACCCATATCTTGTCAATGTATTCTTTAACCACTAAATTTTAATATAAATATAAGTACTTAATTTTGTAAAAATATTTATACTTAATTAGTTTTAATCTTATAAAAAATGAATTAAAAAATATACTTTAATTATTAAAAAAAATTGGGACAAAATTGAACCAAATACATAAAAGTGGAGACTAAATTGAAACACTAAGATAAATAAATATGGGTACTAAATTGAAATTAGTACAATGACTATTGCCACACATGGCATTATCCTGGCACGTGGTACTGACATTAACACATGACACTGATATTGTCACGTGTCACAACATGAACTTGACACGTGGCAACAATAAAATTTTGCAAAAAAAAAAATTTAAAAAATCAGAGAGTGACCTGTGGCGTGCCGTTAACGACGTTATTTTTGTATGAAAATGACCTGAATGAGGCTCTTTTTAAAAGAGGGGATGCAATTGACACCTTTTTTCTCGCGAATATCAAATTGACACACTCCTACCAAAGTGGGTACCATCCAAATAATTAAACCGAGAGAAAAAGGAGCAATTTTTCAATATCACTCTTGGAAGAGTCACTTTTATTAGATTATTAGATTACTCAGGTTACAATTTTTTCACGGGTCAAAGATTGATACAACAAGGCTATTCTCGGTGTGAATACACGTGAAGGACTTGTATGAGTTTGAAGGGGAAAATTCTCAAAAAGCCATACAAGGTATTTCTCCATAATTTTTTTCTTTTTGATATCTATTTTTACCTTAACTTTTGTCTCTCTGATGTCTAGCATGCATAATTTTAATCCAACTCCAATATTTCGGCTGTGCATGAATACGATATATATATATATATATATATATATATATATATATATATATATATATATATATATATATATATATATATATCTATATATATATATATATATATATATATATATATATATATATATATATATATATATCCTTAATTGGTAACAATAATTGCTGAAAACACAACTGTGAAACAAGCGCCCTAAGATCAATTGTAAGCTAAATGAAAGTCCGATATAAATCCCTTAGTTGTTAAATAAGGTTTTTGAATCAAAAGAAATAAATGTTCCTAAACTTTAGGAGAATAATAACAATCGGTTTGTTTAGAGTAGGGATGACAATGGGGCGGGAACGGGTTTCGTTTCGTTATTTTATATTCATTCCCGTAAAAAAAATTCATCCTCATTCTCATACCCAAACCCAACGGGTATTAAACTTTTGTCTGTCTCATCCCCATCCCCACCCAGTAACGGGTATAATCTCGTACCCATACCCATACCCATTTTCTTACTACTTCAATATTAATTTTAATTAATTTTTATAAAATAATAAAAAAATTATGGTAAAGGAAACATAATATTATCAAATATTCAATATTAGAAGAATGATTGTTTGTTTCTTCGATATTAAATACTTTAAAATAAATTAAAATTTTTACATTTTAGATTATAATACCAAATAAAATTTCATGAGAACTAAAACATTTATTAAATTTGCAAATATTAATGAAACATAGTTGATAAAATTTAAAATTTTAAAAACAATATAAAAGAAAAACAAATATTCAAATTAAAATATATTTTAAATGTTTGTTTACTTCAATCTCTTACGTTCTAATGAATCTATTCTTTATACACTAATAAAAGTTATAATACATCATTTGATCAAAATGATACAAAGACCAAATAATAATCATAATAAAAGTTTAAAATAAATTATAATTATTTACATTTTAGATTATAATACCAAATAAAATTTCATGAGAACCAAAACATTTATTAAATTTGCAAACATTAATGAAACCTAGTGGATAAAATTTAAAAATAATTTTTAAAAAATATAAAAGAAAAATAAATATTCAAATTAAAATATATTTTAAATGTTTGTTTACTACAATCTTTTAAATTCTAATGAATCTCTTTTTTATACACTAATAAAAGTTATAATACAACACTTGATATAAAGAATAAATAATAATCATAATAATAAAATTTTAACATAAATTATGTATCTTTTGAACTTCAATTATGTTGGATGGTGATAAAAAATATTCATGACAATTATATTAAATTTTTATATTGCAGAAATAAAAGTTATTTATACAGTTATAGTGAAAATATTATAGTATGATTGATAATGAGTTAGAAAATAAAAAATAATTAGATAAAATATATTGAAATAGTATTCTACATAATGAAAATAAACAACAAATAAAAATATTAAAAAATTAACAAATGTTAGAAATAACTTGAGAGACTATTGAAAGAGATCCCACAAAGGAAAACAAATGTATAATTAAGGAAATGATAAGATGAAAAATACCTAAGAGATCTAAGAAAACTTTTCAAATATCAACATATATAATCAATGGTTAAGAAATGACAAAAATTATTTGAGCAAAACAAAAAGAGTTCTTCAAATGAAACAAAAACTAATAATAATAAGTAATTTTTTTTTATATTATCTAGTAAACGAAAGATTTGTGCTATTAAATACTTAAATTGGGAGTATTAAACTTTCTCATATGAAAGGAAAATATATAATAAATAAAAATATTAAAAAATAATAGAAATATTCAAATGTGAAGATTTCCTGTCAAAACAGGGACATGTTCGAACAATATCTACGAGGACGAGTTTATTTGTCATCTCTATCTCTATCTAGGAGAATCTCCATTAGCTTTTTGTTACTCCAAGTATTATATGTAATTGGCCGCCCATTATTTCCTGTTTCTACTCGTATATCCTTTGTCCTTCAGAATTTTATTTCCTCTGCTTTGTTTTGCTACCTAACATTATTCTTTAAAACAATAATTAGTACCACAAGAACTAAACGTTGTTCAAATTGAGATAAACCAATATAACTATTATTGAATTATTAAAAATTTACTTTTAAATATATTTTTCGTCCCTAAATTATTAAAATAATATATTTAGTTTTTAAATTAAATTATCAGATATTTAATTCTTATATTGCAAAAAGACCATCTGAAAGATATATTTTAGTCACCGAAACTTCCTTTATCATATGTGAAACACTCGATGTATAGTTTAGTTTGTTGAAAAAAAAATTACATTAACTTTTATAAAGTGTTGAATTAAAATTTTATAGTTTAATTTAGTGACTGAACAAAATTTTTACTCTTCTCAAAAAGCCTTATAAATGTATTTTATAATACCAGCAGAGATTCCGCTTGGTCATTTCCAAAAATATTTTCCACAAATGTCATTTTCCAAATCTCTTGTGTCCGGGGCTAATTTGCTCTTTCATCATTATCAACTTCATGCTTTGTTTTTGTGCTCATGAACTTTTTTATTTGATCACATCGGTGTATCTCCCTCTATAAGTCTTCATCCATACATATATATATATATATATATATATATATATATATATATATATATATATATATATATATATATATATATAAAATATATATAAATAAAAGGTAGGTACTCTCTATTTTTATTTTGTTGTAAAATTGAATATATGGTTAATTTTTTCAACCATTAGCAATGAACGAATATCTCTATTGTTGATTACAGACATTAAGGTTGTGTTCGCTTCAATGTATTTACTGTTTTAATGTAAATGGGGAGATGGATCAGCAGGGATAAACCTTGTTCGGTTAGCATGATTTGCAAGCGGAGTTCGGGAAGGATTTGAAGGATTCATCCATATTGTAATCGCGCTTCATAAGCAGAGATTTGAAGGAGAGTGCTATTAAAAGACACATTTACCCTCATCATAAATTATTCACGTGTGACTTGAGAATTTGAGAAATCCAACAAATGTGGAAGGAGATGGTGCCTGATGCAGGTTGTTGGTGGCCTGGAACGGATCTGGTGGAGGTCGTAGGTGGCTCGGAAGGGTTCTACTACAGCTTAGAATCGATCGACTGTGAGCAGATCCGATCCCCACATGTGTGGAACCAATCCAGTGAAGTTAGAATCGATCCAACAAGTGGCGGATCCGATCCCGTGGGTGCGTATCCGATCCCATGGTGCAGATCCGAATCCCAAATGGTGCGTATCCGATCCAAGAAGCGTCCGTTGCTGGAGTTGGCACATTGGAGAACTTCGTTGGCTCATGGGAGAGTGGATTCGAGAAGGAGAGTGGATTGGAGAAACACAAATTTATACTATTTATTATATAAGGGTAAAATGGTAAACTCTCTTTTAAATATATTAACTTTTTTTTAATCTATCATATCAATCAAATCACTCACTAACTCTCACAAACTTTACTACTAAATTCACTCCTAATCACCTTTAAATCCCTTAAAAAAAACAACACACCATTCACTCTCAAATTCCCCCAAACCCATCCTCTCCCTCTCCCTCAAATCCATCTTTGCAAGTGAACAAAGCCTAAAAATTTTCAAAAATTTCTAAAAGAAGACTCTTAATTTTTTAAAAAAATATATGAATTCAATTTTAAAGTGTTTAAAATTATAATTTAGTCTCTAACAATAAATCTTTTAAATTACAGAGACTATATTATAGAAAAGTTATAATAGAATATTAATTAGCATTTATGAAGGAATTTAAACATTCCTAAAGGTAGTTCATAATAATCATAAAGATGTCTCAGTATGAATCAAACGTATTTTGATTTCTTTGTTATTAATAAAAGTTTCACGTACTCTTTTATCACACTGACGGATGCGTCGGACGACTCGCAGATACCTGTTCACCCGTGGTTTATGATATTGGATGTAGAAAGGATGTCCCAATTTTGAAGTTGGAGTACATCTTGGTAAGCAGCTTGGTAATAACACCGTATCGTATCTTGCATGAAATATTGGTTCCATATATAAGAATAATAAGGAGCAGAAACATGATAATGTAAATTAATGAAATTCCTACTAGAAATAACCATATTATAGTAGATTACATGGATGGTGATATTTAAACTACAAGAAATATTTTGCTAGAGAAATTAGTAAGGAAAAATATTTGTAGTTAATCCCTCGCTAATTTGTGAGGAAGTAGTGAAAGAATAAAACTGTAGCGAGTTTGTAGCAAAATAGCTACAACTTTGTCAGAATATATATTTGTAACTAATCTCTCACTAATTTGCGAGGAAATAACGAAGAAAATAATTTGTAGCTTTTTCGTAGCAAAATAGCTACAGATCTACTACTATAACATAAATTTGTAGCTAATATCTCACTACTTTGCAACGAAATAACTAAAGAATAGAGTTGTAGCTAGTTCGTAGCAAAATTGTTATAGATTTACAAGAAAATAGATTTGTATCTAATCCTTCTCAATTAAAACTTACTATGTTTATTTTTAATTTTAGTATAAATATATATTTTTAAATTTAAATATTTCAAAATTATTTTTAGCTTAGATATTTTATTTTTTTAATTAAATATTTTAAAATTATTTTTAATTTAAATGTTTTAAAATTATTTTTAATTTAAATTTTTTAAAATTATTTTTAATTTAAATGTTTTAAAATTATTTTTAATTTAAGTATTTTAAAAATATTTTTTTAAATATAATTATATTTATTTAATTATAAATTATAAATATATATATATATATATATATATATATATATATATATATATATATATATATATATATATATTAATAAATTGATTAAAATTTATAATAAATGGAGATAGAAAATTAGATCGATAAATGTTATTATTAATAATTTGTTTCATTATATTATCTTTTCAATAAAATATTATTATACATTAATACTTAACATTTTTAAAAATTGTATTATTAATATTATTTATAATCATTATGTTTATGTCAGTATAATATTATTAATTATTTGTTGTTCAAATTATTTTCATGTTATTTGTAAATTTTGATAAAAATAAATAATAAAATAATGAAAAAAAATCTATTTTCCATTAAATTACCGTTAAATATTTCATTCATTTAATATAGTCAAAATCTTAAAAAAAGTGAGATAAATATTTGACGCTTTCTTTGATAAGCTTTTGGGGGTTTTGCTTTTTTCCTTCTGTCTCACTTGCCACATTTTCAAACCTTAATAATTGGAAAGATGGAGATTGGATGCGTGTACGAAGGGCGAGAGTTATAGGAATGGTGTTGATGCAGTCATGAAGAGTAGGCGATGATCGTTAGTGTGGAGCTTAACTTCTATCATTTTCTTAAAATGTGAGTTTAATTTGACTCTGCAGATTGAAAATTATATTTTGTTTTTATGTACTGAAATTTAGGGTTAGTGTGATTATGTAGAATAGTGCTGATATTTGGTAGTATCGAAAAAGTTAAACTCAACTCTATGTGAATCTCTTCAGTTTTGTTTTTCATTTTCCCCAATTTTTGGCTCAGCTCTATGTGAATCTGTTCGATTTTGTTTTTCTTTTTTCCTTATTTCTTTCTTTCTTTTTGCTTGATTTAAGGATCTTGATATGCTTTGACAACTCATCCAAACATTACTATTATTGGAAAATAGGTTTATCTTAAATCTTATAATTTTATCTAGTGCTTGATTAGTGACTTGTCAGAGCTCTCTATAAAAAATTTGATATCAGATGCAAATATCTTATTCCATGTTGTTGCTAATAAGCTGAAGCTGAAAGTGAGTGTGGTGCCTTCTTTTGGTCAATTTCCTCTTCGGATTCTTGCTACTCTCGATTACATTGTGGCTCGTCTTCATGTAAGTTCTTCAGTTATTTTTTGTACCTTTTTATCTTTGAAATTTAGCGCACTCTACAATTTGAGTTTCGTAAGTTTGCTTACTGATATATTATATATTATTAGTAGTTGGAATAGAGAAAAGCTTGTTTTAAACTACTTGTCTGACACTTGAAATGGTTGCTTATTATTTAGAAGTCCCGTTTTCTTGTTCAAAGTGTTGTTGAACTATTGTTAGTAATGTTTCCTGAAGATAGTTGGTGTAGTAAAAGGCAACAGAATTGGGTAGGTGTATAGTCGAAGGGGGAAAGTGCTCTAGTACTAGTGTCACATCACTCTTTTTCGATGGTTATGAAGGAGTTAAGTGATATTGTAACCAAAATTTTGGAGAATTGTTGGGGACCTAGTGTTTTCTTTGCCGTTGGACTGTTGGTAAATTACATGAACACGATGAAAGTGGAATATTTTATTTAACATTAAAACTACACATTGGTCCAACTTCATCATTGTTCAATTTTTCTTAACTAAATACTTTTCCATGCTGTTTAATTTTAATTAGAAAGTAGTGTTCAATTTAACACAAACAAAAATAACTATGCAGTAATGATGATGATTTTACTAATGATTCAAATAATGAAAATATCATTTGTCCTTCTTTCTTAATGTCTT
>Ga0214542_1006446_pt1 | contig 21390 bp, 15 predicted proteins | sample CNSS1metaG_FD_160096 | JGI IMG/M metagenome (GOLD analysis project Ga0214542, IMG submission 160096) | Root nodule microbial communities from cowpea collected in UCLA plant growth center, Los Angeles, California, USA - CNSS1 | ecosystem: Host-associated > Plants > Roots > Nodule | place: USA...
GTGACGGAGACCACGAAAAAAAAACGAAAAAAAAAATTGAAAGAGGGAGGAGGAAGAAGATGAATAGTGTAATTAATTTACCGACGGATATTTAGGTCGGTAATTACCGACGGATATTTTCCGTCGGTAATTACCGACGGATTTTTCCGTCGGTAATTACCGACGGAACATGATTTCCGTCGGTAAAATTTTACAGACAAGCATTTTACTGACGAATTTTTGACCGTCGATGATCAGTCGGTAATGTTGATTTAGTGACGGATTTTGGCCATGACCGACGGATTTTGACCGTCGGTAATAATGATTTTTCTTGTAGTGATCTACACCATAAGATTGAGTGTAACCTTTAGCCACAAGTCGTGCTTTACCTCTCAATAGTTCCATAAGCTCTATGCTTAATTGTAAATACCCATTTGCAGCCCACAGTTTTCTTCCCTCTTGGTAAGGACACAAGATCCCAAATGTTGTTTTTTTCTAAAGCTGCCATCTCATCAACCATTGTTTTGGTCCATCTAGGATCTGCCAAAGCTTCTTGTATATTACTAGGAATATAAATTGAAGATAATTGAGATACAAATGATGCATATGACTGAGATAACCTGTGAGATGACACATATTTACTAATGGGATATTTAAATTTGGCTTGGAGGTCTGGTTCATATTTAGCTGGAGGTTGACCACGGTTAGAACGGGGTGGAAGATTATACTGGACAATAGTAGACTCAATGTTTGGTGTGTTGGTGGTCTCATGCATACAAGGATCAATTTCATGATCGGTTTTGTCTAAATTAGTATTATCAAGGATAGGATCAAGAGAAACAATTTCATGATTAGTTTCAACTACATTAGTATTATCAGATATAGGATCAGAAGGTACCTCTAAAGAGTCAAGCCAAACTTGTTGAGAAGATTAAGCCAATTGGTTAGGATCAGAAGGCACTGTATTATCCAAAGGAGAAGTTTCCATATTTAGGATTGGCTCACTTCCTGCAGAATGATTCTCACACAATAATTTATCTTTACAGTATAATTTTATATCTGGGATATCAAACATACTAACATCATGATTATGCACTTCACTTTTATTGTCGCCCTGAAGTGTAGAATCAACATAAAAAAACCATGCTCATTAAATGTCACATCCATAGAGATATAAAACTTCTTTGGTGGTGGATGGTAAGCACGATAGCCTTTTTGAGTTGATCCATACCCAACAAAAACACATTTTTAAGCTCGTTCTTCAAGTTTAGTACGTTGATGTGAGTGTAAGTGAACATATATAACACATCCAAAAATATAAGGCGGTATAAAGACCATGAAAGGAAGGATACAATGATCAGACAACATATCTAAAGGCATGCAAAAGTTAAGCACACTAGAAGGTGTTTGATTAATCAAATACACTGCAGATCTCACAGCCTCACCCCATAAATGAGATGGGACATTACCATCTATCAAAAGTGATCTTGTCACCTCTAATATATGTCTATTTTTTCTCTGAGCCACCCCATTTTGTTGTGGTGAATAAGGATATGTAGTTTGATGTAAGATGCCTTTAGAGTTCATGAACTCAATTAACTTAGTCTTAAAACACTCCCCTCCATTGTTTGATCGAATGACCTTAATATGTGTGTTAGATTGAGTAACTATCATATGATGAAAGGAACGAAATACATTACACACATCACTTTTATGTTTAAGCAAATACACCCAAGTTACCGGAGTACAATCATCAACAAAACTAATAAATCATTTTTTCCATTATGTGTAGATTGTGGGGCAGGGCCCCAAACATTTGTGTGGATTAATGAAAAAGGAAAATCTATTTTTTTATTGCTTAAAGGAAACACAACACGATGACTTTTTTCCATTACACAAGTTTCACAAATAAAATCAAAAATATTAAATTTATGAAATAATGATGGAAATAATTTTTTTAGATAACCAAAAGAGGGATGCCCCAATCTTCTATGCCATAACCAAATTTCCTTTTTGTTTTTATCTTGTATCTGTTCATTTGCAAGACAAGCCAATGTTCTTGTATGGGTTTGTTATGAGACATTTTCAAGATAATACAATCATTCTCTCTCTCTACCACTGCCAATCTTCTCCTTAGAATGAATGCTCTGGAAAAAACAATGGGTTGGGTAAAATAAGGCAACACAAGAATGTGATTTGGTTAACTTGCTGACAGAGAGAAGATTATAGTTCAATGTAGGAACAAATAAAACATCAAAAATTAATAAGGAGGGTGAGAAAGATATAATACCTACACTTTCAATAGGAGATTAGACCCCATTGGCATTAATAATAACAATTTTAGAACAATTAGGAGAAAAATTAATAAATTTATGTGGATCACAAGTCATATGATTGGTAGCACATGAATCAATTATCCAATCACTACCCCTAGTAACAACAAAAAGATCAAGAGTAGAGTTAGATATACCTTACTTGATCACAAATCCGGCAGCAGTAAAACTATGGCTCTTGGGAGTAGCTTCTTCCTTGGTATTAGGAGTAGTTTTGCCTTTTGGATGCCAATCCAGATAGCCATGGAGTTTAAATCATGTTTCCATGACATGATTATCCCCATTGCAGTGCGTACACTTGCGTATTCCTTTCTTAGGAAACTTCTTAACAACAAAGGCAGTCCGCGTAGTAGACTCACTTTCAAGCATAGCCTCTTGGCAGTTTGCCTTGGCACAAATAGTTGCATAAACTGATTGAACATTTGGAAGGGGAGTAGTAGCAAGGATACGACCACGAACTGCATCCAAATGTGGATCTAGGCCAACCAAAAAGACATAAACTCGTTGATAACTAATCATATTGTTATACTTTTCAACATCTTTAGGACATTCCATGGTACAATTCGTGATAGCATCATACTCCAACCATAATCTTTACAATTTACCAAAATATGTAATAACAGATCGTCCATTTTGCTGAGTAGATATTACCTCACGATATAATTGATATGCACGGGACACATCCTGATTGACTGAGTATGTTTGCCACATAGTGTCCCATATATCTTTTGTTGTAGTTAAGCGAATAAAGAGGGATTTGATTTCTTTCGTCATGGAGTCCAAAAGCCAAGACTTGACTAGACAATTTTCATCTTCCCATGCTTCATATTCATCAGATTTCCTATTTTCTGGTGTAGCCTTTGTTCCAGAGATGAAACCCCAATGTTTTCTGCCTCTGATTTTGTTTTGTGCGTTCAACGATCACTCAACATAGTTGGTGCCGTCAAGTCGTTCAGGGGTGAGCGCTTCGTACAAATGGGTAGCAACAGAAGTCCCAAAATCATGTTTCTTCGATTGATTTTTATCGAAAGGAGCCACAAGAAATATTCAAATAAATGCACCGCTTCCTATATCGTAGAGGATGTCGGTGTTTGGCTCTTGATACCATATAAAAATGATGTAATGAATAATTCTGATGTATTATTTCAAAGAATAGGGTACCATATATATACATACAAGAGTTTTATAATTCCTCATCTATTAAAGGAATGACAGCTGCACAAATTTTCTCACAGAGGTAATAATGCCTAAATTATAGCTAATACAATATTTTATTACATAATATTTGCTAATAGAATATTTGACATATCTTAACACTAAGTTCTATAGTTTTTTTTTTCATATTGAAATTTTAGCACATTAAAAAGTTTTGGTGTCTACTAGTTCATCTTTTCTTTGTTTTCTGCATTTTATTATTTTTATATATTATTTATACAGGGAAAATTTGATATGAGTTTCTTTCTATTTATTTATTTGCTAATTGTGTTATCTTCCCAATGAAAACGGTGTATGAAGGGTGGTGAAATTCTATTACAATTCAAGAGGAAGAATACCGTGATGGGTTAACTAGTTGCTAAAAATATTTGGTGGTTGTATTATGCTATGAAAGGGAGACGGACCTAAGAAGCTCATGGATTTCTGCCTAAGTTAGAAGGAATTGGGAAAATTAATGGATCTTGGTTCATTGTTACCCATGGTCGTGGATATTTTGAATTTTTTTCTCTAATGATGCAGATTTAAAAACTTTTCTGGTTGCAAGTACTTGGCAATTGAATAAAGGGATCTTCAAAGCATTTCTTCACTCATCTGATTTCAACCATTTCAGACAAAACCACCATTCTCATGTACTGGTTTGGTAGCAACAATAAATTCAACTTCTGCTATATCCATTTTGTTTTTTGAAGCTCAAATGAGAAAGAAAACGAAAGTAGTAGACTAGCTTTAAAAGTTTATAAGAGAGGTTGAATAGAGGCTATAACTTTTTCGCAGATCACTAGAAGGTCTAATGACTGATCATCTATCTATACACACAAATATAACTGAGTCGAAAACAAAGTGATTTATTCTGGTTTAACACAACTATGAGCTACACCCATTTTTTCTTTAAGACAATCTTAAAGGTATCTGCTACAATCAATCAAATTACAAAGACAAGTATTCTCAATGACGCTTCTTGCTATAATGAGTACACTAAGCACTACTAGTTATTCTATCTTGATCTCCCATTGAGAGTAAGCACACATGTATTTTAACTACCACTTCTGGATACAAAGATAATAATCAAGGTAAAGAACCCTGACTTTTGTATTGTTTTTTTTTTCTTTTTTATGATATTGTGGTGTATAATATTCAATGATAAAGAGTAATGAAGGGTAGGAAGATGAGAAGTGTAAGGCCCACCTACATTGTTGCCCTTATTTTAAAAGGGCTACTCCAAATCAGTTGGGCCTAGGGCTGGCCCAAAGGGAATCCAGACCCTAATATGCCCTAACACCCTCATTTCCTTTCACTTTTCAGAAAACACATTCCTTACTCCTTTCTAGAGCAATCACAAACGTTCTACTAGGGTTTAACTCCGATCTTGGTCAAGGTTACTCAAGTTCAGTTTCGTTTTTCCGCTCCATGTAAGTGGTTCTCAATCTTATAACAATCTCACTGAAAGCATACTTTCACCTTTCCTATTAGGGTTCCATAGTAACGTCATTTCGTTAATGTTCCACAGTTTTCCAGCTTCTAAGCCTATTCATAAAGCTGCTGTGCTCCGTGGGTGTCGAGGTTCTGTACTAGCTCATTCCAGTTAAGGGAAGCTAGGGATTTCTTGTTTAAATTCTATTCTTGCTTATTTGCCATGGTTTTCATGATTGTATGGTTGTTGTGCCACTATAAATGTTGAATGGATGTGTATTGTTGTTTGGGTACGATTGTATGGCTATTGCAGGGAGAACAATGGCGAGACCTGACGTTCTCGCCCAAGCGACCTAGTCTCGCCTAGGCTAGACTTGTAGAAATAGGTCCAAGCTCGTGCTCGAGCACTCGCTCAAGTGGAGAGCTCTCGTTTTGAGCGAGGTATCATCTTGCTTAGGCGAGAGATGCTCACCTAAGCTAGGACGCATGGGAGCTTGAGGCACGTTGCTGCAGTTGTAGCCCAGGCGAGGAACCTCACCTTTGGGCGAGGGGTGGCTTCGCTCAGGCGAGGGGTGGCTCGCTTAAGCGAGAACTCGTGAGTCTCGCAGGGTTCTCTATTGGCAGTCTCGCCTAAGCGAGAACCTGTAGCTCGAGTGAAAGATCCCTTTCGCCTGAGTGAGGGGCCTCAGCTTAAGCGAGATTGGCACGAGATTTCACTTCATGACTGTTCTTTGCATGCTTTTGGGTTGTTAATTGTATGCTTGGCTTGGAATACTCTATCTTAAGTATGAAATGTATGAATATGCATATGAGACCTGATTGTATGGGCTGAAATGTTGATTTAACATGAGTTTGGCTTGAACCGAGTATGGCATGGTTGGTGATAAAAGTGACATGGGGTTGGTATGAGAATGAAATGTATTGTGGATGGATGGACTATGATGTTGATATGGTTAGGGCGTAATCCCACGATAGTTTCGTGGTGGTGCCTCATTTTGGTTAGGACGGAATTCCATGAGCCTCTAGATGAGACCTCATGGTGGTGCCTCAGTTGGTCGGGACGTAATTTCATGCCCCATGTTAGTGGGAGTTCATGGTGGTGCCTCATCTATATAATTTAGTAAGGATTCAAGGTAAGGTTGTGAAAGACCCATGAAATTTAATTAATTAATAAATACAGGTAGGAAGAGCCTTTATGGCTTTAAATTCTGATTGGTATGACGTGGAAAAGTATTAGCTCAAATGGTTGAGAGTATTTAATTATGTGAGAGGACTTGGGTTCGAGTCTTATGTATGCCAATTATGTGTTATTTAATTGTTATTGTTTTAATATATTGATTGAACATGTTGACTGATAACATAATGATTGAATTGTATTAGTTTGCATGAAATATGAATTGGCATGATGGTTTGGTATTGATTTGGCATTTGCATGGTTGTGGGTTCAAGTCTTAGAGAACTCAAATTAAACTTTATTTTTGCCATTTTGGGTTTTTGGCTTGAATGTGAAGGGTTAACGTAAACCCTAGAGGAATTGGCAGCCAAGGGTGGCTGCAAAACAGACCATAAAGCTCCAATAAATGGTAATTAACATCACCAATTGTTCCTTAATTCCTTTTTGGTAATTAACCTAGTAATAAGGCACCAACGAAAAGGCCAAATTGTAGTAAAATTGAGGGTTTTGGCAAGCTAGAATTTTACTCAGAAAAGAGGACACGAATTACAAAGATTGGTGTGGTTGAGTGAGGTTGTGGGACTGAATTGAGAGGTAGACAAAAAGGTGGTCATTGGAAGCTCTCAAGTAATCCACTTTTAAGCAAAAGGATCCAGGTTAGGGGAGTTTTAATCGTTAGATTTATGTTTAAGAAATGATCGCATGAAAATTATGTTGAATTGTATGCATATGTATTGCTTGTTCGTAAAATTATGGGTTTCTGGGAAATTTTCAGAAACTGCCTTGCGGATCACTCGTGGTCGTCAGGCGGCTCATCTTATCATAGTGCATTCTGGGTTCTAGAGAAGAATCGTCTGGCGGTAACTTCCCGACTGCCAGGCGACGCGTGGTATTTTGCTTGGTTTTCTAGGTTTCTGTTGAGCTGCTTGGCGGTGATGAACAAGTGCCAGGCGATGAGATTCATTTTAGCTCGGTGTTGATTGTTGGATGTGTCTAGGCGGATTCTGACTCGGGAAATTTGGGGTTCAATGGGTTATTCATTAATTGAGTATGTTATTTTGCTGGATTACTTAAGATTGAGGATTTAAGTTGGTGAAATTACTATGAACGTCAATTTAGGATTGGAAATTGTCGGATTTGACTGTATCATGGAATTAATGGAGGTGGTTTGGTTATGAATTAATATCGTATGAAGGGGGATTGAGGGGGGAGTGTGTGGTACGTTTACATTGGTGTAGAATTTAGAGAAAGGAGCAGGGCAAGTGTGGGAATTCTGGAAAAAACGCCAGAATTATATGCACCGCTTGGCGGCACGGGGCTTGCCGCCATGCGCCTTATTAGTAAATTGGGGAAATTTTTATACTGCGAGAGCTGTAGAGGATGCTGGCTCTGGGAGGAGTAGATTCGTGATACTTTTGGGAGTTGGAAGTAGTAATTGGAAGAGAGACATTAGGTGATGATATGTAAACTAGAGAGTGAATTCCATGATTTGAATGGGAAAAAAATGTTATTATAAGATAATAGGAGCTGGAATGTGAGTAGGGAATAAGTGTTGCATAAACTGTTGTGGTATTAGTCATAATAAGGTGCTAGAGCAAAGTGGAGACAGTGAGGTGAATTTGGTGGTCAATTTGAAAGAATTTTATAAAAGTGGTTAGGAGCAAGTGTTTAGACATATGCAAATTGATGGAAACTGGGTTACTGATTAGGTAAACTGCAGAGCAATAAAGGGTATGGAACTACAGTGAGGTATTGGGTTTTTCGGAAAAGTTGATCCTAAGCAATCATGTATTGATAAGTTAATTTGGTGATCCAAAAAGGGAATGGAATAATATCCTATACTTATAGATTGAAAATGAAGAGAGAAAAGGTATGGTGTACATACATGTTTAAGAGGATTCAACAATTTGGATGTTTGATAGCACAAGACTAAAAGTATTTAGACGTTACGAACCATGTTCGTATTTGGGAACTCCACCTGGCGTTGCGGTGTACGATCCGTAGCATGGTTTCCCACACGTGCTCTATCGGTTGTGGCCGGTAGGTTTGGCAGCAAGTCATCTTGGAGTGATCATTGGAAGATGTAGAACACGAATAACCTGGCTGTAGCCAGGTGGAATGAATTAGATGGGTTGGAATTCAAATGGGATGAATGTGTTGCCTATATATATGTGTGTTATATATGTGTATGCTCTTTTGTATGCTTATTCTGTTAAGCTCACCCTATCTGCTTGTGTTTGGCGATGATCGTGTGCGCGGTACACGTGAGAAGATGATGTTGATGTAGGTGGTGCTGGTGAGACTTAGCCTCAGAGCGGGGATAGGGTGGGAGTCTATTTATTTATTATGTTTTGGAAATAAATTGTAAGCTCTCATGAGACATTTTGTTTATTATTTCAGTTTTATAAACTATGGTTTTAGAATTATATTTGGGAGTAAATAAAATTTTAAATTTCCTGCGTTTTGGGAAATGAGGTATTATTAAATGAAAATTTTTATTATTTCTTTATTTTATTAAAAACTCGTAATATCCTGACGGGATGTTACAGGTTGCATCCTAACGCTATAAGAAGTTAGTTAGTCTCACGTAGAGCGAACTGACTCTTGTGGTGAGAGTAGTAGGAGGCCTGAAACCCATTAAGGGCTAACCTTGTGTGTGGGGGTTGAGACATTGTAACACTTAGCTCGGGGGAGAGCAGCTCGGTAGAGTAAGGAATGTTCACCACAAGTGCAAGCATTCGCTGAATCCGACTAATTATATGTATCCGAATGAGTCGAGTCTGAGTCTTAGTGTATTGTTTGAAGAGTCATAACATGTTTGGTTGACATATATTCCTTGGTCTATGAAATAGCATGTAACTGTATGACGTATTGTTTTCTACTCTAGCTTACCCTTTGTTTGGTGTATGTTTTGTTGTGTGGTTTTTCTCTCTTTGCGATGATCATCAATTTATTGATGTGAGCAGATGCGAGAAATACTCATGGTCAACAGGGAGATGGAGGTTTTGCTGCTTAACCTCTGGACTGGCTTATGCTTTTGCGCTTTTCTTTTTTTTTTGGGCGATGGCCCATGTACTGTTTGGCCTTTGGGCTTTATTTTTTGAAAGATTGTCGTTATTCCTTTATACTTTCTTTTTGGCATCGTGGTGTGCCTTGGTTATTTACGAAGTAGTGTTTATACTCCAAGACTGCAGTACTATATTATTCTGTGTGACGCTTCCTTTAATTTGGATTAATAATTAAATGGGACATTACAAGAAGTTAAAATATTAAGCTTTTACCATATTTGTTGAATGGTATTAGTTTTAATTCCCTTGGATTGCAGGCTAATATATGTATTGTTTGTCATTCCAAATAGGTTGACATCAACGTTCCAAAGCTGAACCCAGAAATGGTATGCAGATCTGTGTTGTTTTATTTTTTCTATATGTATCATTTGACCACATATATATTGTGGTACCTTGATGGAAAACAGGTTAAGGTATCTTTCATACTCCTTTTTTTCCAACATAGAATATTTTCATTATCTAGGGAATAAAATGATGCTATTGTCTTTAATTGTCAGGCCTAATTCTTTTTAATTAAATTATCTTCATCTTCATCATGTAGGTTTGCAACTTGTTGGAACTCGTAAGATTTTAGAGTTCATGGACTGGGGTGATTGTGGAGCAAAAGGAACCTTCATTAATATTGGTTCTATAGGTATATCAATTATTTTCCTTCCTACTCTCATATATTTGGAATCAAATTTTAATGCATGGGATTCCAATCTCAAAATGCTATTGGAAATTATATTATTGATGTAAGCGAATATAGTGGCAGTTTTACTAATATATTTTAGATGTTTTATTTGTTGAGCCTTTTTTCCCCTTTTTTGTTGATGGATGGATATACACGCTTTCTTCAACTTCTCCTTGCTTTTCTCTCTTTTTTCTCTTTGATATGTTTGAGGTTGTAAATACAGGATCTAAGAGCCATGACCAATGCAGCTGAACACAGACCAGTTATTCTAGTCAATGCTAGTCTTAAGGTCAAGTTCCTAGCTCCCTTATTATAGATCAAACTTATTTAATGAAAAATAATTGAATGATTTATGACTTGTTTTTCAAATAGTCTTGACTTAGCAAAATGAAGATAACCTGAATCTGACACTATACTGTGTCAAATAATCCGTTAATGGACAGAAAACGTATTGCTAACTAGTCTAGTCTAGTAATTACATGCTGATAAATTATTTTGAATGATTTCCATCTTTTTGAATAATTGATGAGATGTGTAAAACTACTCAAAGGAACAATTGGAGTGTCTTGATTAGAGGCTTGAAAGACCTCCATGTAGACTGTTAGAATAATTATTAAATATACGTATGTTATAGTAATTATTAAATCTAAAGTAGGGGTAGTGTCTTGGGAATCTCTTCCGATTGTACCTAGTTATGTGCTTAAGAGTTTAGGATAGTCTTTTGATCTTTCATCTTTCTATTGTATCAGTTTTCTATCATTATAAATAGAAGATCATAAGAGGGGTCTTTCAAGCCCTCCAAAATATATTTTCTCCATGTTTTAATCTTAAATTGGGTCAAGACCATGAGTTTGAGCCTATCCTAGTAAAATTTGTTGTTTGTTGGGTCTATTATCCCACTCGAAAGGTCGTTATCGGACAATCCATTAATGTCTAGTCTCGCTCGAGATGTATATACCTCGGGCCTGAGGTGGGTGTGTTTAAAGTTATACATTGTCTAGAACCAATTTAGAGTATATAAGTAGATACAAACCACACCTTACTAGTTGGTTTTATAAGGTTGAGTTAGGATAACCACCACAACTGCAATTTTCCCTATCATTGTCGCGTTAAGGTTAATGGTAGGCAAGAAAGATATGCCTCATGTCAACAATTACAATGTTGGTAGTTGTTGTTAGCACAAATAACTTTAATGCATGAAGATTTGATGAAGATATTGCATAAGCCAACTTGATGAAGATATGAAGTCTTGATAGATTGATGAAGACTTGAAGAAATGTGTGTTGATCAAGCTTGGTATGTGGTAAATCTGGTTATCATAATAAGAAGATTTGAAGCTTGAAGATTGGAGCTTCATGTGAAGACAATTTGACATAGTATAGGTGTCTTATGTCTAGTTGTAGTCTTTTAAACTGTTAAATGGGTTTTTAACAGATTAATTGGCTAGCTTCTCTAGTTCTGTTATTAAGATATTCAATAAACTAAATTAACTTTCATTCAACTGAATAATTAACTTTCAATTAATTGATTTCACTTAAGTCAAGTGAAATCAACATATTGAATAAATAAGTCAACTTGTTGAATATGCTAACAAATAGACTATAAAGTTTGGTTTTTCAGAGAGAGTTGTAAGAATTGGCATTTTTTAGGTTGTGGGTGTTGCATGGTCGGTTTCCAATTCTGCAAGTGGGAGTCTTGTCGTGCTTTGTTAAGATTCTTGTGGGATTCCAGAGTCTTGGTGTTGTTTTGTATATTTCGAAAGTTTAATATTGGTGGATTTTGTAAATCTTTTAAAATAGTGGAAAGTCAGGCTCAAGTTGCCTTAACTAACAAGATGTAGCTTAGTTTTAAGTGAACCAATATAAAAATATGTGTCCAAGTGTTTGATCTTTCTCTCTTTGGTTGCTATTTGATAAAAAGTTTCACAAAATTAGTTTTTAGCAATCTTTGTATGGTATTTGTGTGATTTGATATAGTCTGAAGTTGTAAATTAGTTTGTATTAATGTTTGGAATTAATCTTGATGAGTTGCTAAAATTGTTTATGAGATTATCATCAATTTCGTTTTTTTGCATAATTTTCCAGTATTTCACACTAAGTTCTTGGTCAATCTGATTCAATTAAAAGTGTTTTTACAAGTTCAAAAGGAACTAAAGTTTTTGAAAAGGCCAATTGAACTCTCCCCCCTTCTCGGTTGATTACTTCTTTCATTACTTATAGTTGTGTCACCATCAGAGTTGGAAAGTATAGTTACACGCCACCATCAGTGCAAATGGGTGTCAGGACCTCTTAAACCCCTTCCAAGGGATAATGATTTCCCATTTGGCATTGATTTTAGTTTTTTGGTTCTCTTGTGAAAAAGGTTCTCTTTGTTAAGTGTTTTTCTTTTTGTGATTTTTCAATGTTTGAGGGGAAATTCATATCTTTAGGTATATTGATCTTCAAAATCCTAGTTCATTTCTTTTGGCCTCTATATTATGTAGAGCTATCAATTTGGTCCAACCCACAAGGCTTGGATCTGGCCCATGTGTGCCATAAAAAAAAGTCGACAAGGCCAAAAAGACCCTATTAAATAAGCCCTAAGGCCAAAAACTCATAAAAGCCCTATGGGCCAAGGCTAGCCCATGAAATTTCTTCTTAAACATGAAGAATATAATATTGTTTTTAAAATATATTATTAAACTTTCAGTTTAGGTCTACCTATCTCGACAATCAACCCTAGGCCACCCATCTCGAACGTTGGTCCATCTATGCTGTCAAGCCCGGGCCAACCCATCTTGACAATTGACCCTAGTTGGTCTATCTCAACTGTTGACTTGGCCCGTCTTGATTGTTGGCCTTGGTCGATCCATCTCTACCATTGTCCTATGCCACCCTATCTTGTCTTGGTTGTCGATCCACCCCAACTCGTCCTGATTGTCAGCCTAGGACGACTAGTTTCTACAGTTGGTCCAAGCCTACTAGGCAAATCTCGATCGTCGACATGACCCATCTAGACCCGGTCAATCTCGACTGTTGGCAAGGCTTGACCTGTCTCTACCGTCCACCCGAGTAGGCTTGTGTTACTTGTCTAGCTCGTCGACCCAAGTTGGCATGTCTTTGTCGTTGGCCTGGTTCGACCGTTTTTGTCATCGACCTAGGTTAGCCCAACTCGGACAGCCCACGTCACCAGTCATGGGCGTTGGCCAAAGTTGGGCATGTCTCAATTGTTGGGCCAACCTGGCCTATCTCGGTTGTTGGATCGGCCTGGCTCGTCATGGAAGAAGGTTCAACCCGACCGATCTTGGCCGTCGACCCGATATGTCTTGGCCCGTCTTTGTTGATAATCCAGGTCCACACGGACGGTTGTCCGACCTAGCTCGTATCGCCTGTCAGCCTAACCTGGCTTGTGTAGGCCATTAGACTATCCCGTCCTCTCTCGATCGTCGATCTGACCCGACCTGTCTTAGCCGTTGGACTAGCCCGGCTTGTCTAGATTATCAGACTAGCACAACCTGTCTCGATTGTCGAATCATCCTAGCTCGTCTTGACCGTGGGCTTTCTCCGATCGGTACTACCTTTAATCTGATCTGGCCCTTCTTTGTCGCTAGCCCATCTAGGTCGTCAGCCTAGGCTAGCTCGTTTCGATGTTTGGCCTGGGCCGATCCATATCTATCATCGGGCCAGTCTGACCTGTATCAGTTCGACCTGACTCAAGTCCACCGTCGACCCATCAATTGCGATGGTAGAAAGAAATTAGTAGCACCAAATATCATAGTGCGTAGTGTGTCTATGAAAGAAGTGAAACGTAGAAGGTTGAAGTTACATTCTAGATCCCAAGATTTATCAATTCTCCTATACCTCAAACCATAGACGTGCACTTTGTTTTGTGTTGCAAACACTAAAGGTTCTCCATTTAGTAGAACAAAATCTTTGACTCCTATTTGAGAAGGATCATTCTCCAAACCTTTCATTGCCCTCATTCTTATCTTCAAAATCTTTCTTCACAAACATGATTCATATTTTGTCAAAACTCATGCAGTAAATACTCCTTTTCACAATCTCACCATATGAATTAATGATTTTGTGCCATTTGAAAATTCTCATCTCACAACTTTTGTCATGAGAACCTTTTCTTGCCTCTCTAGGCACCCTCAACATTGTTGATTTTCCATCCTTAAAATTGTATTACATGATATATGATCTAAAATAAGTATTATCTCCTATTATGTAAGAAGAACAATCTAATATGAAGTCAAAAACTCCTTTGTAATGCACAGGTAATTCAAATCTCACATTTCTACTACCACTAAAAGATATTTCTTTTTCTTCCCACACTTTTTTCTTGAAATTGTATAATTTGCAGTCAAAATATGAAGACCACTTAACCAAATTATCAACAAAATGATACATCATAAGGTTACCATTATAGTCATACACAAATCCAATCTTAAGATCATAAACGTTGCTGCTACTTTGAAGATGCTCGAGAGTTGGAATAAGAGATAAAAGATTATGTTGCTTGGTTGGTAATAAAATTTTTTACTTCATTCTCATTTGTCGTAGAACAAAGAACAAAGCCATTGCTCAAACATAAAATCTTGAAGCTTTTAGGAAAATATGCTAGAGCATTTTTAGAAACATTGATGATGATTCTTCTCCATGTAAGGGGTGAAATTTATCTGGAAGATTGAACCATTGAGTTGGACTAATGATGATTGTAAGATCCACTAAATTTAATTAATTAATAAATACGGGTATTGGGACTCTTTATGGCATTACGTGGAAAAGTACTAGTTCAAGTGATTGAGAGTATGGGTTCAAGTCCTATGTATGCCATTTATGTGCTATTTAATTGATTATTATTTTAATAATATGCTTGGTCATGGTGAGTGATAATATAATCCTAGAATTATATGAATTATCACGAAACATGAATTGGTTGAATGGTTGTGCATTAATTTGACATTGGCCTGGGTATGGGTTCGAACCTTGGTAGACACAAATTAAACTTTATTTTTGTCAAATTTCGCTTTGGCATGCATAGGAAAGGCCAGAAATCCTAGCCACCTTAGATGGGGAGCTAGTAGGGCTGCAAAATCGCTATTGATTGGAGAGTCAAAGGGAAGCCATTGGAGATCACAAAGAACTCTAGCATTTGTCTCTTGAGCAAGGATATCTAGGTTAGGGGAGCTGGACTCCATTATTTTATTCGTGTTGTTATTCTTGCATGATTGATTGATTATTTGGATGCCTGAATCGTGATAAAATTGTGTGATTCCATGTTTTTGGAAATTTTCCAGAAACTGCATGGCGGACCTTCAAAGCTGCCAGGTGACTCATAACATTTTTGTGTGTTTTGCCTAGCGGTGAGCATGCGCCGCCAGGTGACGCAGGCTGAGCAACCTAGTTTTCTGGGTTTTGATGAACAACCTGATAGTGATGAACACCCGCCAGGCGACGCAAGCCATTTTTTTCTCCATTTTTTTGTGTTTTAGGAAAATTCTGGGTTGATTCTGATTGGGAAATGTGGAAGCTACATCTGTTGAATGATTAAGCGATGTCATATACTGGAATCATGTTGAGATTGGAAGTTAATTGGTGTAAATGTATAAAGACTAGTTTATGGTTCGGGAAATCTAGGGCTGTTGGTGTTATATGATTAATAAACGCCTGAATTTCTATGATTAGGATGTGTGTTGTTATAGCGATACTCGACGATTATTGTTTGTGTTGAGGAAATAGCCAATGAATGGTGAGGGAAATGTCTGAGAGTCTTTGCAGGTGCAGAGAATTTCTGGATTTTTCCAGAAATGTATGCACTACTTGGTGGCACGGGTCTTGCCGCCAAGCGCCAGTGCAGATTAAGAAAACTACATGGCTGCGAGGTGGATTGGGAATGTTTGGGGTCTTTTTGAATCAGATTAGTGCTGAAGGTAGGATTGAGGAATGATCTGAACAAGGTCTATGGTGATGATTACTTAGGAATAAATAATGTGAATCAATATAAGTGTTAATGGGGACTTGGAAGGATCACAATCTTGACTAACTTGCAGTAGAGGGAGTCTTATAAAATTTAAGTACTACTGGATGGAGAGATTTAGAGTTGGATATGAGATATATGTGGACGGTAAGGTTGAATCAGTTGCGAGGTTTTGTTGGAAGGAAAAGGGCAATTTGTATCAATTAAAAAAAATGAGCGTATAAGTGTGAACACTTGAGATTGTATACGTGTGAACATTTAAGGAATGAGTGTACAATGGATGAGTTATTATAATTGAGAATGGTGTGGTTAGAAAAGAATTAGAATTGTGGCACTTTGGATGAGTGACAAGGATGAATTGGTGCTTGAGGAACTATGCTTGGACAAAAACCAGTACTACGTGAGTACTGGTGTAGCGCCTGGTGGCAGGGTTTGATCCGCCAAATGATAGCTACAAATAGTGGGCTCTGGAAGTGAGTGGCGCCTAGCAGTTAGGGTGGTCCTGCTAGTCGATTTTTGCAGATCAGTGGGCTTTAAGGCGCTTGGCGCCTGGCGGCACGTTTCCCCCGCCAGGCGGTCTAGAAGCATATCTCACTTAGCAGCTCAGGAGCAACACGAGGCGATATTACAGATGCAGAAGTTGTGTTTTCTTTGCTTTGGATATGCGTGGTCTACAAGGCTTTGGTGATATCCTGAAGGTTGGCTTGCTGGTGTTCCTTGAGTTGTGGGTCAGAACGTATCCCTTGAGTTTTGGCTCGAGATAAGGGTTAAGCACGTGGCATTCCTTGAGTTGTGGCTCAGATTGGCATCTCTTGAGTTGTGGCTCGGGATGACGGATGAACACGAGGAACATTTGAGTTGTGGCTCAGGTTGGCGAGTGTTGCCGGTGTGAGTGTGCGAGTTGATGCTCGTACGGATGGGTCCAGATAGATTGCCCTCCCCAGTATGTGACTGACGAGTTTGGTAGTCTTGGGACATTACAAACTATGTTCCTATTGGGAACTCCATCTGGCGTTACAAAGTATGGTCTGTAGCTGGTTTCCCGCACGTGCTCTTCAAGTTATGGCTTGTAGATGTGGCAACAAGACATATGGAGATATTCGTCTAAAGACGTAGACCATGGATGACATGGTGGTAGCCATGTGATATGGACTTAAAGTATGAAATTCCTTTGGTGTGTTGTATGTATATATGTTTTATGTATATGATGTTCAACTGTTAGCTCACCTTATCTGCTTGTGTTTGGCGATGATCGTGTACGCGATACACGGGAGCAAAGGATGTTGTAGGTGGATTGGTGAGGCCTAGAGCCGGAGCGGGGCTAGTCGAGGAGAAATATTTATCATAGTTTTTATTATGTTTTTGAATCAGTTGTAAACTTTTATATTATCAGCATGGATATTTTATGTGATTCTTATAAGTATGGATTTGAATTTAGTTTACAATGAACTAAAGTTTTAATTTTCTTGCGTTTTGGGAAAAGTCCGTATAATAAATGATGTTTAATTATTATTTCTATTTCATTTTATTAAAAATCCGTAATATCTGGATGGGATGGTACAAGAATTTTTGGTTGGATGAAAAAGCATGTGCCATCCCTTAACAGTGGATGTGGAGTTTGAGTTTGTTTCAATGCAAAATATGCTTATTTTGAAACCTTTGAAAATAAAATGCAAATAGACATGAATTTGTAAATGTCTTTTTAGGTTACCGAGAGAATATCTCTAAGAATTTGTCAGAAGACAATCTCATTGCGAAAAAAATTTACTCAATGTAGAAAAATGTTACACTACACAGTCTGAGAGAGAATATAAATATGCAAATGTTCTTTTGTGCTGAAAAACCTAAGTGCACCATGAGGGAAAGGCCCCATTAAATCTATGCCCCACACATTAAACACTTCACAAACAGTTATTGGTTGTTGAGGCATTCATTTCTCTTTGTAATGTTACCTTCTACCATCTAACATTTCTCACATGCCTTAACAAACCTATATGCATCCTTGAAGATAGTTGGCTAGTAAAATCCATTGTCCAACACTCTTCTTGCAGTCCTTTGAGGCCAAGAATGGCCTCTAACCGATGTGTCATGGCAGTGGTGCATAATAACTGCAAACTTGCCATCTGTGATACACCTTCTTATCACTTTATCAGTGCAAAAATTCCAAAGATAGGGGTCATCCAAAACAAAATGCTTTGCATATGCTTTTAGCTTATTAATTTGAGTTCTAGATGCATGAGAAGGCAAAATTTTAATAGCCAAATAGTTCACAATATCAACATATTATGGAATAGAATTACAAGAATGTACAAAATATAGAAAGGAATTAAGAAAACCATCACAAATTGTCACTATGTTGTATGTGCCCTTGATTCTGCTGAGATGGTCAGTAACTTGATTCAATGTTCCACTCCAAATCCTCAATTTTAATTCAATGCTCCACTCCTATCCTTGATTTCTAAATCAAATTCTCATAAGAGGAGCATCCATCTGATCAATCTCAGTTTGGCATCAGATTTCTTCAGCAAATACTTCAAAGTAGCATGGTCTGTGAAAATAGTGATTTTGGAACCCACCAAATATGATATGAACTTGTTCAATGCAAACACAATTGCAAGTAACTCCTTTTCTATTGTGGTGTGGTTACTTTGTATAGGGTCCAATGTCCTTGAGGCATAAACTATGACATAAGGAAATTTTTTCCTTTTATGTGAGAGAATAACACCTAATGTGTAGTCAAACACATCACACATGAGCTCAAAAGGGAGCTCCCAATTTTGAGGCTACAAAACAGGGGTGGTAGTGAAGCTTCTCTTCAATTCATCAAATGCCTTCTTTCATGGCTCACTAAACTCAAAGGATGCATCCTTTTTTATCAACTTGAACAATGGTAATGCAATGTGTAACACCCCTTTCGAGATGCCACATGTCAATTTGTTTTTTCAAACCTCAAAAGAACACTTATCAGAATATTAATCTGAATAACTTTATTCCTCAAAACAAAACATGGATCAACCCACCAATTGAGTTAAACCGTCAACATAAGTCTTAATACAAATCCTTCAAGTTCAAAAACTCACAACAACTAATTATTACATTTATTTAAAGGAAGTTTTCCAAAATGTATAGGAAAGTCCCAAAAGCATCCCCACGAGCTCCTCATAGCTGACCATGTCAATATCAGATAACAATGGATATCAATATACAACTCACCTAGCATCATCATAATTTATCATAAACCCATTTGAAATATCAACTATCACATGTTCTCCAAACCACAACATGCACCCAACAACACATTACCACCAAGTAACATTAAATGGAAAAACATGATCACATAATTAACCAATCAGCCAAAACTCACATGCAATTTACCAAAGATGTCACTTCCCATTACTTTCATAGTGCGTCCCAGTGAAGTATAACACTTCCTATTACTCATATCAAGAGCCCTGGTGAAGTATACAACTTCCAAAGATAACCACCCAACCAATTCTCATATGCAATTTACTAAAGGTGTCACTTCCCATTTCTCTCATAATGAGCCATGACGAAGTATACAACTTCCCATTACTCATATCAAGAGTCCTGACAAGATACGCGATCTCCCATTAACTTTTCATATTCTTAACCTAATTTCTAAATAGGCTTCTATAAATAAAGTGGTAGGCTTTCATTTGAATATACAGAAGTTAGAGAAGTATGAGTACTTGAGAACTCTCTCTGGGAAGGCTTTGAAAAACCTAGTGTCGCAACCGGAATCGCGATCGGACGACGAACCGAAAAAAGAAAACGAGTTTAAAAAGAAATTTGGAGTCGCCACCATAGTTATTCTGGAAAACTATGGAAAACCATAAAAATAAGACAAGTCTGCGGAAAAACCAAAGTTTTGGGTTCGGGAGTCGGTTACGCGTAGGGAAGGTGTTAGCACCCTATAGCGCCCGCCCAAGGGCGGTACCCTTAATTAAACATGCAAAGTTGATGTGGTTTTCGAAATATTAATTTTTCCCAAAAATAATGAGACAAATAATACTAAAAAGAAACAAAAATATTTTTTTGATTTTTGGGCCCGACAAGGATTGACCTTAGTCCTACGTATTCTCATTAAAGATGAGAAATCAGGGTTACGTAGTTCTTGAAAAGCTTGTTTGTTTGGAAATGTTGATGTTTTTATATTTTGAAATTTTATATATATATATTTTTTATTTTTGAATTACTTGAAAATACGTGTCACACGACGCGAGCGGTCGGACAGACACAAAAAGAGAAGGAAAATTTTAGTATTTTTTTTGGTTTAGTGGAAGAAAGTGTCACACGACGCGAGTGGCCGGACAGACACAATAAAAATGTAAAAGAACCCTTTTTTCTATTTTTTTTTTATATTTTAATTTTTTATAATTTTTAAATATTTTGTTTTTTTTAGAAAAGAAATTAAAAAGGGGAAATTTATTTAAAAAGGATAAAAGCGGAAAACAAAATATGAGGATGCATGAGTAATGTGTGAGGTGCATGAAGCAAATTGGGTGTGTGCAGTAAAAATGTGTGTGCAACAAGTAAAATATAAAACATGCCCAAACTTGACAATAAAAGGAGGTGTGATGCTAGCGAATAATAGGGGTGCAGCAGGTAGTCACGGAATACGGGCTGCACACAGGAAACCGGTCCAAAACCAAAAAGGGGGTGTGATGCTAGCAAATAATAGGGGTGCGCAGAGAAACAGAAAAAAAAAGCACAAGAAAGCAGAGGGGGGTGCAAAGATTGAAAGTGGGGGTGCGCGGAGCAAGAGCGTCTCACCCATCTCCTAAAACCTAAATTCCCTCTGCGCCTCTTTCTTCTCCCAACCGTCATCTTCCACACAGCACAACTCCCCGCCCTGGGTCACGCACCTGCTCAACCTTAGACGCCGGCGACAATGGCAGCCACCGTCGACGGAGCTGCCGGCACTCGCGCCACCACTTCGACTTCGTTCTCGCGCACCACAGAACCAGTCGACTACGGCGTCTTTCGCGGCTCTGATGACCAACCAACGTCGCTGCCACCACCTCCGTTCCACACCGGAGCCGTCGCCGCGGTGGTCATGATCGAGCTTTCACCGGCAGCGACACGTCCTTCTCTCGAGCAACCACCGCTTCCCTCGACCCTCCATCTAGCCGCACCTCTGGAGCTCGCCGCCGCTCATCTCCGGACGACCGGTGTTGTCGCAAATGCGATGCTCGTGATCGAGACCTTCTCTCTCGTCACTGTTGCACGAAAACCATTGGAACCTGTGGCCAAGATGCTTCTCTGCTCCAGCTCCGACCCGCCGGCGGCCTCTTCCTCACGCGTGAAGGGTGCGGGTGTTTGGTGTGCTGTGAAAGTAAGGGATGAATTGAACTTGTGTGGTTGTTTTGTGAAGGTGTTCAAGATGAGGGTGATGATAGAGGGAATGTGTGTATGGAGTTGAGGCTCTGTTTAGAGGAGAAGGAGGCGTCTGTTGGTCATGTGTTGGGATTGAAAACTTTGGAATAATTATGCACGACTGATGAAAACTTGTTGAGTTAAAAATGATGGTAAAGTGGAGAGGATGGTTGTGTTGGG
>Ga0214542_1006449_pt1 | contig 21374 bp, 16 predicted proteins | sample CNSS1metaG_FD_160096 | JGI IMG/M metagenome (GOLD analysis project Ga0214542, IMG submission 160096) | Root nodule microbial communities from cowpea collected in UCLA plant growth center, Los Angeles, California, USA - CNSS1 | ecosystem: Host-associated > Plants > Roots > Nodule | place: USA...
ATATTGTTTCTGTCCAATTCAAGACCAAATATATTATTTGTATAAATGTTATACTAATATTTTTTTATTAAAAAAAACTTTTTAGCATATTATGTTATTTTATATTATTAACCCATATCTTGTCCATTCTTTGACCACTAAATTTTAAGATAAATATAAGTACTTAATTTTGTAAAAATATTTATACTTAATTAGTATTAATCTTATAAAAAAATAAATTAAAAAATATAATTCAATTATTAAAAAAAATTGGGACAAAATTGAACCAAAGGCACAAAAATGGGGACTAAATTGAAACAATTAGGTATATATGGGTACTAAATGGAAATCAGTACAATAACAGTTATCACACGTGGCATTATCTTGCCACGTGGCACTGACATTGCCACGTGTCAAAACAGGGACTTGACACGTGGCAACAACAAAATTTTACAAAAAAAAAATTAAAAAAAATTAAAAAATAAATTAAAATAAATTAAAATAAAAATTAAAAAATATTAAAAAAACGTGAGAGTGACACGTGTCCTGCCGTTAACGGCGTTAATTATTTTTTTTTGAAAGGGACCTGATTGATGCACTTTTTCAAAAGTGGGGATGCAATTGACACTTTTTTTTCGGCGGGTACCAAATTGACACACTCCTACCAAAGTGGGTACCATCCGAGTAATTAAACCTTTAATGTATTATGATAATATTATTCTTTAATAAAAGTATTATTATAATACAAATTAAATATATTAATTACCGGGAAAATGTTATTTTAGTTATGTGAATTCGCTCATTAAGAAATTAATTAATATTCTTTGATACCAGATTTATTTTTAAATAACTAAATTCAATATCTAATGGAAAACATAAAGAACTAAAACTTTACCATTAATATTGGTCATGAGAGGCCCAATTGTCAGTGGTATACAAATCCAGGTATTATTGGACCTACCCATCAACTATGATCCGTTGATGTGAATGGGCTTTGGGGTTGTTACAAAAACTAAATAAAAAACTAATTATTTTTATCCAAAATTAAACTAAATTACTTTTAAGTATATGATCAAATTAGTAATTTGTGAGTAAGCCAAATTATGAACTATTATAAAGTTAAATAAACAACAAATAGGTAATTATATAAACAACGAGTAGATAATTGTATATAATAAATAATTTAAAGTAACATTATATAGACTAAGATATTAATAAATGAAACTTGATATTTCGCGTTTCCTATTCAACAAGATTAGATAGGTATAATATTTTCCTTCAAGATTATATATATTGTTGAGAAAAATAATTATTTTTGTATATATTTTCATTAATAAAGAACTTAATAAATTTATGTAAATGTGTCAAATACATTTAAATATACGTTTTATCCCCGGTAAAGATAATGATTAATTAATCTTGGTGTGAAACTCATCTTTATTCTTTTTATTATGAATTTATCTTAAACATATTTCATATTTGTTTTAGTTATTGATTTTCTTCTTAAACTTCTATCTTATTAGTGTTTTTACAACAAAGTTAACCAAATAATTATATAAATTTAAGATAATGATATTTTGACTCACTTACTTTTATCCACTTATAATTTATTATTCTAATCATTTTTAGATCATCGTATCATACTACTAAAAATAATTAAAATAGATAATTAAGAGGTGATTAGAACGGTAGATTAGAAATGAATAAAAAAGTAGATCAAAATATCATTATTTATAGATTTAATATTATTGTTTGGCTATAGTTATATCCTTTCCGTTTTTATGTATCAATTTATAAACAATCCCACCTCTTTGTATATAAGTTTGTCTCAGAGTTAGAAAGAGATAGTCATGAAGATGTCAAAGTAGAACAAACACACCCACGTGTCATTAAGGTTCTCTAGATGTTCTATATTTATATATATCTTTTATAAATGAAAGAAAGAAAAAAGTGAAAGTGTATAAATAAATGTTGAAGACATTGAGTAAGTGAAAGAAAGGTATTGTGATGGGATAGTGCAGAACAGATAGAATCCATCTTTAGTGATACTTCAAAAGATTGCATCTCTTTTATCTTCACTGTACCACCATTTCTCCATGCCATAGGTCCTACATGTTTCATACTTTAATACGTGAAAGTATAATTCCTGAGAACAAAGAAAAATATGAAAATAAAACGAGTAATTGTATGAAAAAGTAGTGTATATTATTAAAACACCTAATATTGGAAAATTTACATATTAAAATAAAAAGTATAAGGTATATTTAACTTAACTTGTTTAACAAAAACCAAAATTATAAATATAAATTAGTTTAATATTTTGAAAAATCATGTAATAAACCTTACAATAAGAAAAAACTTATATTTTTTAATCAGCTCATTAATATAAATATATCTCACAAGACACTCATACAAATTAAGCCAAAATTATAACCACTAAAGATACTCAAAATCAGGTTAAGAGTATATATTTAATTATAATAAATAAATAAAAATCAATAATAATAAATAGTCATTATGATAATATATAAAGAACATTATCATATTATATTTTTTCCAAGGATTTTATAAAAATATTTGTCAGTTATACCGAGTTAGGAATATGTAAGGACAAAAATATATAAATTGTCATCTTATCACAAACAAAAATGATAATCAACTTCAATACAATTATATGTAATGTTTATTAATTGACCATCACAATATAGTTACATCATTTAGAAATACTAATTCTAAATCATTAAGTAACTATTTGAGTTATTTTAACTTACATGTAAGTATTGTCATAGAGCGATATCCCACCTTTCAGTGGCGGAGGATGCAAGGGACAGGCGGGTGCTACGGCCCCCCCTCCCCCAATTTTTTTTTTATTTTTTTTTTCATTATTTACATTTAATTTTTTTAAAATTTTTAAAATTATTTATATTTTTTAAATTAAATAATATTATATTTAAAATTAATAAAAATGAAATTAAGTATTTTTTATTTATTTTATAAAGTACAATAATAACTAATAAAATATAAAATTAAATATATAAGAAAACAAAATTATTAAAATATTTTTTATTTTCTTTCTCATTATCTTTTGAGTTTTTCATATGTTGTATTCTTCTTTTATGTTTATTTATTGTCTTTTGTTACTAAAAAAAGTTAGGCATAAACTCAGTATTTCTATCATCATCTTTTTATATTTTCTCTTCCATTGTTAAATAAATAAATAAGGTAACTTTCTCTTGTCTCACTTAATAGTGAAGAACTATTTGTTTAACATTTAGTATTATTTTTTATCTCATGACCTTTTGTATATTAATTTTTTATTAATATAGAAGAAGAAACAATGTACTATGTGATTTTCCATAGTCAATTTTCAATTGTAACTTGATTATCATAGTTTTTTTTAGTAATTATGTCTCTCAACTTTTGATTAAATTATGATAAATTATTTTTTAGTCTTAAACTTACTTTTTAAATAGGTATATGAATGAAAAACAAAAGAATAAATTTATTTTTTAAAATTTATAGAGAAATTACTGGTGAAGATGAAAACATGAAAATATGGTTATTTATCGCATAACAATGAAATGAAAGCTTGTGAATATTTTTTAAATCAAATGAATGTTAATAAAATGGAAGATGGATATTTTGTAGATAATATGATTATTTACATCGAAAAAAGTTAATTGAAAAATCTAATTATAATTCAATTTCCATGAGTTCAAAAATATGAAAAAATGATAGACATTGCTTTAGATTGTGTAATTTCTTTGATAATTATATATGTACTAGATTATGTATTCATTTTTATTGAATTAGTCACAATAATATTAAATATATAAATTTTGAGTATATTATTTTGACTCCCCAAAAAATTTTGGTGAAAATCTGTCATTGCCACCTCTATAGAAAGTCGAGAAACTATTAATTTATTGATTGTCTTAGTTTTTCAACACACGGGAGAAACACAACTAATCAAAGAGCATATTGTAAGTGGTCAACCTTGTCAAATTGAATCACACAATCTTTGTAGTTATTGATTGTCTTAGTTTTTCAACACACGGGAGAAACACAACTAATCAAAGAGCATATTGTAAGTGGTCAACCTTGTCAAATTGAATCACACAATCTTTGTAGTTATAGTTACCATTAGACCATAGTAGAATATCCTGTCCCAAATAATGTGTTAATTAACATACTCGCTTATATGCTACCTCCCCCAAAAATATTATTGTAGTTTGGACCCACACAACTTTAGCCTCCAATAGGGTTTGGATAAAATTGTAAATAAAATTACAATTGTTGGCTGTGAGGTTTGAACCCACGCGCACTTTTGTGCAAAAGATCTTAAGTCTTCCCCCTTAACCTCTCGGGCAAACCAGCTTTTTCTTTTATTAAATTGAAATTTTTTATGTGAAAATGTTTCAATATTTTAAATTACAATTATTTATCCACAAAATTGTAAATTTTTGTGAAAAAAATTACAAATTCTTTTTCGTACGAAAATTAAAACTACAATTGCTAGCTGTGGGGTTCGAACCCACGCGTACTTTTGTACAGAAGATCTTAAGTCTTCCCCCTTAACCTCTCGGGCAAACCAGCTTTTTGATTTTATTAATTTAAAGTTATTTTGATGTGAAAAAGTTTCAATATTTTAAACTATTGCCAACCAACCAATATGATAAAACTACTAATCTTTTACAATCTTTCGTGGACAAACTTGTAAATTTTTGTGAAAAAAATTGCAAATTCCTTTTGTACAAAAAAATAAGATTACAATTGCCGACTGTGAGGTTCAAACCCACTCACACAGTTATGTGCAGAAGATCTTAAGTCTTTCCCTTAACCTCTCGGACAAACCAGCTTTTTCTTTTATTAATTTAAAATTATTTTTATGTGGAAATATTTCTATATTTTAAACTGGGTTTTAACCCACACACACTTTTTGTGCAAAAAATCTGAAGTCTTCCTTTATAAAGTTTGAACCCACACAATCTTTTGTACATAAGATCGTAGAAAATAATAATTTCTATCACCTTTACCTTCCCATAAATCTCCCCTTCTTGTAAATTATTGTCAAACATGTGCTAATCTAATCCTAATTTTAATCACTTATCTTCTTCTTTAAAATCTATATGCATTTATGTTTCAGCTAGTAAATGTGTGTTCACTCATCAATCGACTAGTCTTATTAATAATTTCCTTCCACCAGCGTGTTAGTATGATTTTTTTTTACCTACTAAAGCATTCAATCACGCTATCCTTCCTTACCTTCAACCAATCCCTTTGATTCTGATTTTGTAACAGTATAGCTTATCATCCCTTACCTTGATGCCTAAAGCTCAATTTCTTTTCCAATAGTGAGATGTACATGCAGTAAAAAAAAATAATGCCAATTGAGATATCATATGCTACAAATGAATATTGTCGACAAGAAATGAATCTTAATTTTAGAATGACCAGCCCTTTTAATCTGGTCCATATAATGTCCTTTTCGAGAGTTAAAGGAAATGCATCTCAAGTACACCAATCAGTAGGTATGGAAGGATTAATGTCGGATCCACAAGGACAAATTATTGATTTACCTATTCAAAGCAATTTACGTTTACACCTTTATAATAATAACCAATCAACTCTATGTGAGATACTTCATCACCATATATATCATTCATCATTAATGTTACCATAGTTCCTTAAATAACCATTCTACCTTTCCATAAATACAAAAGTAACTTTAAGAGATTAATGTGATAAATTGTGAAACAATATGTATTCAATTTTAAATAACTATATATAATTAAATTATTGTGTGTATATATATATATATATATATATATATATATATATATATATATATATATATATATATATATATATATATATATAGATAGATAGAGAGAGAGAGAGAGGTATATCTTATTAAGTTAGTTATTTCTAAAAGTCTCATATCGACTAGGAATAAGACTAATTTAGTATATAAATGGGTGCAAATCTCACCTTACAAACCGATTTTGTAGGGTTGAATTAGACTTGAAGTACACTTCTTAGCATGATATCAAAGCTATTGTTAAAGTTTATCCTAGTGAGATTAGTTGGACATATTGTTTCATCCCCTATCGAACCATTATCGGATCACCCATTAATGTCTAGTTTCACGCCTGAAATATACATACCTCGACGTGAGGGAGTGTTGAAAATCTCACATCGACTAAAGATAAAGTCAATTTAGAGTATATAAATGGGTGCAAACCTTAACTTACAAGCCAATTTTATAGAATTAAGTTAGGCTTCTTATTTTTGTGACAATTAGTTATATTTAAATTTTATAATCCTAATTAATGTGAAGGAATGTACTTAAAATCTTACATTAATTAAAAATATGATTAGACTAATTAATATATATATATATATATATATATATATATATATATATAATATTTAAGTGGCAACTTACATAACTTTAAGTAGTTATGCTTCGATTTTTAAAAAAATACATTAAATTACTGCTATTAACTAATCATTAATGAGATACTTTGATGAGATTCAATCAAATTTGTTCTTAAACTTAGATGCATATTTCATTTATATATTTTCACTTAATATTTTTTTTACACTCTCCTATTTGCAACACAACAACTTTGGGTTATAATTAGATTATTTTCATTTACTTTATGAAGAAACTTGTCTTAGAAGAGTTTTGATTTTTTAGGTTGTAGTCAAAGATGATTAAGATTGAATGAATAATAGAGGCAACAAGTGTAGTTTTCCATTGTTGTAGAGTAGAGGGCCAAAGTTTGGTTGAACAAATTAAAGTTTTCCAGCTATGCTATCAACACTTTAGCCACAAAGGAATTATGAGAGCAAATGGGACACTATGGTCCATGCAAACTAAACTCACAAACACAACCACATTAAACATTTTCTGAACTATTTCAAAAACATGAAAAGACCAACTCTTTTTCCACATATGTTCTTTGTTTCTTTGTCCTTTCTGTGTTCATTCTTCAAAAATACGATTCACTCGCCACTTTTCCGTGAAATAATATTCCGGAAGATTAACTTTTGCCTTAATTCCCAGACACAATATGCAGATTCATCTAATTATACACAGTCATAACAAAGTGGGTGTTTTCCAAATTTTGGTCCCTATATAGGGCTAGTGCCTTCTACAATTCCCTTACTTTATTCGCATTTTCTTCCTTTTTCACAAAGATTGTCCACCTTATTGCTTTTTTAAAATACCCTCATTTGCATAATAATCATTCTAGTAATGTGTGTATATATGTTAGTCACAAAAACACATATATCACTTATTGTTTTTTATATATAATTATCATATTATATTCTCAAAATGTTTTCACTCAGTAGTTTTTTTTCTTTTCAAATATTAATGTGTTTAAATTTTAAGGCTTGAGTGTAACTTTGCATATCACATTATTACTACAGCATTAAAATGTGAAAAAATTGGGGAAAAGGTACAATCAAGGGTGTGTTTCTTTTACATGTCTTTCACTTTCTTGGGCACATTAAATGTCAATCTCACTCTTATGGATCATTGACGTTCAAAGTGGTTGTTTACAAACTTTTTTATAGTTGAATGATTGAAGTTATTTAAATTGAAGCTAGGAACTTGAACAATGATGGAAAGTTACAAAATCTTAAAGATTCTTCAACCCAATACTTACTCTCCAAATAGTACTCTTAAGAAATTGGTTTTATTTAAATAATGGTCAAATGGTCAATGGTCAATGGTCAACTCAGGAGGGTGTTGCTTAGCATGTGAGAGGTACAAAATAGTAAAGCTTCCCACTTATAATGAAAGGTTATAATGTGTGCAACGTTTAAAGATATGATTGGTTGGAGGGTAGAATGGGGATTCCAATTTCCTCATGACCAAATCAACGAGGAAAACATATAACAATAAATTTGCCATTAAAGCCAGAGGAAAAAGAAATTGCATATAAATTGCTTATAATTAACAATTTCTACAATTAGAAAAATACAAATAATAATATTGTATTTTTTTTTCGGTGAAAATAGGAATTTGGATTCTTTGTTGGTTTTTTTTTTGTGATGTTCCTCTACTGTGTATTCATACTACATTAATTATCATTAATTTTGACATTTTAAAATATATTAAAAAATATATTTAAAATATCAACACAGTATATTTTTTATGCTCAGTAGAGGACAACACCAAAGAAACCAATACAAGATCTAGACTCTGAAAAAAAAAACAAAAAAACTAAGATGGGTTAATTGGAAGAAGCATTAAAAAGGTGTTTTAATGATTCCAAGTTGTGGAAGACTAATAATTGTAGAAAAATAAATGCTTACAATTTGGAAACTCCTTCTTTAACCCTATATCTTTACTTGTACAAACAACTTTCTAGGGTTTTCAACATGTTTCCATGTTTAGTAGTCAAAGCCTCAATTTTAGACAATCTAGGGTTCTTTGTTAGGTTTCCATCTTTAGAATTCTGAGTGATAGTTATTTTCTTTTGTCAGCCTTAATTTTTTTTTTATCAACTTAAACTTTAATATTTATTCGACTTATTTTTAAAATTATTTTCCCCTTTATTTTTTATCAATATGAATATCCTTAACATGTGTGATATGTAACTTAATAATTGACACACATGTTGTAAAAATGCATTTTTACTCTTGAGAAGTGCTTTTAATTTTAACCAAAACTAACCCTTAATTAAGTCACGTTTAGAATGAGTATATGATGATAATAATATGAGAATAAGTCCAAACCTAACTCACCAACAGCAAGTACATGCGTTGGCAATAAGTGATTTAAATGAAGTGTCATAAGTTGAAAAATTAATTCATATATAAAATTAAAACATATTCATTTTACCTCTTGAAAGATAAATTTAATTTTAGAGGAGTTCGCATCAATATTTAAAAAATTTAATTGAAAAAGAGTTAACATTTAATTGAAACTTCAAAACCTTACATCATATAAGAATTTTCCTTTGACATGTCTTGCTTTTATTCTATGGTTATGTTGCACTCTCCCATCACAATTAAGGTTTCTTGAAAATTTTAAGACCCTTCCAAGGCATATAATGTTTTTGTTCTCGTAATCGTGCATTTATTGATAATTATTATTATGTAAGTTTCTTTTAAAATTCAAGCCACTTAAAACTTGAACATTAAAGAATATGTTTTTTCTTTCGTGGAGTATTTATACACTAGTAGTTACTATCTTCATAATGTACTTTGACATGACTATAATAAATTAATCTTTAAATCTCATGCATTGAAAATAGAAAAGAATAGTGGGATACTATTACAATAATTAATTTCTATTAAAAAACACAAAATACATTTTAGTTGGGAATCTCATACCCAAAATTTAGAAACTGTAAATTGACCACTACCTTTTGTTTTTGTTTTTTTTTTCTATTTTGAACAAGTCATTACTTTTAGGTCAAGTTGTCCTTGTTTTGACGCGGTTTTATGCTTGTCACACGTTAACGGAGCTCAACAAAACTTTCCCACGATTTTCTTTGGATATGTTTATAAGATCATACCAATAATTAACCCATTTATAATCATTCCATTAATCCACAACACACAAGTAGCGAAGACAAGACATAATTTCAGATTACAATTTCCGAAGCAGATCTTGATACCCTCTTTACCTTTTGTAGCAAACACACAATTTGTGGTTCTCAACTCCAAGAATTCATGTGTTGGTGTCTTGTTACATTCGCAAGCCATGGCCACTTTGGCATAAAACGTATGATTTTTTTTTAGAATCTATGAGTTTAAGTTTTATTGAATAAAAATAAGAAAGTAGAGCATCACATAAGGATGATGAAGACCCATAAAATCATTGTTTTAAGATTTTGAGTTAAGAGTGGTGTAAATATTTTATGTGATTGAATTTAAATCTGATTGATGTTGTATTTTCCTATAAATTCCTATGTAAACCTAACATGTTTCACGTAATTTTGGAAAAAAAAAAACAACAGAGAGAGAAAATATCTGAACGACACACATGCTAAGATACGGAACATTGTCTGCCAGTTAGGGACTCATTTCGTATTCAACTAAAGAGTGGAGATTCACCTCTGTTCAATCTCTTTCGTTTGTGTCGTGTCTCGACTCATACAAATTTCTTTTTCACAAACTTATTCTATTATTCTCAATGCTTTTCGAATTGGAATGTCGTGAAATCTCTGTGTGTGTGCTTCGAACTTGCACCTCGACTGCATTTTAATCAATCAAGGACTTTGAATCCATTGAAGAATCAGATTTGCAGCAGTAAAAATTTGAACTTTTTTATGTCTTTAATCATTGAGATAGTTATAAGTTATAACTGTTGTATATTAATGACATGACTGAAAAAGTTTACCAGCAAGTAAAAAAATACACTAACGATAAAGAAAAATTATGTCTTTTTCTTTTATGACAGAGTTGATTATTCCAATAACATGTAAAATATGGCTATGGTTATGTATGGAAAGAGAAAAGTTGCTTCATAAAGGCCAAGAAGATTCTTTACTGCATAGGAAAATCGTACCATGCCATGCGATAACTCTAGTTTAAAACTCTACTTTCTGACTCATTTGTTTCCTCCATTCTCATACATCTACCTTCCTTTATAAATTTATACACATACTCACTTCACTCACTCGTTTAACTGTTTTTGAATTTCTGCTGCATAATTTGGAACCTTTCACTGTGCAAAACTTTGATGTCTACACCCTTTGAACATGATTACATAGGCTTAGCAGAAACTCCATACATGGAGAAAAGCTGTGATAAGATATCATCTTCAGTTTCATCCAACCTTTCATCTGAGGATGAGAACAGTTCATCTCTGAACTTCAAGGAGACTGAGCTGAGGCTTGGTCTACCAGGTTGTGAGTTTTCTGAGAACAAACCAGGAGCTGCAGGGATTTCTCTTTTTGGCAAGGATTTGCAGAGTAGTGGCTATTCTGCTTCCTCAATCCCTTCCAATAAGAATCTCAAAAGGGGTTTCTCTGATGCCATTAGTTCCTCCTCATCCTCTTCTGGGAAATGGATTTTCTCAGCCAGTGATGCATCTGGGGATGATTTGAGAAATGGGTGCAACAAAGAGGTTGGTTTGGTTCCTCACTCTGAGAAGCCACCTCAGGTTTCTGCAACAATTGAACATGCCACTGCTCCTGCTGCAAAGTAAGTTTTCTTTTCCTCACATATTTATGCTTTACATAAACGTTTCTGATAAACTTCTTCACAAGGTTCAAATGATTTGACTTGTGTTTTCTTTCTGATAGACTTTGTTGAAAACATTCGTTAATGCATTAAGTAGTCCACTGTGTACTTGTTTAAAGATGAAGTTTTTCATGAAAATTCAATTAGTGGCTGTTGATTTCTATTCTGGGGTTATTTTTTTCTGTTTGATTATTGATACTGTGTTCTATGGGAACTTTTTTGTTGCAGAGCACAAGTTGTGGGATGGCCACCAATTCGATCTTTTCGGAAGAACACAATGGCTTATAATATGGCAAAAAGCAACACTGAAACTGAGGAGAAATCAAGAGTTGGTTGTCTTTATGTTAAGGTGAGCATGGATGGTGCCCCTTATCTCAGAAAGGTTGATCTGAAAACCCACTGCAACTATATTGAACTTTCTTCTGCTCTTGAGAAAATGTTCAGCTGCTTCACCATTGGTATGCTATAATGCTACTCTCTCTCTGTCACATTCATTATGTTTAATTCAATGCTGTGAACAAAATTACAAAATTTGTGTTGCTGAAATCAGGTCAATGCAGTTCACGTGGAGTTTCTGGGAAAGAGGGATTGAGTGAGAGAGCTTTCAGGGATCTTGTTGATGGCTCTGAATATGTTCTTACTTATGAAGATAAAGATGGGGATTGGATGCTAGTGGGTGATGTGCCTTGGGAGTAAGTTCCCTTTTTCATTTTGTTTCTGATTCATTACTCAGTAATCTAGATAGCAAATATGTGATTTAGATAACAAAGTTTGTGTTTGATCGTGTTTATTGACCAATGTTGTTATTAATACCGAAATAAAAATACTTTCCAGGTATAGTCGTGAATTGTAAATATACACATCCTACGCGGATCTATATTAAATTTTTGTTTCATTTATTTTTCTATCCTTATTTTTTTATTGTCTTTGTTTCTAACAATTGCAACACTGTAGGATGTTCACTGAGTCGTGTAAGAAATTGAGGATAATGAAAGGTTCTGAGGCAATTGGATTAGGTATATCTTTCACTGTTATAAATTTTTGGATACTGGTATTTTAACACCACGTTTATTTTTACTATCATTTTACATTATTTTTCATTTTTATTCACTTACTCTTTTTTATAGAAATTCACTTACTCTTTTTTTAGAAATATAAAAGTTAATTTTTATTAAAACTATTTTATCTTTATAAGAGTTGTCAAATGGTATCAAATAATTTTTTTTTTCTAAATTTTTAAACACTTTATACATATGTATGATGAATATGATACCTTTTTTATAGTTTAAATAATAATGGAAGGTTAACTAAAAATATGTGTTCAATTTGGTTGCAGCTCCAAGGGCAATGGAAAAATCTAGGAGCCAATACTAGTGTAGAAGATTCTGGTCTACTATTTGGTCTTCACAGAAGCATATAAAGAAGGATTAGAAGAGAATTTGAGTCTATAGTTTCTAGTTTGTATTAAATAAAACAAAAACAAAACGCGTGATGTAGCGTTTCAGTTTTTGTGCTTTTGGACACTGATAAGTTTCAGTTTCCTTGTGCATGTAGAATATGAAATATTTTGCTGTTTACTCACACGGTGCACTTTTTTTCGGATTAATTCACGTTAAATATAGAAATGAGAAAGTTAAGAATATCTGAGTTCGACTTGTGAATTCTTGTTACTAAACTATTATGTATTTAACAGCAAATTGTAGTTAAGAAATTATTGGTACAAACTTTTAGATCCATTCAAGCATCAACTACATTTAATAAGGTGTTGTAAAAGCAGAAAATTTTTCCCAACTATCTCGGTCCAACATAAATTTTAGGATTAAATATATTTTTCTTCTTTAACTCCCAGTGAATTTTGGAATTAATTCATTTCGAAACTTTAGATCAATTTAGTCATTTATCTTTCAAAATACGTAAATTTAGTTCTTTTAGTCGAATTTTAAAAGGTTTATTTGATATTTCTTATGTATTTCAGAATTGTATTTAAGTCAAATATTATTATGAAACGCGCTTGAAATGTCAAATAAATTTAACAAAATTTATTTAAAAAGACTAAATTTACGTATTTCAAAAAATAAATGACTATATTGGTTCAAAGTTTTAAAATAGACTAATTCCAAAATTAACTAAAATTTTAAAAAAGAAAATATATTTAATCCTAAATTTTATTCGGATGACATTGGTTTAATTATATATATATAAATATCACACTTTAATGTTTAAGAATAAAATTTGGTTTCCGAAAAAACTCAATTGTGTAGATCTAATAGCAAAATAGTCTTAATTCAGTTACCGAGGACTGAAAATTTTCGGTATGATATTTCAATGTTTATAAAAAAATGAGAACAAATATATTTTGGTATGTAATTTAAGTAATAAAAGAATTGTATTATTAGAAAAATATTATTTTTTTTATATTAGGTAATTTTTTATTAACAAAACTTTATATAGAATTAAATGAAAAATAAATAGAAGAAAAGTGAACAAATTAAATTAATTAATCAATTCATATCTAAACAAATAAAATTGAAATAAAAAAGTCTTAATTTGTTATGGTAATTTTAAATAATATTTTTTTGAAATTAATGAAAATATGATTATGTTGGTTGTAATTGCTAATATTTTTTTAATTTGTTATATACCTTACTTTTTAAAATTCAAATATGTATTTAATTTTAAAAAGTATGAATACCTTACAAATTTCAAGTGATGACTAAGATGAGTAAATTTTTTTTTTCATTTTTGTATAAATAAATTTTGTGATTAATAAATAATATTGACAAATTTGACTGTTAAATATGTGTGTAGTATAAAGATCGTAAAAGTGTAAGATTTAGAGATAACAAATGAACTTTGTTACGTGGTATTTAAATTTGTTTGGATTTTGATAAGATATTTTGTATTAATTGGGTACGAATATGACAATACTCGTCTCTATTAAAATATCTATCATATTTTTGTATTATTTTTTTCCTATTAATTTGTAACTTATCTTTAATACACAAATTTGATATTTTTTATATATAATTATTTGATATTTATTTAATTATTATTATTTGACATTTATATAATTATAATTTTTTTAAAGTATTTAATATTAAGAAAATATATGTACCATATTGATATTAAATATATGTAATATCATGTTTTATTTATTGTACTTTTTTATTTTTTATAAAAAACAGTAAAAAGACAAGTATCAACACAAGTATATTAATACCCATTTTCCATGAAAATGAAACAAAAAATTATAACAATTAAATATGCAAATGAAGATTTTGATAAATGTTTACTTGAGAGGAGAAATGGAACTCAAGCCCACACTTACATTTAGAACTTAAGTCTAATGTAAGTCTACATAAAGTAACACAAGTTTATGTTATTAATTTTTGTAATATTTTTATTAAATATTTATCGATATCAATTCATGACTATTATTTTCGTAACTAATAAAATTATGCAAAGTTCTTTTCATATGGTTCACACTTTATATGAATAATTATTAATATTAGAAATTTAAATTAAACATAAAATGTGCACACTTAATTGTTATTTCTTTAAATTCATTTTTTTATGTTCAATTTTTTATAAAATAAATAAGCTTTCTAGCAATATAGATTATTTTAACCAAAATTTATTACATAAATTATTCCAAAAAAAAATCATTTCTCTTTCTCTTTTTCAAATACGATACCAGAAACGTGTTATTTTAGTTTAACATAGTTAAGTGTGGTAAGTGTAGTTGGAACAATGTGCTCTACGAATAAAAACTATGTTGGATGGTACTAGTTGAGAAAAATTTTTGTTAAAGAATTTTCATGTCTATATAATCGAAGTGATGGTGTATTAAATTTCAAATAAATTATTTCAGTTTTCTCACTTCAATTAATTTTGGAGGAATTTGAATTAAGAGTCAAACATTGGATTGGAGATGAAATATATATATATATAAAATAAAGTGTTGAGGCTCATTAAGTATACATACATATAAAATAATTTTCTTTTTATGGATCCATGATTAATTGATATTGCAGAAACTACAAACAAAACTAATATAATTTATGAAAGAAGTTAAAAAAAGACTATAATTAAATTTCATCTATTTCACTTGGTTGTATTTTAGGTTAATAAAAACATATAACATGAAATCACTAACATCGATACAACATACCAAAGTCATTCTCAAGTATAAAATTCACAGTAAAAATCTCCTCTAATATTGATTCCTCTAAGCGATTTCTGTATATACACATGAATCTACTATCAGATTTTCTGCAATTTAGATGTAAAGTCTTGTCCTCTTTTTCTTCATCATGATCTAAAAGGACGTGACTCTAATGGTGTTTGTTTTCCCTAGCTTCTATTATTGCAAGTTTACATTTGAAGATTAATAATTCCGACTTTCTGGGCCTCACCACCACCTTTTCTACATTTGGGACAACCATAAAGTCCTAACCGTCCCATCTTCATGTAATTCAACACTCTTCACACTTTGCATCAAGGAAAACAAAGCATTTCTCAGACATAATTGTTTATTTTTTCAGATTTCTTTCGCAAAAATAAATGATTTATTTCAAAAACAACCAAAATCAAACACACTTTGTTGCTATAATTTCATTTCTAGACAGTGATAGTCACATGTTAGTCAAATTGGATCTATCATCATGTATTTAACAGCTAACTATTGGCGTTTTCCCTTTGTTCTTGTCAACACAGTAAAACCTAAGCCACTCTTCCATTGTACTAAACCACTGAATCATTATTCCCATGCAGAAGTTGAAAGAAGGTTGGATATTTTTTCTGTGCATTAATTCAAAAGTGATTTACGGTTTAGAGTTTAAGATTTAAGTATTAGAAAAGAAAAAATTACGATAAGAATTTCTTCTCAATCATAAATCGTTTAGATCGTTAACTGATGAATCCTTGTTACACAGAGATAATCTCTGTGCTGGTTCTCAATACTAAACCTTTACAGCACACCACCAACCTCTTTGAATTCTCACCAAATTAAACAGTAGCACACTTTACAAATAAATTACAAGAAGCAAAAGCATACAATAGAAAAAAAAGCAAGAAAAGCAAGAATTGCTTTTTCCTACTTTTATTATCAAGAAGCATGAATTACACAGGCCATGATTTCTCAATGAAGTCAAAATTCAGAGGAAAGAGGTGCATGGTCAGAGCGAATGAACACATTGCCATAGATGAGACCAGCCAAACCACCACCAATAAGAGGTCCAACCCAGTAGATCCAGTTGTCATGGAAGTCACCACTCACAACTGCAGGCCCAAAGGAGCGTGCAGGGTTCATCGACCCACCAGAGAATGGTCCTGCTGCTAAAATATTCGCACCAACAATGAAACCAATGGCAATGGGTGCAATGGTGCCCAATGAACCCTTCTTAGGATCAGCTGCTGTAGCATACACAGTGTACACCAAACCAAATGTGATTATGATCTCTGTAACAACTCCTTGAACAACTCCAACCCCAGAAGCCACACTGTGGGTTGGAATTGCCTGCCAACAAATAACAACAATATCAAGTGAAACATGTTTAAGAAAATTCGCTATGATAGATTTTAATTTGGCTCTAATACCATGTTAGAAGTGGGTTTTAAGCCTAACTTAACCCCAGAAACCACACTCAAACAATTTAGTTTGTTAGAAGTAGACTTTAAGCCTAACCCGATATCGAGTGGAACAGAATATTCAAGAAAATTTGCTATAATAGATTCTAACTTGGTTTTGATATCATGTTAGAAGTGAGTTTTAAGCCTAACTCAACCCCACAAAACTGGTTTGTAAGATAAGGATTGCATCCACTTATATATTTTGTTAATTGACCTTATCTCTATGCGATATGAGACTTCTAACATGATTTCGAATCTGAGAGACTTTTTCAAATCGACTTACCAAGCCTCCTGTGACATAGCTGAGAAGAAAACATGCGACTATGGAACCAAGAAGCTGTGCAATCCAGTAGAAGATGCCGGTGAGGATGGTGATGTGGCCACCAAGAGCCAATCCAAAAGTCACGGCAGGGTTGACATGGCCACCAGAGATGTTGGCACCAACAGAAACTGCAACAAAAAGTGCAAAACCGTGGCAAATAGCAACCGCCAGTAACCCAGCAGGATCAAGTGCTGCATCTGATGTCAACTTACCTACAAGTGAAGAAAAAAAGCCAAACATGTTGAAACTAAGTAAGCACCAAAAAATTGCAGACTTCTACATGGTGACAATTCAAAATAAAAGCATCCTATAGTCAATTACAAGCCAAAACAAACATTGTTTCATCGGTTTTCACTTGTTTTTAAGGTTGTTTTGTGTTTAATCATGGTGAAACAGCTTCAGCTACTTGAATGGGAGTGGTGGGGTTGAGACAGAGATCTTTGATTCAATTTTTGCTGTGAAGCTAGAAAACTAACCATAGGCTATGGCTGATCCAACACCGGCAAAAACAAAGAGCAAGGTTGAAATGAACTCTGCAATATAGGCCTTGATTGAGGTTAAACCGAAAGAATCATCCAAACGTCCGAAGGCAATGCCACCCATCTTCAGAAGTTTCTAGGGGAACTGTTAAAAATAGAGATGAGGATAGACCAGGAAATGTTCCAAACAAGAAAGGTAGTACAAAAAGCTTCTCTGTTGGGGTTATATATATATATGCAGCAGAAATTATTAAATACAATGTTATTTTAAGGATAAAATGTGTTATATATATGTTTTAACCTTTAATCTGTATGTTTTAAAAGCAAAGATTTTAACTTTTGCTTAAATGTGATGTATTTCTTTCGTGATTAGCTTAAGATAAAGTGTAGAAACAAAAATAAACATTATCATTTTTAAAACATAGGAACTAAAACTAATCTTATCATTGTCTTGTACTACATTCTACTTTTAATTTAAATAGTTGATGATGGATCCTTTTAAAAATACTAATAAAAGATGATTTCTTCTCATAAGAGATTGATTGACTTCAGTTCTAATATATAGTATATAAGATTGAGATAATCTCGACTAGACTCAAACAAGATAAACATAATCACCAATTATGTCAGGATAACCGACTTCGTATTCACTCTATAGGAGTAATATTGAATCATTTTAACATTACAAATACAACATTCATCGATATTTATCGGAAGATCTAAAACTTCTTAAGATAAGTGTGGTATAATTAATCTACAATTGACTTGAACATGGAAAGAGTAGTATTCAATCCCTAATTTTACCATAGAACATTCATTTATATTTATCGGATGATCTAAACCTTCCTAAAATAAATATGTTATAATTATGTACAATGATTTGAGTATCGGAATATTTGTAGTTACCCATCCTCTATGGTTCATTCAAGGGCTATGAAAGAATATCAGGGTTATAAAAGAACATCTCGGTAATAAGTCATGGTCATATAAGACAATTCGGTTCCATACAAAAGCACAATCCAAAATTTTAAGACACTAAATTTGACAATCTTAATCCTTATATGATGTTTAACTTTTTCATGTTCAATATAAAAATTTAGACTCACAGCAGTTAATACCATTATTTTAGTGTGTGTTGTTTGCATGATAAAAGGGATGGTTATGTGAGACATATCCATGCACATATCCAAGGAGTTCTTTAGTGGCAAACTTAGCTGTCATTGGCATACTTTAATAGAAATGTCCGGAAGCTAACGAATGATTCCTCCATGTGAGAAGGAGAGAGAGTGGTAGAGGTGATGTTTGGTGGTGGGGTAGATTAATGTGAAGGAAATAATCATAAAAGAAAAGTAGGAGAGTGGAGAGAACATGAATAGCTTTGGGCCACATATAGCACCGCCCATGCTCTAAAAAATACCAGAGAGGTTGTGGAATTTCAAATTCTTGGGTCTTTAAGTTTCTGAGTAATTAATGTATCACATATTGGTTGTTTAGGCCAATGTCGTGGATAACTTGTCGGCCAATTAGTGCTCAGCAAAGAAATCATTTTGACTTTTTCCAGCTTCTGTCAGAAGCTTTTCTTTTTCACAAGAAATGTTTGGTTAATTATGGCTATGAGATCATTAGTTTATAATCAATATTGTTTATGTAAAAACTTTTACCTCATAGATCGATGCTAATTGTTAGAGTAAAAGTTAATAAATGTATCACTTATGACAATTTTTGGGTTAATTTATCAAAAGAGGTTAATTGCTTTTTTGATATTATCAATTTGGATCGATTTTTAAAAAAATTATGAATATAGGTTAAGTCGTGTTTGGTGTGCACGATTTTATTTTGAATTTTTTAATGTTATTGGAGACTTCTTCGTATTGTATTGAAATCGCCAATATGAAATACAACTTCATTATTTTTAAGATTGAAGTCTCCCTTAACATATTATGTACAAATTAACTTATATCCGTAATTTTTTAAAAAATCGACCCAGAATTATAATATAAAAAAATTAACTCCCTAGTAAATTAATCCGGTTTTTGACCGGATAGCCATGTAAAGCTATCATATTTTGTTAGTGTAGTATAAAATATTTTCTCTTTATATTTATCTTATCTGCACCAACAAACCCTTTATTAATCATTTGATGTAATCAAAAGAGAGAAAAAGAATCACTTTTGGATATCTACACGTAATTATTTTGTCCTTTGGTATTGGCCAAAAGTTGAGCGTGAAGTGGTTGTTGAAAGCCTATGCTTTGAACACAAATAATTAAAAAAAAAAAAAAAAAAAAAAAAAAAAAAAAAAAACTATCCAAGACCCTCATCACTAGTAGTAGAATGGTTTTGTTTTCAACAGAATTTAAAGTGCCATTTTAAAACAAGTGACTTAAGTTACATAAACCGTTTTCTGCCATGCTCAAATTTTCCAGATCAGACACAAATTTAAGTGAATGTCTCATTTAGTGTCTCCGATAAATGTTAAAAGTTTCGAATTCAGTTTTTTTTATTGATTTTTTTTTATTCTCGTCTGTTGAACATTAAAAATATAATATGTTGTTATTTTAAATATCTTTTTAATATATCTTAAAACGTTAACATTAGTGATAATTAGTGTATTGTGAAGGCATAATAGAGGAACAACATAACAAAATCCAACAAAGAATCCAAATTTGAAAGTTTCAGATTAATTAGTGATAAAATCAGTTTACAATAAATAGATGAGTGAAAATTTTACTTACAAGTTAATTTTGTGATTTTGTAAAATTGAGTTAGATTTAAAGTTATTTTTTTAACTTTTATTAAAATCATAATTTAAAGTTTATCTCAGTACAATTTATTATTTGTTCGGTCTATTATATTATCAAAAATGCTTATCATTGTTTTTAGATTATACGATCTAAAAAGCATTTTCTACTTTGAAAAAAAAAACTTTCAAATTGAACTATTTAAAAGTTTTTTTTTTTTTTTTTAAAAGAGTTAACAAAGAGCGTAGGGACCAAAAGGACTTTTTCAAGAATGCACTATGAATAAAAGTATTTTTTTCCTTTTACACACCCCATAAGCACGAAAAAATAATGGGGTGCAAGAAGAAATATCCATAACAAGTAGATACATTTTGGGTCTCAAAGGACCCATTTTCAGGCTTTTCAAGTGAGTCCAAATAAAATAAAAAACTATTCTCCTTCGTTTTTTGAATGACACTAGGTGAAAGAGTATAAATTATAAGAAACTTTGCATAGAAAGAACCATAACATAAAATAACTAAGAAGTGTTTAGTTTTTCATTCATTTGTACGAACCCTTATTTTTCTTCTGCAAGTAAAGACTTTTCCTTGGATTACGACATTATCCTCTCAAAAATTTTGTTGAACAAAACAGTGGTGTTGGTGATCTCTTTCATGGATCAAAATGTGAAGAATGAAAGATACAATATTTATTTGCGTAGAACTATATAATATAAATGTTTGCTTATGTTGACAAATGGAAATAAATAAACATTACATCTTTGATTGGGTAGGAAGTGAAGGAAAGTAGTTTTGTTAGTGAGTTTGTTAACCTAGAGTCTTCATTTTCTTCTGGTTACCATCTTCAACTACCATATGTCAAACCACTTCCATTTAAAAAAAATCTTTCCTTTAAAAAAAGAAAACAACTATCTAAGATAAGTGTGTTATTTCTTACATTTTTATGGAAAAATCATGAATGAGAAATGTTCCGAACTTAAGTTGGATAATAAAATCATTGTCTATTATCATAT
>Ga0214542_1006452_pt1 | contig 21363 bp, 8 predicted proteins | sample CNSS1metaG_FD_160096 | JGI IMG/M metagenome (GOLD analysis project Ga0214542, IMG submission 160096) | Root nodule microbial communities from cowpea collected in UCLA plant growth center, Los Angeles, California, USA - CNSS1 | ecosystem: Host-associated > Plants > Roots > Nodule | place: USA...
AATGCGTGAATTTAGTCCTTTTAACCAAATTTTGTTAAGTTTATATGACGTTTCGAGCGCATTTCATGATAGTATTTAAGTTAACATTGAAGCAAAAATGTGTCAAACAGTATAAATAATTTAAATATTATCATGAAATGCGCTTGAAATGTCATATAAACTTAACAAAATTTGGTTAAAAGGATTAAATTCACGCATTTTGGAAGATGAAGGACTAAATTGGTCAAAAGTTTTGACGAGGGACTAAACCGAAATTTCGCTCAAACTTGAGGGACCAAAAACATATTTAACCCATAATAAATTAACAAAAATATTTATATTTTATAATAAATTATATGCAAAAAACATTGTAAATTTCTTATATTAAAAAAAATACAATAAGCATAAGAAAATTTTTATTGTCATTATTAATAATCTACGGGAGGGGGAGATGAACTACAAAATGAAGTGCATAATTTGTTTATTTTAATTTATTAGAGAAGTTGAATTTTTTTTATGTATATAAACAATATAGAAAAGTTTAATACTAAACCCTTAAATGAAAAATTTGAACTAGTTATAGATAGTAAAGGAATCATTGTAAATGTAAAAGCATGATAGCAATTACAGTTTTTACCTTATAAAAACCCTGTAGGCCTTAGGGAACAAAATACACATAGAAAAGCCTCTTACCTACCCTACAAAATTAAAGTGAATTATGGAAAATATGATAATTTAATGCCCTCGATTACAGCTAATGAAACCCAAGTGCATATTACTGTTACATAACTGTATGGTGTTTTATAATATTTTTTAAAATTCAATACTTTTATAATTTCTTTTTGTTCATAAAAAATATTTTTATAATTTGGATTTGTTTTCTCAATCTTAATTTAAATATAACTCTTTTAAAAGACCATATAGGCATAGTCCTGATGAATAACTTAATATTCATATATTTGCTTTTTAAAAGATATACTAATGCCGAAACCTTTTTGTGATTAACTAACTATACAAATCATGCATGCTATTAAAATACTATGCATTTAACGTACGTAAAGTAAACTAAATACTATATTATTTTATTAACTTGTCTTAAATATCTTTCAAAATGTTTTTTTTTCTCAAGAATAATTTGTAATTAATTTTATGTCCATTATTACTTCTCAAAGAAAGTAACTACATTAATATATAAAGATATTAGACATTTCTCAAGCCATATTTGAAATAAATCCTCCCTGAAATCTAAAAAATATATAAAAATATATATATATATATATATATATATATATATATATATATATATATATATATATATATATTTCATAATTTATTCAATACACTTTATTTTTCTTCTCAATACGCATAAACACTCAGTTGTCATCATGTTTTTGTTCTTTTCAAATTTTCACTTTTTCTTGTTGTTTTTATGTTTTCTTTTATCGCATTATGTACAACTAGTTTCAAATGGAATAATATAATCATGATTTCAAAAGAGATGTGTTCTATTTTTTTATTTAAAAAAAAATCAATTTCTTATTGTTAATTATTGTGACTTGGAAAGAGAGATGACGAGTTAATCATACAATACAACTATGAGTACAATTTTAAAAAGAAAACAAGAAAAAAAAAATTGATTCACACAAAAACTACAATTTAAAAGAAAACACAAAACACACTAATATAGAAAATATAAGTCAAAACTATAAGCAACAACAAGGAGAGAACGACACATGATTGTCTTTTTATTATATTTTCAGTTTATATCCTAGATTTAATTCAATGATTACTATTAGAGTCTCTCTGATCTCTCAGATTTATTATTATTATTATATATAAATATTATTTAATTGGTCACGTAAATTATATACGAAAAAGTTATATTACTATAAAGTTACTTTTGTTGAATAAAATTAACTATATAAATTTAAAATATATACTAAAATAATAATTATCAATTTATTAAGTTATATTATTTACTTTATTAAAATTTAACGTAATTAATTATGATAGTATAAAATCATAATTTAATGGATAGACAAAATTAAGTTTCATATATATATATATATATTAAAAGCGAAAGTGGAAAGCTTGAATGAAACATTCAACTTTATTCTCCTTTTGGCATATACACATAAATAAATATCCGTAGTACTTCCAATTAAGAAGTTCCATGACTAAAACTACTTTCCGTAGAAATAATTTTGCCTTTACGACGAATAAACAGAAAAGAGTTGGAAAAAGTACATTTTTATTTATGTAAAAAAAGTATAAATCTTAAGACGAGGTTGAATTGTGTATTTTATTTTCCGATTAAAATTACACCTTATCTTAATTAATACGTTTAATAAAAGTTTGTATTAAAGCTAACATAAATTTTGATATGATTTTTCTCGATAATACATGCAATAGAAGTTTATACCAAACACCTAAAGTATTATAAACGTAATTAAAAAATAATAATAGAAAATATTGATTTTTCACGGAAGTTAAGTTTATGGCGTAGTTGATCCATGACAAAAACGTAAAGAAAATTATATATAAACGATTAAAAAAAAAAAAACAAAACCCTGGTTCCTCTTCATTGATCTTCCAAAACACCTCCTATAAAAGAAGATTACAGAAACTAAAAGAAACAGATAAAAGTTAAAGACAAAGACAGAAACATATCCACCTACATATGCTCCAAAACAGGTATTATTTGAAAGAGTAATGCTATTTCCACACCAATTTCTACCAGAGAGAGAGAAACCAAGAGAAGTTTGACAGAAGAAAAAAATGGTGCAGAAACTGTGAGTAGAAATAGCATTATTCTATTTGAGAATACTACAAAGCTCACAACACAGCTAAGGAAAGAAAGAAGGTACCACACCATGCAGCTTAAAGTTCTATACCTATAAAACCAAACAAAGGCATGATGCATGCATGGATGCATGCATGCATGCGTTCATACAACAAAACAAAACAAAACCCTAAGACCTGCGTGGAGGTTGTTTTCCATTGTGCTGAGGATCTGGTCCTCCTGGTGCAAGTCTGTCTCCAGGTGCAAGTGGAAGATCACCATCTTCATCATCACGTGCACGTTTTGCTAGGTCAATACCTGATTTGTGGAGAAGCCTTTGGATTTGAAGAGCTTTATGGTGGGAGAATGATGGCACGTGGCTTTGGAGAGTGGCACGTGCGTGGAGAGTGATGAAGAATGAAGAGAAGATTATTAGGGCAAGCATGGATAGTGGGGTTGCTCTTGTATTTGCCATGGTGGTGTAGATGTTGGAATGGAAGAAGGTGGTATAAAGTGAAGAGGATTTTATAAGCTTCAGATGGCTAATGGAATGATCGAGAAGTTGGGGTAGTTTCCAAGGTTACTATGAGTTTACTATTTATATATATGTGGTTAGGTTAGCAAACCCATCACTACACAACTGAGTGTAACACTAGCTTTAATTATTTCAAAAGTTACTATAACTATTTACTATGCTTAACCAACTTATCCAGAAGTACTTTTAAGAGATTAAAAGTAAAAATTCATTTGTAAAATTACTTATATGCTCTTTTGTTTTTATCTTGTACATATATTGAGATAGTTTTAATTTAGGAAGAAGTTCATTTTCTTTTTCTTTATATTTTTTTTCTTAGAACATCTTCTAAGAAGCTCGTGCATCTAACCTTGGTTGTTTTATGATTAAGTGATTTACTGTTTCCACTACGAATATGTGGGTTTGTTATTGTTAAAAAATATTATTTCCTATTGTGTGTTTCCTAATACTGGTGTTAGAGCTTGATTCATTTTAGTAACTGACTTGCAACAAGTATAATATAGAGTGGTTATTGTATCAAAAGTCTTATTCACTCAACCAAGCTTGTTCCATTATAGTAAATGAAGGTAAGGGTCATTAGTAAGATACTCGTGCTTAATCACTGGATGTAATAATATGGAAGAAACTTGCACTTGAAAAAGAAAATTGTTAGGAATCTAAGTGTTAATTTGAGTCTCACATTAAATAAAAATGAAAAGGTCAAGTAATATACAAAGAAAAATAAAAGGAAACATATTGATAGATCTCAAGAGTAGCATTGAAACTAAACTTCTAATGAAGGTATGAAAGGAGCAATTGCACATCATGCTAAGTAATAAAATATGTTTTATAGAGTGTTTGTAGATGTAAAGTGATTCTTGTATAAAAAGTATTCCGGATAGAGAGGCAAGTGTGTTCCGTTATGATAATGAATGTAAGGGTCACTAGTAATGTATTTGATAAGTATGAAAAATACTTATTATTCATATTTGATTGGACCTCTTAATTGTATTCATTCATGTGTTTTGTGGGAAGTTTTAGGTTGTTTTTAGGTTAGGTATATTTTGTGTTTTATTGGAGATTATTGTATAGGAGAGTGAAGGATTAGAGAAGAAGTAAGGTTGTTCTGTCAGGACCTTCTCGTCCAGCGAGATAGCCCCGGTCGCCCAGCAAGTAAGTCATCTCGCCCAGTGAGAGAGTGATTTTCTGAAGTGGTTATAGTTTTAAAAATTAAACGAAACTGGTGTGCTGGAGTGTGGGAACGCGACATAAAATACGAAAAATGCCATTCTAGGGCAAGGAGAACTCACATCACTTCATTCATTCCATCAAATTCACCCATTCTTTGTTCTCTACATGCCTAGGAGTGACTAAACTCCTCTTTCATTGGGGTTGGATGTAATGAACTTATACTCTCTGTAATTTTCCTATGCAATGTAATCTCTTTCGTTGTTCATATGTTCTATCTCAATTATTAATGTGCATGATGGAAATATTTGTTATTTGGTTGTATCTAATTATTGGGAAATGAATTGGAACTTAACCTTGAATAGAACAACCATGAGATTGAGTTCTAGGAATAGACGTAATCTCTAGGTCATTCAATACATCAAATCTGAATGCAATTCATGTGTTAAAATAGTTAAGGAATTAATGTTTTGGCATATTTGACTTAGAACTTGCTTCTAAGGAATTAGGGGCTAGAATGCTTATGATGAGGATGTTTGAGCAAGATAGAGAAATTGTGTAGGAAATATTGCGTTAGTATGGTTCATGAAATCCAACATTGGTGAAGTCTTTCCTAGATTCTTCTATAACTTTAGTGTTTATTAATTTTGCATGTTATTTTTAAATTAAACCAATATTTTATGTTGACATCATTGCTGAAATTAGTAAATAATTACAATTAGACAAACGAACACAAATCCCTTGGAAAAATGTTACTTGGACTTCCATTTTACTACTTGTAACGAATTGATACACTTATTAAAGAGTTAACATTATTCATGGTTAATCCCTTAAGGGAGAGTATGCAAAAGTGGAAGAAACTTGCGTATGAAGAGAGGAAGATTGTTATAAATCTAAATGTGATTTTAAGTCTTGAAGAAAAATAATAAAGTTGAACAAGGTAAGAAAAAAAAACTCACAAATCTATTAGCACTAAAGCTAAAAATAAAGAAGATTTAAATAATTGAACGTCATGAGAAGGTTTGGATATTAAGAAATGATACATATTTTGTTGAATGCTTGTGGATGGAAACATTAAAGTCATCTAACAAAGTTAAATTTAATTGTGTGCTCATACTTTGATTACTTATATCCAAAACATTTTTCTCATTTATATATCACTTAATAAACTTACTTTTACACAAAGTAAAAAAATCAACTCACTTAAATTATAACATTATCAGGTAAGAAATATGTATTGATAAAAGAAAATGTAACTTTAAATATATGATTTTTTTTTCATTTATTTGTACCTTCACTTATCTTTTAATAGTGAACTTTACAAATATTCCATTCATCTAAGATATTAATTTATTTTTAAGAACATAAGTCAAAGGGTTGATTAATTTGAACAACTACCCACCAATGATTATTCTTTCTTATTTCCATACTAGAAAGCCTCTCCTAACATTTGGGCTTCTTGCTCACTCTTAAAGACTATTTACTTTCCATTAATTAGGATATATAACGTAGACAAATGATAATGTCAATATCAGTAAAGAAAGAAATCTTGTAGCAATAATTTGCATTAAATCCTATTATTTTCTATAGTATTTTTTTTTTAATGGGCAAAAAGAATATATTTAATATGGAAATATTTGGAATGCTCTAACCCATACAACCATATATACAATAGTGTATAAAGTAGAGAAGAAATTAATTGAATATGATTGTGTCTATAGTATCCTTTATTTTTGAGTTATTATTCAGGAATATTTATTGCAATGATACTCCTCTAAATCAATCGTATCAACTCAAAATTTAATAAAATAAACTTGGAAGAAAATTGAGTCGAATCCCTTTTCAAATTTAAATTTAAAAATTGAAATAAATTCCAAATTGTGAAAATTTTGTATATATCTTGAAGTCAAAAGCGGGGTTTCACATCAACAAGTGGGCGACGCACAACTTAGAAGCTCTTTATTGATTTCACTTCTTTAAGATTATTACTATTGCAGACGTGAAAACCATTATAGAATATAAAGGTTTAGAAGTCAAAAAAGAGTTCAAAACCTTAACCATAAAAAAAGAGAGAAATAATAAATATCCCATACTACGTAGCCGAATAGCTAAATAATGGAATTTATTTTCTTTCCTCTCAACATAGGTTTCAATTATACATTTTTCGATTGCCATGAGATATTAGTATTACAAGATTTTACAACTTTATATCTTGATTTTATTATTAGAGGACGTTTAGATAGGTTAAAAGAAGAAAATGTATATAAATATATTTGATTTTTCAAATAGATATAATATCAACGAGTTTACGAATATTGTATACAAATATATTTAATCTTTTAAAGGAACACAATAAACAAATAATTTTATAAAAAAGAGTAAAAGAGGGTAGTAGTAGTAGTAGTAGGAGTGAACTTAGGTAAGCCCCTTGAAGGATTTGGATTAAAAATTGGTGAAGGTATGGACCATCCTGTGTGATAGGAGAAGGTGTTTATTTTGATATACGAAGCCCTAATAGCTTTTGAAAGGTCCTTTAATAGGTCACAAATTATTTGACTGCCGTTGCTATTGAGCAGCTGGTAAACTTTACATTAGAAAGCGATGTGCCTTCTCTTGTTCTCCATAAATTTTTCACAATATTATATCTTGCAAAAAAGTTTTACCCATAATAGACCATAGATATGGTGCTCTTTGGCCTCCTATCCCCTCCAACACATAAGGGTCACAATCTCATCATAAGAAATCAATAATAATTGTTATTAGGGTAAAGTTTTTTCTTTTCTTTTCTTTTATAATGCATGCAAGTGGTGCAGCCTATGAGAACACCATGTTGGAGGGTTTTGTTCTATAAAAACTTGGCTTAAATCTCACATTGGATGCAGTTCAAGAATCTTATTGATGTACGACTTATAAGTATTTTGTAAGTTTTTTGAGTTTAGAGACATATTCTAACCGTAATAAGTTATTAATATTATATATATCAGAAATTTTCATGTTTTTCAGATTCTTGGTGCACTTCTTTTTATGGAAGAATGTTAAATATCTATTAGCCACTTCATTTAAATACACAATAAAAGTTTGACACTCAACACCATGAGTTAGGGTTGGGGGAAGAAACACCATTTTTGTGTTTTTTTTTAATTGCTGAAATGGGTAAATTTCAAAAGAAAATTATTAAAGTAGGTAAGTCGTGCCAAGATGACACAACTTCACTATAAAGAAGTTGTGTTAAGATGATATGATTTTAGTTCAAAACATTTTTAAGGTTGAAGTTGTGCCAAGTTTACATGACTTTAATTCAGAGTATTTTTAAAGTTAAAGTCGTGTCAAATTGACACGACTTCAGTTTAGAATAACTATTTTTAACTGAAGTTGTGCTAATTTGACATGACTTTTACCAAAATTGAACAAAGTTGTGCCAACTAGCACGAGTTCAGTTTAAAATGCCCAAAATTGTGTTAACTTGGCACAATTTCAACTTTAAAAATATTTTAAACTAAAGTCGTATCACTTTGACATGATTTACCTACTTTCATATTTTCTTTTTGAAATATGTCTCATTTTGATAATTTTGAAAAAGAAAGATTATACCATTTATGTGCTTTGTGCAAAAGTGAATGTATTTGTAATTATAAAATACAAAGTGTGTAATTTGTTTTTCCTTTTAATTTTTTTTCCCTTTATCTTTCTAAACATTTTTCTTAGTTAAAATTAAGTGATTTATGGTTTGACTTTGAAATCTATTTATACATTTTAAATTTATCTTATTCTTAATTGATATAGAATTTTTAACATATCTCATTACATTAAAGTATATGCATATTAAACATAAGACTAGACATTAATAATAATTCTATAGTGATAATACAACAGATCTAATAATAAACAACTGATCTCATTAAGATATATTTGAAATGGTTCTGATATTTATTTTTAAAGAAAAATCAACTTTATAAAATCAAATTTATAAAATAATTTTATAATTCAAAATTCAAGTAACAATTTTTTATTTAAATAAATAATTAGAAAGGTTAAATATATATTTAAATGGTCGCATTCTTGACATTTTAAACCATATAAGATTTATCCACATGCAGCAATTAAAGTTCATTTTGCATTCTATTTTTCTATTTTTCTCTCATTTCCATCAATTTTGTTGTTTTTTCTTTCGATGATCCCACACTTGTTGGTAAGTTTAATCTCATTCATTTTCTCTATGTCAATTTTTGTGTCTGACACTTGATTTTGGTTGTGTGCAGCTTGTTCCCATCACTCTTAGTCATTGTCAACATCTTAACTAGTTGAACGGTGTCGTTTTCACTGTTGCAACTGGTACGAGTGCAACTTTATGTCATTTTCTAGGCAAATAATCTTTTTTTTTTTTTTAATTTCTTCCTTTTACTCTATTTTAATTCTATCAATGAACTTCATATATACGTTATGGATATAATCGGTTTATAAAAGTATCTTTTTGAATTAGTTAAGATTTTTTTTAAGAAAAAATAGGTTAATAAAGAATGTAAAAGGTTTTTCTTTCCTCTTTTTGTTAAATTTACATCAATTATAAAAGTGATTTAAAAATATCGAAAAGAATGTATTTTATATTTTTTTTTATCAGGAAAGAATAATAACTATAATAATGGGAGCATTTAGAGTGCTCGAATAAGTACTAAAGAAATGTACCAAAAAAAAATACTAACAAATAATCCAAAACAACAAAAGAAAATTAATGTAACAATGTCATTATGAAATCAATATTCCCATGTCATTACAAAATATTGATAAAATTCATTCAAACCACTTAAGGCACTTGAAGATGTAGATTTTTGTATTGGGTCTAGATTTGCACAATGTTGGCTTCTTGGCTTCTTATGTTGTTTATCTGAGGTATATGCATATTTCTCCTCATCCCAAACTTTTTGATGGCCAACATTTGCTTTTCTTCCAATACACTACAAGTTATCCTCAACATATTATGCTATGTAGCCTTCCTTTTCATTTGTAGATCCTTGTCCTCCTTGTACTTGTTCTCATTTCATAGTAATTTCTCTTTTCCATAATACTTTTCCTGCACAAAAGTTGGATGCACACAAATGTTTCTAGTGTTTTTTTCTTTCCTCCTACTATAGGTTAGACTATTTTGCCCTTCTCCTCATACTTCTTATACATCGTGTTGATTATATCCCATTGTCCATGTCAAATAACCTATCATTTTCACTGATTTTTAGGTCTATCACACTTATGTTCATCTAACTATGACTAAATTTTCTTTTCACTAGTACAAAAATAGAATTTGTCGTCACCTAAAATACTATGTTTATAAGAAAAAGGAAGTCTACAATGATAGTGACATTTTTGAAAATATTTGTACAATTATAGACAGATATTCAAGGATAATCGAACCAATATCTTGATCACATGAGTATAGACTTCGGTTCTTTAAAGAACCAAAGCCAATAATGACTCAATTAAAATCCTTTCATACACATCTGATACCATCATATTAACATAGGAAAACAAATTAAAACTTTACATTCACAATACCTAACAATTTCATTCAAATAAAAATACGTGCAAAAGTATTTATGAATTAACCTCAATGGGTATTATTATAAAACTTAAATCAGACAAAATTTTCAAAAACTCAACTTAAACAATTTCTAAAATATTTTACGAAAGCTTATCCAAATAAAATCCCAAAGTTTTTGCGTGGATCATCTCTCCTCGTCTAGGCGTCACCAATAACACATGTAACATTCACTGCTCTCATATAACACACACGTTATATGATCATCACACAAACACAAACAAGAGAAATGGTGAGCTACCATCAATCACAAATAACATCAATTAACCAAACAAGTTCTCACCCAATCCAAATAATATCATCAAGGTACAAAATATAACATCACAAATCCTTATATAACCATTGTCTCACAATGTCATACAATTACACTGAGTATTCAACACAATCCGCACAAAGATGTTACCGCCACAAATGACACAATTATCGGTAAACTCAGTATCACGAACCGATTCGTAATTTGCGTACGCAACTTACCAAAGATGTCACTTCTCATTACTCTTGTAGCGACCTCCAACGAAGTATACAACTTCCCATTACTCAAATCAAAAGCCCTAACGAGATATGCAATCTCCCATTACTTTTAACGGTGATACCCGACGAAGTACATAACTTCACATTACTCATATCAAGAGTTCCAACGAAGTGCACAACTTCTCATTACTCATATTTGGAGCTCTAGCGAAGTGCACCACCAGTAATTATGTAGAGATATCTTTCATTACATTCATATCAAAGTATACACTGTCTTATCATGATCATACATCAATCAACAATCACATAATTATCCGCATCCATGATCAATAAACACACATGCACATCAAGGCCTCATCATCATATGTATCACAACACATTGACATCATACAATCCTGATCATTATATTAAACATACATTACTCATCATGTCCAAACATCCAGTATACTACAAATAGAACCTATCACAATTTATCACAACAAAAGTACCAAACACAATATAACTAGAAAAACAACAATCATGCTTGACATATATCTCTAACTACTATCATACAAACGAAGATCATACCGTTCAAAGTGAAAAACAACATGTTATGGATCAGCTGCCAAAATTTCAGCTCAATCAAATGGTTAACGAACTAAAAAACTCAATTTTACTAAAACTACGCAAACTATAAAAAAGTCAATGGCGTCTGGTGCCCTGAACTTGGCGCCCATCGCCTAGAAACCTGAGACTCAGTGCCCAATGGAAGGAAACTAGCGCCCGATGCCCCAAAACTTGAGACCTAGGGCCTGGTGGAAGGAAGTCAGCGCCCGACACCCCATCCAGTGTTAGAAATCAGAAAAACAACGTGCAAGTACACCAAAATCCAATTTCAACAACATCCAACTTGCGATTTACGCAAAAAAATTACTGCCCACTATTAATCCACACTTAATAACCCATGAAACCTTTTGACTTACCTTTCCAACCTTTTATTTTGAGCACCAAAACAATTAACCAATACATAAAAAATGATCAGGCACCTGCACTTACCAATTCATACCCTAAGCATAAATTATCTCAAACCCAAAGCAACCATTTCAATGCAACACGATCTACACCCACCAGTTTAACCCAAAATAATTGTAACATCACCATTTAAAGACTACCCACCAAATAAAATTTTGCACTTGAAAGTTCTTCCCCGAAAACAATATACAAAACTTATCATGAACATAACACCACAAACCCTTAATTTTGAAATTGCACTACCATTGATTCCAGAATTGCCTTCCCAAACCAAAACACTTTCAACCCGTGAATAGATTAGAACAACACAAAAACAACCAAAAGGGTTTAGCTCCCCTAACAATTCCATGTTCAACACTCACAAACTCAATGCAATTACACCAAAAAAAGAGTTTGAGGAGAACAATGCTTAGCACCCTTTACACAAAACATACAACCTTCTTCTACCCCAAGGATAAGCACATTCTTATTTCATGTCCAAGACAAAAATCACATAAACAAGAAAAATACATATATACATGGTGTAGCTCCCCTTACCTAGAACTCCTACGCTCTGAAAATTCTCGACGACCCCTTCTTGCTCTACCCTTCTTCCTACGGAGCTTCTTTATGCTTAGAAAAATTCCCAAACACGTGCCTTTCTCACCCTCACCTTTTCCAATCGTCTAATTTTTTACACCCATTAAAAAAATAAGTTTATGCCCACTTATTCTATTTTTAATTTCCATCTAATAATAAAATAAAATAATTAATTAAACCCTTTATATGTCTAATTAAACCCAACTAAATACCTTTTATGTCCGGATTCATTAAACCTACCTTCAGCTCTTCACCTACCCAAAAATGTCACTAAGGCTAACAATAATAAAATATTATAGTTTTTCCCTAACTAAAGTTCAAGCTCATCACCTCTAAGATTCAAACCAACATTCTGAACCATATGAACTATCACATCTTTCTTGTTAAACATACACAAAATAAACATCACAAACATGTGCAAGACGCATATAAAGCATTAATTAAAATCAATTAAATAAAAAATACCAATTGCATACACTAGGAATTAAACACATGACTTCCAATCTGTAATGTAAGACCCGTGAAATTTAATTAATTAAATAAATAATTAATTAATAAATGCGGGTAGTGGGAGCCTTTATGGCATTAAATGTTGATTGTTATGACATGGAAAAGTACTAGCTCAAATGGTTGAGAGTACTTGATTGTGTGGAGAGGACTTGGGTTCAAGCACATTCTTTCATCCTTTGTCCATTAACTTAATGACTTGTCAACCTGCTTATTATCAATAACATGTTTAGAAATGTATGGTCCATTCCTAATTGCATCCCATATACCTTGGTCAATTTATTCGATGAAAATTTTCATGTGAATTTTGCAAAATTGGTAGTTAACATCACTAAACATAGGTGGCATACGTATAGAAGTAGCTTCAGCAAAAGGAAGTTTGTTTTCAACCATTTCAAAACAGTTTTAAGGTTGAATTGACTTTTTGAAAACTTTGATTACTTTTAATTTCTTAAAACACCTTTTGATTGAACCAGACCAACCACGAAATCATAATGCAATTATTGCTTAACCGTACACTTTCAATCGATTAAAAACATGTATAACAATTTGATTTTATTAAACAAATAACAAAGTAGTATATTTCAACATATCAAAATATCAAAACAATCGATTAAGATACTGGAAAATTTTGCAACAATACGAATTTGAAGATTAACTCATAAATAGTTTATGAAACTTATCAAGATTAATTCCAATCAGCAATACAAATAGAAACACAGACACAGGTTATGTCAAATCAATCAAGAATTGTTAAAAGACTATTGAAATCAAATTTCTTAAAACTTTATATTAAAAGCCAAGAAAGGAGAGAGAGAGAGAGAGAGAGAGAGAGAGAGAGAGAGAAAGAGAGAGAGACAAACACAAGCACACATATTTTCAAACTGGTTCACTCAAAATTGAGGTACATCCAGTTTGTCAAGGAAACTCGAGCCTGAATTGCACTATTTCAAAAGGTTTACACAATCCACAAGATTACACTTTCAAAATATGCAAAAACAAACACCAAGACTCTTGAATCGCACAAGAGTCTCAATAAGCACTGCAAGATCTCACTTGCAGACCTGGAAAACCACCAGGCAACACCTAGAAACTTGAGAAAGATCAAACCTAAATGAAGGCTCTCCCTAGTTGTTGGTCTTTTGGCAAGCGTACCAAAAGTCAACTATAGTATAATGATTTGAAGTAGGAGTGTCGAACCCACGAGGAACGGATTCAGTTAAAATAAATAATTATCTCGATCAGCTTATATATAGAAATTTTAATTTGATAGGTCATTGGTAGTTAAACTAATTTGCATAAACAGAATACAGTAAAAGCAGAAAATTAGATAAAAGATCGATAAGAAAAACTGGGATTGAATTTCATCTATCTCCTTTGTTTGTAATCTAGATGAATATAGTACATAACATCTGAGAATACCAATATTGATGCACACTCAAAAATCATTTATATTGATCCCTCGTGTATAAAATTCATAAGATTAGTTCCTTGAATATTGATTCCTCACATATTCAACAAATTATCCAGCATTATGGGCGAGTGTTAAAAGCAGTTGATATATTGAGATCTATTCCTAGCATCACAGTATATCAAGTATCATTGTTCAAATCAGATTTTCAGAAATACTTTCCAGTCAAATCTAAAAATCAAAATCAGGACATCTATTGATCAGATAGAATCAAGCATTAAAAGCAGGACAATAATACCAATATTGAGTAAAACAGAAATGTTATATATAAATATCACTAGATTACATCCAAGTTCGAGTAGATTACATTCAATCCCAAGGAGGAAGATTAACCACTCATGGTAGCTATCAAATCCTAAGAACTAAAGAAGAAGAAGAAGAAAATATGAACTGTGTTTGCTCACGGTTGCAGCTCTACAGCAGGTGTGTAGTTCTTCTCCAAATTCCCCAGCTGCCTCACTCTTCTGATTCAAGGAGTATATATACTCCAGAAAGGTCTCGCTCAAGCTACCTGAGTCTCGCTTGAGCGAGACAGAATACTTCAAGCTAAGGAAAGCCTCTCGCTTGGGTGAGAAGTGCTGAAGCAAAGATCTCGCTTAGGCGAGCCAGAGTACTTTAAGCTGAAGAAAGGGTCTCGCTTAGGCGAGATTGACAGCATCAAATCTCGCTTGGGTGAGAATGGCGGCAAGAGATGATCTCCACTACACAAGCTCTCGCTTAGGCGAGGTCCTTCGTCCCTTAGGCGAGAATGGCGGTAGTAGCTTTAGCTTGAGCGAGCTTGTTTTAGTTTGAGCGACCTTGGCAGCATTTCTTCCCTATTTTCTCTGTTTCTTGCTTTCTCCTTTGCTCCTCTTAAGTTTTTTCCTCTCTCTACTCTATTTTACTTGAAATTTACACAAAACAGGGATCAAGTGACTTCTTTTCAACAAAAACTTGGAAGCATGTGATTGAAGCTCATTCTTTTCTAGATTTAGGGAGAATCAATCATGATATAAACACAAATTACAAACAGAAGTGCCAACATTTCATATGAAAATTACTCATTTTTGGCACTTATCACTAGCCAACCAAACATCTTTCTCTAAGTTCTTAAACCAAGCAAAAATGCTCCAAGAAGATCAAAGATCATTCACTGATAGTTGCACTTCTGTATGATTCAAAGAGATGGAGAATTTTCCCAGAGTTTAGAATGATTTCGTGCTTAAAATAGCAAGTGTTACAACTCTCTCTGAAAAACTAGAACTTATAGCCTATTTATTAGCATATTCAACAAGTTTATTTTTTCATTCAATCTGTTGATTTCATTTAAGTTAAGTGAAATCAGGTGATTAAAATTTAATTCAATTGATTGAATATGTAACTTATAGAACTATGGCAGCAAATCATTCAACTTGTTAAAAACTCATTTAACAGATTAAAAGACACTAATTAGACCTTAGGAATCTCTACAATGCCAAATTGTCTAAATTGAGAGCACAAATCTTCAAGCTTTGTGTTCTTCATGTGAAACCCTGATTACCCACTCCAAGCTTGATCAACACACAAATCTTCAAGTCTTCACATCTTCATCAATTTATCATAGCTTCATCATGTTCCAATGAAATGTCTTCATATATCTTCATCAAATCTTCAAGCATCAAATTATTTATGCTAACATCTTTTTGATAGCTTCCTTTATATGTTTTCCCTTAAGCATTGTTAAGAATGTGATTAGTGATAATTATACTAGCCATGCTTGCTATCAATAAAGTAGCAACACTTATCATTGGAAGATTTGGGAGATTGAGTGTAATGAAACTCTGTTAGTTTGCTTCGTGAGAGTTCTTAGTGTTGTGATTGCATAAATTCTTCATTGAGTTTGCAGCCAAACACCAATTTCTACACTTATCTCATCTGAGCATAATTGTCGTGTGAAGCACTCCCTCTCCTTTCTCAATATGTGAGCGACAACTTAAGAAAGTGAATCAAGTTGTGTTTCCATCTTGTTTTCCTTTTCTGTGAAGTGTGTCACGTATGTGGTCTTGGATCTTGTGTTCAATTCGAGGAGTGGTTCTAGTTGATTCTAATTACATCTTTCATTCGTGTTGCAATTCATAAGTATTGGTTCGTGGTTGTAGCATGGAGTTGTCAACCACATAAGTTTTCTAAATTTGTGTTCTATATTTTTGTATGTTGTATGTTGCTCTTATGTTCATATTTCCATTCTTCTCTATTTTGCACCGAACATTAATTTGCATAAATTGTTTTATAAGTTCCCAATGCTTTGAATATGAATTTGCATTCATATCAAAAAAGGGGTAAAGAAATTTGATAAGCAACAAGGCCCATTTTTCTAAGAATTTGATACGGACCGATAAGTTGGGGAGTGAGTTTCTTCGATTTCATCACTCTATCAATTCTAGTTGTTGGTGTGACTTTCAAGAATACATGACTACCTTCTCAAAATTCAAGAGGTCATCTTTTCTTGTCAGCATACCTTTTTTATCTGCTATGAGTTGTTCTCAATTTTTCCCTCATCATTTTGATTTTCTTTGAATCATGTTTGAACCTAAGACTAAATTTTCTCCAGTCTCAAACCAACATAAATGTGTCCTAGAATTTCTCACATATAATGCCTCATAGGGTGTCATACCTACGCTAGAATGGAAATTGTTGTAATAGGTGAAATCAATCAAACATATGCATCGATCCCATTTATTAAAATCTTCTAGACCGCAAACTCTCAACAAATCTTCCAAAGATTGGATGGTTCTTTTTGATTTCCTATTCGTTTGGGGACAATAAGCTGAACTAAGATGGAGTTTAGTTCCTAAGGCCTAATGTAAACTTCCCCATAATTTAGAAGTAAATATAGGGTCCATGTACAATAATTATTAGAACTCCATGCAACCTCACAATTTCTCTTATGTATAATTCAATAATTTATACAATGAATACCTAATGTAATCGGAAAGAAGTTAGCAGATTTTGCTAACTTATCCACGATAATGCATATGAAATCAAATTTTTGAATAGTTCGTAGCAAACCAACTACAAAATTAGGGGTGATAATGCAGATCGGCCTAACTCGTTTAGATTCGTCCCGCATTTGACCTGCAAAATGTAAATTATGCTGGTCCGTAAAATATGGGTCAGGTTAGCCCGTCCCGCTTTACAAATGCAGATTCAATCTTTTATTCCATTCTGCATATGTGTTGGCTCGTATGTCCGTGGCAGACTTGCTTTGGTTTGTATGAATTCATTGCTTATTATGTTTGAAAGTGACAATTATGATCCTTTTAAGGGTTAATTGAATGCTTTTATCTCTTAAGGTTGTTTTATTCAATCTTCAAACTACCGTAAATTAATTTATAAACTTTCTTAATTGCATGCACTTTAACCATTTTTCCTAATTTAAACCGGTCTTTTACGGTATATGTCATTAACCTTATCAAACTTGCCATATAGAATAGTAAATGTTGGTAACAATACAGAGGCAACCTCATATACTAAGGCAACAACATTTTTTTTAGAGAAAATAAAAAATCAACGATCAGGACTTTACTAGTTCAACCGCATATTACTAATTAAATTTGCAATCTAATTTTATGCAGCAAAAGCATATATTATAAGTACTAAGTAAATAATTAAAAAAAACATTTAAAATTATATATTTTACATAATAGATTTTAAAATTGTAGTATATATATATATATATATAATATTATTTAAGGATAGTAAATGATAATTTATTAGATGAGGTTAGAAACATTCCGCACGATAAAATAGTACGGTACAAGAAATAGATGAAATTATGGACCATCAAAGTGGGTAAAAGATGGGTTTGGATGGGATTGGGTCGAAAATTTTTTACAAATTTTATAACGGATTAATTTTTTAGCAAGTCCACCAACAATCTGACTCATCCGGATTGGTCACTAACCTGCAGATAAAAAGATCACACAAGTATTTTTTATTATATTAAATTTTTCATTTTGGTCAGATTGGATTGTTTGTAATTTGTTGTTAGACATTAATTTGTATTTTTGTGATTTTGGTTTGTATTTGAAGTTTACCATCATTTTGGATTGTAATTAAATTGTATTGAAGTTTATTTAAATTTTAATCAAAATTATAAAAAAAAATTTGTAACCGAAAAAAAAGAAATTGTATTTTTTTTTTAATTAAGTGGGTTAGTGAATCAATCAATTTAATTCACTAACCGTAGTGGGTCGAGTCGAAATCAAACTTTTTTTAGCTTGCTAATAAATAAATTGAATTAAATTGGTTCATCAAGTGATCAATCAAACTGGATGACTGACAATTCCATCAGGACACTCCCACACAATAAGATAGCATGAAGTAAAAAATAAACAAAATGTATAGATAAAAAAATGTATAATTACTCGTATAGTATCCAATTTAGGACTAATGTGTCAAATAGGTACCCAATTTAAAAAAAATGTCAATTAAAAAATTGGTAACTGTGTGTGCTCATTCTTACCTCAGTAATTGTAGACAAATATACACTTCTTTGTCTCTTTCTCCTTTTCTTTCTCTGTTTTTTTCTCTTTATTTCTTTTTTTTCTCCTTTAACTTGCTGTTGGAACCCTTCATTATTTATAAGCAGCTTTCTTTCTCTCTCTCTCTCTCTCTCTATATATATATATATATATATATATATATATATATATATATATATTTAATTCTTTTAGATTTGACTTATCTAAATCTTACATTTTCTATAGAAGATTTTTGAAAACATTCGATGTGTAAGTGACATACTATACTTTAATTTTATCCTTCTTCATTCTTCACGACTAAATCAAACAACAGAAGTTATCATATTAAAATTCACGTTCACAAATATTCAAAGCTGGAAACATCACATAAGTTTTTTTTTTCAAGTTTTTTTTTTCTTTTCTTTCTTTACACTATCACGATACATTAACTCCGTCTAATATATTTCTATAAAACGTTATGGGTATAGTTTTTAATATAAAATTTATATATACTATATTTATAAGTTTTAATTATATATATATATATATATATATATATATTATATTATACTAACTACAAATTTTATAAATATTGTAATTATTTTATTATTTGAACTATATTTATATTATTTTTGTAAACCCTTTTTCCTTTCAACTTTATAGGTGTTTGGGTCTAGTCTGTCGTGGGCCTAAGGCCAGCCCAGTAAAGGGACCCAATACTCCTTTACAGCCCCTAACCCCATGCATTCTATCTCATTTGCAGAAATCAGATTCTCCCTCCCCTTTTCTTTCCTCCAGTAAGAGCTCTGATAGGGCACAAAGATTCACTTCTCTCCAAGCTAGCTGAGAGTATTATACCTCCAAGTAAGTCGAACTTTGAAGCTCTTGGTCCTTTCTTCACGTTTTTACCGTTTGGGTATATTGTTCTGGTTAGGGTTTAACCTTTTGCGTTCGTTTTGTCCTATTGTTCACATTTCCAGCTCACTGTTTGAATTCTTAGAGTTGTGGTACCCCTTGGTTTCGTACCTGGTGGCGTTTGCTAGCATCTAAGAAGGTAAGATAAGCTAGGTTTCACGTTATTTCTATTTTATGCGATTAATGTTTTGTGAAATATGAGAAAAGATTGGGGAAAGCGTTAGTTTTTGGTATATTTTTGAGTTAGGGGTTTAAATATTCATGAAACTGTGATATTTGACGTTATTTCTCGTATTCTAGATGTGTCGCGCAGTCGCTGGGTGAGTGACTTGGTCGCTGGGGGATTGTGTATTTTTTTGATATGCACAATTTTAGTAAAATTGACTTTCCCGACTCATTAACCGTTGGATTGAGCTCAAATTTGGACATTTGGTTCATAACATGCTATTTTGTGGTTTGATCGGTTGGATCGTCGATTAGATATTTGTGGCTTGAGAAATGTGTCACGCATTACTGCAGTGATTTTGGTTTTGTGATAATAAATTTTCTTAGGAATTTTGGTGTAAGAATTATGGTTTCGTGTTGTGCTTGATTGTATGGAATTGAAGGTACTTAAATGTTGGCACTCATTTATTTGGGATGAATACTATTTTGTGATATATGTATGTCTTGGTATGCATTTATAAAAGTATGAGATTAAATGAAATCTTGTTATGTTGAGTATGAAATGGAAAACATGACTTGTTTGATTGGTGGTGGATTGGCATGAGACTTGAATGATTGAGATGGCATGTGGAAATTGTTGGTAAAATAGCTTCAAGGGAAACTCTTGGTGATGGTGGTTAGTGTATACCTTGATATAGGAGATGTCTAGATAAAGGAAGGTATCCTGAACTCTAAAAATTATTCACGCTCACATAGAGTAGAATAATTTATGTGGTAAGAGTGGTAGGAGGTCCTAGTCTTGGGACATATTGGGCCCAAGATATTAGAGGATTAACCATGTGTGTGGTTGGGTGATAACCCCTTGCGTCTAGACTCTATAGAGTTTAGAAGCCAGCACAGGCGCATACTTCCTTTAGAATTCTATATCAAGAGTATGATCTGGATATTGAGTCATAAAGTCTTGAAATTGTTTACTTTCACATGATTTGGGTGTCTACTGCTTTGTTTGTACATAATATGATCTGACTATTTATTTGCTCTATAACATGATTAAAACAATTTTTGCTCTAACTTACCCTTTCTTTGGTGTATGTTTCTTTGCTTGGTTTCTCCTTTTTGCAATAATCACCAACTTATTGGTGTGAGTAGATGTGGAAACCCCTGGAAGTACTCAGGGTGGTGGAGATGTTGCTGTATAGAGTGGTCCCCATGATTTGGGTTGTGGCTCACAGTTAAGCCCTTTCGAAAAACTCTTAGTTTGTTTTAAATTCCTTGCTCCCTGAGCAATCCTTTTGCAAAATAATAGTACTCTTGTGTTATGTTTTATGGCATCGTGGTGTGCCTAAACTTTCATTCCAAGTATATTATGGATAACTGTAATAGTTAGTACATGTATGTTTCATGTCATGTGCTCTTTTATATTATAATTATGTAATGCTTAATTTTAGTAGATTACTCTATTAGAAATGGAATGTCACAATTTTCTTATAATATTATTATTACAATTATTTTAATTGTAACCAATTAATTTTTTTAAATATAATTTATCAAGATATAAAGGTGGTTATTATTTTCTAGTACTAAACATAGTTATTTTTATTATCTTTAGTAAAAGGAACATTTTAATAATTGATTGATTGATTTCTTTTTAATCATATATATATATATATATATATATATATATATATTTTATTTTTTTGTAATAAAAAAATT
>Ga0214542_1006455_pt1 | contig 21358 bp, 13 predicted proteins | sample CNSS1metaG_FD_160096 | JGI IMG/M metagenome (GOLD analysis project Ga0214542, IMG submission 160096) | Root nodule microbial communities from cowpea collected in UCLA plant growth center, Los Angeles, California, USA - CNSS1 | ecosystem: Host-associated > Plants > Roots > Nodule | place: USA...
TGATTTACAGAGTGGTGGTTCTAATAATGTGGGCTGCAACTTTTTCAAATGGTGGTGTTGATGAAAAGGATGTCATCATCATGACACAAATGAGGCAGATTAATGATTTGGAAAAGGATGTCCACTTCAATTTCACCTTCCACTTCAACATCACTATTCAGACCACTGGCATCCCCAATCTCTACTTCAGCAGCCTCTTCATGGGTCTCTACTTCACAGTGGTGGACAATAACATTGAACCTATCATCACTCATTGCCCTAAAGTAAATTAAACAGATAAAAAAGATGTATTATTAAGCCTACTTTAACACAATGGGGGACCACTGCTACAATCAATTACAAATAAAATAATGGGAACCATTACACCAACATCGACAACATCGACAACGGACAAACAAACCAACTAAAATAATACCCCACTGAACCTCACCTACAGACACAAACTGCACAAAATCATGGAAGTAATTTAGAAACCATGCAGAACATCACAACAATCAAAAGACAAACAAACCCAAAAATAGAATTACGAAAATCCTAACCCACGAGCAAACACAACCCAGAAAACCCTGAACCTACTTACCTCGTTGATGATGATTAACTAGAAAATTGAAATGAAAAGTGCAACTGCAATCCAATGATGAAATGACAAGTATTAGCTGCTTCCTCTACAAATCTGAACTCAAGAAAGACGAAGATAAAGAAATTTCCCTAATTACAAAATTTCCCCTAAATTGAAAAATTAACATTAATTAGCCACCTGTACAGTACACGTAACACATCCTAATGCAAACTGTGCCACCTGTACAATGTTTCGTTAATGATTTAAACGGCGTTACAGAAAAGGACAAAATAAAACACGAATTGCGAAAATGAGGACCATTCTAAACATTCGATAAAAATGAGAACCATTTCTGCAAATCTGAACTCAAGAAAGACGAAGATAAAGAAATTTCCCTAATTGCAAAATTTCTCCTAAATTGAAAAATTAACGTTAATTAGCCACCTGTACAGTACACTTAACACATCCTAATACAAACCGTGCCACTTGTACAATGTTCCGTTAATGATTTAAACGGCGTTACAGAAAAGGACAAAATAAAACACGAATTGCGAAAATGAGAATCATTCTAAACATTCGGTAAAAATGAGGACCATTTCTGCAAATCTGAACTCAAGAAAGACGAAGATAAAGAAATTTCCCTAATTGCAAAATTTCTCCTAAATTGAAAAATTAACGTTAATTAGCCACCTGTACAGTACACTTAACACATCCTAATACAAACCGTGCCACTTGTACAATGTTCCGTTAATGATTTAAACGGCGTTACAGAAAAGGACAAAATAAAACACGAATTGCGAAAATGAGAATCATTCTAAACATTCGGTAAAAATGAGGACCATTTCTGCAAATCTGAACTCAAGAAAGACGAAGATAAAGAAATTTCCCTAATTGCAAAATTTCTCCTAAATTGAAAAATTAACGTTAATTAGCCACCTGTACAGTACACTTAACACATCCTAATACAAACCGTACCACCTGTACAATGTTCCGTTAATGATTTAAACAACGTTACAGAAAAGGACAAAATAAAACACGAATTGCGAAAATGAGGACCATTCTAAACATTCGGTAAGAATGAGGACTATTTTAAACATTTTGTGAAAATGAGGACCATCCGCAACAAACATTACGAGAATGAGAACTAAAAAGGTATTTAAGCCTAAAAATAAATAAATTATAACTTATTATTTAAAAATTCACAAATTTTTATTTTTTATTCATGTATTTGTTATCGTGATAACTGAAACATATTGAAACTCAAAATAATAAAATTTTTAAAATGATAAAATAAATACAAAATACAGAAAAAATATAGAATATTGGTTAATCGAGTTGTCGCTTATCTTATAATATTTCAAAGTTTGACTCATTTATAAATTAATAAATAATATTTAATTTTCAAATCAACATAAAAGAAACGTTAATAAATTCATTTGACTGGAAATTATAAATATTTATAATTTCTAAAATAATAATAGTAAATTGCAACAGAAAAACTAGTGAAAGGAAAAACAATAAAATATAGAATATTTTATCTAGAAAATGGTAAAAAATGCAATTGTAATACAATAAACTATAGAGATACAATATTTTATTACAATGAAAGTTAAAACATACAATATTAATAACATATTGAAATTCTTAAAAGAAATAACTACATTATTATAGCTACAATAATTGATGAGTGAACATGATATTTAAAATGAGCTTTGTGATGGGCCATGCATCAGAGGACAAAGCACAGTGATCATCAATCTGAAGCTATATCAATTATTCACTCTATCAAGCTCAGTTAGTGCTTTAACATATGAGATTACCTTCTTTAATCACTGCGCATAAATTTAAAACCAATCATTAAACCATTCTTCATTTTATTCCTTAAGGTAATTTGATTATAGAACATGAAGCCAATATGAATATCTTGTCATGTTGGGTTATATTTGTTTTTTCATATATGGTTATAGTTATAGTCAACGAGATTGTGATTTCATAGGATTATAGGACATTAGTCTTATACATATAAAATATTTGACACCACTTTAATCCCAAAATCTTAAGACAATGGTGTTATAGGTTTTTATTCTTATATAGTGTTTAACTTTATTTATTTTATCTAATGTGGAACTTTGACTCATATTTAGACTATTCCTAACATATCATACACTCGGCATGTTTGGACAAAGCTTTTATACAAATATTTTTAGAAGAAAAGTGAAATATATGAAATAAATTTCGAATAGGCTAAATTGTTCTTTACCATTAATTAGTTAAGTTTTAACTAGTTACGTAACTCATATATAATATCTGGTGTGGGTAGGTACTTAGTAGCGTATATATCTGCATGCATGTACTATATATTAGTCTTCAAACACCTTCAATCATATCAGTGTTGCTCTTTCTTTATTTCACTCTTTCTTCTTTTTCTTTCTATCACTATCATACTTGTAAGTGCGTGACCATCAAAAAACTTTTGCTGAAGACTTTATTAATGCAGAATTTGCTTCTTTCTTTAGTTTGGAGCTACTCAACTTCCTGCTTTGTTCCTGTAGTAAGTAAAGGAAACAGAGAAGAAACTTTGCACTATCAAGCAACATTTACATGGCTAACAAGGTTCATGTTCCTTTAACCTTCTACTCCATAAAACACCAACTTCACAGCCTTTTCCAGGTCCCTTTAACTTTGTCAGAAGCAAAACATTAAATCATGTTTGTTTAGTCTTCGTTTTTGAAACTTTGTTTGGGTTTGTTTTAATCTTCAGAAGAGAGTTTCGGTGTTTGTCTCAGTTTCTTCCTCAGTTTTTCCAAAGATATATGAGAAAACTTTGAAGTTAGTTCTTTTGGATTGAACAGGTTTTGCTATTCTTGTATGTCTATGTTCTACATGTGCAGTTGTTTACCTTTATCACTAGTTACATGTGCACTTGTTTAGAGTTTTTACTTTGAAGTTGGAATTTGCAGGCCTGAATATTCTATGGTACAAGTGAAGTGTTTTTCCTCTTATAAAGCGTAAATATTCTCAGTGCATGCTGCAGTAACTTAATCATGACTACAAAGGGACAGAGATTTGTTAGGTTCGCTTGCTAAAGCCTGGTTTTTGTATTTCTGCAATTTTTACTTTTTTAATTATTTTTGGAACATTTTGGTGTTATAACTTCAACACTCTTTGCAGACTTTTAGAACGATATATTCTGCCTCTGCATATTCATGCTGCCTCAGTCATTCATTTTCCTTTTGTACCAGAAAGAAAGTTAATCATTTTCCCCATTCAGAAAAACATCACATTTTATTTTTGATTTTTCTGTAAAGAAAAAAAGAGCAGTAGCATTTACCTACTTTAAAAGATGCTTCTCTAATGTATGACAAATTGATTCTATACAGTGAAATCAATAATTGGAAAATGATTTTGTCAATACTCCACTATTGCAAACACTAAAATTTGATGCTATAACATGTGCTTGATTCTTAACTGAGTTTTATATACCTGTGTCCAGGTTTAAGGATTGGAAGTCATTTTCATCTTCAAGTATTGAGCACAATGATTCCACTAGTGAGGGATTTCACGAAAAGAAAGTTCAATCAAGCGAAAGCTCTGTCAGTGATGAATCAATCAGAAATTTGTCCTGCAAGAGGCATGTTCTTCATCCACAGGGGCCAACACTTCAAAAGTGGAACAAAATTTTTGTAATCACAAGTGTTATGGCAATCTCTGTTGATCCACTTTTCTTTTACATCCCAGTGATCGATGACAGTAAAAAATGCCTTGATTTGGATGGAACACTCAAGATCACTGCCAGTGTTCTCCGCACATTCTTTGATCTTCTCTACATTCTTCACATTATCTTTCAGTTTCGAACCGGGTTTATTGCCCCTTCCTCACGTGTGTTTGGAAGGGGTGAGCTTGTTGATGACCCTTCAGCCATAGTGATGAAATACTTAAGTTCTTACTTCACCATTGACATTCTGTCAATTATTCCACTTCCTCAGGTTTTTCTTTTCTCTTCTACACTCATTCTTACTATATGTGAAGATGACATGTGAAAGATATAAGTTGATGATGTTTTAACACTTTTAATGTCTTCTTAGATGGTCATTTTAGCTATGATCATATCCCCAACATGCTCAGCTCCATATGTGGGAAAGGATTTGTTGAAGTACACAGTAATAGCCCAGTACGTGCCAAGGCTTCTTAGGATCTACCCTTTATTCAAAGAAGTAACAAGCACTTCTGGAATATTGACTGAGACAGCATGGGCTGGAGCAGTTTACAATCTTTTTCTCTACATGCTAGCAAGTCATGTGAGTTGATTCTGTCACTTACGTTCATAACTCTTCATCTATGTTCCTAGTAATCATGCTATGTTTTATGAGCATCAACTACATGTGGCATATGTACCAGGTGGTTGGAGCTTTCTGGTATCTGTTTTCAGTAGAATCAAGGGTGAGGTGCTGGCGCAGGCGGCTGAAGAATACTACTATTTCCTATCATGAATCCTACCTTAGCTGTAGATCTAAAAATTCTAATATCCAATCACTTCCCAATATTCAATCACTTCTCATTCAATCTTGCCCTATCACTGATCTAGATGTAGACCTGGATGCTTTCAATTTTGGAATTTTCATAGAAGCTCTAAAGTATCGAGTGGTAGAATCAACAACTGATTTTCATCACAAGTTCTTCTACTGCTTTTGGTGGGGTTTGCGCAGTGTAAGGTAGGTCAATAATCTTCTCTACTCATACTCTGGACTGCATATGCAACATTCCCATTTTATAAACTTAGGAACTTAATTTAACCTACCTGTGTTCTTAAAATACGTACTTGGCGTTTGTAACATCTTGTGAAAGCATAATACAACCTAACCATTAAGGCTAAAAGCATGCCAAAGTCATTTTTGTTTTGTGACTTTTTGCAGTTCAGTTGGGCAAGGTCTCGAGACAAGTACTTATGTAGGGGAGATAATCTTTGCTATCTCCATTGCTGTCTTTGGATTGGTTCTATTTGCATCACTTATTGGAAACATGCAGGTAATAATTAATTCTATGAGATGAGGTAATAGACAAGAGAATACAGTGATCTTGTAACATTGGTGAACATTAAATAAGAAACCAATTTCTCATCAATTGTTGCAGAAATATCTACAATCTACCACTGTCAGAGTTGAAGAGATGAGAATAAAAAGGAGGGATGCAGAACTGTGGATGTCCCACCGTATGCTACCAGATTTCCTGAAGCAAAGAATTAGACGCTATGAACAATACAAATGGCAAGAAAATAGAGGTGTTGAGGAAGAGACATTGATTCGCAACCTCCCAAAAGATCTCAGAAGAGACATAAAGCGCCATCTTTGCTTAGATCTACTTAAAAAAGTGTGTATCATCCATAACCATCTCTCATTCACTCGGTTCTTTCCTTTAGACAAAAACATATGAACAGTTACTTAGATGTTTCTGGTGTTATTTTTCAATCAGAATCAGAATTTCTTGAACACTTTTTGCTTATATCTACCTTCTTATTGGTGTAGGTGCCGATGTTTGAGAGCATGGATAATCAGTTGCTGGATGCACTGTGTGATAAACTAAAGCCAGTGCTGTACACAGAGAGAAGTTACATAGTCCGTGAAGGGGATCCAGTTGATGAAATGCTGTTCATCATGCGTGGAAAACTTGCAACTGCAACAACAAATGGTGGAAGAACTGGTTTCTTCAACTCCTCTGAGCTCAAGGCTGGTGATTTCTGCGGAGAAGAGCTTCTAACATGGGCCTTGGACCCCAACTACTCCTCAAATCTACCCATTTCAACTAGAACTGTGGAAACTATATCAGAAGTTGAAGCCTTTGCTCTCATGCCTGAGGACTTGAAAGGTGTTGCTTCCCAATTTCGACGTCTTATAAACAACAAACAACTCCAACACACTTTCAGGCAAGGATTCACCTCAGTTAAACCTTTCCCTCTCTGATCATTAATGCATCATTATATTCTAATCAATGCCATATTCTGTTAATTCTCTTTGTACTTTTAAAAGCATTACACATAAAAAATATATGAATAACGTAAAAGTATCTGCTATAACACAAGGATAACCTGAAAAAGTATCTGTTAATTCTGATAACAATTATAATCTTAAAAGTCATCATGCAAACAATCTGAAATCTATGTTGACAAATCTTTGAAGAGAATTGTTATTATATTATTATAAAAGTCTGCAACCATATGATCAATTAGATGACAGTGTGACATTTTTTGGTGATTATTGTTACATTTGTTTGTTTTGGGTTCAGGTTCTATTCCTTGCAATGGAAGACATGGGGTGCGTGTTTCATACAAGCAGCATGGCGTAGATACAGAAAAAAGAAGGCAGAGAGGTTGTTGCGTGAAGCAGAAGAAAGAATACAAAATCTGGAGAATGAGGAAGGGTCTTCACCTAGCTTTGCTGCCACTGTATATGCATCAAAGTTTGCATCAAATGCATTGCGCCACCTGCGAAGTGGAAAACGTACCAGAGTGCCACAGCCACAGAAATTGCTACCCCTGATGCCTCAGAAGCCTTCTGAACCAGATTTCACTGCTCTGAACAACTAGTTTTTTAAGAAAATTAAAAGAAAAACATGTTGTGATTTCCCTTCTGTGCATATTCAACATGCTTGTCCTTAACAATTGTACCAGCATAAGTTACTAGCAAGTGGTGTTTTAGGATTTCCTCCTATTTGACAACATTATGTGCACATATCTGTGTTAAAAAATATTGAAGTCTAATAATATCATATGCCAATGGACTTATACTCATTTAACTATATCAGCTGAAAAACCTCAAGTAAGTTTCAGAGGTTTTATAGGAAACCCCGAGAAAGTTATGGAGGATTTATAAAATCCCGTAAAAAGTTAGGTTTTTTAGAACCTATAATGCATAGTTCACTCATTGATTTGCAGCTATTTTGCTGTCTAGTTTTGGTTCTCGGTTTTGAATTTTGTGTTTTAGAATTGTTATGTATATTTCTATACAGTTCTTACATATTTGCATTGATTTAAATATGTCCAGACCTTAGCCACAATCAGTTTTAGTTTTCACTCATTTAGACATTTTATTAAACATATATGCATTTTCTCTTAGGCATTTCATCAAAACACATATATGTATTTTCTTTTAGACATTTCATCAAACACTTCTGTATCCAATTGTTTCGCATTGATTTTCATTGTTTTCTTTGCATTCATTCATTGTTTCAAGTTTATATCATATTTTCTAATGATCATTCACATATTTTAGCCTTTAATTTTTCTCCAAACAAGCATTTTTATCTTGGACAGAAAAATATTATCCACCAATGAACTTCTTGATGATAAATCAGATGTGTCTAATATAACCCAACTAAGGGGGGGTGAATTGGTTATTTTGGTTTTTCAATTAATTTAAGAGAATCTTGATAACTATCTTTAATCTTTAAAACCTCAATCACCAGATTTCCAAATCTATAGTTAATGGACTGATTTAATCAATTAGGAAGGCATAAAAGATGAAAGAAACAAAAAGAACACAACAATTTTTATACTGGTTCGATTCAAAATGAATTTACATTCAGTCTTCTCCTAGGCAACCCGAGCTTAGGAGGATTCCTGTAAATCAATAGAGTTACAAGAATTACAAGAGCATCTATATAATTCAAGACCCTAAACACTAAGGAGCTTGATCTACAAATCAAGAACTCCCCCTAGATGCAATGTCTCCACACAATTGCACCTAGATCTTCACTCACACAGTGAATCAACAATAAACAAAAATACAATTCAAAAAAGAGCAAGGAACGAATACACCTAATGGATGTGCAGATGTGACACTCAATCCTAAAGCCAGGCTTGACCCTCTAAGATTCAATCCATCATCAATCTTCTTGAATTTTCAATTGAATGATCTCCCAAGAAAGTAAGAACTCTGCAAATCTCAATCTTAGAAAAATCTCTTCTTGATTCAGTGATGCGTTATTTTCAAACTGATTTCAAATCTGTTTTTAATTCAGAGTTCTACCAGTGAGATTAGTGGATTAAGGAATTTACCTAATCGATTATCGTGTGTGAATTTTTACTGCATCAGTGCAATGCCTTCTGATAATCCATTAGTTTAATATCCAATCCATTAACAAGTTCTGCATTTGAGATATTCAAGAGTTTGACAGCTAATCTATACAGTTCAAGCTTGACTTACATGTAATCCTAGATATACAACACCTATACAAATTATAAGTTCAGGACTATAAGGTGTTTTTATGACTTTGGACATCATCAAAATCATCTTTGTTGGATTGAGCTGGCTCCCCCTTTGAACACTTGATTCTTTGATTAGGGATGTCAAAAAAATTCGTACCTGCGGATATCCGCGGATAAAACCCGCAACGGGTAAGAAATAAATATTAAAAATGGATATCTGCTACCCGTGGGTACAAATATTTTAGATACTCGCATGTTAACGGGGCGGGTAAGGATATCTTATATATATATATATATATATATATATATATATATATTAGTAAAAAACAATCTGACTTAATTTTTTCTAAGTTGCACATCTTGTCTTATCTTCTATCTTTATTCTTCCAACTTCAAGTAAGTATTGGTACGTAGTCTTCTTCCAGGTACACCCCTTAACATTCTTCTCTTTCATTTCTTTGAAATTGGGCATATACATCAAACCCTATATAGATAATGACGTTTATGGTATGCTTGTTTTCAAATGATGGAGTTAACAAAATAAGAATATTTGACACGTGGCAATTGAAGTTTATTAACTTTTAAGAATTGAATTTTATTAAGTTCTAAGAATTGAAAAATATGGTTTCATATGGGTTTTCTAGATTAAGTGATTTTATATCTAACTTTTTCATAGATATTTTAATTAAATGATTCTTAGAAAATTTTAATCAACTTCTTATGTTTTCAGGATCTTCTAGATTAAAATTGGACTACATGAAATTTTATACAATGTTGCAAGATGTCAACATTAATGAAGTTAGCAATTTCTTTAATATTTCATTCAAAAATAAATTGCAATATATTGTTAATGATTTTTTATTTGTTTATTTTTCAGTAATCAATTGAAGAAAGTGGACTTGTTGATCAAAGCACTAATTAAAATTTTTATTGTGTTGAACGTCATTTTATATTTACTTTTATAATTATTGGGACTGAACTTGAATTTATTTGAACTTTATTTAAAATTTATGATAGTGATGTATTTTATTTTATTTTATTTGAATTTATGATTAAATATTTAATTTTTAAATATTTTTGTAAATATCCGTGGATACCCATGAATACCCACGGATATGAAAAAAATAGGTAAATATCCACATAACAAATACCCGACGGATATGAGTACGAGTACATGATGGATATTATCTAGCAGGTAGAGTACGAAGAAACTACTACCCGTATCCTACCCGTCCCGTTGACATCCTCATCTATCATATATTAAATTAGTGGAAATTTTGGATTTTTAATCGAATATTTTGCGAATAGAGGTTACATATATTAAATGTTATTATTTTAATAATTTCTATTTCATATGCATGTTATTCACAAAGTACTTGACGAATGAAGGCGTTGAAAATGAGTAGAAAATATCAAATATACTTTGTGGAATATGAAAGTAGGTGACAATACTAACCCCTCTGTCATTATTTGATATATGTAACATAAACTATAATTATAACGATACATATAAACTATAATTTTAATATGTAATATAATATTTTATTAAAAACAGTTGCAAAATGAATATTTTTGAGAAATAGTAATGTTAATTAGGATATATATATATATATATAAGAACACATGCACACAGATTAATGACATATCTTAAAGAGAGAACATAATGGAGTTTTAAAAAGAGAGATTTAGTTGAACAAGCTTTATGTGGTCAAATGAGAGATTTTATTTTATATTTCAGAAAGCTTTTAATTATATTTTATATTTACATCCCTTAGAATTATGTATGATACGAATTAAACTTTTCATTACGAAATTGTCACTAGAAAAATAATTATTTGTAACAACATTTTTTTTCTTACTTCCACTTCAAAATCCATTATAATAATATAATAATGTCTATTAAGATTTTGGATTAAACAAATAAAAACGAATATGATTAAAATAATATTATGGAGTTAGGTAGAGTTTGAAAATAACACCTTTTTGAGTCAAATAGATACCGTTTTGTTGACATCAAATAGAAGTGGTCAACGAAGCAGAGTGCCACAGCCACCGAAATTGCTACCCCTAATGCCTCAGAAGCCATCTGAACCAGATTTCACTGCTCTGAACAACTAGTTTTTTAAGAAAATTAAAAGAAATACTAAAGTTGTATCTTATATATATATATATACTTGTAATAGATGTAGTTATTGCTACATTATGCATTTTATGTAGAATAATCAGATCTTTATAGTTTCATATAAACATACATTTGACTTTTTTTCTTAGATTATACTGATAAAATTTGAATTCATTTATATTAATGTTGGTTGAATAGACCTTTAATATGTCTAATAATTTCACAATTAGACAACTTTCATTACTAATACATATATATATTCCTTTGGATCTTAACCTTAAAGGTCAAAGCAAAGTAGATCGTAACATTACATCTTAATCATTTGAAAAACATTTGAAATTATATTCATTGTCCTAATACATAACAAAAGCAACACTTATATATTAAAGTCCCAACAGTAAACTGTAATTAATAGTATAAATAAAAAAAATATTTCCTCAGTCATTTTCTTTTATGACAAATAAGTAGTTGATATTTTGAGGGTTAAATATGTTTTTGATCCTTCAACTTTCAGTGAAAATTAAAATTAGTCCCTTCTCGAAATTTTGATCCAATTTAGTCCCTCAACTTCAGAATTGCATGAATTTAGTCATTTCAATCAAATTTTGTTAAGTTTATTTAATGTTTCAAAACGTATTTCGTGATAGCATTTGAAATGTTACACTGTTTGACACATTTTAACTTCAATATTAGCTAATAAACTATCATGAAACATATTTGAAACGTCAAATAAACTTAACAAAATTTGGTTAAAAGGACTAAATCTACGCAATTTTGAAGTTGAGGGAGTAAATTGGGCCAAAATTTTGAAGAAGAACAAATTTCAATTTTCAGTGAAAGTTGAGGGAAAAAAACATATTTAACCCATATTTCGATAATATTTATACAATCTTGATTTCACAAAACAAAGTTCCAAAATTATTGTCATTACATACCTAAATTTCCAACTTGTACCTAGAAGACCGTAACTTATTAAATGTGTAATTGTATTATATCCTAAAAATTAAATATATAAGTCATAGAATATACTAACTTCATGACAACTTTCTCATTATATAGTTGACATTTGTTGCACTTAAAAGGCACTATTTTGATTTGTTCTCTTCTTACAGTAGTCACAAACAAAATAGCTTCAACCATCGTTCTCTAAATTAAATTTGAATAAGGTTCCACAGTTACAACATAGTTCCTATAAACAATCATATTTTCTGCATACACAGTTACAACATAGTTCCACAGTTACAACATAGTTAAAATCGTATTCACCGTATCAAATCACAAATACAATCATATTTTCTGCATACACACCTCCTTCATGTTATCTCAGAAATATATTTTACAACAACTTTGAACATAAACCTTTCCTCTCACTGTACTAGGTCGAAGCAATTGTTTGATTTTGATCCTGAATCAACTCATGTGAAGGTTTCTACAATTTAAGTATCTATTTTATTTGCCCCATCATTAACTTCAAGAACTAAATAAATAACTTTAAAAACATACTGAAACAGACTTTCCTTGAATTCTTTTATTTATGGCATAATCATCCATCAGCAATTTAAAACCGTGCCATGAATTAGACAACAAAACTAATCATGCAAGTGAGCATATTTACCTCCAGGTAAAGAATGGTATGTTGATACCAATCATGAACCACAACTCAAGAACTAAAATAAATCTGAAAAAGACATCTATAATATATGAGTGAGTGTAAATCTTATTTTATAAGTTGATTTTTTGAAGTTGAGTTAAACTTAAAATTCACTTCTTAACAATATTTAAAAAAATCCATTAGAAAATGTTAGGTTTAATGGGTTATCATTTAGAGAATGTGTTTTTGTATATAGGACATTGGTTTGTATTACATACATAAGATATTTGATATTATTTTTAATTCAAAAACTTAAGGCAATAGGTTTTATGATTTTATATAGTGTTTAATTTTGTTTTCTCTATCTAATGTGAGACTTTGACTCACACTTAAATTATTTCCAATCATTTTACCTCAAAGGTGAGTTCTTTTTTTCATGTGTTATATTCTCATCAAGTGTATGGTGACCCTTTTCTTTTGTTGTAGTTACGATTTAAGTCACTCGAACTATCGGTTATGATACTACTGGTGAATTATTTTTTCTGCTATTTTTCTCGTATGAATTGTTATTAGGAAATTGTAATTCTGTATATATAACATTAACATCGATGAAATGAGTTATAAAATAAGTAAAAAATTTCAAGATGTTACATAATTACATTGCAACCGTTTATGTTTTTTAAAAAGAAAAGTTACATTGTGATGGAATTGAATTTTTTGTTTTGTAAAATAATATATTTTAAATTAAATTATTTAATTAAAATATAAATTAAATTATTCAATAGAAAGTTGTAAGTCTTCAACCTTCATTTCATAATCACGTGTATGCCTTGACCACTTAATTCTAAGAAATATCTCCTAATGTGTTCTCTGAGTCGCATCATTAGATAGAGTTCACAGAAACTTCAAGTTAGTTTTATACGGGTTTAGTTGATTGGACAAAATTTGGTGTTGAGACATGTTAGCGTACAATCTTGACCAAAGTCCCAACCTATATTAAACCAAAGTCCCAGCCTCGTTTTCAATTATATTACAATAAAATAACTTATAAAGAAAACTACATATACGTAAATAAAACTACATTAACTATGACATCACGTTTTTTTTTTAAAGATGATTTTAATTATTACATTACATACAGATAGTTATTAGCTTACTATAGTTATTATACTTTAAAATGGTTCAGTTTAATACTTTTCATTATATTTCAATTAATGCTATTTGTATACCGGTGAGTTATTACTATGTAATAAAAATTAATACTATTTGTATATTGGTGAACTATAATTGTATAATAAAAATATGAATGAAATTGTTAATTAGATTAGTTTGTTCGCTGAATATAATTAACATCATTTTAATTTCTTTAATAAGTGTACTAAATATGATACTAAATTGATCCTCTTTAAAAAGAATAATAAATATACCAAATTAAACTTTTTAAGAATTTGATAACCAAATTAATCAAACTATAAAAAATTGGAGGAACCATGTCAGAACTATTTAGGCGGTCCCTTTCTTGGCGCTCCAATTTAAGTGAACCAAAACAGCATTAACGCGTTTTCAAGAATTATATTATTTTATTTAAAGAAACAACAAAATAGAAGATGGTTCATCACTACTTAAACGCTAGCAACACATCATTGACGTGGTTCTCAGAAACTTACAATGAAATAACTTATTTATATATATATATATATATATATATATATATATATATATATATATATATATATATATATATATATATATATATATATTTGTTTCATTGACCTTTGTCGTAATGTTTTTATGAGAAGATGGTTTTAACTTTCACATCCTTTAATAATTATAAGTTAAAATAATAACGTACTAAAATATGTTATTTAAATAAAATATTAATGAGTTACAAAATGGGAGTAATTTTTTTTAAATGTTAACCAATCACTTAAATTAAAATTAAAATGTTAAAACAAAGTGTTTAGAAATATAAAGACAATCTATTTTTTCTTTTACACTGGCATGTGACCCGTGTATAAGGACGGTTTTTTTTTAAATAATATAATTATTATTGTAGTTTTTAAATAAATTTAAGAAATATTATCTAATTATTATAATTATTTATAATATATGAATATATTATGAAATTAAAAAGAAACAATTAATTATATTATTGTTTAATAATATATATTAAATTATTTTTATATGTAAACCTTTTATATTAGTGCATGATTATAGATTTAAAAAATTATTTGATATAATGTTTAAATAAATAAGACTTAATTACTTGTTTGATTTCTAATTTGACCGAATACTTTCAAGGCAATCCTTATTTAGCTTTTTTGTTTAAATTGAATTTCAATTTTAATTATTTTTAATTGAATCCTAATTTTTTCAAAAAATAACTCAATTATATCATTTTATAAAATAAAATTACAAATTAAGTTCAGTATTGCCTATTTTAATTGGATTATAGAAAATATAATTAACAACTAATAATATCAATACTAATAATATTAATGGATTATACAGATAATAATACTAATAAAAAAGAAAAAAAAAGTAATTGTAATATGATTTCACAATTAAAAAAAAGTATAACATATGTACAAAATAAAATTAAAATATAAATATATTGTGAAATATGAATGATGCCTTACAAAATAAATATAAAATAAATATAATATAAAGTTAATATCAAAATTTGTAAATAAAAACACATGTAGATATATCATAGGGTTAGGGTTTTCTTGAAATAAAAATTCAAACATACTCGGAACATGATTCCTTACAAAATAAAAACAACGTGAAACTAATAACAAAAAATAACCCGTAACACTACTACTAATAATGATAATAACACCAATATTACTAATAACACTTATATTAATATGAATTTAAATAATAATATATAACAACAATGATCCGGACAAAATAAAAAATAACATGAATTCAAATACTAATTGATATCAATAATAATAATAATAATAATAATAATAAGTAATTTTATTACTACTAATAATAAAAAAATAAAAATAATTAAAATGTAACGTAAAATAAAAATAAAAAGAAGTACAAAATAAAATAAAAATATAATAATAATAAAAATATTATGATAATAATAATACATGTTAATAATAATTATAGTTGATTATTATTATAATTATAATTGTTAATAATAAAATATATTTGGAATGATAATTTTGTAAATTGAGTAGAGTTGTCAAAACGAGTAACTCGACTTGACCCGTCATGGGTTGATCACTTAGTGAGTCAACCCAACCCGGTTCATTTATTAGTGAGTCAATTAAAAAAAATACAATTTTTTGTCAGTCAAAACTAAATTATAGTTCTAATTAAAATCTAAATAAACTTTCATGCAATCCAAATAAAAACCAAAATCACAAAAATACAAATGATCTATGTGTTGGCTAAAAAAAGAACAACTTAGTATGACCCAAATGCAAAACCAAACTTAACATAAAACACTTGTGTGACCCTTTATTTGTGGGTTGGTAAGCCAACTTGGCTCACTCCGGGTTCAACCTGAGTTCTAGGTGATCCAAATAAAAAATCAACTTATATTAAAATTTGTACAAAGATTTTAACTCAATCCAATCTAAATATGTAGTGAGCCAGGTTGGCATGTAGGTTCCGAATCATTTTAACATGTCTAAAATTAAGTATAAAAGTAGAGATATTTTTGTTATCAGTTATATTTTCGTAGATTAGTAAGAAAAGCAGGGATAGTTTATAAGTGATAATTTTGTAAATTATTAAAAAAGAGAGGGATATTTTTGTATGTGATATTTGTAAGTAGTGAGAAAAGCAAGGCTATTTTCGTCGGCCGAACACTAACACTCTTGAACCAAAACACAAACCCCACGAATCTTACTATAAATATGAGAGGGCAAGGAGGTAGAAATGTCTCCACGTTACAGAAGGTATAGAAATGTCTACAAACAAGGAAAAAAGGTGTTCAGAGGGCAAGGAGGTGAAGTATAGAACTCCTGATCTCAATCACCCACCTCCTCCTGACAACCGCGAAGAATCTGCTTCTTCTCCTCTTCCTCACAACTATGATAAGGTTTCACGCTTTTGTTATTCATCTCTCTAATATATCTAATGCATTCATCACTTCATTCATTTTCAATTATTTACATTTCAGCTTCTGGGGATTACTCATCAACCTACTGCCACTGCTGCTGCCGCCGCCGCGTCTAGGAAGCGTAAGATGGAAGAGAGGGAGAGTAGTGAGACTAACTCTCACTGGATCAAAGCATTGTTGAAGAAGGTGATCACTTATATCAAACCCAATCCCAAGAAGAAGGAGGTGAAGTATAGAATTCCTGATCTCAATCTCCCTCCTCCTCCTGACAATTCCCAAGAATCTTCTTCTTCTCTTTCGCCCAATTACGATAAGGTTCCGCTCTGTAAACATATTCATTTTCAATCACTTATATTCCACTCATTAACTCAAACTAATCTAGTTATATCAACTTCAGCTTTTGGGTATTCTCATGAACCTACTGCTGCTGCCGCCTCTAGGAGGCTTGAAATGGAAGAGAGTGAGACTAACTCTCATTGGATCAAAGTATTCCTGAATATGCTCATGAATTATATCAAACCCAATCCCAACGAGAAGAAGAAGAAGAAGGATGACCCTGCATAATAACTGCAACCCTGTTTCTAAAACTCTTCCACAACATGGAAGAAGAGTATACATGTTTCAGTGTTGGTTCCCTTGTTTTGTTTTGGTTGTGCGGTTTTTCTGTTGTCTCACTTATGGTGATCATGTTCAACCGTTGTGTGTCGTAAAAAAGCCAGTACTTTTATGTCTCTTTTTGCATAACGTTTGTAAGTTTTGTTTGAATGTTGTAAAAAAATATATTAAATAAAAAGTCAACCTTGTTTAATGTGTAAATAGAAAGTATCACTATCTCGTCTTATTTTATTTAATAATTAAGTTGCAATTGATAAAAACAAAATTTATAGTTAAATTTATGAGAATTTGTTTACACCATTGATAAAAAACTTATAATTATTTTTATTGTATGCACTTTTATAAATTAAAAAAAAAAACTATTATCATAAAGAATAAAAAAGTAGTAGATTTACTCACATGCATAATATGGAATAAAATAATTAAAATGAGTCAACACAATCATTTACTCATAAGTATTCTGGGAAACATTTCACTATTCTGAACAACTAGTTTTTTAAGAAAATTTTCAGCAAAATTTGTTGTGATTTCCCTTCTGTGCGTATTCAACATGCGTGTCTTTTGCAACTGTGCCAGCATAAGTTATCAGCAAGTGGTGTTTATGCTTTCCTAAATACGACAACATTATGTGCACATAAGAGTTTGTAAAAGGAAAATATTGGGTGAACCATTTCAAAACATACTTTCACTACCTACCACACTTCAACTCTTTTTACGTCCTTATAGTCAAGAGTATAGTCATTGAATCATGACATTCATTTTAAGTCTAAAATTTCCATTTTCATTGAGCACATTGTGTACATGTTGAATGTGTAAGGGTGATGAGTACTCTACCTTCTTATAGTACATTATTTTTAAAAATTTTCAGGCAGGGATTCACCTAAGTTAAACTTTTTCCTCTCTGATAATTAATGCATCATTATATTTTAGCTTTGCCATCTTCTTTGTTAATTCTCCTTATACTCTTGAAAGCATTACACACAAAAAAAATGAATAGATGATATAAGAACTAATAATGTAAAAGGCATAAATGTATGAATGCAACCTAACACACATGGTAGGGTTACGGCATAAATATTTTCAAACTTTCAAAAGGCAACAAGAAAAGTTTATTTTATACTGAACTTGTAAACGTATACATTATAGTTTTAATGTAATACAATATTTTACTAAAAAACAGTTGTAAAATGAATATTTTTGAAAATTAGTAATGTTTAGGAGGTATTTATCTTTTATATAAAAGCACATGCACACATATTAATGGCATACCTTAAAATGTCCTGATTTGACTGTATTTTGGCTCATCTATCACTTATTAATTGATGCACATTTATATTTACAACAGTTAGAATTATAAAAACTTTTCACAAAACCGTTAGAATTATATGTATGTATGCAAAATAAAGAGACCCAGATTTTGCTACGAAAATGAAAGGAAACAAAAACTTATTTTAAAACAAAATTTGAGCTTCTAGAAGGAAATTGAAAAGAACACATGTGCCTTTATTTTAATTTATATAACCTGCGCCAACAGAGACATCGCAAGCAAAAATAATTTCTATAAAAATATTAGAGTTAGTTTAAAGTTATAAAATTAACTGAAAGTTATAAAATGAGAGTAAAAAATTTATAAAATATTAAGCGTTCACTTAAATTTAAATGTTTATATTTTTTAAATAAAGACGGTAAAGTCTTCTTTTTCTTGCTACCTTAAGATTTAGGGCTTGACCTTTTAATGGGCCTAAGATCAACCCACCAGGCTTCAGAATCCTAAGCTGCCCTTTCAGTTCCCGTTTCTGCTTGCACTTGGAAAACAGCTCACTCTCAACTCTTTTCTTCGTTACAGAGCTCTGCTAGGGTTTGGACTTCCCTCCTCCTTCCAAGTTAGCTGATCAACCTTTTCCATTCCTCTATTCCACCTCTTGAATATGCTCGTGGAGCTGCTGTGCTCAGCTGTTGGGTGTCGGAAACTCTTTTTCTAGCTATATCCAGGTAAGGGAAGCTAGGGTCCATTTGTCTAGATCGTTTTTCTGCTTATCCTATTGCTATTGTATGATTATGTGGATTATATGCTACTGTGATGTGATAAGAATGTCGTTTGGCTTTTGGGTGTGGTGTATGTGTGACTGTTGTATGAAGAAAACAGTGGCAGGCACTGGTTTTCTCGCCCAAGCGAGCATGCCTCGCCTAGGCGAGACTAGCAGAGGCTCGCCCAAGCTTCCTATGCGAGCAGTCGCCCAGGCGACTAGTCTGCATTTTTGAGCGAGGCGTATCTCGCTTAGGCGAGAGGGGATTCGCTTGAGCGAGAATCCGCAGGAGCCACTGTTTCACTGCCTGCGCTCTCGCCTAGGCGAGAAGGGACTCGCCTGAGCGAGGTTTTCTAGCCTGAGCGAGGCTGGGGCAAGTTTTGTGCTCTAACGTGAATGGCCAATGATGTGATAGTTTGTTTGAATGACTTGTATGTTTTCCTAGAAAAGGTTGAGGGATGATGCCTTGATTATGTATGAGGGTGAGATGTATATAATATGTTGCTTCATGGTGTTTGAATTGGAAAGCATGAGTTGGATGATGGGTTGTTATGCATGATATTGGTATTATGGAAACTTTCTGATTGGTTGGTGAATCATGTACAAAGTGTTAGCAGGGCGTAATTCCATGACTCTTGTAGCGAAAGCTCATGGTGGCGCCTCATCCGTCGAACGTAATTCCATGGACCCTCCTAATGGGAGTCCTTGGTGGTGCCTTACCTATTGGACTTAATTCCATGAACCTCGTGGTGAAAGTTCATGGTGGTGCCTTAACATAAGGACGTAATTCAACGCGAATATCGTGGTGGTGCCTCAAGGCCAAGACGTAATTCCGCGAAGGCCACGTGGTGGTGCCTCTTGTAAGGGTGTAATTCCGCGAAGGCCCCGTGGTGACGCCTCACTGCTAGGACGTAATTCCACTGCTTGGTGGTGGTGCCTCAGTTACGTATCTGGATAGTCAAGTTTTGGTGTCTCATATGTTTCGGTACCTCTGGTGTGGATGCTTGTTATTTATGCTTGGCTTTGAGATTACATGTTGATTGTTATAATATGAGATTCCTTTACACTAGCTTACCCTTTTGCTTGCTTGAATGTTGTGTGTGGTCTTCTCTATTGCAATGATCATCAATTTTATTGATGTGAGCAGAGGTGAGAACCCTTGGCAGTGGTATTGATAATAGGGATGTTGCAGCTTGATGGATTGGACGAGTATTGGGCCTACTGTGGGGCCCATCACTGAAGGATTTGCTTAGTTATGATTCTCTTGTCCGTACAAGACCTAGTCTAGTTATTTGCTTTTCCAGTGTACTTTGTTTAGGCCGTGTGGAGCCCCTTTTATGTAATCTGGGAAATGCTTGGCGTACTGTATGTCTGCATACTCCAAACCCCGTACTCTGATTATTCATGTATGTGACGTTTTATCAATTTGAGGTTATCCATTTTTTGGGATATTACAAAGACAATGTAAGTTTTCTCTTATATTTGATTAACAAATATGTATAATAATAAAATAATTAAATTAAGCTATTTAATTAAAATATAAATGAAATAATTTAATCAAAATAGATGCTCAATTATTTTGGGAAACGTACCACGGCTCGGCCCGAATAACCCTTTCGGTATCTGTATAAATAAATAGAGTTCCTTCGTGGGTTATGTTACAGAAGGAACAACTACAGCTTTTGGGGATTGCTCATGAACCTACTGCTGCTCCTGCCGCCTCTATGAAGCCTAAGGTTCTGTTTTTTTTTTTAGAGGAAGGGTCAGAAGGAGAGGGAGAGGAAGAGATGGGAAGGATTAGAGGGTGAAGTTGATGTTATTCTTTTTAAGGGATTAGGAGGTGAATTTAGAGTAAATTAGAGAGTGAAATTTGTGAAAGTTTGTGATTGAATTTAGTGATGTGACATATTAAAAAAATTAATAGATAAAAAAATAAGATTACCAAAATATCCCTAATGTTAAAAGTAATATAAAATGCTATATAAATCATTTAGAATAATTTATTTAATTTCTATTAATTGTGTATGAATATATTTATAAAAAAATGAATAATCAAATTTATTTGGTATGAAATTAAATTTAACATTTATCAATTTAATATTTACATATGAAAAATAATTTATTTATGTTATATATATTTTTTCTTTTTAAGTCTTT
>Ga0214542_1006456_pt1 | contig 21357 bp, 36 predicted proteins | sample CNSS1metaG_FD_160096 | JGI IMG/M metagenome (GOLD analysis project Ga0214542, IMG submission 160096) | Root nodule microbial communities from cowpea collected in UCLA plant growth center, Los Angeles, California, USA - CNSS1 | ecosystem: Host-associated > Plants > Roots > Nodule | place: USA...
GAAATTGTAAAACTCGATCCATCGGGCGATTCCGGCTTTGGCCTCGTGGCCATCCGAATAACCCTTGAGATAGATGTCCTCGTATTTGAGCGAGCGCCACAGCCGCTCGATGAACACGTTGTCCATCTAGCGGCAGATCCTGACGCCGGTGGCGGCCAGCGTGCCGGTGAAGGCGGCGCTGGTGAACTGGCTGCCCTGGTCGGTATTGAATATCTCAGGCCGGCCGAAGCGCGCAAAGGCCTCTTCGAGCGCAGACACACAGAACGATGTGTCCATCGTGTTCGACAGGCGCCAAGCCAGCACCGCACGGCTCGCCCAATCGATGATCGCCACCAGATATAAAAAGCCTGGCCGATCGGCACATAGGTGATATCGGCCGCCCCCACTTGATTTGGCCGGTCGATCACCATATGGCGCAAGAGATACGGGAAGATTTTGTGTCCCGGCGCCGGCTTTGTGGTTCTGGGCTTTGGTCCCAGCGCCGCGATGCCCATCTTGCGCATCAACCGCTGCACGCGCTTGCGATTGATGCGACAGCCTTCGCCATTGAGCATCGCCGTCATCCGCCGAACGGCCAGGCCGTGAACAGCTGGTCGATCCGTCGCATCAGCTCAAGGTCGTTGTCATTGGCCGGCCGCGGCGGCCGATACGCTCGATCGCGCAACGCTCAGCAGTTGGCATTGCCGGCGGATCGATAGATTCTCATGATCGCGCTGAAGCAATCCTCGGCGATCCGGCGCGCTCATCTTCCGGACCTCCTGGCTAAGAAATCTCGCTCGACCGTCAATTGTCCGATCTTGGCGTGGAGCTTCTCGACCTCCAGTTCGTGGGCCGCCTCGCCATCCCGACCAGTGCCCGGGTCGAACGCGCGAACCGCTTGATCCTGAAGCTGTTTCTTCCAGGCATAAATCTGGTTCACATACACACCTGGTAGCGCTGCGCCAGATCCGTCACCGTTGATTGTTCTCGCAGCGCCTCCAAGGCGATCTTTGCCTTCAGCGCCGCATCGATCGATTGTCCGTCTCGTCTTCTTCATGGTCCGCTCCGTTTATCAAAACGGAACGGCATCCGCACCACCTAAGCCGCCGGTGCAAAATCCGGCGTCCACTTCAAGGAAGTCTATGCGTCCAACCGCCGGGACAATCTTCCGCCCTGATCCCGTCGCGGCAGATCCCACGCGCACGATCGTGACGCTCATTCACGGCAGCCTCCCAGGCCGCCAGATCACGCTTCCGGACGGCACTAAGATCGAGGAGAGCAGTCATCGCCCGATGCCCGCCAGGGCATCGCTCTCGATCGATCAACGCTGGCGGACTGGGTTGTACATTGAGAGCTGCCACTGGTCAGCCATATGGACGTACAGTTGCAAAGTGCGGTCAGTTGCGGCGTCGAGTTTGTGTCAGCAACCAGTCCTGGTAGGTGCGTCGCGCGTCTTCCAAGAGATAGAATCGCTATGTGCCGGGGCTGGCCAGCCGCGGCTACGAGTATCTCAAGTCTTAGAGAAGCAGCGGATGCGAGCTCCCCAAATGATCCAATTTCTCTTTGGGCCTACAGTTGGTCGGACCGTCAGATTTTGTTGCAGTGGCCAGGCAGTCGCGCACAGGATAACTCCGAGCAGGCACGGGACAGGGTGCTCGCTTGTCCATTCTAAATGTCTCACGATGTTAGCGCTCGATCAATGTTCCCAGAGAGCTCGTTCTGAACCGATGGTGTGATACGACTATGCTGCCCAATTCTCAGCAGGCCCGAGATGCGGCCTATCAGCTCCACGCCTACACAAACGCGCGGTCGCACCAACAGACCGGACCGCACATAATTGACCGCGGCGAGGGCCCCTATGTCTTCGACACAGCGGGAAAGCGCTACCTCGATGCGATGGCCGGTCTCTGGAGTGCGGGACTTGGCTTTAGCGAGAAGCGGCTCATCGAAGCCGCGCATCGCCAGATGCAAGTCCTCCCTTTCTATCACACCTTCGCATCACGATCGAATGGGCCTTCCATTGAGCTCGCCGAGAAGCTCGTGAAGATGTCTCCAGTGCCGATGAGCAAGGTGTTTTTCACAAACTCCGGTTCGGAGGCGAACGACACGGTACTGAAGCTGATCACTTATCGTTCGAATGCATTGGGCCAGCCTCAGCGCAAGAAGGTCATCAGCCGGCTGCGTAGTTATCACGGCGTAACGATCGCCACGGCCAGCCTAACCGGATTCTCGGACATCCACCGTTCTTTCGATCTACCGCTGCCCAACATTCTGCACACTGGCTCCCCGCATTTTTACAAAGAAGGGCGTGCCGGAGAATCGGAGGAGGCCTTTGCGACGCGCCGAGCCGAGGAGCTCGAGTCACTGATTCGGCACGAAGGTCCCGATACCATCGCAGCATTCTTCGGCGAACCGGTAATGGGCGCGGGCGGCGTCATCGTTCCGCCGCCAAGTTACTGGGACAAGATCCAAAAGGTACTAAAAAAGCATAGCATCCTTTTGGTTGCCGATGAGGTGATTTGCGGCTTTGGCCGGACCGGCAAAATGTTTGGTTGCGAAACCTACGACATCGCGCCCGATGTGATCGTAGTTTCGAAGCAGCTCACGTCCAGCTATTTTCCGCTCTCGGCGATCATAATGAATGATTACATGTTCGAACCAATCGCGGACGAGAGCAATAAGGTTGGAGTGCTCGCTCATGGATTCACAGGCGGCGGTCACCCGGTCGGAGCCGCCGTCGCGCTCGAAACTCTTAAACTCATCGACGAGCGGGGGCTGATTGCGAATGTCGGCCGAATAGGCGCCTATATGCAGGAACGGCTGCGTACGCTCAGTGACCATCCGCTCGTTGGTGAGGTTCGCGGCGTTGGCCTTATTGCGGCAATCGAGCTAGTGCTGGACAAGGAGAAGAAAGTCGCCGCTACTACTCCGGGCGACGTCGGCAGGATCGCGGCCCGGTTGCTGCACGAGCGAGGGATTATCTTGCGGAATGTAGATGATACGTTGGCGATGTGCCCACCTCTAATCGTCGATAAGGACCAAATCGACGAACTTGTCGATGGGATCGCGGGCATGCTCGACGAGCTTAGGGCGACCGTCGTCAATCTAGGGCGAGCCTGACGAGCCTTCACCCGATCCGTTTATGCCGTCTCAAGTCCAATCGCCTGGAGGAGACGTCTTGCAAGCTCTGACAGGATACGTCGGAGTCGGCGCTGCCGGAGCAGTCTGTGCCGGCGGCTTATGGTTCGACACATTTACGGCAGCCGCACTCTCTTGATCTGCATCTGGGATCGCTTGCCCTCGCGACTCCTGCTTAGGCTTGCGAAAAACATCAACTTAGTCATTCGCTGAGCTGAAGAGCTTGTCGTGGAGATCTCGGGCCATGTCGCAAAGGTTCGCTCGCGCGAAGCAAGTCGGCGATGACGGATCCGGCACGATGCGAAAAGGATTAGCGACCTGCTCCTGAACTGATTATACAAGCTAAACACGCATCGATGATGCGTTCGCGCGGTGGCGCCGGCTACAATTCTCGGCCCGATTGTGGAGAGATTTGCCTCGCGATGGTCGGCGGGACGGTGGAAGAGACGTTGAACCCAATGCTCGAGGCGGAAGCCGACCGGCTTTGCGGGCTGGCCGGTACGAGCGCAGCAAGGCGCGGCAAGATACTCGAGCTGGCAGTTAAGATCGGACGCTGCAGGCCAGTGCCGACGTCTATCTGACGATTCCGAAGCTACGAAGGCAGGCCGCGTACTCCAGCATACGCTCGCGCTGACGCACGTACGCTCGCAGTTCGGCAATCTGCCCGTTCGGGCTGAAAGCTGGCACGCCGCAACCGGAACGAGCCACTGCTACCATTCCGCATCGCTCACATCGGTCCTACGCCCCAGCACGTGCTTGCATCGCACGCGTTGACAAGCAACATGGTAACGCCCGTGCCACCGAAGCATGTCGGCCGCTCCCTTCCGGCCACAGTCTAGAAGTTACTCCTTTCTATCCTACAGGGGGCGCAGCGCCGCGTTGTTCGCCGTCAGGTCCTGTGAGACAAATTGAAGGATTTCGCCGAGGGAGGATTTCTGGTTCATCGTAGCCGCCAGGAGCGAGGATGAAGCAGAAATCCGGACGGGGCAAAGCGCCGGCAGACCAAGTGCTAAACGACGTTCGGCGCCAGACCCGCCGGCAGTATTCGGCGGAAGAGAAGATCCGCACTGGAAGGTTGCGCGGCGAGGAGAACATCTCCGAGCTTTGCCGCCGAGAAGGTATTGCCGCCTCGATGTATTACGGCTGGTCCAAGGAGTTTCTCGAGGCCGGCAAGCGCCGCCTGGCCGGCGACACGGCGCGAGCTGCGACCTCCGGCGAGGTGAAGGACCTCCGCCAAGAGGCTGCCGCCTTGAAGGAGGCCGTGGCCGATCTGACCCTGGAGAACCGTCTGCTCAAAAAAGTATGAACGGAGATGGGGAGGACGAGGCATGAGATATCCCGCCTCCGAAAAGGCCGAGATCATCCAGCTGGTCGAGCAATCGCATCTTCCGGCCAAACGCACGCTGGACAAGCTCGGGATCCCGCGCGCCACATTCTATCGCTGGTATGATCGCTACCGCGAGGGAGGCGCTGAAGCGCTGGCCAATCATCGGTCTCGACCAGACCGGGTCTGGAACCGCATCCCGGACGATGTGCGGGGCCAGATCATCGACCTGGCGCTGGAGTTACCTGAGCTGTCGCCACGCGAGCTGGCCGTGCGGTTCACCGACGAACGACAGTACTTTGTATCCGAGGCGTCGGTCTATCGGCTGCTGAAAGGCGCATGACCTCATCACCAGCCCGGCCTATGTGGTGATCAAGGCCGCGAACGAGTTCAAGGACAAGACGACGGCCGTCAACCAGCTCTGGCAGACCGACTTCACCTACCTCAAGATCACCGGATGGGGGTGGTACTATCTCTCGACCGTGCTTGACGACTTCTCGCGCTACATCGTGGCCTGGAGGCTTGGTCCCACCATGTGCGCTTCCGATGTCACAGCCACCCTCGACCAGGCACTCGCCGCCTCCGGTCTTGACCACATCGCCGTCGCGCACCGGCCAAGGGTGCTCAGCGACAATGGTTCGAGTTACGTGTCGGATGATCTGGCCGAGTGGCTCGACCAGAAGGGCATGCAGCACGTGCGCGGCGCTCCGTACCATCCTCAGACTCAGGGAAAGATCGAGCGCTGGCATCAGGCAAGGTCATCGCGAATCTCTCACCGGCGTAGTTGGAATAATGCAAGGCAAGACAGCCACGGTTTGGTGACCAACTTCTGGCCGCTGCTGGACGCGATGCATAGGCAATGACAGCCTGCGCCTAGTGCGAAGGTGGTCGGCTTCACGCGCGGGCACCATAAACCTTGGTATCGTTCCATGCCCCCTTTAGATGCCCGGCGTTTCCCTACGTTCAATTGAGCCGCCGATCACGATTGTCTTATTTTCAGGGTGTGCGGTAGCGCCCCGCTATCGCTGCCCTCCTTGGGCGTTCCTCCCTAGACTTGGGCCGCTTGCGGCAACGTAGGCGGCCCTTCTTTCTTAAGCGCTAAGTTGATGCCGTCAGGCGGCGTGGTTCCACGACGTAAGCGCGTCTGCGCGGCGGCGATCAGGGTGAGACTCCGCATTGCCTCGCCTTAATTGTTACCGGATGCTGAGCCGTTGCCTCACGTAAATTGCTCCCCTGAATCGGGGACGAGCGGGGGCGCAGATGGGGCGGCTGAGCATGGCAACGCGGAAGGAACTGACGGCGGCGGCAGGCGTGCGTTATCGGCATTCGGATCGCGCGAAGAAGGCACGAATATTAGATGAGTTCGTCGACATCACTGGGTTTCATCGCAAGCATGCGATGCGACTACTTCGAGGCCAGGAAGACGCACGCCCAGGCCGAGGGCCGCGACGTCGGATCTATAATGAGGCAGAACACAACGCGCTCGTGCTCCTTTGGGAAGCGTCAGACCGGATCTGCGGGAAGCGGCTGAAGGCGTTAATGCCTGCGCTGATAGAGGCGATGGAACGGCATGGCCACCTCGACCTTGCCCCCGAGATCCGCGCCAAGCTTTTGGCGATGAGCGCTGCGACGATTGACCGCGTATTGGTGCCGATCCGAGAAAAATTGGGTCGCAAGCGCCGGCGGCACACAGCGCATTCTCTGCGTCGCAGTGTTCCAATACGGACGTCGGCGGATTGGAACGATCCGGCGCCAGGATTCGTCGAGGCTGACCTTGTAGCGCATAGCGGACCATCTGCGCGCGGCAGCTTTATCCAGACCCTCGTGCTCACCGACATTGCTACTGGCTGGACAGAGTGCGCTCCCCTGATCGTGCGTGAACAGACGCTGTTGAGCACGGTGCTGACGGAATTGCGCAAACATTTGCCTTTTGCGCTGCTCGGCCTCGATACTGACAATGATACGGTGTTCATGAACGAGACGCTGAAAGGCTATTGCGAGGCAGCCAACATTGTCTTCACGCGTTGCCGTCCCTACCGGAAGAATGACCAGGCGTTCGTTGAGCAGAAGAACGGCGCGGTCGTGCGCAGGATGGTCGGCTATCGTCGGTTCGAAGGCCTGGAAGCGGCCGAGCTGCTGGCAGAACTCTATCGAGCAGCGCGGCTGTTCGTGAACTTCTTCCAACCCTCGTTCAAGCTGATAGCCAAGCAGCGCGACGGTGCTCGTGTGCGCAAGACATACAGCGCGCCGGCAACACCCCACCAGCGCCTGGCCGCCGACGCCCGCACGCCTGACGCAGTCCGCCACCATCTCCAAGAAATCTATGCCGCTCTCGATCCGGTCGCGTTGTTGCGCGACATCCGCGACGCGCAGGAGCGCCTCGCGGCCCTCGCGGATACCCAACCAATCGTCCATCCTGCTGCGGCATCGCAATCGACCGATCGCTTCCTGGCATGCCTGCGAACGGCCTGGAAGGACGGAGCTATGCGACCGACGGATCGGCCAATCGTGAAGGCGAAAAGAGGCCGGCGTCGTCCCGACCCGCTCATTCGCGCAACGCCAGATTTGCGAAAATGGTTTGAAGCCGAGCCCTGGCGGACTGGCAGCGAACTGCTCTCCCGCCTGCAGGTGAAATATCCTGGAGCCTACCCGAACAAGCTTCTTCGAACGCTTCAACGGCGGCTTAAATCCTGGCGCAGCGAGCAAGCGAATGCGCTGCTGTTCGCTCCTACGGAGAAAATGCCACCAAGGTCAGAGGTCACGACAACGCAATGATGTAGCGGCTGCCAGCGGAGGAGGCCGGGCGCTCCGAAACCCCGGCCATCTCCGCACCCGGCCTCCTCCTCAACCCAAGCCAGGAGCAAAATAAATGAGGCAACCGATCGCGCCCGGGAGCATCGATACGTGAGGCAATACGCGCTCTCATCCTGATTGTCGCGCTATAATAGTCCATTGCAGAACTGAAAGCGAGGCTCGAACGGTGATGGAGGCGACCCGAAAACGTCTTGCGGAATGCGGTCTGGAGCTCCATCCGGAGAAAACCCGAATAGTCTACTGCAAGGATAATAAACGGAGAAAGGAATGCGAATACATCTCGTTCGACTTCCTTGGCTACACCTTCCAGCCGCGCAGCGCTCGCGATCGAAAGGGCGAGAAGTTCCTCAACTTCCTCCCGGCAATCAGCAACAAGGCTGCCAAAGGAATCCGACAAACCATTCGCTCATGGCGACTGGGTTCGACGCGAAACCACTGGAGTCTTGAAGAACTCGCCAAGCTGATTGATCCTGTCGTGCAAGGATGGCTGAACTATTACGGACGGTTTTACCGGACGGAATGTGTCAACGTCCTTCGTCACGTAAACGACGCGCTCGCCCGTTGGACGAGGCGGAAATACAAGCGGTTGAAAGGCCGGAAAGTCGCCTCAGTATATTGGTTGGGACGGCTCGCACAGCGCGATCCGAACCTACTCTATTTGTGGCGAGTCGGCATTCGACCTGCGGCTGGAAGATAGAAGCCGGATGAATCGAGAGGTTCACGTCCGGTTTCGTGAGAGCCTCGGGGCGCAATTCCCTGGGGCTACTCGACTGACGGTGACCCGCTTGAGGTCTTGGCCGCGTAACGCGCCGGCCTCGTGCGCCACCCGCAGGCTCTCGGCCAGCAGCAGCTCCAGCTTGCCGCGGAGCCGCTTGCGCCAGTGGCTCAGGTCCGAACGCTCGTGCGGAAAGGCGTGCTGGAAGAACTCTTCGCCGGTGAAGCACTGGAAATACGGGTCGTGGACCCAGCGCTCGCATACCCCCTCATCGGACAGGCCGTAAATGTGCTTGAGCAGCAGCAGCCCGATCATGAAGCGGGTCGTGATGCCGGGCCGGCCCTTCCCGCTGTAGAGTGGTGCGATCTCGCCGTCGATCCAGTCCCAGTCCAGCTTGCCAGCGAGCTGAACCAGCTCGTGCTTCATGTTGATGATCTGGTCCAGCCTGGCCCGGAACAGATCGCCCGATCCCGTCGTCCTGTGCTTCTTCGGTCGCATCGCCACCTCCGATGCGACCACGGAATCACGACTGGCGATTCGACGGAATCCCGAAACTGAATTTGCAAGGTTCCGACGCCCGAAGCATCAAAACCCTGCAATCCCAAAACGGTCCACAACGACGAATGCGATTCCGCCTCAGTCGTTTAGCCGCTCTTCAAGGACGACCGCTTAAACTCTAACCCTGATGAGCCAGAGCTCCCTTCTCAAAACACCTGACCAGTCTCAAATTATCTGATGACGGACACTCCAGGGTCAGATCGGCGACGGCCTCCTTCAAGGCGGCGGCCTCCCGGCGGAGGTCCTTCACCTCGCCGGAGGTCGCAAGCTCGCGCCGTGTCGCCGGCCAGGCGGCGCTTGCCGGCCTCGAGAAACTCCTTGGACCAGCCGTAATACATCGAGGCGGCAATGCCTTCTCGGCGGCAAAGCTCGGAGATGTTTGAGGATTCCAATGATCACGCGCAGGTATTCCAATCTGATGCCGCGCAGCGTTCCAATCTGATCGCGCGCACGTGAAGCGCCCGATCGTTAAAGATAATTGGCACCATCGTTAGCCCATGGTCAAGCGGCTGCCGACGAGATCACGCACATGATGGTATCGCAAGGAGCGAAGCTGACCGAACGCGCACCCCCGACAGTGCCGTAGCGGCCGGTCAGCTTCGCGGGCTGCATCGGCGGACGATGTAATTAAGGCCGAACAAGAACGGGCGGGCGACGCATGGAGTCACCGTTCAGTTCGAGCCTGTGGGCGTTGTGAAGCAGGCGATCAAGTATGGCGTCAGCGTAAGTTGAGTCATTTATGAGATGGTGCCATTTTGCTATTGGAAGCTGGCTGGTGACGAGTGTTGATCGACGGCCGTAGCGGTCCTCGAGCATTTCGAGCAGATAATGCCGGGCATTGGCGTCGACGACTTGCAGGCCCCAATCGTCCAAAATTAGGAGGTCGACGGCGGCGATGCTCTTCATCCGCGAAGCGAGTCGGCCATCGCCCCGGGCAAGGTCCAGTTCTTCGATCAACCGCGGCAGCCGGGTGAAAAGCACAGAGTGGTTGTCCCGGCAGGCCTTGTGGCCGAGCGCACAGCCAAGCCAGCTTTTTCCGACGCCGGTTCGCCCAACAATGGCGCAATTCTCATGGTTCTTGATCCAGTCTCCCTTAAGCAGCATGTCGAACAAGCGGCGGTCGAGCCCACGGGGGGGGCGCGATAGTCGATATCCTCAGGCACGGCATGATGACGCAGCTTTGCCTTGCGAAGACGAAGCGCCAGGCGCCGGTTGTTACGCCAAGTCGCTTCATGGCCCAGCAGCAACGCCAGCCATTCGGCGTGAGCGAGGCCCTGGACCTCCTCGTGGTCGGCGAGGCTCGTGAAGGCCTCGGCCATGCCGGTAAGGCCGAGCCGGGTAAGCAAGTGGAGTGTAGGGTGGGTCAGCATTTTCTTCCCTTTTAGTGGTAATAACCTGAGCCGCGGATGTTGGTGTGTATAATCGGCTCGCGCTCTGGGGACGCCGGAGTTGGAACGCGATCGAGCCCCTTCTCGAGGATCGATTTGACGCTTGGGTAGTTGTGAGCCTGGATCTCAAGCGCGCGCAGCGCGGCCGCCTCGAGGCGCTCGGCGCCAATGCGCTTCTCAAGCCGGATTATGCCCAGGCACGAACGATAGCCCTGATCGGGATCGGCCGATTGTCGATGATCCGGTCGACCAGCAGGCGCAGCATCGGGCCGATCCGGGTTGCCTCGCTGCGGATCTTTGTCGGCGTCCACTCGCCATAGCGCCGGTGGCTGGAAGGCATGTGGGCGTTGATCGTCGTGTGCCGCCCGTTGCCACTGCCCGCATGTGCGCGGCGGCGATACGCTCGCCCCCCAGGAAGATTTCAACCGTTCGCGCGCAGGTCCGCGCTTCTACCTCCCGACGGGCGAAGCGGTAGGGCACCGAGTAGTAGTGCCGTTCAAGCTCGACGTGATAGTCGAGCCCAACCCGGCATCGGCGCCATTCGGCATGGACCCACGGCTCGCCAGGAAGCGGTTTAAATTTCCCCGAACAGCTGGCGCTGTGTGCGGCCATACTGACGCAGCACCCGTCCGTCATTGAGCTTGGCCAGCCACTCGGTGATCGCACCGTTGAGTTCAGCCAAGCTGTAAAAAGTTCGGTCGCGCAGCCGCCCCATCTGCGCCCCCGCTCGTCCCTAATCCAGGGAGCAATTTACGTGAGGCAACGGCTCAGCATCCGATAACAATTAAGACGAGGCAATGCGGAGTCTCACCCTGATCGCCGCCGCGCACGAGCATCCGTATCTCTACCTCGACGGCATCGTGATGAAGCGCAGCTGGGCTGGTGAGGTTCGCAACGTGTCGCTGCTGGTGGGCCTCGGCGGTCAATGCCGAGGGGTTCCGGGAGATCCTCGGCATCTGTGAAGGCGCCAAGGAGCCTTGGCTGCAGGCTCGCGCCAAGCAGCATCCCATCGCCACGAGTCTTCCCATGCTCGACGGCTATGTCGCCGCGATCGTGGCCGGGCCGGTGTCGATGAGTCCGCCCGACTGGATCTGTCCGCTACTCGCCACGACGCCGACGCATTCAACCACGGCGGCACGCCGGAGTTCGCTGCGATTTCGGCCGTCGCGCTGCGCCACAACGACATCAGTAACGTCCTTTCCACCGCACCACATCGGTTCGCGCCGATCCATGGCCGCAAGCCGAATGGCGACGTTGATGCGCGGCCGTGGTGCCGGGCTTCTATGCCGCCATGCGGCTGAGAGTATCGGCCCGGGCCCCGCTGCTCGACATCCGCCATAGACCACGGCTTGCTCCTGCCGATCCTGCTGCATTGCGTCGACAATCAAGGGCGTCCATCGTTTGGACCGCCAAGGCCAGGCCGCGAGACCGAGGAATTCCTGCGCAACCCCCATACCGACATTCCGGACGTCGTCGAGGCCATGCGCCAGTACTGGATGCCGAACCGCTACGCCCGCGCGCGCTGATCACTGCAGACGTGGGAACTCATGCCGGTTACCATCTGCCGGCCGGGGCAGCCGATATACGCTCGATCGCGCAACGCGCAGCAGTTGGCATTACCGGCGGATCGATAATCTCTCATGATCGCGCTGAAGCAATCCTCGGCGATCCGGTGCGCTCATCGTCCGGACCTCCTGGCTAAGAAATCTCGCTCGACTCGTCACGGTTGATTGTTCTCATGGCGCCTTCAACGCGATCTTTGCCTTCAGCGCCGCATCGATTTTCCGTCGCCTCTTCTTCATGATCAGCTCCGTTCTTCGAACCGGAACGGTAACCGCGCCACCTGAGAGTCTGACTCATAAATGAGCCAAGCGAATGTGCGTTCAACCACCCACCGCCTTAGCAGAAGCTGGAAGCCTTTGACGCCTTGGGGGCGCTCGACGAGCTCGACAGTCCATGGACTGTAATCTGAGAGCGCGTTGAGGAGTTGATTTCCGTGGTAGATCCGGTCGGCAAAGACGTGGCGCAGGTAGGGGAAGTTGATCCGCACATTCTTCAGCAGCGGTACGGCGCCATGGCAGTCCTGAACGTTGGCCGGATGAACATGAACCTCGAGGAGGAGGCCATTGATATCCGTCACAATATGCAGCTTGCGGCCGTAGATGCGCTTGCCTGCATCGTAGCCGCGCGGTTCGCCAGCTTGCGTGGTCGGCGCACTTTGAGTGTCGATCACGGCTGCAGTCGGCTTCGGTGCGCGTCCAAGCTTTTTTGCGCCCGTCGGACAAGGACGCTGACAATCCTCTGCCACCGGCCTGTATCCCGCGTTGCATAAAAATAGCCCTGCACCGTCGAGTAGGGCGGGAAGTCCTGCGGCAACGCCCGCCACTGGCAGCCGGTCGAAACGATATAGAGGATCGCTTCCACCACACGACGCAGCTTCGTCTTACGCGGCGGGCCGCGCCGGTTCGCTCGCGGCAACAGGCGTCTGATCAGCGCCCACTCCGCGTCGGCCATATCGCTTGCATAACCAGCTCGTCCCGCCGATATTGCTCCCGAGTGATCTTGGTCCAGGGCATCGTGCTCTTCCTCGAATCTTTGCAAATCCGATGGAATCACACCCCACTGAGATCACTCACCCATTTTTCAGTCAGGCTCTTAGGAAGCGCGTTTGGGCGCGTGCTCCAGAATGTCTTGCGTCAGCACCACGGACGGTATGGTCGTTGGCATCAGCATCTGACGATGCTTCGCCGTCCACCGCCAACCTGCCCAGAGCAGTACGGCGATCAAGGGAGTGGCGGCGACGGTGAAGGTACCGTTCGGATAATCAAGCGCCATCAGCACCAGGACGACAACGAGGAAAGCGAGTGTCGCCCACGACGTGACCGGCGCGCCGGGCATCTTGAAGCTGACGTCTGCGACCTCTCCGCGGCTGACGGCGCGGCGGAACATCATCTGGCACACGACGATAAAGCCCCAGGTGCTGAGGATGCCGAGCGAAGCAACGTTGAGGACAATCTCAAACACCTGAGACGGCACGAGAAAGTTGAGCACGACTCCGAACACGTAGATCGCGAGGCTCAGGAGGATGCCGGCATAGGGAACGGCTTGGCGGTTCATCTTGGCGAGAAATGCCGGCGCGGAGCCCCCCTGGGCGAGCGATCTCAGCACCCGGCCGGTCGAGTAGAGGCCGGAATTCAGGCTTGAGAGCGCCGCGGTCAGAACGACGATGTTGATCACCGTGCCGACGCCAGGAATGCCGAGAGCGCCGAAAAAGGTGACGAACGGACTCTGGCCCGCCTCGTAGGCAGTCCAGGGCAAGAGGCAGACGAGCAGGACCACTGAACCGACGTAGAACAGTGCGATGCGCCAGAGCACGCTGTTGATTGCGGGCGGCAGGACCTTCTTGGGATCTGAACATTCGCCAGCTGCCGTGCCGACCAGTTCAACCCCGGCAAAGGCGAAAACGACGCCCTGCACGAGAACTAGGGGCGGTAAGAGTCCGTTCGGGAAGAAGCCGCCTTTCTCGGTAATGAGGTGTATGCCGGGCGCGCTGCCCGCGATCGAGATGCCACCAGCGAAAAAGATCGTGCCGACTACAAGGAACAAGGAGATTGTCGCCACCTTGATCAGCGCAAACCAGAATTCCATCTCGGCGAACCACTTCACGCCGACCAAGTTCATGGAACCAACGATAAGCAGGGCTCCGAGCGCAGACACCCATTGTGGCAGATGCGCGAAGAGATCCCAGTAGTGCATGTAGAGGGCGACCGCGGTGATATCGGCGATGCCAGTCATTGCCCAGTTGAGAAAGTACATCCAGCCGGCGACGAAGGACGCCTTCTCGCCGAGGAACTCGCGGGCATACGATACGAAACTTCCGCTGCTTGGCCGATGAAGCAGCAGTTCGCCGAGCGCTCGAAGGATCAGGAATGAGAAGGCGCCGCAAACCAGATAAACGATTGCCAGTGACGGACCGGCGATCTGCAGGCGTGCGCCAGCACCCAGAAACAGGCCGGTGCCGATCGCGCCGCCGATGGCGATCATCTGAACCTGACGATTGCCGAGCGCCTTGTGGTAGCCCTCCTCGTGGGACTCGAGCCAGCTTCTTTTATCGAGAGAAGCGTTGCCTGTCGTCTGTTGGACATCTAGTGCAGTCACTGAACTCTCCTTTGGTTATCGGCAATGTGTCGGGCCAAGGTTTGCGGAGCGGCGTCTCGAGCGCGTCGCTCAGATCGAGCTGCGGACTGAGCTTAATACGAGCGGCTAGGTTCGCTTTTATGTGGTCGATGTGTATGCATCCTGCCCGAGGCGCAGGTTTGCACGTGGCATAGCCCAGGTTTTCCTGCTATGGACAGCCGTCTCCCAACGCGGAGGGAACTCACTAGCGAAATGAGTTGCTGCTCTTTGCAGAAGGATCGCCAACCGGGGCATCTTCACCTGATTGGGACTATTCTCTTTTGTATGGGCGACAACGGCCACTGAGAATTCACGGATGTCGCGAGCGCGACAGGCCCGATCAATGCTTTCTAGCGCGGCACAAAGCTTTGGCCATCAACGTGCACGCCTCGATGTGCTTGCCACCGCGTTCCATACAGCTCTGTGCCTCCCACCTCGTCGATGCGCGGCCTTGCCGATCTACCGCTCGGTTGAGAGGCGGACACCCCATGTGGCCGGAACGTATCAATTTGCAAACTGCTACGTGCTCGACGGCCTCGCCTAGGCTGGTCGCCAAAACGCGATGAGCCTGTCTCCCCATTTCTGCAGGTCACTCGGAGACCCCGAGAAAGGATCCGGCGGCCCCACACCGGCGTGTCGTATAGCCGCGCGGATTTGATCTGAACTGTCGAAGGGATCGGCAGACTTGTCGCGGGGGAGAGCGAGATGGCCGGGGGTGATGCCCGTAGAGGACGCCTCTCGATCCCGCGCTCTGGGCGCATGCGATCGAGGACAGAACGGAGTGCTCCGCGAGCTTCCCCGCGGCCTGGACCGGATTTAGTGGTCGACCCGCTCGTCCCACCGCTGTCGGCGCTTGACACTGCAATGTACGACTTCCCAGATCGGCCAATACTCGTCATGATCCATCTCAGATTAAACGCTAATGCGCCGGCGCTACTGTTGCGGGGCCGGCGCTCTGGACGAATTCGTTGCTGCTCGCAGTGACGCCGCAGCTTCCTCTTTGAGACCAAGGACCGGACCGCAGTCTGTCGTGACGTATAATCGGGCACGGCTCGACGGCTGCGATATGATCGCAGATCTCAGATACGAGGCGCGACTGAGCGCCACTCGTGACAATTCGAGCGCGCGCGAGAATGCTTGGCCTTCGCTAGTGCGCCTCGCGCAGCTCTGGGGACGAGCTCGACGACTAGGTGCACCCCAAGTTGATCGGCAGGCAATCGAGTTCATGGCCTGCGAAAACATTTGCAACCTTGCTGATCTGAAGCACATGCTCGCCACGAAACCGACCATCGCTGGCCGTTGTGTAGGTCCGATACTGGCACTCAGGCTACATCGTCTTTCAGGTGACATGCTTGCACAAGGCTTTCTCAGCTGAGCATGCTGATCAGTCCCGCCCTGCGACGAGGCTCTGGGAACTTTCGATCGGTCGTGAGAGATAGGCACCTGGGCCCGACTCCAGCATTCGTTGCTCGCTTGGACATGTCTTGACAGCTTGACCTGCCTAAAGCGGCTACCTGACCACAAGCTGACGAAACGCCAGCAAAACCGATCATCTCGCACGACAGATTGGCGGCCGATCACCACCAGCGCCGTCACCGGCGTATTCGCATGCGCCGCGACCCATAGCAAGGCCATGCCGGCATCCCGCCAGCGTTTGACGTTGCGCGTGACGCGGCGAATGGTGCCCATCATGTTCTCGGCGATGTTGGTACAGGCGGGCGATTGACGAAGCTCCTTCGGCAGCTTCGACCGGACGACAGTCAGGATTTCGTCGAGGCCTTCGAGGATGCTGGCCGCTACGCCGGGCCATTGCTGGTCGAGTCGACGCGCGAGATTGCGGATCAATCTTTCAGCCTTCGGCGTCATCGAGCTCCTAGGCCTGGCGCAGCACCCGATGGGTGGCCGCATGATGCTCTTTTGGCAGGCCTTCCATGATGTTGCGCGCCTTGTGGATCTGGCAGCGCTGGATCGCAGCGGCCGAACCGAAGGTGCGGCGGATCGCCTTCGACAACGCTTTCGCGCCGTCGGCGATGAACAGTCTTGGTACCGTGGGGCGAGCCCGCGCGAGACCAAATTGTCCAGCAGGGCTTGAACCGTTGCGGCATTCTCGGTCGCCCCTTCCACCAGCGCCAGCGGATGCTTGTTGCCTCCGCCGTCAACCCCGATCGCGGCGACCAGCACGAGATCGTCGCCGAGATGTAGCCCGTCGATTTGGACCACCAGAAGGTCGAGCGCGGACAGATCGGCAGCCATGAAGTCGGCCAGCCGCGCCCGCGCTACGAACCTCCGCGAGGTCGCCGACTTCGAAACCCCCGATCCGGGCGGTGCCGGCACGTCACCCTCCGGGAGCCGGACAGCGCGGGTCGAACCGGCGCGTCGACACATTGATCAGCATCAGGTTCATCGCCCAGCGACCGAGCCAGTCCTCCTGCGCCGCCGTTTCGCAGCTCGGGATCGTGATCGCGCGGCCGTCCATGCCCCGGACACGCGGGCGTTCGACCTCGATCTTGCCGCCGTGGAAGCCGATTCGTCCCCGCGTTCGGCCCCAACGGTGCGCCCGCCGCGCCGCGTCGCGACCTTGGTGCGGCCCGCAGGCCGCCGTGACATCCGCCTCCATCATCGTGCGGCGCGCCTCGATCCCTGCCGCAAGGCAGAACCGATCGAAGCTCGCCCGCACTTCCGCAAACGCGTCGTCCACAGCCCCGCTCGCCCAGCCGGTGTGATATCTCTCGTCATGGCGTTGCTCTCCTTTGTGGAGTCAGCACCCCGAGCCTACCGGCTCAAGGTGGGCAACGCCGACCCCTTCAGTAATTCAACAGGACCAGGGACATCCCCTGATGCTGCAAGCGGCGGTTTGTGATGGTGTCTCGCTTGATGCGGTTTCGTTCTGCGAGGATCGCCTCAGGCCTGCCGTGTTCGCCGTCAGCGCCTGTGAGACAAACAGGCAAGAGGGCAGGGTAACCTCACCCGTGTAGCAGCTTCATCAGCAGGATGCCGCCGGCGAGCACCATTGTGATGGCGTTGGCGGCGACCAGAGGCGCATCGCCCGAGAACAGGCCGTAGACGAGCCAGAGCGCCAGGCCCAGCACCATGACCACGAACATGCCGAGCGAGATGTCGCCGGTGGAGCAGGTCTTCCAAACCTTAATGGCCGCCGGCGCGTAGGCCACGGTCGTGCAAGTGGCGGCGGCGAAGCCGATCAGCTTGTTCACGAGGGGGTCCATACCGGCTCTATAGCATGGATTCCAACCTCGGTCATGCCTCGCGTTTTCTTGCGAGCCGGCCAGTTCGCTCGAAAACACTACGCTTAAACGGCCGCCATAAGGCTGCGATATAGAGCGTCATAGTCGCCGGCGCCGCTTGTGCCGGAAGATGTCGGTCGCAAGGCCGCTTCGCTGCAGTCGCCGCCAGCTCAGTTCTTCACGACGCAAACGGAGGAGCAGTCTCCATGGCGCGACGAATTATGCTCGTTTCTGCGAGCGATAAGCTCCCGGTCAGCTTCTTCCGCTGCTTTGAGGCTGAGTGTGGAGAAGTTAGCAGGGCCTGGCAGGGACAGCGCTTCCCCTGTGTATGCGTGGGGAATAAGCGCCGAGTCACGCTCTGCTAACTTCAATTGGCAGTGCGAGCTGGGCAGGGGCAGCTTCCGGCCCAGCGCAACCGAACGGCGCGGAGTCGCGCCCGCACTGCCTGCGATCCGAGATTGATCGCCAAATCACTGGCTACGACCAGTCCTGATAGTTGCGCTAGGGCGTTTGCCGAATGATACACGCTACGGTCAGTTTCTTCCGCTGCTTGAGGCTGATCGTGGTGAAGTTAGCGGTGCGTGGTAGGGACAGCGCCTCCTCGGTTCACGTCAGGGCGCCGAGTCACGTGGCCGCTAACTTCATCGGCAGGGCGAGCCTCGGCAAGTACACCGTCTGTCGCGAAGGCGGCGAGCCGCGCTCGCGTCAGGAACGCACCCCGCAACGCAAAAAGGGCTCGACGACGCGGTAAGTAAAGCGGACGCGTTGGAGGAGAATCTGTCCCCATCTCTCGTCTGAGCGGCTCGATTTCGGATAAGGTCAAGGGGCCGCTTCCCGAGCGCGTCCATTTTTGAGCAGATAACCTCAACCTGCGATCGCCGAACGGTGGTGGGTCCGCCGCACTGAACGGCAGTTTCGCATTGGCCCGCGAGACGGTCGGTCCGACCTCGAACAATGCACCGTTGCCCGGAAACGCGCAGGCCCGCACCAGCCCATGCAGGACGCCGCCGATCCGCTGAACGCGAAGTCCGTTGAATCCATATCCCGAATGCTCACCTTGCGTAGCGACGGCTGATCGCCGCAGTCCCAAATTATCTGACGAGGGACAGCCGTGATCACGGTGAGCCGAGACCTTGAAGCTTCGGATGACGTTCCTTCTGCGCCTTCGAGCTCCAACCCTTGGGCGTCTTCAGTTCGATGCTAAGCAGAAACCCGCCGGTGATATAAACGCGAATGTGGGTTCGCCCGCCGTAAGGCCCGTTAGCTTTTCATCCATGCGCTCGCGCCGCGAACGCTTGGCTCGGTTCATATCACCGGCACAGGTGATCGGAAGGCCGCAAGGAACGACAACCGGTCGGGGGTGCACAAAAAGAAAGCCGCCTGCGTCTTCACAAGCGGCTAAGTCAAGGGAGGAACGTCCAAGGAGGGCCGCGACAGCAGTAGCGCTACCGCAGTCCATATATAACCATTCGCGATTGACGGCTCAACTGAACGTGTGGTTGACGAACGGATACGAAGGTTTATTGGGCTCGCCCGAAAGCGCGATGTCGCCTTCTGCCCGCCAGGCGGAGCTCTTACGACCAGTCAAAGTTGTCGCTCGTGCCCTGACGCGCGCACAGAATAGAAGTGGTTGGCCGCGCGGAACTCGGCGCCAGCGTCGAAGGGTTTGCTAGTCGCTGTCTTGGACGACCGATCCTCGCACCGGATGACGACATGGTCCTAGTCGGCATGGCGGCGGGCAAACTGCTCGAAATCGCCGAGGCGCCAGTTGTTGTCGCGCGTGGGTGGAGCGATCAGCAGAAGCGCGCCTATGTCATCTCCGACGATCGGCTGACCGACGCCAGCCATTGGGATGACGAGATGCTGGGGCTCGAATCGAACGATCTCTTGCAAAGCGGGTTCGAGCTATCGCTGACCGGGATAAGTCTGGACGAGGGTCGCGCCTATCCGCGGGCGCCAGCGAGCTAGAGCGATGTCGGAATTGCCCGATGGCGACGATCCCCATAGCCGACATGACGTTCATACGGTACGGCGACCAGGGGGAGACGGTTGACTGGGCAATCAACTTCGCAATCCTGCCGCTCCCTCCGAGTTACCAGGCGAACACCCGCGACGGTGAATGCCAATTTGATGGGCGATCGCTGATTCGTCCGAGCCGAGCCCCAGCGTCTCTGCACAATTTGCGCTTTGAACTCGACCGACCAGCGTCGGCGAAGCTGCCGCGGCGCTCCCTCAAGACGCTCGGCCACCGCTTCGATTGTATGCATACGACGAAGACCGCCTAATTGACGTATGCGCGCGGGCACAGTGAGCTCTATGATCGGTTGGGTGAAGGTCAGGCGGCCTGCTGATCGGCTGGCTTATCGGCTTGGCGCTGGAGCTTCCATTCCCAGGGCAGTAGTTCGTACAGGCGAGGTGCGGGAAGATCGGCGATCCGGGCGAGGACGTCGGCGAGCCAGGCTTTAGGATCGACGTCGTTGAGGCGACAGGTTGCGATCATCGTCAGCATGATGGCGGCACGGTCGGCACCACGCTGGCTGCCGGCAAAGGTCCAGTTGCGCCTTCCCAAAGCAATGCCTCTCAATGCGCGCTCAGCACAATTGTTAAAGGGCATGATGTTTTCAGCGCTCAAACCCGGTGGAGAGGACTGGTCGTCCGGATTAGTCTGTCGAAGCCGGGATAGGGGCGCTGGAGCACGAAACGGTGGCAGGCCGCCATGATCATGAGCTGTGAGCTCGCTTTGTTACTTGGCCGCCCCCTACGACTTGCCCGGCTGCGCTGCGAGCGCGGATCCGTAGATGTCGTGCAAGCCACTGGCTCCTGAGACAAAGGAGAACCAAGCATGCAAATCGTCGGCATGGACATCCACCGATCGTTCGCCCAGGTGGCGATCCTGGAGGACGGAACAATAATCCGACAGCTCCGCGTAGATCTCGTCCACGATCGGCTTGTCGCCTTTGCCAAGGCACTCAGCCTCGAAGATGAGGTGGTCATCGAGCTGACGGGCAACAGCGCGGCGGTCGAACGTATTCTGCGCCCGCACGTTAAGCGCGTCGCGGTCGCCAATCCGAGGCTCGTTCGGGCGATTGCCTATGCGCGAGTCAAAACGGACAAGGTCGATGCTGGGACCTGGCAAAGTTGCATGCTGCCGGCTTCTTGCCGGAGGTCTGGGTTGCTGACGAGGACACCTACAGCCGCCGGCGCCAGATGGCCGAGCGCGCTGGCGTCTTGGCGCAGATCATCCGCATTAAAGGACGCATGAAGGCCATCCTGCATGCTAACCTCATCCCGCCCTACAAAGGCTATCTCTTCGGCAAGCGCGGACAGCATTGGCTGAACAGTCTGCCTCTTCCATCGGAGGAGCGTGCAATGCTCCGGCGTCTGATCGTGGAACTCGAACGCGTGACGAAGCAACTCGCGGAAATCGACAAGGTCGTGGCCCAGCAGGCTCTGGACGATCCACGGGCTCTCAAGCTGATGACGATCCCCGGCGTGAGTTCGGTTGTCGCATCGAGTGTACTGGCCTCCATCGGCGACATCGCACGCTTCCCGTCTGATAGCGCGCTCGATCTCGAACAGGGCGTCAAGACGCCTGACCGCCTCCAGCGCGATCGGGGAGACCGGTTTGCCTTTCTGTCCGTCCCGAGCGGTTTTCTCGATGTCGGCCAGCTCGAAGAAGCCCCCGCCGCGCATGGGCGAAGCAAAATGCCGGCGTGATCGGCATCGCTTTCCTTTGCGGATCGAACAACGGCTCGAAGCCGCTATAACAATCGGCTTGCAGGATGCCGGCGAAGGCGGCCAGATGCTTCTGGGGATGCTCGCCCCGTCGATCGCTCGAGGCGTAATAGACCGCAGCTGGCGGCGCCGGCCCACCGTAGGGCCGGTCATCCCGCACCCGCACATAATGAGATGGACGGTCCCCGCCCTGATAAGCTGCGAAGAGCCACCAGAAGGAGAGCGAGCTATGGCTATGATGACAATCGGGCTTGATATCTCGAAGAGCTGGTTTCAAATCCACTGGAT
>Ga0214542_1006459_pt1 | contig 21353 bp, 17 predicted proteins | sample CNSS1metaG_FD_160096 | JGI IMG/M metagenome (GOLD analysis project Ga0214542, IMG submission 160096) | Root nodule microbial communities from cowpea collected in UCLA plant growth center, Los Angeles, California, USA - CNSS1 | ecosystem: Host-associated > Plants > Roots > Nodule | place: USA...
GTTTAAACAAACTCAAGTCTATACAAGTCCAAATAATTATAAAAATAAATATAAAATGACGTTCAACACAATGAAAATTCTTTAATTAGTGTTTTGATCAACAAACCCACTTTCTACGATTGATTCATATTCCTGAAAAATAATCAAATAATAAACTTCAACTGCTACGTGTCAAGTATTCTTATTTTGATTATCGTTTGACAACAAACATACCATAAACGTCAATGTCTATATAGAGTTTGATGTATATGCTCAATTTCAAATAAGGGAAAGAGAAGAATGTTAAGGGGGTGTACTTGGAAGAATACAACGTTCCAATACTTAAAGCTAGAAAAATGAAGACAAAAGACAAGACAAGATGTGCAGCTTAGAAAAAATTAGGCCATAAAAGTTGTTTACTAATATATATATATATATATATATATATATATATATATATATATATATATATATATATATATATATATATAAGGGTATTTTTGTGAATTAAAATTTAGCGGGTACGGGTATCCACGGGTACGGATACTATGATACCCGTACCCGCCCTGTTAACATGCGGGTATCAAAAATACCCGTACCCGCAGGTAGCGGGTATCCATTTTTAATATCCGTTTCCTACCCATTGCGGGTTTTATCCACGGATACCCGCGGGTACGGATACTTTTGACATCCCTAGTGGGGAGTGACGCATGTCAAGCTCCCTCTCACCAAGCAAGCATTTTTAGGATTTTGGTATATATTACAATTCTAGGATTTTAGAACATTTTGAACACACGTTATTCTATAAATAGAGGTGTCTCTAGTAACAACCCAAATTAGTACATAACTATACTAATGTAAATCATTACATAAGTAATAATCAACAACACATAAATGTAAATCTATATACTGAGTATTCACAGTTCTCCAAAATTATAAGTTGATTTTTCAAAAATAAGATATTTAATATCAATGAAGCACTAGGTATATACATGTATACCTGCGTCTATTCCTATTCACCAACTCACAGTCTCGTTATTGATCCTCAATACTACCTACAAGACCCTCTACTCACGCCTATCGACATAAATATATCAAGATGCATGAATTAAAAGTATGAAACCATGGCTTCCGCATGAATCTTGTCTATGCTCACCATTAACCTAATTTATAATTTGAATTACAAGTTCATGATGAAGGACAGAAGCTCCGAGCAACAGGAAACGTAATAACAAGGGTTAAATATGTTTTTGGTCCCTTAACTTTCAGTGAATTTTGGAATTAGTCCATTTTGAAACTTTGGACCAATTTAGTCCTTCATCTTTCTGAATACGTGGATTTAGTCCTTTTAATCAAATTTTGTTAGGTTTATTTGATGTTTCGTATGCATTTTAAGATTGTATTTGAGTTGTTTATACTGTTTGACACATTTTTGCTTTAATTTTAAGTCAAATACTATTGTGAAACACGCTTGAAATGTCAAATAAACTTAATAAAATTTGATTAAAAGGACTAAATTCACGTATTTCAAAAGATGAAGGACTAAATTGGTTCAAAGTTTTAAAATGGACTAATTCCAAAATTCATTGAAAGTTAAGGGACTAAAAACATATTTAACCCTAATAACAATTGACAAGAATGAGTGCAGACATAGAACATTAAGTGCACATTCTAATAGTAACTAATGTTTTGTACCATGGTTTCACTTGACAATCATAATAACAATCCGTCATAGTTAAAGAAATTTTCATTGTACATAAAAAATTAGTTCCATCGGGATTAAGTGATGAAACCAGCATAAGGGTGAACTTCTGACCAACCTTTATGGATATATCTCGAAATTGATATCAAAGTGCATAAACATGTTAAACTTTTCACTTCTTGCTTTAGTTCGAGTAACTTGAGATGCACAAAATCGACGTATTAGAATGAAATACATAGTAGAAGTTGATAAAAAAGAATCTCTAAAGACTATGAAATATGGAATAGGAGCATCATACTATGCAAAACTTGAAAAAGGGACGAGAAAGAAAGAATCGTGAAAAAGTTAAAAAATAGTATAAATAGTTGTTGCGGTTAAAAAAGTCAGTCACAATTATATTAACCATAAAAAATAAACCGCTAGTAAAATTTAATTTTTTTGTATGCTTCTTGTTGCAACGTCATTTTTTTTTATTTATAGCTGAAATCAAGGTACTATCTTAGTTGTTTTTCTTTGCTGTGGAGTTTTCTTGGCCATTATTTCCATGACCACACCATAAAAGTTTGTCATTCACACTAATATTGACATGCTATTTTCTATTTATCTAATCAAAGTTTAGTGTTCGATATAAAATTTTGAACAAAAGCTATCACATACAAGAAAATCATCTAACATAAAGTTTCAATATTCATTTCTGTCATTCAAAAAAAAAAATAGTTACCTATTTGCAACTAAGATAAACAAAACATAAGAAGATATCATATTTTAATTAAATCTCGAAACCTTTAACAACTATAGTTTAAAGTATGTAAGCATCCAAGCACATCATTTTCCAAATTTGAAGATAAATAGGAGAATAACAATGTATTATACTAAATTAAATAGAAAACGAAACAAGAAACTGTATGCATAGAAAATGGACTAAAATTCTAAAACACATAATTTTGAATTCCTAATTGGCTTTGTGGGATTTGGTTTTAAGGCCAAATCCAAAGGGGAAAAGGGGGTCATAATGACTATCTCCAACATTCATTGGTAATTGATCAACAGTTTTGAACCATGTCCTTGGAAGCTTGCCTCTGAAACCATAATCACCAAACAAGACATCAGTCACACCATTTCCCTCCGTACCAGGAAGCCAAGCAGCAACAAGAGCTTCAATTTTGTCAACATATGGTTGTATAACCACAGGACGACCAGAGATTATCACAGTAACACATTTGACTTGTCCACACACATTCTCTATGGTTTCTGGCCCAGGTGCAGAGATTGTCAAATTCAAGCTATCACCGTTTGTTTCAGCATATGGTTTCTCTCCAACTACCACAATGGCATATGAAAAATTATTGGACTTGACGTAGTCCAAATCAGGATTTTCTTTGTAGACTACCTCGGTATCTTTATGAACTGTGCTTTTTATAGCACTGAGGATTGTTGTACCTATAAATCACATAGGCCTTATCAATATTGTACTTTTAGCAAGCTATATACAACAAAATTAAATGAATTTGAAATTTAACTACACCTTACAAAATTAACATGTAAAGTGAAGTTTACACCTATTTATATATTGTAAACTCGTATTTTCTTTAGTCAATGTGGAATCTAAAAAAAATGTTGTGAAGGAATCTATAATGTACCTTTGGTGACATTGTTTCCAGTAACTCCTTGCCATTCAATGGTCCAACCACCACATTGATATCCTAGATTATCAGCGTGGCTTCCAGCAACCAATATCTTTGGAACTCTTTTAGGAAGAGGGATAAGTGGTTGGTTAGGATTTTCACCATTCTTCAATAGAACCAAGGATTTTCTCACAGCTTCCCGAGCCAATTTTCTATGTTTCTGTCAAGGTATAATGTCAAATGATATTATCTACATGCAAAATATTATTGGAGATAAATAATATGCACATGTTTCATGACTAACAAACCTTACTCCCAAGTTGGTGAACTAGACTATGATCGGCCAAAGGGTCCTCAAAAAGGCCCATAACAAATTTTACCCTCAAAATTCTCCTTACTGCATCATTAATTCGGTTCATTGGTATAGCATTACTTTTCACCAATAAGGTTAAGCCATCTATGAATTCTGTGAAGTTCAAGGGAACCATTACCTATAACATTACCAAAGCAAGTATTAAAAGATGATACAAGGTAAATGGAAAAACCATTGAAGTTTGTACATAATCAATATACTTTAAATTCATAGTTTACCATGTCAATTCCAGCATTGATTGAAGCATAAATGGAATATGTGTAATTAGCATCAGGAGGGGTAGTGATCCTATCAATTCCTTGCCAATCTGATATGACAAAACCCTAAAACAAGCCAACAAATTTTAAGGCTCATTTAGTATGTCAATTTGCTATTTTGAATTAAATGAAGCCATCATAAGTTGAGTGTTACCTTAAAGTGTAAATGGTTCTTAAGAAACTTTGTGATTAGATTATGATTGGCATGCATCTTTTTTCCATTCCAGCTTGAATAAGAGACCATGACAGTCGAAACACCCTTCTTGATTGCATTATAATAGGCTGGCATGTGAATGCTAAGTAATCCATGTCTACTTATCACTGTGTTGTTCTCATTAATTCCCTTTGTGGTTCCTCCATCCCCAACATAGTGCTTTGCAGAGGCTATAACTTTTCTCCTGTGTATACAAATTCTAGTATGTTAACACCAATACCAAGACTAATTTGATCATTGAATAATATAAAAGGACAAGAAAAAGAAAAACATGGTGGTTTGAAGAAAATAAAAATGGATTGGAGGAATATTAACATAAAGAATTAAACTGAAAGAGCTTTGTAAGTTAATATTGTATAAACTTAATAGTATTTTTGGTTCTATATTTATAAGAATGATGTTTTTCCTTATTTATTTTACTCAATATGGTCTTTATATTTTTCAAGGGTACTCAAGATGTTTCCTCTCATTAATTCAGTGTTAACATCATATGCAACAAAAACATTGCTAAGCCACATTTTATAGGATCAATTTGTAAGTAACAAAAGATAAAAACAAAGACATAAAACTAAGGAACAAAAGTTTCTTACTTTCCAGCAACAAATGGAACACCCTTTGGCGAGTTTGCCGGGATTTCACCTTGCAGACCTGGAATGATCTCAGTCATAGCTTGAACTATTTTGTGGTCTTCACTATAACTTTCATAACATCTTCCCCATCTAGGATCTCTACAAACCTATACCACAAATCTTATTGTAAGATAAGACTATATAACAAACGACATAATTTATCATTAGATACCAATAACAAAATTATTTAGTAAAATGTTCTCAACTATACTTACTGCTATGCAAGGTGCAAAGGCATATTGAATTCCAGTAGCTCTAACTTCGAGAGCAGTTGCTGCTCCAATTTTCCTCACTAGTTTAGGATCCCTGATAGTCAAAGGTTAACTTCATCAAGATGCACACGCACAATACTTAATTTTGAAAGCACTAGTAATCATTATCTAACACGCTTTTAGTTATTTGTTTCCAAAATTAATTATATGAGAAAAAGTAATGAGTAATCTTACGAAGAAAATTGTGTTTGAAAGTTTTGCCTTAAATGAGAGTAGATGCGTGTCGATGTTTATACAAACAACTTTGGATAAAATAAAATATGCTTTGAATAAAAGAATTATTAAAAAAAATATTTTAAATATTGACACTTGAATTAATTATAATATAAAAATTACAAAATTACAAAATTTACATTATTAAATTAATTACTTGTCATTAATCATCTTTAAGTGAATTTGAATACATTTATACTCATCAAAAACTATATAATTAGAAAATAGTCAAAAATAGGTCCACAAAAATTTGATTTTTATCAGATAAAATTTATATGCTTTTATCTATAATTCGCTCAGCTTCACCAATTAATAATAATAACAACTACTATTACTATATAGGTTTTTTATGATGAAGTAATATATATATCTTTTGTAATAAAATATTTTTAATAAGATTATTTTACAAATAATTTTATTGAGTGAGAAAATAAAATTAATAACTGTACAATATCCTATCTCTCTACTTATATAAACACGTAATAAACAAGAATCTTGTTAGTTTTACTAAAAAAAACTTTATTTTTTTTAAATAAGTAGATTAATAAATAAACAGACAATAAACAACAATCTCTGTATTCTTACTATGAAAATTGTTTTGTCTGACCTAAAAGCAAACAAAGTGTGATTGTGATAAAAACTATGAAATTCATACCTGGTAGCACCTAGCCCAATATTATGAGGAAAAATTGTTGCATTGTATACATTATTATTTCCATGAACAGCGTCGATCCCATATATCATAGGAATCCCCAATCTAGTTGATAAAGAACCCTTTTGAAAATCATTCACCATGTTAATCCAATCCTCTGCAGAAGCTTGTGCCTTTGGAACACTGCCACCCCCACTCAGCACACTCCCTACCAAAAGCACAAACCATATAAGACAAAACAATTAAAAATAATTAATATATAAAAAAATTTATTATCGCCTAAAACAAATAAAGTTCATAAATTTATGGAATATATGATATGATAAGAAAAAGATGAACAAAGATAAAGAATCGTCTATATTTATTTTTTTAATTTTATCTCTCAAGTGACTTTTTTAATTAAAAAATAAAAATTATTTTCAAAATAAATAAAAACTATCAACCATCAAATTGTAAAAAATATTTATATTCATTTTTATAATTTTAGTTTCATTTTTTTATCATATAAAACACACATGCATAGTGTTTGTTTCCACTTGTGTTTTATAATAGTTGTAATCTTTTTGTATAGTCTGTATTTATTTAAGAAATTATATCATTCTGAAGAAAAAAAAAATGAAAAAGTAGAATACATTTTCTATCAACGGTATCAAAAGAGATGGTTTATGTTGAGCTCAAATCGAAAGAAGTTTGTTTGATTATGATAAAACTAAACCACGATTAGAATAAGATGTATTGAAATAAATGGATTGTAGAAATATACCCTATTATGATATGAATGCTAAGAAAACAGAAAATGAATTATAAAAATATGCATATATATTCCCATCCACCATTTTCTGTTTGTTTTTCATTAAAAAAAGGACAAAGAAGAAATTGACCTTACCAATATAATACTTCTTCATTATTTCTGCAGAAGCAACCTTACGTTCGATCTGTGTCATTTGTCCAATTTTTTCCTCTAAAGTCATTCTATCCATCAGATCCTTGATTCGAACATTCAAAGGTTGTTTTGGATCTTTATATTTCACGTACTTTGCCTCATTCATGGCAACCCAGCAATGCAACAGCATAAACCCCAACAAAAAGATACTCACTTTCGCCATTTTCTTCTTCTCCTCGGTGCAACTTCACAACCCAAATGAAAAGTTATATGCAAGACTAACCAAAAATAAGAACACAAACAAATCAAAACCAAAAACAAAAGAGAAGAAGATACACAGACACCAAGGACTTCGAGTCCCAAGCAGAATGGCACACTCACCTAGGTCACAGAGAAACACAGAAGAGAGGAAAAGAAAAAAGAGAGAAAATGTGCGTCTCAATGTGCATGCTCTATGAATATATAGAGAGAGAAAAACAAGATATTACTGTTATGTTTATTAAGATAAGATATATGATATTCTACTGATTTTTTTTCATTTCTGTTTTTTAAATTTACATTTTACAGATTAGATATCACTGTATTTTCTGTTTTCTAAATTTATATTTCCGTTTGTTAATTATTTTTATAATTAACTATTATGCATATATATATATATATATATATTGGCTGTTAATATATGCTTTTGTTGATAAGGGATTGAGTAGGACAAAATGTGAAAAAGTTTCCACAAAAGAATCTTTCTTATCAAGAATTCAAAACGATGTATATCTGTTTGACTTATATAAAGAATGTATTAATAACATATTAATATTTATTTTAAAACTCATTATGATACTGATTAATATTATTCAATGATTTAATTGACTGAAAAGGTAGCCTTTTCTGGCTTAGTTTTACTTTTGAAATTAATAACATATTAATGTTTATTTTAAAACTCTTTATGATACTGATTAATATTTATTCAATGATTTAATTGACCGAAAAGGTAACCATTTCTCGCTTAGTTTTACTTTTGCAATACGTGACATTAATTATGCAGTATAAAAAGTTATTTTAATTTAAAGATTATAACGAAACGTTTGAGTAAATTATACATCCTGATATGTGTGCATATTATATCGTTGTTAGCTTCAGTTAAAATTTATATTCTCTATGCCCCGTTTAGTTTTTTCGCTTAAATTAATTAATTCTTTTCTTTTTATCTCAAATAATACATTATTAATAGGATAAAGACGTAAAGTGTCGGTCCAACTTAGACATGTCAAAGTGAGTCCATATGGGTTGGCTCACCATGAGCCGGGTTGAAAATTAGTGAACTCAACCCGGCTTATTTTATGGTGAGCCAGAAATTTTGTAACCCGGTTCAACTCATCACGGGTTGGTAGGTTAAGTGGGTTGACTTACCAACCCACCTAAAAAAATTATTTATTTATTTATTTATCTTTTAGTATTCAAATATTTTAAAAAAAATTAAGTAACCCATAAGATGACAATCATAGTAAAATCAAGAATCAATGTATTGATCATGCTCACCACCAATATATGAAAGAATTGTTTCCAAGAAAGTATTCATATAGTCTAAGAAAGCATGGTTAATATTACAAATTTTCTATCATGTGCTATTCAACAAAATATAAATAAAAAAACTATACATTTTTGTCATGCTAATATAGAAAAAATTGTTTATAAGACGGTTACTTGAGTAATTTATTATAAAGATTATAATTAAAGATTAAAGTATCAACCTATATAACTTGACAATCAAACTAATTAAACATTCAAACTATTCAAATATTATTAAGCAACATTCTAGCATTTAAAAATATGCTAGCATTTACAAATATAGAAAAAATTGTTTATAAGACGGTTACTTAAGTAATTTATTATAAAGATTATAATTAAAGATTAAAGTATCAACATATATAACTTGACAATCAAATTAATTAAACATTCAAACTATTCAAATATTATTAAGCAACATTCTAGCATTTAAAAATATGGAATTGTGAACATATATAATAGGAGTAGTAAATAATTATTAAAAAAATTAAAAAAAATGTAAAAAAATGTTGGTGGGTTAAGTGGGTCAACCCACCTTCAACCCAGCTCAAACCCGTTTAACCCGTGGGTCAAGTGAGCCGGGTTGAGTTCAACCCATTTTTGAAAAAAATTGAATTTTTCTCAATCCAATCCAGCTCGAACCCGTGGTGAGCCGGGTTAGCTCACGAGTTAAAACCCATTTTGACATCTCTAGTCCGATTACAAGTTGAAATACATGATTCGTCCTACATTTTTATTGGTTAACCTGTGAACTTGATAGCATTTTTTGAGATCATAATTTTAAAAATTAAATTTAATGCATTTTGCATTTAACTAGACTTGTTTTCAAAATTAATTAAAATGTAATAACAAATAAAGATTATTTGAATGAGGTGTTTGTTCATTCAGTTACATTTATCAAGCTTACAGTTATTATTAAAATAAAATTAAGACATCATATTACTAAATAAACAGACATTATGCCAAACTTACAATCAGACCAATGTGAGTTACAACTCGTAGAATCAATTCCGACTTAACTTTCTCTCCAGGTTCACCATGAACTAAAATCTGTAAAATAACTAAATAATAAGTTTTAAATACTACTATTAGTCTACTGTTTCTAGACTCAAGCAGATTTACATCTCCTGACAAAGCCAAATATTAGAAATTGACAATTTAAATGACAAAAATAGTGAAAACAAGTATGCATCTTGGACAATTCTCAAGTTGAAGTTACTAACTTAGAATTAAGAGTTTTAGGTTATGAGTTTGTGGACTAATTTGTTCCGTTCTGTATTTGATCATGTCAATTGTGGATTATATGAGTCAGACTTTTATAAACAGACTTAATATTTTAGTTCGTTTGGCATCTTTTTAATGAGTTATTCATCGAACTAAGTCTACATTGTCGTCTAAAAAGGATGGAGAGAAAACCTAAAGAAGGGAGTATCTTTTTATATTATTAGATTTAGTGACTTTTTTTTTTGTTAAAAGTTATTATTATCTAAACATCTTTGTATTATAATTATCTTATAGATACAAGTATTATTTTATCTTTCTTCTCGTGTTAAATATATAAATTATTTTATTATTATTCTATTATAGATACATGCTATGTTATCCTTTCCTCTCGTGTTAAAATTTACATTGAAAACAAAAGGTGCAGACAAATCTATGTTCGTATATATCTATTACATTATCATAGTAAGCGTAGAATGATATAAAAGTTGTGATACAGAAAATGGAAAATGTTAATACAATTATTATTATTAATCGAGTGGTAGAAATAAACATAATTATTTTTTTCTCCTCTAGTGGACAATTGATGATGTCATCATCATTGTCATTATTGTTAAATTATATAAATCTCAGTTTTTAAAGTTATAGTAGGATTTGTTTTTAAGAAATTAAAACTCCAATAAGTTCATCAATTGTTTTTATTCTTTTTATAAAAAGTTTTATGCGAAACAGCATCATAATGAAATATTAATATCCCAAGTGGGTTGACACATCAAAACTTTATCAATCATATTTGACATTACAATAAAACATATATTAAAAGAAGAAACGAGAAAAAACAAAATATATTAGATTATGGAACTCATGGACAAGATAAACAAATTTAATAAAACAATATTGCAATCCAAAGCTATAACTGATATAATCAGGCATCCTATCATACCCAATGAAATATTTTTGAAGTCTATCCCTAAACTAACGAATCTATCAACACATTTATTTCCTTCTATAAAGATGTACGGTACCTTAAAGTTAATTACTCGCAACAAAACAATTCCATCTACTATTAAATGGATATGTAACATTTAAAAATTTACAATGCAATAAATTTTATATACAATGTATTAAACTTATATTTATAAATTATAGAAATAATTTTATTATCTTAAATATATTTATATATACAAAATAATAATAATAATTAATCAATTAATTAAAAAAAATATTGTGAGTAAAATATATAAGTGGAATTAAAAAAAAGGCTTCATTAGTTGGATGATGTGGGGATATGTTAATTTGGTCCCTCTTTTAAGAACGTTTTAATTGCGTCCAAACTTTTGAAAAGTTTCTCAATTAGGTCATCTTAAAAAATAAAAATACTAATGACATTAAGGATGTGTCATTTAACAAAACTGGTTTTTAATTTTTCTTTTTTAGAAGATTAGAACGTTGACTCCAACAAAGATTTAAGTGTAAAGATAAGATTGAATTAAGATTCTACCTTGAGAAGTAGTAAAGACTTATTATAAATAAGATATCATATCAGGGAAGGGTGAAAAGTATTTTATTGAAAGGAGTAAAAAAAAGAGAGAGAAAGGGGATAGAGAATGAGAGGATGAAAGAAGAGAGAGAGAAAGGAATAAAGAAAAAGAAAGAAAAGAAGGAAAAAGAAAGGTAACACATGTACTCCTATATTTTTTTCTTTTACCAAATAAATACAGTTTTATTTATTTATATTCACATTTAGTTATCCATTGATCCTATTTATCTATTTATATTTATCTCCGATTACACACTATTCTTATTTATTTATTTATTTATATTCACTTTCAACTACGCACATGTCATGTTATATTTATATACAATTACACATCGACCCTCTTTATTTATGTTCGGTTATACATTGATCTTATTTATTTATTTATTCAATTATATTGTTTGGTTGAAAATAGTTATTATTATATTTTTTTATTACAAATAAATGTAATAATTATTATGAAATGATAAAATTTATGATAAATACAAATTTGATTATTGTAGTTAGAGGTGTGACCTTAGGGATTTATGTAACAACCCAAATTAGTAGAATCCCACTACTAATTAATGCATTACATAATTAGTAGTAAGTGTAAATAACTATATAAGCATATATTATGTATTTATAGTCCTCACCATAAAACTCTTACTAAATTTTTAGAATATATACAATTCTAATAAATGAGATGATCTATACAATACAAAGATTATATATATATATATATATATATGCATTAATCGACCATCAACAGTTTCACTACTTCACATCCCTCTTGCTTGCACTATTCTTTGTTCACATATACCATACGTCAGTACAAGCGGATAAACCACAACCAAACGCAGAAAACATGGCAAGCTAGCATAATTATAACAAACCATACAATTTATAAATTATCTCATAGTAAAAGAAAATCTCACAATCCTAACCAGTCAATCATATATAACATAGATAAAATGTCTAACATCACACATGCCGACACTAGCACTAAGCAAGAAAACCACAACCCATCTAGCTTAGTCCACAAAACTCTCAACTTATACATTTGACATTATTTTGGGTAATACATATGTATTGAGTAGTGTAAGACCAAGGAAAAAACAATTATTTTTTAAGGTGGTAATTGGATGAGATGAGTACTATTTAAATTAATAAATAATGACTTAGATAGAAGAAGATTGAAACCACACAAAAAAAATAGTTCCTTATTACTTTTTGCACGCTTTTATTTTCTGTCTTTAATTTTTATTTTTTCTTTTATTTATTGCATAAGTATATATATGGATTTGGGCAGCTAATATCTTTTGGAAATGCATACAAGATTTTTCTTGACTTTTGGTTGGAACAAGAACTAGGAGAAAAATTATATTTTGGATGCAAGACTAGGCAAAACTTTGGAAATCCTTATGCTTAAATGATAGACCAATAATGGTAGTAGGATCATTGTTAAAAAATCAACATGGATGAGTGCACCTAACCAATGAGAAGAGAGCAGTCAAACACTAAATTAAGAGCTGAGTGAAAACACATTGAGGAGTTACCACTAGTTTTGTTTCAATTTTTTGAAAACTATCAAATACATGAAAAAGCATGGAAAGGATCAATGCATGTTCTTTGTTGAATATCCATACCTAAAGCCAAATAGCCTACCTCAAATTGAATTGTAATATCCTTTTTGAACCTTAGCCTCACAATACACACCTTAGCCCACAAAAGAAAATATCCCACCTTTTTTCATTGATAAGGAGGATAAAGTAACATGTGTGTTAGGATGAAGGATAATTGAAGAAACTGCCCAAGGAAAAGAAAAATGCAGTCCAAAGGATTAAGAAAACAAATCTGGTGCAAAGAAGATAAACAAAAAGGATAAAAATTTGCATCAGAATTGAAATGCATAGAAAATGGCAGTAAAATTGAGCTAAGTTGAGTAAGGTTGAAGGACTCATGATACATGTTGTTTTAACTATTTTTATCAGTTTATGTTGAAAAACAAAGTTCCTTTATAGCCCAGCCAAGTTACAAGCTCAAGAAAGACCTTAGTGATCCATGCTTATTGTGTGTAGACAGTGCTTGGAACTGTGATACAAAATCAAGTGAAAGTTTGCAAGGTTGTTTGGAGCATAAAGATACTTAAGCTGGGGAGTGCATTCAGTTGAAACTAGATTGAAAAACAATGAGTGAAAATCCATGATGATTCCAAAACTATGAACTGTTATGAGTTGGTATTTGTTCAAAAATGGATGGATTCTTTTGTTTTTCCCTCTCTTGCATTCAACATGTTAAAACTAGTTCTTTGACAACCCACAAAACTCACTATTTTGCCATTCTGTTTTGTTATGCTTTGCTTGAGGACAAGCAAAGAACTAAAGTGGGGTGTTGTGATAAGTGTCTGTCAACACCTAATTTTGTCCGGGTTATAATGTATTTTACTTTTTTTTCTTATAATCTTATTTTACTTTTATTTTGTTTTTTTTCTTTTCATCTTATTTTACTTTTATTTTATTTTCTATTTTCTATTTTAATTTTTATTATTATTCTATTTTTATTATTTTTTATTTTTATTCTGTTTTTATTTTATTTTATTTTTATTATTATTATTTCGTTTTAATCTTATTTTATTTATTTTTATTTTATTTACAATTTTCTTTATTTTCCTTTTTTACTTTTTATTATTTAAGAAAAAAAATGAAAAAAAAGAGAAGACCAAGGGGTTAACGTAAGGTCTCTGGTAGTTATGGGTGGTAGCTACCTGGCCATGGTCATGATGGTTGAAGAAGGAAGGAACAAGAAGCAACATCTGCTTTCAGTCTTATCGCACGTCTCGAGGTGGAAAAGGAACATAGCAGAAGCACAACAAATATCATCAGAGTCCCTTCATTCAAGAGATTCACCTTCTTCACTCATGGAGGCTTTCCCGCATTATGTTCTCTAAAAACACAAAAACAACACCTTCATCCTCACATTCTCAACACCACATAACCCAGCCCAATACCACCGTGAATCATCATTACCTCCATAGCCTGTCAATACAACTGTGCATCATCACCGTCCCCACTCTTCTCCATTATCATCCAACACCTCCATTCCCCAATCATAATAACTTCAAACCAATCACAAGAATAGAAACCAACATTGAAATAGAAAATAGATAGTAGAGGAAGAAGAAGGTTGAATGGCTAGAGGAAGGAGGATAACCAATCGCCAGCGACAATGCCGCCGACGAGTCGAAGTTTCAAGCGAAGGATGAAGGCGTTGTTATGGCAGTCTCGGCTAAAGGGAGGAGACGTGGCCAATCACGGTGTTGGTCTTAGGAGTGTCTCGCGTAGAAGGAAACAAAGGTCGCCGGCTCCAGGCCGTGTCGGTAAGGGTGAACGGTGGCACGACAGTCGCGGACGTTGATGTAGGTTGCTTTATGTGAAGCGAACCAGAGAGCGACGTAATCGTCAGTGGAGCTCCCGACGCTGGTTGGCGTCGTCACCGGAGGCTTTGGTCGGGGCGACCGTGTGGAGTTCACTGGAGTTGGGGAAGATGACCCTTGGTCATCACGTGCCGCATCCATGGAGGGAAGAAGAGGGTTGTCTTGGCTCCTCTTTCTTGTTTGAAGGAAGGAACCCTAAAGATGGTGATGTAAGAGATATGGGTCGAGGTTGACCATTTCTTTGTGCACCACCGGTTTTGAACTCATACACCCCCATTTTTTTATTTCTACGCACCCATCTTTAATTTCTGCACACCCTTTTTTTTTATCTTTGCACCCCTGTTTTCACTTCATACACCTCCATAATTACAAACCTCGCACCCCCTGTCACACTTGTTTCACATTTTACTCAGCGCACCCCTTATTTTTCATCTCGCACTCCTGATTTAATTTTATGTTGTGAGTACCCCTGCTATTTACTAACCTCACACCCCTGCCACACTTGTTTCATGTTTACTTCATGCACCCTCATATTTACTTCACGCACCCTGCCTGCTTACTGCGTGCACCTCCCATATCTTATAACTCAAACCCCCTATGTCTTTGTTTCTCATTATTACTCGTCGTACCTCCCACATTACTCATGCACCCTACTATTGTTTTTTTTATAACTTTTATCTTTTTTGTTATTAGTTTTTTTTCTTTTCTTTTCCTAAAAAATAGAAAATGAAAATATTTTAAATTATAAAAAATTACAAAAAATAGAAAAATTTAAAAAAACAAAAAATATTCTTTTTTGCTTTATTGTGTTTGTCTGGTCGCTCGCATCGTGTGACACTCATTTTCAAAAATACCAAAAATAGTTTTCTTTCTCTTTTAGTGTCTGCCCGACCGCTCGCGTCGTATGACACATATTTTCAAGTAATTCAAAAAAACACCAAAAAAATACAAAATTTTGAAAATATAAAAATATCAACATTTTAAAAAAGAGTCTTTCTTAAGAATTACGTGATCCTTGATTCTCCATTGTGAGATACGTAGGAGTAAGGCCAGTCCTTGTCAGGTTCACCTCCAAAAAATCAAATCATTTTCTCAATTGTTTTTTTTTCAAATATCTTTTAAGAACTACGTAACCCTGATTTCTCATTCTTAATGAGAATACGTAGGACCAAGGTCAATCCTTGTCGGGCCCAAAAATCAAAAAAAATATTTTTGTTCTTTTTAATATTATTTGTCTTGTTTTTGGGAAAAATTAATATTTTGAAAACCACATCAACTTTGCATTTTTAATTAAAGGTATCGCCTTTGGGCGGACGCTGTAGGGTGTTGGGAAGGAAACCCACTTGTGAAGTAACCCCTGTGGCTGAGCACCGCTAAAAAATTCCTATAAATAAAGACCTTGGTTCTTCATTCTAAGCATTCAGTGGAGGCTCCACAATATAGTATTAGGACATAATAGGGTCTGTGAGGCACGAGGGGGGGTGCTCTTAGTGTAAATCTTATGTGTAGATGCTGCTGAAATTACATTGTAATATTCTATGAGTAGCTGAACTTCCTCGTGTCCAAGTTTGATGTAATCAATTATGGTTCTATTCATTTTTATTTCTTGGGTATTTATCTTTGCTTTCATTCAATTGTTTGTGGTTTGATTTATGCTTAATGATGACTTAATCACTCATATATTTAACTGTTTGGATTTTGAGTTGAGAAACCGGTCCAAACTGTAGTCCAATCAAATTATCATACATGAACTAGATGTTTCATGGCATACCAGAGTGGATGCTGGAGGAGAGAGTCTTGCACATTGATGCAAGAACTCATTCTACCAGGAGTAGAGAGATCACACTAGGGTTTGGAGTTCTTAGGTTCTAGTGCTTTAGAGATGACCTAGATCTACATGAAAAAAGTACTCATAGGAAATTGAATGGTTTGCAAAGTAAGTAAACAAGATGGTAGTGGTGTAGTAGAAGAAGATAAAATGAAATCAATTCATAGTCTATACTCCACTCAATCTATCTAATAACTACTATTTTTATTTACTTGCACTCTCTATCAACCAAAAACCCAAAAATCAAACTACCAATATACTTGCTAAATCCATGTGGATACAACACTTGTTGATACTACTACGTACCAGTACACTTGTTAGGAAATGATTGTTGAAAACTAGTCATCACTAAGTCTTTATATTTTATTTTGGCATGTTTTGTTATGTGAAATATTATTGTAATGTTGTTGTGCGTGGTGCTCTTAGGAAGATGAAAAGTTGAAGGCATATTCATTGTATCTAGTCATAGGCAGGAATTAAATTGCTGTTTAATTGGAAATTATGTGGGATTAAGTTAGCTTGTTGCATGAATTTGTAGTTAAGGGGAGTTAGCTCTTCTTCTTGTTGTTTTTGTGGTCATGTATGAATGATTGTGTTCTTGCAACATGGAATGGTAAGAGAAGCAAAGAGTTTATATTTTTTTTCCTATGGATGGAACATTCGTTGTTAATGGAGGGTTAGTATGTTGAATTTTATGGATGCACCATTGGTGGCACTAGGATAATTGATCTTCATCTTGCTTATGAGTGATTTGTTTGTGGTTAGAGCAATGGCTATATATGGTTTTCCTTGGAACGTTATTTTTTTTTTTGAAGATGAGTATGTACTGTTATTATTATGGTGCTTGATTTAGTCCCACATTGCTTAGTATTGTGAAATGTGATTCTCTATTTTTTATATAAGCAACCCCATATGAAGCTTGAGACACACAAAATTAAAATATTTCCTAGTGTAGTCATGGACGTGTGCATACACATTGTACGTTGAACCATGTTAAATTCTTGTGTTGTTTATTTTTCTCTCCTTTATTCTTTCCTTTATTGTCTTGTTCCTAACAATTAGTATCAAGATCCATTTTCTTAGTATGCTTTGTGGTTGCAACTTTGTCTAATCTTCCACATCAAAAAAGATTTGTTTTTTTTCTTCTTGGAAATCTTAGTTTAGAGAATTAGTGAGAGCTTTCTTCGAAAGCAGCAAGAACAATGGAATTGGAAGAAGGGAAAATGAAGATTGAGAAGTTCGATGGTAGTGACTTCGGGTTCTGGAAGATGCAGATAGAGTACTACTTGTATCACAAATGAGAAAACAACTGTAGATTTGATGCAGGCATTGTCAAATATGTATGAGAAGCCATCTGAAACCAATAAAGTGTATTTGATTCGCATGCTAGTCGACCTCAAAATGGATGAAAGTGACTCAGTTAGTAATCATATTAGTGAATTTAATACAATTATTGTGCATTTGACATTAGTGCAGATAACATTTGATGGTGAGGTGAAAGCGTTAATTTTATTATCACCTCTTTTGCAAAGTTGGAGTGCAACTGCTGCTGGAATTAGTAATTCTACAAGTAATAGCAAGTTGAAGCTTGATAGCATCCACAACTTGATCTTAAGCGAAGATGTTTGAAGAAAAAGTTTAGTGGAATATTCCAGTTCTAATTCTAGTTCAGCATTAAGTACTTAAACTAGAGGAAGAAGTAGCCAGAAAGGTCGTAATCAATGCCAGGGCATATCAATGTCCAGAGGGAGATCACAAAAAAAAAGCCAGAATGATATCACTTGTTGGAATTGTCAGAAAAAGGTCCACTTTAAAAATCAATGTAGGGTTCCAAGGAAGCACAACAACAAAAAGAAGTATAATGATGATCAATCAGCAAATGCAACAATTGATGAAATTGAAGATGTGCTATTATGTAGTTTAGATAGTTCTAGTGACTCATGAATTATGGACTCAGGTGCGTCATTTCATATTATACCTTCCTTAGAACTATTATCTAACTATTTTTCAGGAAAGTTTGGAAAGGTCTACCTTGCTGATGGAAAATCTCTTGATATTATAGGAAGATGTGATATTAATATCAGAACCTCTAATGAAAGCTTGTGGACTTTGAATAATGTCAGACATATTTCTGCCTTAAAGAGAAACTTAATATCTATAGGACAGTTGGATGATGAGGGACATTACATCACTTTTGGAGATGAACATTGGAAGGTAATGAAAGGTAATCTTGTTGTTGCTCGTGGAAAGAAGCAAATATCTATTTACATGATTGCAAATAAGGATATGATATCAGTTGCAGAAGTTGGCAACAATTTCTCCTTTTGGCATCATAGGCTTGGACATATAAGTGAGAAAGGAATGAAACTCATGATCTCAAAAGGTAAAATACCTAACTTGAAACATGTTGATGTTGGACCTTGCGAACATTGTATCTTTGGAAAGCATAAAAGGTTAGCTTCTCCAAAACAAGTAACACGACTAAAGTTGGAAGACTACAACTAGAGCATACAAATATCTAAAGTTACCCTCCTTCTTCGAGAAGATTCGTCCCAAATCTTAAGGCTTTATTTTTCTACTAATTTTAATAAAAGTTTATTATGTCCTTGTGAATGACTTTATTTTTCCATAACTGGAAACTAATTCTCTTCCTCTAGAATCAAACACAACTTGAATAAATTCATATTTATTCCTTTCCAATGGTTGCAATGCAAGGAGCACCTCTCTTGCCAACACTACCCCACCTTCATATGTAACAACAAATAACTCCATGCATTGCGTTTGAAGACTTTGTTTTTCATCAGCGGACTGGATGAATAATAAAGCACTATGAACAAACTTCCTTTTCAAACATGCATAATGGTGTATTTCATTGACATGCCTATCCTTTTTTTCCTGTAAAATGACATCACAATCTGTAGAAGAAAAACCATTGAAAAATAATTTTTCTGTCCTCTTTTTCTCTACTTCCTTTTCTTTTTCTTCATTTTCCCTTCTTTCTTCACTCTCTATTGCTTCTTATTCTATTCTTTCTTTTTCTATTTTCTCCTTCAGTCTATGTTGATCCTTATTGACTTGTCTTGGTCTCATAAACTTCAACTTAATTTTGTGTCCCTCATGCCTCAAATTAAGTGAACATTCATCAAGGTTGAGTATTTTAAAACAAAGCCATGACCATCCCAAAAGAAGATAACAAGAGTCCATGGGAGTGATATCACATGATACTTTTTTCACACATTGCCCTGTACTGAATTTGATTTATGCTTGATTCCGATGAACGCTTGTTGGTAACTGGATGATGGCTTCTTCTTGTTTCCATTGAAGCTTGCATGAAGAATGGAGACTCCATGGATGGTGTTGGATGCGGAAGCATGAAGGAAAGGAGCTTAAGGTGTTTGGTTTGGTGTAGGTGAAAGGATTCTTAAGAGAGGTGAGGCCAAATCCTAAGGAAGAAGACTAGAATAAACTAGAGACGAGTTTACTCTAAGGTGAGCTCAAAAGATATTTGTGCACAAATTTGGGCAACACTTCATTACTCAATTTCAAGCTGGAAAATACATGTCCTAAGCCTTCTATTTATAGGCTAAAATGAGACCAAGGAGTCTCCAAAAAGTGAAGGGAAAAAGGAGTCTAGAAAGTTGAATTTTGGAGCAAAAAAGGAGCATGTGGAAGGTGTGACTTGCCACCTAAGCAAGTCACACTTGTCTTGCCATGGAAAGCTAACTCTCATCCTTGGAGATCAAGTTTGAGAAGCTTCTAGGCTTCTCTAGAGTAGATGCACTACTTTCGGCCCATTTCGCCCAATTCCCTTTTTTGGTCCAAAATTACTTATAAAACCCAATTTCCTCTAAGGCCTAATTCATGGCCCAAAGAAAACCCTATTCTACTGGGCCCAAAATACAAAGCCCAAAAGTTAAGTTCTAATCTAATATTTAAACAATGTTGGCCCAAAAGATAAGAGCTTGGGCCCTCTCAGCAGTTGAGGACCACTCTTCTTGTCTGCATTTGGTCAAGGCTGGTGCGTTTGTCATCATCCCCTCCTTCATACAAGGATCTGTTCTCAGATCTACATGTTTCTTCATGACAACAACCTTTATTATTGGTCAGGATCAAAGACCATCCTACAACAAAAACCAAACAACAAAATGAATGTTATATTGATAAACATCCAAAAATGTGGCTCCCAATGTTCATACACCTTGTATCAAATGAATGATAAAGGTATTTGGTTTTAGGAGCTTTTCGATTTTGCTTCTTATTTTCCTTATGTTGAATCCATATAATTTTGAAAATATTTCCATTTTCAACACGAGGTTTGTTTTGGTCTTGCTTTTCTCCTTTAGAGGAAGAAGTAAGCTTGACCTTATTTTCACACAACTCTTTACCTCTTAGAATGATGACTTTTTTGCTAGGACACTTAAAAGTCTTGTGTTTTCTACCTAAACAATTGGAACTTGTTGTTTCACTAATATGCATGTAGGTAGAATTTTCTTTTTATTTATTTATTTTATTTTTCATTTGCATTTGATCTTCTGTAACACCCCAGATGGATATTACTAGATAAAACTGATTTTTCACAAAATATACTTTAAGAAAATCAGACATTACAATAAATTCCCAAGCGCGGGAAATTTCAAACTTGTCTCGCTATAATCCATTCGTACTATCTCATCTTTATTACAAGTTCATAATGGATAAAACATCATAATGTCTATTACAAAAGGTAGGAAAGCATAACATAAAGAAAATCCCCCATCGGTAGCCCCGCTCTGTTGCTAAGCGTCAGCATGATCACCTGAATTCACGTCTGCTCCCACGTAACAAGTCACGTGATCATCGCCAAACACAAACACACAAACAAGAAAGGGTGAGCTGAAAAGAAAAATAATACAAACAATAAAATAATAAGAATTGACCCTCACCCAGTCCAACTTAATCAATTTTAGATTATTGACCTTTCTATAACATTATACCCCAATCTCATAACCTA
>Ga0214542_1006464_pt1 | contig 21348 bp, 7 predicted proteins | sample CNSS1metaG_FD_160096 | JGI IMG/M metagenome (GOLD analysis project Ga0214542, IMG submission 160096) | Root nodule microbial communities from cowpea collected in UCLA plant growth center, Los Angeles, California, USA - CNSS1 | ecosystem: Host-associated > Plants > Roots > Nodule | place: USA...
CATTACCATTATATATATATATATATATATATATATATATATATATATATATATATATATATATATATATATTATATCAAAAAGAAAATGCATTAGTAAAAAAAATGATATATATTTAGAATAGTAATTTTATGAAAAAGTTGATGATGTAGTAACTGACCCTCTTGAGTCCAGGAATGGTGGCTGAAAGTGCTATGATGCTCCCCGTGAGTTCCTGTCTCCTTTTCCTCTCAGCCATGATGTGATGCTGTGTCTCACAAGACCTTCTAACCCTCTTTCTTGGCTGAGCCATAACTGCTTCAAACTCAGCTCCATCTTTCACCACAGCACCACCACCCCTTTTTTTACTGCAACATCCCTGCACTGATGAACCATGCTTATGATCTGTGATTGGCTCAGCAGTTGAAGTATCAAAAGAGAGAAGGTATCTGGTGGCTGCAGAGCCATATGATGATGATGATGTTTTCAAAGACTTGATGGAGTTTGAACTGTAGCTTTTGTGCAGAGTGTCACCAATTGCCTCATCAAATGACACACTGCTGTTGCTGGGACTCAGATTCTGTGGCTCCTCAAGAATCTCTCTCAGAAACTGTTGCTCATCAAATGAAACATTGCTCTCACTCAACACAGCATCATAGTCTTCCATTTCCTGTGACAACTAAGAACAAAAGCTGTGAACTTTTCTGTTTTTTCCCTGGTCTGTTCATGGATGTATATATATATATATATAGCAGAATAATGCATTCTGAGAAACCCAGAAATTGAAAGTAGATGTGGTTCTGAGAGAGGTTTTACCAGATTGGAAATCCAATTCTCCAATGAATCTTCCATGTTCTATGGATCTGATGAGAAGTTCTTGAACTTTGTGTATCAGCACTTGAAACTTGTGTATCAGAATATTGCAGTGTCTGTGACTGGAACAAGGTTCATCTTTTATATATAGTAATTGTATACTAGGATGATCTTTTTTTTTGTCACACCTTTCATGCAATTATTAGGTCATGGGTAATTAATACTCCTTTCAAGCAAACTTCCGTTGACTAAAAACAAATTGGGCATTATATTATCATTTACATCGTTTTCATTTTATGGCAGGTGGTGTAAACAAAATCCCTAAAATAAAAAAATTAACATTTTATAACAGATTTAGTCTTAAAATAAAAAAGTAATATTTTAAATATTAGAATAATTTTTATGTTGTAAAAAGTTTAAATATAAATAAAATTTTATACAAGTGTGAATGTATCAGACATTATTATTGAAACAAAATTTATATAGGCTGATTTATCCAGAGGTAATGTCACGTGATATAAAATATAGAATAAAATCCTTCTAAAGATCCCTCTTAGTAGTAAAAATTATTTATTGGTTTTAGAGGTGACTAATTTGTATGATGCAAATATTTCACCATCTTTATATATCTATTGTGTATCTTGTTCGGTAGGTAGTGAAGAAAATTTTAAAAACAATTAATTTAAATTGTTGGGCAATATAAAAAAATAAATATACGTTAAGATTATTATGATTTTGGTTTGGTAATATGTTAAGTTTATTATAGTTTTCGTTTGGTTGCATGATATTTTTTTTTGGTTGTTGTCTCTTTTTTATGAAATATTATGGTGAAATACGATTCATGGAGTTTAAACTATATATATATTAAAATTTTATTCGATATTTAGTATCATTTTATATAAAAAACATTATTATATTTTTTTATATATATTTTAACTCTTCCCTTTTATTTTTGACTTTCTCAATCAAATAAATTTAAATGTTACTTTATTAATTTTATTTAGTTTCAATGAAATATATTTAAAAGTTATCCTTTTGTTTTTATTTATTTTCATCTCATGTATTTTATAAAGAAAACAATAATACAGAAAATCACATGAACATTTCACTTGTTAAATATTCCAATAATTTTTCTTTTCATTTTTAAATCATTGACGCATCACTTATTGTATATTTTCTTTTTAAATATTATCCACTATTTTCTTATAATCATAATGATGATGATATTTATATATAGTCTGATCACTATAATAAAACGCAATTAATATATAATTTATAAAATACTTTTCATTATTTTTATATTACATTTGTCATTTTCCCTCTTTTGTTTTTTGTCCCTTTATTATTGCACGATATATTATATAAATTTTAGGTAGGGACTACGTAGTATATGAGTTAATCAGTGATCAGAATAGATTAATAGCAAAAAGTGGAACTTGTTGGATATAAGACTGAGACCACTATGACAATTATTGTAACAAAAGTGCCAAAAAGTAGTTTATTTTACTTTTCATAGTAAATGAGTGAAACTTTATTTTATTTTATTTTGAAGTAAGTTTGTCAAAGTTTTAGCATGATCGTGAATCCGAAAAGGTTATGAAACTAATTAATTATATATATATATATATATATATATATATATATATATATATATATATATATATATATATCATACTTCTTTTATTATGGTTAATTATTGTGTATACATAATGTTAATTACAACATATTGTGATTATATAGCAAGATTTGTGGTTGAACAAAATTCTTAGGGTATTTTTATTTTTGATAATCACTTAATATATGTTTGTTATTATATTATATTTGGATAATCTGAGTACCTTATAAGTATACATAAATATACATTACTAAAAAAACTCATATTTTCTGTCAATTTTGTTTTGAAAATTTTTTCTACGAAATACTTATAAATTTTGTTTTGAAAAAAAATTTACAGGAAATTGCTGTCAATTTTGTTGCAAAATATTTTGTATGAAATACTTTTCGCAACAAATTTTGTAGAAAATATTTACGAATTTTATAATTTTGTAGGAAATAATTACAATGAAAGAATTACCTGCCAATTCAGATCTTTCAAAAAAATAGTAGAAAAACGTCTTTTCTTGCAAATTATTTTAACAAATTTACAAGAAAATTTTCGTGTAATATGAGAATTTTAAGTAGTAATAATTGTTGTTGGAGGTGAATTCTATTTCTTCATAACTTAATGAAAAAATATTACATAACAATTTAATTGAGATAATAGATACCTTTGGAGGGAGGGATGATACAACCTGAAAATCCAATGAAATATTTCAAATTTTTAATATAATATTTAATTTCTAATGCAATGTTTTTATTGCTCAATTATTGTTAGACAATTCAATTTATTATTTTTAAATTATTAATGTATTAAAAAAATTAAATAATATCAAATGATTATTTGATTAATACATGAACAAAAACAAATAAAAAAAATTAACTTTATACATGCGATACGATACAATACAATCTTATCCTTCCCTAATCTATTCATGACTAAAATGAAATAAAATATTCTAATTAGATTATAATTAATCTTTACAAATTTTTCTGTATACATATGATTTGGACAGTTTTTCAATTCAACATACAAAAAATTAGCAAGTTTAAGAAAATATGAGAACAAAATTACGTGAGTAAAGTAAGAAATAATTTTTAAATCATTGTATCAAATTTGCTCTTTTATTTTCTAATATTAGATAAAGATGAGATATTTGTAATTTTTTATATTATATATTTTATTCATTATACTTATCTATTTTATGTTACTTTTATGGAGTTATTTGTCTTTAATCTCATTTCATTAATTTATCATGTATTTATTTATTGTAAGCATAATTATTTGGCATGATATAATATGAACACCATAAATTATTATTTTAATTTTATTTATTTTACAAATAAAATATTATATATATATATAAATATATTCACTATTATAAAATTGATACTTATATTTAACAAAAACATCATAAATATATCTTATTAATATTTACTACAAAACTAACATTTATTATATAAAAAAATCCCAGAATAATAACAAATTTTAGATTTCACAATATCACTGTATTAATTTGGATACCAATTTATAACTTAAAAATTATTAATATCTAAAATAGTTAATGTTATATTACAAATAAAAATTTATAATTAGTGATACAAATTTTGATTATGTTCAAAATAGTGTTTAACTATACTAACCAATTATTCTCGGTCTCTAAAATTAATTGTTATTTCAAAAATTTCTTGTAATAATTATAATAATATTGATTAGTAAATTTTATTTTCTTTTACCTAGATATGTAGAATAATTTGTAGTAAGGTTTTTTTTTTTTAATTTTAAAACTTCATCATTCTTTTTATTACAGTTATATTTTTTGTGGGTGGAGGAATTCCATTTTCACCAAAGTATGTAAAGAATTTAAAAGATCTCCACAATTTTCTTAAAAGAAAAAGAAAAATCCTTCTTTTTTAATAGATTAATTATTTACGAGAAACAAAAGGTACCAAAATTTTCACTTATTTTAGAAGATATTTAAATACATGTTCACTAATTATCAACTTAGTTAATTCAACACTCATATTCTACTATTCTTTCTAATTCTACATTTAAAATCATTTATATTTATCATTGATATTTCCAAACATTATTTTTCTGAAATGTTGATAATTTATATTTAATTTACATTTTACAACCATACTCCATCTACTTAAGTTATAATTATAAAAAAAATAAAAAACTAAAGTATCGACCTTCTATCAACAAACATTTTATAATTGATGACGTCACATTCCTTATATTTTGCTAGTTTTCGATACCAAACAGTTTTTGTCACACGTCAATAAAAACAATTATAACACAAACATCATGGTTTGCAATAAAATAAAAATTTTGTAAAACATGGGAATCATGTGTTTGAGGAAGAGATTCTTCTAGTAACTATTGTAATTTGGTAATTTGCCAACATGTCCATAACAAAACTCACATGCATAAAGGTTAAAGTCTCGTCATGAACCTACCACACTTTTTAAAATGTTCAATATTAATATTTTTTGCTCATTTTTTTTTTTTATCATATTGATGGCATATTCTCTTAATACTCTATTAGTGATGCATATAGGGTAGACAAAAAATCCCATATTTTGATCCAATCTAGTTTTCTCATGTTCAAGTGATCTAAAATTCAATTGATTAAATATTTAATTCATCTAAAACTTATTTTATTAAATTTGGATTTTAATCTTACTTACATTTTAGTATTATTATACTTTGGATGTCCATTCTTTGAATTTAGATAGGTCAAAGGTCGAGATTGGTCAGCTTGGACATAGGTTGAACTAGGTCGGTCTGAGATGAAGGTCAAGTCGGGCCAGTCCAGACTCAAGGCAGAGACGGGTTGACCCTGGCCAAAGGTTGATTGAAATTCGGTAGAATTGACACCGATCGAAATTTGGATGAATTCGGATGAGTTGGCCGACCCCCAAAGAAATTCAACTGACTTCCATCGAGTCGGTCTCGCATAAATTTTTTCAAATTCAATCGAAATTTGGTCAAGTCAGCCTCGAATGAAATACTATGTATTTGGTCGAGTTGGTTTGGCTAAAATTTGGCCGAGTCAGCCTCGACTAAAATTTGCCAAGTCAGTCCTTCCAAAATTCGGTTGAATTCGGTCAAGTCGGGCTCGTTTGAAATTTGGCCAAACTCGATCGAGTCGGTCCTTGTAGAAATTTTGCTGACTTCGGTCTAGTCGCCCCCTGATCGATATTCGACTGAGTTGCCCCAACCAAAATTTGGTGGTATTCGGTCCAGTCACCCCTAGAAAAATTCGACCAAGTCGGTCCGAACCTAAGTACGACTAAATCAACCCTACCCGAAATTCGATTTAGTTGATTCCAACTGAAATTCAACAGAATTCAATCAAGTCGGTCCAACTAAAATTTTGTCAAGTTTTTCCCAACTACAAAACAATCAAATTTAACCGAATCTACTTCGACTAAAATTCGGTAAATTTCGACCTAGTCGATCCGGTCGAAATATACCTTATTTATAAATCAACCATTCACACTCTTCACTCAATTAACATGTAAAATTTCCACAAATATAATGATTGTAGAATATACTTACTAACCAATAGTTGAGAGTGGTATTTTGCATCATCTATTAATATATAAAAGTATAAGATAAAACTGATCCTTTTTAACATAGTCTTTTTAGAGAAAATTAGTTTTAACATGTTAAATGTTATCAACAAAATTTTGATTTTTTATTTAGTAACTAGCATAATTACAATATTGGGTAGATAGAACAGTACATAACCATCTAATTACAAAATTATTTTAATTTTACCTTTGGTGGGATTACTTTATGTCTGCATCAAATCATAACCATAATCACAATAGTCAAACTCCACAAATTTTAATCATGAAGATTAGGTAGCAAATTAGAATAATCGTACGAGAATAAGACACAGCTTAATTGGCTAGAATTTTTGAAACGTTTATATTGAGTGGTAGTAAAAATAAAAAAGTAAAAGAAAACAAAAGAAACAAAAGACAAAAACATAAGGAAAAATATATTAAATATAACAAGCTATGTAGATGCTATAAAATTTAGAGTATAACATCACCAAAATATTTTTAATAACATTTTTTAGACATGAATAGGACGAAACATGACAAACCGACAAATGTAAGAGAAAAGGAAATAAACACATAAGAAAAGTTAAAGACAGAGACAGAGAAAAAAGAAAACAAAAAAGATAATAGTTAAAAATGAACATGAAGTAAAAATCAAAATTGTATATGCCTTCGTAATCATTCAAATGCAGAAAAAGAAATATGAATAATTGCTAAAAAGATATTAATGTCCCATGCTACGTAGGTGTTACAAGACAACTTTTAATACATTAGAAAAAAAGTTATTTAAAACATGTGAAAAACACAAAAAATATATATATATATATATATATATATATATATATATATATATATATATATATATATATATATCCTTACATGATCATTGTATTGATTCACAGCTATGTCATATTATTCATATGATGCACTAAAATGTTGGTTAGATTAAGAGTATTAAAGTTCATAATTTGACTTTTGGTAAAATGTTATATTCATTGTAATTTTAATTCATACCACTATTTTTCAGTAGTATATAAATAGTTTTTTTTTTCTTAGTTAAATTATTTTATTGTGCCTTTCTTGTTGATGAAAATACATTTATTGTGGTATAGTGAGAAAGTATATACGTTTTCTATATTAACCTATTTATTCGTTAATTATGATATATTTACATAATGGTACGAAAAAATTGATATCGTCGAGCATGGTAAATCCAAAATGTAGACTATGTTTTTTATTCTCTTATTTAGAAAAGCTTAAGTTAACATTAGTGTAGATATTATTAGAAGATTTTTATTATAAATAATTTTAAAATAAATAATAATAATAATAATAATAATAATTGACATTCCGTATATCAAAATCAATTTACAAGTAAAATAAAAAATTTAAAAATTATAGGAGAGAAATTTTACAAATACCCCCTTAACTTACTGAAAATTTGTTTTTTCTTTTATTTTAAAAGTTTTTGTCTGAATTTTTTTTATAAGCAATAACAAATTTGTTCAAAAAGTTAACAGTAATATCTTCAATCAAGACGTGAATCGGTTCTTTTTTCAAAATTTGGTTTTTTTTATTTTCCAAAACAATTTTCAAATTTTTTTAAATTAATTAAAGGTTTAAATTATAATTTAGTTTCTATATCGGTCTAGTTTGTTTAATTTGGTCTTTATTTTGTTCAATATTTAATAAGGTCTTTATTTTCCTAAATTTTGGTCAATTAGATCTTTTCTATATCACATTTAAATTAGTAATGGTTCTTTTGACATGGTACGTAATGTGTCTCATTTTAAATATAAATAAGGAAAATGATATTCTAACTATCAAATTTTGACAACAATCTTTACAACACATTGCAATGTCAATTTGATTTTATAATTTATTTTACCAAGGAGTCATAGGGAAGATGCCACATCATGTTGTAAAAATTGTTGTCAAAATTTGGTTGTTAGAATATCATTTTCTTATAAATAAATATGATCTTTTCTTACATTCGATCTCCTAATATTTTATTCTTTCTCTCACCCCTCAAACCCTATGAGTGGCAATGTGGGTTTGGCCTGATGTGCCGGCCCGCAAAAAAAGAAAAGAAAAAGAGGAACGGGTTGAGATATTGAGTCCATTGGCCCAAATAACCCGTAGTCCGCACGGGTTGGCCCGCGGTTCGCGTGAAAAAAAAATACACTTTTGTATATTAGTTACTTTCTTTTTGAACTTCTACATGAATATTACAAATTTTTGTACGAGTGAAAAATATAAATTTTATGTATTTTTGAATATGTTAAATTTCTTATATGGGTTATTTGGACTTTGTTTGAAATTTATGAATATTATGTGTTATATTTTTATTTGAATTTATGATTAAAATATATTTTTAAATATTTAACTTTTTTTGTAAATACTCGTGGGTACCCGCAGATATTAAAAAAACATATGGATACTTGTATAATAGATACTCACACAAATATAGAAACGAGTACGAAGCAAATATTTATCCAACAGATAGGATACGGAGAAGCTACTCCCCGTACCCTACTTGTCTCGTTAACATTTCTAATGTAAAAATTATCAAAAACAACAATTTAATCTTCTTTCATAATAACAACAAAATATATCAAAAAAATACCATTTTATTATCCTAATAATTCTTATACATAATAGAAAAATAAAAGATAATATATATATATATATATATATATATATATATATATATATATATATATATATATAAACAAAACACCATGGACATTCTCCCACCAAGATTAAAGAAAAACATTTGAAAATCATGAATCAAATAAACCATTATATGTACAACCCTAATTTCTTATTAGACCCCCTCAAAGCATTTATAGAAAATCCTAAAAAGAATAATTTAGATGGTTCAATAATATTCCAAATATCATTTTCATATCATATCTTTTAGTGTTATGGTTAATAAAGTTTTTTTGTTGTAGTATTAGCTCTCGGTGCTTCTGCATTCTTGTGAAGTTGATTCAAACCTATTTTTAAAATTTAACCTAGTTTATAGAAGATGATGAGGTTGTTCTAAATTACTCTTCACAAGAAGCTATTATGGCATTGCAAATAGTTAATGGTATAAAGTTTTAACATACCATGTTACAAAGTAACATTTTTTTTTTATATTCTTTTTAATCTAATTACACTACTTTATTTTATTTTATTTTTAAATTATGTTAGGATATTAACGATATTTTAATTTGTTTAAACTGATTGAATATTCTCTCTTTTTTCAACATCACTCATGATTGAACGCGTTTATTTTCGGCCAAGAAATTGTAGGAGCAATAAGTGTTTTGACCAACGTGCATGCATCAGTTCATTCATGCTTCAATAAAATGCACTTCAGCTTCTTCTTTTCTTTTCTTTTTTTTTCTATTTTTCTGGCTTTGGTCGGCAATAATTGTGGTTGGTATGATTTTTAAATTATAAATAACCTGTTTAAAAAAAGAAAAAAACACACCATAAACATTCGAGTTCATGAATAAAAAACTATAATACATAATTTGTGTTTCGATTGAAAATTTCTACATATATAAGATCACAATATGTTTCACGACTTATCTTATTTCTAAACACAAATAAAAATAATAAAAATATATTACCGTGCAGGAAAAGAGTTGCATTCTAAAAAGTGGGAATAAAAAATAAATATACCAATTTTAGTAGGTTTATTTTCATTTATGAAAAACGTAATCGGAAAAGTAATGAGAAACTAATATGTTAGTATGTTAAAATAGAGTTTGTGTTAATATTCGTAGCTTAAAACTAGTAAGCTAACTTATTAAATCATTATTACTTTAAAAAAAAAAAAACTTTCATGTATTTGTAATTTTTTGAATTGTTTATATAGATGAATTATTTCAGTTGTAATTTTTAGTTTCAGTTATTATATTTTTTTCAAGATATTTTCTGTTATTAATCTTATATTTAAAAAAAATATAATTAAGTAAAAATAGTATCCTAAGCGGATGTATACATTTTTTGGTGATGCTATTTAACGTATTAATGAGAATAACAGAAAAAATAATCTACTATTATTATTTTTGAATTTTTATTTAATAATAAAATAAATATTACAATATTTAAAATAAAGGTTAAATATATTTTTTATTTTGTATACGTATATTTGACTTCACAAATTCGTGAATTTAGTCGTTATATAAATTTAACGGTTAAATAAACTAAATTCACTCCTTTTTAAACAGAGGACAAATTAACTTAAAAGTTCTAAAAGATCACTGATTTCAATTTTAGTGAATGTTGACCAAGCACAAAAATATTTAACCTTAAAATAAAATATATAACATAAAAAAAAGAAATGGAAAGAAATAAGTCAAATATTAAACTTACATTATATAGAAAAACAACAAGAAAAATTAATAAATATTTTTAAAAGATAAAAAGGAATAAATATAAGAAAATATATGTTACCTTTTCTTGAAAATATGATTTCAAATAGCATCTAAAATTTTGTTAGAAGCAAATAAAAATCTTATTTAGTGCTGAATAAAGTAAACAAACTTTTACATAGTAAAATATATATATATATATATATATATATATATATATATATATATATATATATATATATATATATATATATACTTAAAGTCGCAATACATCCATTACTTTTCGGTTTGAGCTGATAAGACAATAAAATTCAAAATGTTAATGATTTTAATATTTTTTTTATACCACATCAAACCATCCATCATAATAAAAAATTAATTAATTTAAATTTTATTCACAAGAAATTATATATTTAAACTAACAATAAAATCTGTATATCAATAAACTAAAACATTCACGGTAAGACAAAAAGATAGACAGATGAAAAAGTAAAACTAAGATGAATATCTGAGTGAATAATATGAGAGATTTAGCATGGCTGAAAAAAGCTTACAGTAGAAAAGCAGTAGCAATTTTGATCTGTGAACAATTCCCATTATTGTAAACAAGCAGTTCCTTGACTCCAATTGAAAAGAGAAAAGGAAAAGATGAGAAACACGAGGGGAAGGTTCAAGGGTTCAACAAGAAGAGAAATAGGACAAAAAAAAGAAGAGACATATTAGTTAACTAGCCATGGGATGGTTAGCAATATACTCAATAGCAAGATTACAGGAATCAATTTTATCAGCTTCCTTGTCTGGGATCTCTAACTTGAACTCCTCTTCAAGAGCCATTACAATTTCCACATTGTCCAAGCTATCCAAACCCAGATCCTTCTGAAAATGGACATCTGGATTTACCTGACCACCAGTACAAACCAGTAAACACAGCAACATGCATGGCATTAGCAATAGCAAAACGGAACAACACTCGGTGCAATCAAATTAAAGAATCCATTGCAGTGAATCAAAAGTGTATTACACAGTTCATATTTTGTTACACCTCTCTCTTATCTCCCACCAAGTGGGGTTTCAGGAAAGCTTGATTTGATTGATCCTCTTTAAATCAAGAATAGATGCACGATTACTTTTTCAGTTCACACATTTCCTCATTTCCAAGACCCTAAGCCCTCTCTCAACCAATAAAGAGAGAGATGAAGAAAATCAACGAAAATTTCAAAAACAAACTTGCCACAATGCCCCCAGCAACCTCCTCACTGTGCTTACAGGATACAATTTGAAGTCCAGAGTTTAGACTCAAGTGGGAAGAAGGACAAGACGAAGGCCATCCTGAACCCGATAAGGAAATTATCTTGAATTTAGAAAAGGATTATTCAAGAAAATGGTATTTTATGGACCAGGATGTTTGGGAAATGAATTATAATTGGGTCAAATATATTTTTAGTGCCTAAACTTGGACGCGAAATTAGAATTCGTCCTTATCTCAAACTTTGATACAATTTGGTCCTCAAACTTAAAAAGTAAATAGATACAATCCTATTAATCCAACTGTGTTAAATATGTTCTATATGTCAAATGGTGTTTGAGGTTGACATTTGAACTGTTCAGACCATTTGACACGTTTAAGTTCAAATGATAGCCTGGAACGCCATTTAACACCTTAAAGATATTTAGCACAATTGAATTAAAATGATTATATCTATTCATTTTTAAAATATAAGAATCTAAATATATCAAAGTTTTAGACAAGGATGAATTCCAATTTCACATCCAAATTTAGGGACTAAAAAACATATTTAACCCATTATAATTCCATAATTTGCTTTGTCTATCAGAACTTATATTTTTAACTCTATTAAGGGAGAGAAAGTTACCTAGAATTCAGCTAAAAACGAGCCAGGATAAAAGATGAAAAACAGAAAAAAGTGCATCAAATCAAGGGGACAGTCTTCCAAATTCCAGTCTGTCACTCCTTGGCACATCAAACTCAAAATGGCTTCATAAAAATGAAAGCCTTTTTCATTTTATTTTCACCTTTTGCCCGGGAATATGTGCTATGTAAAAATAAAAAATGGGGAACTCTAAAAATCTTACCTTGTGTTTGAAAAGGGAAACTCACAATTTCTAAGACATTCAAATACATCGAATTTAAATTGATCTTATTTTAAATTGTTTCATTTTTCAAATGTTTTGCTTGGATAAGGCAATTCAAATTTAGATTAAATAATTTTCTTATTTGGATAAAGTGTTTCAATTTAGCAAGGTCAGACTCATGCAAGGTTGGGCCGAGCCAACCTGGGTTAGAGTCAAGCCAAGTAGACCCAAGCCTCGATTGAGTTGATTCGGTCTAGGCTCAGTTTGAGCCAAGTATGTCGAGCCCTAGGTCCAACAGCATTGGCCTTGGATCAGATTGATCAATGTGATTTGGGCCCAGTTCTAGCTAAGTTAGCCCACTCCCAGATCAAGTCAATTTCATGTCAAGTCAAGCTGAATGTACTCAAGCCTAGTTAACCCAGATTACAAGGACCAAAATATGAATTTGAGAATTTGAGAATAAGAAGAATTTCAAATTCTTATTGATTTGGTGGAATTTGAAATTCTTTAATTTTAAGTAATCCAATTATTCTAATGAAATTCTAGAATTTCAATTTCTTTCAAAATTCCTTATCAAACAACATATTTTGTCATAAAGCATTTCAAATTCTCTAAAAAAATGAATTACCCTCTTAAAATGACTTATCTAAACCCACTATTAGTGAAATTGTCAAAATATTGTTATCATAAGTTATGCTTCATTAAATGAATCTTGTTATCTAAATCAATATTTTGATAAAAAAGTAACACAGAAGCCAAATATCTTACTAGGTAAGGCCTGACACACACCACATAGAGAACAATTCCCCCCAATCCAACCCTTCCCCCACTTCATACTGATATGAATCCTGCGGACCAGGCCACCCATTTAAGAAGATATTGACAGAAATCATAGTCAAATACAGTATAGAAGAAAATTTGAGTTACACCATGCCATAGTCCCATCTAGTTTTTTCTATAACATCAGTCTCAGTAGAACAATCAGCTGAAAACAATAACAGGCACTTCCCCAGAAGGTTATTGAGCTAAATTAATAAACTTTGGGAAGAACCTTTGGGGAATAGATTAGTAATTTGGGAGCTGCATTTTTCACACAACCATATGGTTACTGAACTAGATTTCCAGACTATGGTAAAATCCATTTGGCAAAATAAACGGATCACAATGCACAGTCTCACATAACACAACAAAGCAGAAAAACAAGTCAGATGGTTTCGTTAAATTTTCATATTTTGAGAAGACAGTTTGGTGTCAATAAACAGAATACAGATTTGGAATGTCCATTCCGCATTTTCACACTAACTAAGATTACAATTTACAATCACAACCCAGGTTAGTACTGACCTAAACTCGGGGAACATCAATAGGTTAAATCAGCGTAATAACAATTAAGAAATATAATTTTTCATTTTCGCACTAACAATGACAACAGAATGTAAACACCACCTGGATAGTTACTGATAAAAAAATGTCATATTTCAGGAAGATACAAGATCCTCATAGCTAAATCAACCCCCAAATGTTTAAAGGCAATTAAGAACCCAAACACCACCCAGATTCTAATTGAGCTAAATTTCCAAACTTTCGAAAACCCTTTTGCCCAAATCAATAAAAAAACAAAAGGCCAGCCACATTCATTCCCCATTTCTCAAACAATTGGACAACCCATTAGGTGAAATCAGCAGATCACGATTCAGAATACCCATTTCGAATTTTTCTTATTTGTCAATAGCGATGCAACAAAGGATGGAAGAAATGAAAGTATGGAAGGAAAAGGAAGAGCGAAACCTTGGAAGGATCGACTTTGGGGAAATCTTTGACGACGGCGAGGACTCTTTGGATGACCTCCTCTTTGGTGATATGATCGTCGCCGTGTGATGACATGGCACGCCATGGCTGAAGTTTTGGAACGGCCTGGAGTGGCACACGAATGTGGCGGAGTACGGCGGCCCTCACTGCCATTTCTCTCTCTCTCCTCCTTTCTTTTACAAACAAGTGAAGTGACTCTACCAAAAGCTTGTGTATTTTGGAGCAAATGTAAATAACTAAACCCTGCACCACCTCTTATCACTTCAAACCTATTTTACATAATATTACAACAAATCCAAAATCATAATTTTGGTCCTCTTTCTAATTATGGTGTTTTATATTTTATAAACTTCTTTCAATATAATTGCACTTCATAGTGCTTGTAAAAAGTTATACTTTATACTGTTACATATATAACAGTTGATTTTCTTACAAAACTTATTGTAAGATATATAAATAATATTATATATATATATATAATTCAATTTATGTTATGAGATGGCCTTGACCAGTTCTGCAAAAGTTTTTATTTTCAATTTAAAATGCACCGAATTTTAAGTTTAATCTTTAAACTCATTTAAAAGAAAAATGGTTTTGGCTGCAGTTTAGTGATATGATGTAAGCAAAGGCTTTAAAATAGCATATAACATGTTATTAGATACAAATATCTACGTGATCACTAAATAATAGGTTATGTTGAAATTTTCAAAATTTATATACATCAAAACAACATAAAAAGTTATAGGTTTAAATTGCATTTAATTACAATTGAAAGACGGGTTAAAATACTGCAAGCAAATATTTCTTTATGCTTTGTTTGTTTCTGTAGTGGATTTGATGAATCGAAAAATAATAGATTCCAGGGAAAAGACAGACTATGTGGAGTTATTTGTATTAAGGGAAAAATAATTAAAAATTAAAATAAATAAAATGTTTTCAAAGTTTATAAATAATTTGATAAATGTGGTAAATAAGAAAATAATAGATTAAATATATTTATTGATATTAAATATATTCCATATTAATTTAATAATATATAATTAAATTAATTAATTAGATACTTTTTTAACATTAATTATTAAATATTAAATTAGTTTATTTTATAAGATATTAAAATTAAAATTATTTATTTATAATTATAATATTATTCATTTTAATTATTTATTGTTATAAATATCATGTACATTTCTTGTGTGTACAATTTTTTAAATATACGTGATATTATATTAGTATGTGATGATAATGTAATGTTATTAAATTAATATATAAAATAAAATTATATTTATTAAAAATAAAGTGAAATATATCAGAAAAGATGAGAGAATAATTGTTGATAAATAGAAAAAAAAGTAGAGAGATAGACAATTTAAAAAAAAAAGTTTGTAAAAATAACGATCAATTCTAAAAGATTTAATAAATAATTATATTTTAAAGAGTGAAAATTGGTATTTTGAAATATAGACAAAAAAGAAGATATTTCTATAATTTAATATAAAAAATTCAAAATGGAAAATTAAAATTGAGAGAAAAATTAAACCATGAAAATTTTATCGTTTTTCATAATTTAACATCTTTTTAACCCTCGATTTTAACACGGATTTCTCTCCATATTATCTTTCCAGACTCAGAAACAAACAGATCCTTAAGAAGGGATAATTTAGTATTATATCTCCTTTTCTATAACTAACTACTCATTTATAGAATATAATAAATATTATTAGTTATGGTTTTAAAATTATCAACTAACGTTCTGCGAATAACGTTAAAAGGAGTAATCCAATTCCATCTAATAATTCTATTTGTCAATATAGATATTTTCAATGTTTTATTTTAAATGCATCTTACTAAAATATTTCTTAAATGTCAAAAAGTCAATGTTAACTCCACAATTGTATATCAATCTGCTTCTTGTAAATATAATTTCATATTAAAAAACATCTATTCATTCTTAAAAATTATTTTCATCTTACTATATAAAGTAAACATTAATCATTAATTCTCTAAGTAGATTAGAAGGTTTTATTTTTTAACCTCAACGAGGAAGATCTTAATCTGTGTGCCCCCAAAACAGTGTTTCTGGTTTGGTGATTCTGTTGTTATTTTCTCCAAACAGGTTTTAACGTGGTCTTCATAGCTTCTTCCACTGTAACGTGCGATTGAGAATTGCCATTCCCACACCTAAACCTTTGAATCTTATTCTATTCATTTAATGACTTTTATGACAACTTACTCTCTCATGTTCACTCATTCATCGTAAAAATGTTCCCTTCCACCCTCTTCTAATCGCTGAACCTTTCTCTCTCTTCACCTCTTCCCTCGTCGCCCCCAACCTTCTTCGCTGCTTCTCAACAACATGACGGGTACCTCTTTCTCCTTTTTCGATCAAAGTCTCATACTTGATAGAAAATAATATATGGGTTTTGCTTCAATCATGATTTTCTGTTATTGGTTTCATGTTTTTTCTTGATTGAGTCGTCATGGCCAATGGGTATGCAGTTCTTTTTCTTTTCTTTTTTTCTTTTTTTTGATGTCATGTGTACCTCTGATTGGTCCCAAATTTGTTATCTTTTCCGGGTTTCATGTGTGATTGTGTATGTATGACTGAGAGTTGGTATCTGCAGTTTCGGTTGGCTTTTTGGTTTCTTTTATACGTTTATTAAGATACTTTTACATCACCATTGATGTTTTCACATCCAATTACTTCACAGGTTAGTATTAAGATCTTTTTTGTGTGTTGAAAAAAAAGTGGTGGAATGAAGATAATTGGTTTAGTAGTTTTAGGGAAATTATCAAGGAGAAGATGAGAGTTTGTTTAGAATCCTTATCACTTGTCGTGGTGACTCAGGTTGCCGTTAAATTAATTAGTATAAAGTTCCAAATTAATTGTATAATATCACTTAGACTTTGATTTTTAATTGAGTTCAATGATGTTGTATATATAATCCATGTAGTTGATCTCAGTTAGTGAAATAAGGTTAGTGGTTGACAATTTCAATTTCAATATCATGGAAATCTATTGTGGATTAAGTTTGGAGTTAGTTTTCTATGTATGAAAGATTTGATTTGCTTTGTCTTTATTAGCATATATGCTATAAAATCATTCTTCCATGTGGATGAACATTGATATACCCATATTCAACTATTAACATTGAGTTTAAATGGGATTGTCTTTTTCATTTGATGTTCTAGAGGTTCTCTAAAAGTACTTAATGAAAACCTAACTTTAATGTTGCATCAAATTACAGACAATGAAGAACCGATGATTGCACGTGGAACAATGTCTGAATTAGCATTTAACAAGTATAAGCGATGGCAATGGTGGTTTCTGGTGGCACTCAGCATAGGCTTTCTTATCATAGGCCAATCTGCTGCTGTTATCCTTGGAAGATTTTATTATGATCAAGGTGGAAATAGTAAATGGATGGCTACTCTAGTTCAAACTGTTGCCTTCCCACTCTTGTTCATTCCATTATGTACAATTCGTTCACCTGAAGAGGCTTCAACTTCTGTTTCACCTTCCATCAAATTTATAGTGTTGATATATTTTGTTCTAGGAGTCTTAATTGCTGCCGACAATATGATGTACTCCACTGGATTGTTGTACCTCTCGGCTTCTACATACTCGCTGATTTGTGCATCACAATTAGCCTTTAATGCAGTTTTCTCATATTTTATCAATGCTCAAAAGTTCACAGCTTTGATTATAAACTCCACAGTGATTCTCACTTTCTCTGCTTCACTCCTTGCTATTAACGAAGACTCACACGAACCATCAGGTCTTTCCAAGGGAAAGTACCTTATTGGTTTCCTATGTACCCTTGGAGCTTCTGCAGGGTACTCTCTTTTGCTTTCCCTCATGCAACTGACATTTGAGAAGGTTCTGAAGAAGGAAACTTTTTCTGTTGTTTTGGAAATGCAAATCTACACTTCTCTTGTAGCCACTAGTGCTGCTGTGATAGGCCTATTTGCAAGTGGTGAATGGCGTACTATGCATGGAGAAATGGAGGGTTTTGGGAAAGGACAGGTTGCTTATGTAATGACTTTGGTTTGGACTGCAATAGCATGGCAGGTATGTTCTGTCGGTGTTGTTGGCTTGATCTTCCTAGTATCTTCTCTCTACTCCAATGTTATCAGCACTGTCTCTTTAGCTGTTACTCCTATTGCTGCTGTTATAGTTTTTCATGATAAGATGAATGGGGTGAAGATAATTTCTATGCTTTTGGCTCTCTGGGGTTTTGCCTCTTACATCTATCAGAACTATCTTGATGATGCAAAGGCAAGACGTGCACAAGCTGTGCCTAAGCCTCAGAATGATTCTGCTTGTTGAGATCATTGAATTTGGCCATATCTTTGCTTTAGTACCTTTTTTTTTTTTCTCTTTTTATGCTTTGATTCCTTCAGTATAGCGTTTAGTAGCTTAGGTTTTATTTCTACTCATTCTCACTGAAAGTGAGATGGTACAGTTAAGGAGGTTTATTGGTTATTCTATAGATTATAGATTATTGTTCTTTTGATGGCTTTGTGAACTGTGATAAGTTGAAAATATCCCCTGTAGAAGTTGAAAATAATTATTGGTTATTTCAAATTGGATATAAGTTTTCTTTGCTTTTTTCTAATTATTGTCCAACTTCTTAATCTGTCATATCCAATTAATTGCTAAATACTTGAGTTCTACAAGGTTCTCTTTATGAATCAAATCTCTTTGTGATGATATAATCAACATACTGATAGATGATAATAGTCTATCTTGATTTCAATACTATGTTACTATTTTGAAAGTTTTTAATAATTTTTTTTCCTACAAATAGAACAATCTAGCTTCTTCTTCTTCTTTTTTCTGCCCTTGTCAACTTCATTTTAAATGATTCAAATTTATCCAAAATTAGTTTCTTTTCTTTTCTTTTCTTTTTTTGGTTTGTCTTCTGGAATACATGACGTTAAGAAGGCAGTAAATAATGCTTTTATGAAAGTTGCTATGGTATATGCAAGGTTCGGATTACGTGGTAAAATAATTAAGCATTTGTAAAATGTAATTTACACGAAATAAATATTTGTTAACAGAAAATAGTTCTTAATCCTAATATAATTTCTTTGAAAAAATTATTCTTAGATACAAAATATAGTATATTTAAGTATGTATTTAAAAATTTGTGTACCCATATTCAAATGAATCCATCTAACTAAAATATAGTATATTTAAGTATGTATTCAATGAATCCATCCAACTGGCTGGAAGTGCGTGTGAGACGATACGCGATAGTCAAATTCATTACATATTATTCATCGAACAATTTAACTCATCATAAATTATTATGAGAAACCTAAAATTATGTATCATTTATAAAATTAATAAAATTATATACTTGATAATAACAAATAATATAATTTATTGATTAATATTAATTTATAATAATAATAAATAGAAAATAATAATTTTATATAAATACAAAACTATTTATATATTTTATGCTTCTCGGTATTAAAGGCTACGACGACAAAGATATTATTTCCACTAGCCCGTTTAAGCAATTCTAAAGGTCCTTAATAGGAAAAACTATATATAATAGACTATGTAATCCAAAATGTATTTTTAAATTGTGAAATATATAATATATTCTAAATTATACAATTTAAAATATATTTGTTATCTTGAATTGTATAATCTAAAATGTATTTTCAGATTATGTAATTATATAATATGAAATATTTTCTTGTACAATCTAAAACTCATTTTTTATCTTAAACTGTATTATAAATCACACAAATTGAAATATATTTTTTACTTTTCTGTTTCTGAAATTAAGAATAATTTATACTTTTCCTACACCCATAGGGAGGTGGTAAAAGAAATATTTTCTTATCCGCGAATGAGCCCATGAAGATGCAATTGCATGAGGTTATATTTATTATGAATCAGGATGAATGTGTTGTCGAAATCCAAAAAGAGAAAAGCAAGGTCCAATCTTCAATGCACATTTGTGGTCTTAGTTGCCGGATTCGGGTCTTTCTTCCTACACCTCCAAGCATTTTTTCTGCACCTCCAAAAAATCTTTAAATTCTCAAAATGCCCTTTGACCATTTAAAGAAACGCATGGACATCACACCCCCAAAAATATTTCCGGATGTCGACTTCCGGAAGTCAAAATATATGACTTCCGGAAGTCAAAAATCATCATCGAAAGTTGACTTCCGGAAATCAAAAATTATCACCGGAAGTCAAAAATCATCACCAGAAGTCAACTTCCGGAAGTCAAAAATCATCACCGGAAGTCGACTTCCGGAAATCAAAAATCATCACCGGAAATCGACTCCCGGAAGTCAAAAAACATTACGGAAGTCGACTTCTGTATATAAAAAAAATATATTTTTTATTTAATTTAATTTTTTAAAATACGTATACAAAATTATAAAACATTTAAATTTAAAAAAGATTACTTTAAAAAATAAAAAAATAATAAATAATAAAATTACTAAATAAAAAATTGAAAAACAAAATTGAAAAATAATTTAAATTCAAATAATAAAACTTTAAATAATTTAAAAATGAAAAAATATATATATATATATATATATATACAAACGGAAGTCGAGGGTATTAAAAATTATAAAATATATATATTTTATAAAGTTTTATTATTTTAATTTAAATTATTTTTGAATTTTATTTTTACTTTTACTTATTTTATTAATATTATTATAATTATTTTATTTATATATTTCATGTATATTATTTTATATTTTATTTGAATTTTTTAATTTTGCTTAAAATTTAAATATTTAATTTTAATCAAATTTTTAAAATTTTTTCAATTATATATTTTTTTATATTTTTAAATTTAAATTTATTTTTATATAATTTATTAAAAATTTAATAAAAATAAAAAAGAATTAAAAAAATTATATTTGAAATAACATATATAAATAATCAAATTTAAAATAAATTATATATCACTAGGATTCGATTTTCAAGAATATTCCTATTTTTTTTATTTTAAATTTGATTATTTATATATTATTTATATATGTTATTTTAAATATCATTTTTTTAATTCTTTTGTATTTTTATTACATTTTTAATAAATTATATAAAAATAAATTTAAATTTAAA
>Ga0214542_1006465_pt1 | contig 21348 bp, 16 predicted proteins | sample CNSS1metaG_FD_160096 | JGI IMG/M metagenome (GOLD analysis project Ga0214542, IMG submission 160096) | Root nodule microbial communities from cowpea collected in UCLA plant growth center, Los Angeles, California, USA - CNSS1 | ecosystem: Host-associated > Plants > Roots > Nodule | place: USA...
TGTTCTCTTTGCAATAATCAAACTCATTGTTTTTTTTATGCTTTTGAAATTGAGGAATGTCACAAACTTCAAAGTTTAATGTTCAAGATGATAATACACATGACTTTCTCTCTTGCGACATCCTGCACGCTTGCTTGAATTCACAGACAGGTCAAAACGGGGGATATTTGGAAGGGTTTTGAGGAAATTGGGACAACAATGTCGACACGTCTTTCATCACACACTCCTTTAAAGGGGATGTAATATGTGAATTCAGGATGAAAAACACAAGAGACCCAAAAATTGCCCCAATTGTGGTGTATAGGAAAATTTGAATGAACGAGGGATGTTGTTTCAAAAGAGGTAGTGGAAATGGAAAAGATTGGGTGAAAAGGATTGTCCCAATTGGTTTATTTTTCTTTCACTTGCCTTCGGTCAGATAATAGGGTGTTCCCTTCTTCATGAGACATTATTTTTCTTTCATTTTTTTTCACTTTTGAAATCAACTCTTTGGTCTGATCAATTTATTGAAAAACTCTTTTTTTATATAATTTCTTTTGAAGCACTATCTAAACAACATGTATGAAATTTTCGATGGCTTAGAAGGGGTTGGATGAGATGATGAGGACTGACTAGGGAGTTGGCCCAGTTAGATTTGGTATCAGGGCACCATATGTTTGGGCTTGCCCCGTTATTGAAGAAATTGATATGGACTTCGAAAGTTGGCCTACTGTGAGAGTATGGGTTTGTCTCAAGGTACAAAATATGTTTGACTTGCCCCAATTATTGATGAAAGGATTAGAAAAAAGGAGGGGACTTCAAAGATTTATCTGATTTGAGGATCTGGATTGACATATTGCCCCAGTCGAGAAGGAATGAAGAGGTTGAAAAAAGATGGGGACTTAAAAAGTTTCCCTTATTTGAGGATTTGGATTGACGCACGAATTGTGTTTGGTCTGCCCCAATTATGGTAAGGCATGAAGAGGTTGAAATGTGGTGGGGACTCTAGACATTGCCCTTAGTGTAACCATGATAATTAAGGTGAAGTTGCACTTTGTTTGGATTAATGAATGGTCATACAAATGGTAAAGTGACGTAACTGCCCCAGTTTGGATTTTGGAGAAAAAGGTTCGACAGTTGTACGACATTGTTGGACAAGTTTAGGCTAAAAGTGGAGGATCTAGTAGGAAATGAAGATGAAATCCATGAAAAGGGTGAGAATGAAACAACGAAGGAGGATGTCCCTTATCTAATTGATTAACCAGGCTTATCAAAAACTGTCTGAATCACTGAAAGCAAATCTCGAAACATATTTTTCAATTTTTATTTTTCCCTTTTTTTTTGGATTCTGGACAAACCTTTCAGCACGTCAAAATGATTTCCATGAATTAAACTTTTTGAAAGGTACCAACGATCAGTCTTGGATCTGTGTGGGCTTTATTATACTTGTATCGTGGTCAAGGCTAAGGGTATGAAAGCAAATGTGGAGAGTAAAAACTCAAAAAGATGTGATGGTATTTGGGAACAATGATCATAAATTCATTTGCCTTTTATGTGTTCACCATTTCTCTTTCTTTTTTCTAAACATCGATTCTCTTTTTTTTGTTTCTTCTTGATGTAACCAAATCATCATCATCATTTTTTTGTCTTTCTCAAACTTTTTGATTTTGATGATTTTTTTTTATTGGTGAACCGTTTGTCAAACAAAAGTGCAAACCATCGATGTTATGTGACCCTTGTTCAAGGTAATTTGAAAGAAAAACATTTGCTCCTTTAAGGCTCAAAGGGTTAACAAAGGATGACATTTTTTCTTTTTAATGATAAAGAAACATGGCCACACATCATTTCCAAAACATGATTATTTTCTTTTTCAAGAAGTTTCAACTCAGGAAAAAAATTTGGTTCATGTTACAGGTTGTCCCTTACTTTTATTCTTGTCTCGTTTTTTGCCTAAACCGCCCTTTCAGGTTTTCAGTCTAGCAGAAAATTTATTATTTTCATGTTAAGAGATTTGCTGACAGTATGCTTAGGACCAGTTGCTCCTTTTATGTTGGTCCTCCATGGAATACAAGAAGTAGGCTTTACGGTGGAGATGTAATGAAAAAAGGATGAGTTTGAAAATCTCATGTTATGCAGATTAGACAAATGCTTCAAAAGATATGATATAAACCTTATCTATTCATTCAACCTACTGATGTGACCAAAGCATGTTTTGTTTTGTTTTCTTTTGTTTTTTTTTTTTTTTTTGCCTAAACTGCCCACTCAGGTTTTCAGTCTAGTGAACTTTATTTTCTTCTTCATTTTTTTTCTTTTTCTTTTTCTTCCTTTGATTTGATTTTTTTTTTGTCTCGACGGATTCAAGGACCACCCAACCAATGTAGGCAATGATAAACTAGTCAAATCTATCCAATGAAAAAATGTGTTTATCAATTGGGTTATGGCAATGTTGATAGAGCAAATCTTTCATTTTGGGAAAGCCGAAGGATGGACGTTTTCAAACTGTGCACACACGAATGTCTTAAAAGAAAATGTCAAGTCATTGTCCTTAATTAAACATTTAACCCCAAAAAAACGTGACACCCCTTTATTTTTTTCTTTTTGATTATTCACTTTCTATTTTTTGTTGTTTTTTTTTTGTGAAAATAATGAATTTCACAATTTGCAAGAAAACAATTGACTTAAAACATTACATTTTTTTTTTGTTCATTTTCGGAGACACTTTTTATTCCTATGAGGTGAGTGCATGATATGGATTAAAAAACTATGTGCATGCCACTACGAATAAAGACAACAACTGAATGCAATGCAAGTTTGTGCTTAAGAGGCACTTATTCACTTGTATGTCGATGCGATTAAAGAGCATCATGCATGATATGCAACTAATTGAAAAACCTACATGAGATGTAACGCATGTGCCTCAAGAGGCATTTATTCTCATGATATGATGATGAAATGTGATATAATTATTTGGAAACACCATGCATGCTATGCAGAGTGACATAATGAAATGCATGTTTATGCCTCAAGAGGCACTTATTTTCATGAGATGAGATGTAAAAATGGTATGCATGATTACGCCTAAATAGGCACTTATTCACATGTCAATTATGCACACAAAAGGTGATGATTAAAGCAAGCAATCTCCTTTTGTGCCTTAACAGAGGTTCAGCGCTTAAGGTCTAAGGTGAAATACATGCGCTCACAAGGATGGTTTCCCAGTACCTAATGGTCGAGGTCATTAGAGTTATGGCCCACTCCATGGCATTTCTCACAGCAGTTGGTAGTCAACAAGAAGTGAGAGTACCAAAGGAGCAAACAAACTCTACTTGGGGTCCTCACAATGACCACTTGGAAAGTTCATCCACTGTGACACTGCTACACAATCCCCTCTAATTCTAAGTTACACAGACCCGGGTACAGGGCCCCACTCATGATATGCATAATGTGTGTGTGAAGGGAGAATGATGCATACCCAAACCCCACCTGCAAAACAACCAGAAAATTTCCCAGGCAGATATATAACAAAATAAGGAAAACAATTCACACCTAAATATTCCAATAGATAAATATATACAAATGAGAATAAAGATAATAATATATAAACAAAAATAATGGGGAAAGAAAACATCAAGGAAAACCATATCAAATTTGCATATCTAATTAAATAGCTTGACTCTCTAGCGTCCCCAGTGGAGTCGCCATCTGTCGCAACCGAAATCGCGACGGGACGACGAACCAAAAAAGAAAACGGGTTTGAGAAAGAGATTTGGAGTCGCCACCATAGTTATTCTGGAAACTATGGAAAACCATAAAAATAAGACAAGTCTGCGAAAAACCAGAATTTTGGATCCGAGAGTCGATTACGCGTAGGGAAGGTGTTAGCAGCCTACAGCGTCCGCCCAAGGGCGGTACCTTTAATTAAAAATGCAAAGTTGATGTGGTTTTGAAAATATTAATTTCCCCAAAAATATTAAGACAAAAAAAAGCTAAAAAGAAACAAAAATATTTTTTTAATTTTTTGGGCCCGACAAGGATTGACCTTGGTCCTACGTATTCTCATTCAAAATGAGAAATCAGGGTTACGTAGTTCTTTAAAAAGACGTTGTTGTTTGAACCATGACTCGTCACCACCGTACCGGCCACCGCGATTGGGGACAAGCGAGCACCATGGAAGTCCGACCCCTGGCCTTCGCGACCCATATCGCCTCCGCTGCGCCCCGAGCCTTTCATTCTTCTTCTTGCGCGAGAACCATTGGAAGTTACGGCCACAGCTGACGACATCGGTCAGCCCCGAGTCCGGCCCAGACCGCTGCGATCAAGACTACCACTGCAGCATCGTTGGCGTGAAGTCGTTTCTCCGCTCGAAGCTCCAACACGCCGGCGGCATTACCGCTCGATGTTATTCTCTTTATCCTTTGGTTTCTCTGTTTTGATGTAGGGTTGCGATGATGAAAAGGGGCGTGACAGTCATGATCATTCGGTGCTATTATGGAGTGATGGAGCAGAATGGGGATGCTTTTGGAAGGGTTGTGAATGGTGAAGAGCAATGGTGACGGTGGAAGATGATGAAAATGTATGTGTGTTGTGCGTGAAAAGGGAGAGAAAATGACTCTAGAGTGGATTATAGTGTAGGGAGAAAAATGGAGGACCGAGAATCCAATGGAAATCGTTTGGGTTCCAACCCTGAAGGCATTGTAGGCTGTTGTTTTATTGGGTTCGGCTGAAAACTGAGAAACTACAGAGGAAGAAAACTTAAGAAAATGAAGGTGGTTGATGGTGGGGGTTTGCGTGAAGGATCTAGGTGATGATGACTCAGTATGATATTATAGAGTGTTGAATTTGTGAAGACCCCGGTGCGGGTGGAAAAATGGAGCAGAAGCCGGGATCCCTGCGAGTTAGCAGTGTTTTTTATTGATAAAAAAGAGTGAAGGATCTGAATGATATTACGATCTCATGCAGAGAAACGTACTGCAAGAGAGAAAGATTGGCGGTTGCGTGTGTTTACGGGTCTGTTCACTGCGCCCGTTGTTTGGAAGAAAAAGATTTGAATTCAAATGTGACAGGATGTGTGTTCGTTCCACCAAAAGTGTATGAAATAAGCAAAAGGTAGCTATAGGTGTTAAAGCATGGTGAATGTGTGTGTGAAAATGGGAGAGTAAATGTGTCACGTGAATAAAATGAGTGAGAGAATGAAAGAGTGATGTGTGACGTGTGTGAGAGAGTGAATGAGTGACATGTCTCAAAAAGAGTGCGGGTCCCACGGATGTGAGAGAGAGAAAAAAGAAAAAAGAGAAAAAGAAAGAAGAAAAAAAAAGAGAGAGAGGGAAAGATGGGATGTTGTGAATAGTGGTGCGGTGTGGTGTCGTGAGATTGGAAAGGTTTTGAAATGTTAAGAAAATAAGAAAGAGGGGGTGTACATAGAAAAATAAATAAAAAGTCTAAAATAGGTTAAAATAATGGTATCAAAGAGGCTTTCTTTCCCTTTTTTTTTTAATTTTCTTTTATACATTTTTATATGTTTTTTTTAAGAGATTAAAATAAAATGACACAAAAATAAAAGAAGATGAAAATAAAAAAAGATAAAATAAAGTAAAAATTAAATCAAGATAAAATAAAAATAAATCAAGATAATATTAAAGATAAACAAGATAAAAAGTAAAAATGAAATATATATTTATACTCACTTAAATATTCACTTTTTTGTATTTTTTTTTAATCATTTTAAATTAAAATTTTTATTTCTTACCCGGACGAAATTGGGTGTTGACACCAGGTAATATATTTGTATATTCTTGGGAATTGAGTTACTTCTTGTCCACAGATTGTGCTGGGAGAAATTTGGCTGGATTGGCTAGAAAGCAGATGAATTGCTATTACCTGTGTTAAAGGAGTATAATAAACGTGAGGTTAGAAACTTTGTTTTAGTAATCTCCTCCCAGTTTTTACTGACATTTTTATTGTACTAAAAGTTGACATTAATTTGATCACTATATAAGCAAGCTTTTCAATTGTTGATTGTCTAGTGTCTTCTCAAATCTTCATATTATTATTAAAACGTTAATCTTTTAATGCAGACTCAATTGCGATTGGAAGCATTTTACAGTTTTAATGAGAGATTTGCAAAAATCTGCAGCAAAAGAATTAAGAAGGCAGTAAAAGGAATAACTGGTAAGCTGCCTTCAAATATGATAGATGATTTTGCGGAGGAGTTGTCCAAGAGTAGGAAGATTAGGGGAGAACCCGAGGATAGCACATCAAAGATTTCAGGGGGCAAAACTCTTCTCATTATGCAGATTATTAGTTAGGTTTGTAATATTAAGACTTGTTGAACTAGGGGTAAAATTAGTTAGTTTTTAAATTGTAGGAGTTGACCTATGTAGCTTATTTGTTAGTTTCTTAATCTGTGTTATCTATTTTATTTTATAGTTGTAGTTTTATAGTTTTGATGTGATGATATGAATGGTGTTAAACCTTTGGATAACTATGTTGTTTTATATTTGAAGGTGTTATTTGAATGCTGGAATGTTTGTAGGATCTACAGGTGGAGTCCAGTTTTTATGTCTAGACATCACTTCTCTTGTCTATGATATAAAACTACTATATTTTCTAATTCTAGAATATGTTAAGTAGACAAAATTGTCTACTGCATTGTTTACAGGTGTAGTTTAGACGTAAGTCCTGAAAAATATATAATGATAATTTTTAGAAATTAAAATTATTTATAATTTTTAATATTATAATGTTATCTACGAAAAGTTTCGTATGTAAATTATCTACGAAACTTGTCGTAGATAATTACCTATGAAGACCTTCGTAGGTAATTTACATATGCGGCAAATGTAGGAGATAATTACCTACGGAATATTTCGTACATAATTTACCTACGAAGATTTTCGTAGGTAAATTACATATGCAGAATATCGTAGATATATTACCTACGACAGTTTTCGTAGATAAGTTACCTACGAAATGTTTCGTAGATAATTCCAGTTGTAATTTATCCACCAACTATTTTCGTAGATAATGATATTCGTAGGTTATTCATAGATAATTATCTACGTCTTTCTTTCGTAGATAATGTTCGTAGGTACGTTATCTACGAAGCACAATTTCGTAGATAAAGTTACCTACCAGCTCAATACCTATGAAATTTGCTTCGTAGGTAATTCGTAGATAACAACGCATTACCTACAAAAAGTGAACATTACCTACGAAAAATTGGCGTAGATAATAAGCTAATTTCTTGTAGTGGAGGGAGGCTTGCTAACGTTGCAACAACTGCAACACTATTATTTTTGCAATACAGTTATAAATATATAACACAATGTATACATTGGTGTACGAATTCCAATGTGAAGTCATATTAACTCTACTAAACTCACAAAATCATATATAGAATGAGGTTTAGGTGGTAAGAGACGAAGAAGGTTGTAAGTCCCGGAAAAATTAAATAAATAAATAATTATTTATTTAATATAAATGTGGGTAATAGGATCTTTATAGTAATTAATGCAGAGAGTTATGATAAGGAATAATACTGGCTCAAGAAGTTGAGTTCTTGGTTGTGTTGAGAGTAGCTTCCTTTTAGTCTGATTTTCTTTTTCTATGGATTGGAAGGTTTAGAAACCCTAGTTATTATTAACGTCCTCTTAATACCTATTTTCGTTTTTTTATTAATCTAATTAATTTGGGGATGAAAAGGAAAGGTAGAGGAGAGGTTTTAGTGAGCTAATAGAGGGACTGAGTTTAAGCTTGAAAGGAGTGAATTTTGTGCACCAAAGAGAGAGCATTGAGGACTAGGAAGAACTTTTGGAGTGGGAAGCAAGAGCTATGGCGAACTTGGGCTAGGAAGAACTCTAGGAGTTGCAAAGGAAGCAAGGAATCCAGGTTATGGGAGTTGCAACCCATGTCTAATTTCAATTTCAATTGTGTAATTGTATGATGTATGGTTTTGTTTTACTTTTCTTTGTTTGTTTTGGATTTTTCATGTTTCTGAAATTTTTTCAAAAACCGCTTGACGACATTGAAGGTCCACCAGGCAAATCAAGCCTTCTACACTATTTATGGGTTTTTGGTGATGAACCGTTTGGCGACGTTGAAGGCCTGCCAAGCGACACATAAGGAATAACCCACTTTTCTAGGTTTAGGCACGAACCGACTAGCAGCAATGAATGTCCGCCAGACGACTCATGTGGATTTGGCTTGATTTTGGTTTTTGTGCATTTTGAAGTGATTCTAATCGGGGGAAAATGGTCCTTAATGTTTTGTTGACTAGTAGATGTTGTAAATTTATGAATCATGTTGTGTTTTGAGGTATTGAATGAATAATTATATGTATGAACATGATTGTAAGTTAAGGTTTGGGAAGGAATCGGGAAATGATTTTCCAGGGGTAATTGTTGTATGAATTGCAATGAGAAGTTGTGTGTTGGAGTTTAAATTGATTTTATGTATAATTAGAGTCATAATTGATTGCTAGTCTGTGAAAATGGACAAAGGAAATGAGTTTGAATATTTTAGGGTTTTTGTAGGTGTAGGGAAATTATGGGTTTTACCCAGAATTGGATGCACCGCCTGATGGCACATTGCTTGCTGCCAGGCGCCAGCGTAGAGAAAATGGTATTGTGTGGTTGGGATGTGCAGTTGAGGGTTTAGGGTCTAATAGGTGGTTACCTTAATTTAGGTAGGGAAAATGAGACAATAGGTAAAGCTTGAAATGGTGGTGGGTTAATACATGGAAGCTGATGGTTATTGATGTTAAACTTGATTTTAGTTTAAGGTTTTGGGAAGAATGAAATGTTGTAGCTATTGGAGATAAGTTTAATGTGGCATGAATTGGGAGTAGGGTTAGGTTCTTTGTAAGTTTCCAAGAGCTTGGATTGTCCTTTTGGGTTGGTCACATGTTGAGAGTTGTTTCATTGGTGAACACTTGCGTATCCATATAGTGAATTGGATGTTGGTAGGTACTATTTGGTATAAGACTTGGGTTTGGGGATATCACGGATGAATTGACTATTGTTTGAGTCTGTTGGAGTAGAATTGGCTTGTGGTTAAATTCAAGGGTGGCATGTTTCCAGATTGTGAATGTGTGTGTGTGTGTGTATGTGTGTGTGTATATATATATATATATATATATATATATATATATATATATATATATATATATATATATATATATATATATATATATATTGATATAGATAAATGAAAATGCATATGGACGCTTGAGTTATGTAGTGGTGCTATTGAGTGCAATGGAGATTTTGTGGATTGTGTGTAGAGTGATTAGATTCCTTGGAACCTATCTTAAAGTGTCAAAAACCAATAGCATTCACACTATTAGTATGGAGCCTAACGGCACGGGGTGAGCCGCCAGGCAATAGGAGGAACTAGGGAAGTTCTTGGAACGCGCAACACATGGCGGTGAGGATTAGACCGCCAAGCGATAGCTACCAAAACAGTGGCATCTGGATAGCGTAGCGCCTGGCGACGTGTGGTGCCCGCCGAGTGGCTTGCAACGACTTTTCGCCTAGCGGCACTTAGGCTTGCACCGGGTGATAGCATAGAGGCAGGAGCTGGATTGGGAACGTGACGCGGGATTAAACAACTTTGGATGACACCTTTGGTGTAACACATGTTGAGACCCATTTACGAGTGGTGGCTCGTAATGGATTATAAACACATGGTGATCATGGGTGGTGGCCGGTGTAACGTCCTAGCCGGAAATTACTTATTTAAAATAAATAAGAAACAAATTTAAATAAAACCACGTTATTTATTCTCCACAATTAACGTGCAATAAAAGCACTAATTCATAGTTTATAAAACGGAAATGATATTAAAAGGACTCATGAGAGTTTACAAATTTATTTCCTAAACATAATAATTAAAAGACTCCCATGCTATCCCCGCTCTGTGTCTATGCACCAGCTTGCTCACCTGCATCAACATTTGCTCCCATGTAACAAGTTACATGATCATCGCCACACACACATAGATAGGGTGAGCTCGTGTAAATAAAAGCAAACAAATATCATAAATAAATACATCAACTCAAAGTTAACCCCAGGTTAGTATTCTTCCCCCTTTTTCCTTTCTTCTCCACTTCCAGCACTTGCATTAGACATCTATCATTTCTATACCCTTTAGGTAAGATCAATGATCGATCTTTGCTGCACGAGTTTCTACTTGCCCCTCCGACTACAGGCCATCACCTGATAGTCCACACATGGGAATAACTTTGCCATAGCATCTCACCGTGACACCAAGTGGAGCTCCCCGAAACAAACATGATTTTTGTAGTTGTTCCAGACTACCAAAACTCCATCAGAATTCACTGAGGAGGGCAATCACCCGAACCTCGCCATACGAGCCACAACTCGCACACTCCACTGGACTTCCTAAACTACCAGGCTACAACCTAGAGTGGTCACATGTTACTCCAATACGAGTTACACTCATAACTGGACGCCCAGCCAAAGCCTCGCATCATGAACATCACCTAAAGCTGTGTAGAAACCTCTCCTCGCACATCGACACTGAACCAAATCCGCCTGGTGCGTATCACACGTCGCTAGGCGAAAACTGGGCCCAGACCGCCTGGTGAGCATCACACACCGCCAGGCGCCACGCGCCTGCAGAATCATCACTACACTGTCACCGCCGGGCGGACTCCATCATGCCGTCAGGTGCCCTGCACTGTTCGTCACCACCTGGCGCACCATCACACGCTGTCAAGCGTCAGCCTCCCTCCAGACCTTTTGTTTCATCATTCCGCCTAGTGGGACCATCCCTACCACCAGGCGCCCTACACGCAGTGTGACTACTGTCACTGGGTTAATTGTCTACCGCCTGACGGCTTGCCACGCGCCACCAGGCGCAATACCAGTAACGTAATGTTGCTGGTTTTTGGCACATTAAACAGGTCCTAAGGGACCTCAAATCACACATTTCACAACTCACATCATATGTACAATTATCCATTTATGCTAAAATGACTCAATCACAATGCACACACCTTAATAAAGTCAATAAGACAATTATTCTCATTTATACACACCATGCTTTCTTTTTTGTACTGAATTGAACTCTATCCTATTCCACTCCATATCATCCAAATATTCTATCAATGTAAATCAACAATTAAATATAACATGCCATCCAGATTGTCAAAAATATACATGTACTTTTGGAATACACCAGTATGGATGCATATAATCTCCATCACTTCGAAACATCACTCTCCATAGTTTATATGTGAGTATAAATCTGATAAGCATTTTTACACACTTTGCACCTATCATTTTCTCAGTTCTTAACATACAATCTAATTAACTATGAATGCCCTTCTACTTCACATTACACATTACAATTTAATAAGTTAATCTTATCATGCTTACTAATTCCAGTCTATCACATACCACGATGCATTTAATTCCCCACTCAACCACTCCCATCATGCGAACACACCCAAAACCACCTTTCTGCTAGTCTGATGGGGTGCCTAGCGGCAGCTTTAGCGCCGCCAGGCGGTGCGTGAAAAACTGGGTTCTCCCCAGGTCTGTTCGCACCTTTCGTGATGACCCAAACACCCAAACACAATATTCACGTCATATTGGCATAACTTTAACTCGCTCACATCATACAGGTTCATGCTTTATTCATACAACCATCTTTCCTACAAAATCAATGCATCAAACATTGACAGTGCTTATGCTTATTTATCCCAGCCCCAACAAAAATCCTTATCCCCAAATCCATTCAAGAATTCATGCATTTTGCAGAACCATAATATACACAGACAACTATACTCCTCAAATTCACATGTGAGCATATGAACATCACAACGATATCACAGGTACCCCCAAACAGATTCAAAAAATCAAAAATAGCTTCACAGTGTTCGTGCCGCTTGGCGGATCATCCTCTACCGCCAGGCGGTTCATGGAGGAAACTCATAAACTAGGTCTGTATCGCGTGTCGCCTGGCGGGTCGCGTGTGACCGCCAGGCGGTTTCTGGAAAAATTCCAGAAACCCGATTCGAGCTCTGACAAAACATGTATTGCAGTCCCAAACCCCTAATACACCACGATTTCATGCAATTAAAATTAAAAACAACCAATAGGAACTCCCCTAACCTGGTTTTTCCTTTGCCTAAAGCTTTGCCAATTTAGGAGTTCTCCCTACACCAAGTGCCTCCTTAGCCTCTTCTCAATTTAGCCCCCAAAACTCACTCAAGCCTCACCACACTCAGAATTCGTGCTTGGTTTCTGGGTATAATTTCAGCCTTGCCAAAACCTTTCCTAATACTCCCATTTTACCTTTTAAATGGTGCTTTAAAGTTAGGTCAATAATGCAAAACGAAAATGCAACTTAATTGCCCTTCATTGTTCCATTATGGGCTGTTTTAGAGCCACCCTTGGCTGCTAGTTCAGTTAGGGTTTTCCTTTAACCCTTCCCCTTCCATCCAAATCTAACATTAGCAAAAATAAAGTTTAATTTAGGTTCCCCAAGGCTTGAACCCACAACCATGCAATTGCCAAGTTAATACCAAACCATCATGCCAATTCATATTTCATGCCAACTAATATAATTCAAATATTATATTCTTAATTAACACGCACAATCATGTTATTAAAACAATAAAAATGAAATAACACATAATTGGCATACATATGACTCGATCCCAAGTCTTTTCACACAATCAAGTACTCTCAATCACTTGAGATAGTACTTTTCCACATCACATCAACCACTATTAAATGTCATAAAGGCTTCCACGACCCGCATTTATTAATTAATTATTTATTTAATTAATTAAATTTCACGGGTCTTACAGCTAGTGATGTATAAAATCACGTGGGAGCATATGAGTGGTGGCTCGTACTGGCTAGCTCCACTTGATTGTCACTCACGGGTGGTTGGTCGGTGATGTTGGGAATCTTGTGTGAGAATACGGATGGTGGTTCGTATTGGGTAGCTCCACTTGGTTGTTTCTGATGGTGGTTCGTAACGTGATATTTCTACTCGTGTTGGTCTTCTAGTGGGAGGCTCGTAGAGGTTGGACCACGAGTGGTGGCTCGTGACAGCATGTGTCATCTTAAGGTCATTGTCAAAGTGTGTAGAAGCTGTATGAACATGGTGGAAGGTCATGATTTCTAGTGCATAATGAAAGGTTCTCAAAAGAGGTTTTGGGATAAATTATTATGCTTCAGGTGAGGGTTTATAATTCTTTATGTATGTTTGATTATATTGAGCTCACCTGATTTGCTTGTATTTGACAATGATCGTGTAACTTGTTACACGAGATTAGATGACGTTTCAGGTGGTGTTGATGATGCATAGAGCCGGAGGGGGGCTAGCATGGGAAATGTTTAAAGAATGTTTTTATCATTTTGTAATCAGTTATTTATGATTGGACCTTGGGTTTTGTACTAGATAAGCCTTGAAGTTTTGGATTTTGATTTCAACACGTTTAATAAAGATTTAAATTTTCCCGATCCGCCTAGGATGTTACAAGGTTCCTTGTTTGTGTTATGAAATAGTGTCAAGTGCAAAGAAAACACATCACAAGTGTAGAACTTTACATGAATATCAACACCTTATAGGTTGATTTGTGTTATTATAACATAGATAATAGTTGTAGCTTAGGTATATAAATTTTGTATTATATAGATCCTCCTTGTTTATGAAATGTTACTATTATTATTATTATTATATATATATATATATATATATATATATATGTGTATGTGTGTATATATATATATACACACATACATATATATATATATATATGTATATATATATATACACATATATATATATATATGTGTGTGTGTGTGTGTGTTTAATGATAGAATCGATGTCAATCACCATACATCTGAGGCATGGTTCGCTTTAGAGTGTGTGCTCCGTCACATTTTTGTCCTTAAAAGGTGTCTTAGAGAGTGAAAGGAGGAATGGGTATTTAAACTGCCATAGGCCTTGACTTCTAAGCAATGTCGGACTATTAGGTGTGGTATGAACATATGCCGCCCAGTCGAGGTCTAAGGAGAATAAGTGGATCATCTCCAATTGAGGGCTTAAGGGACTGATGGTTTCGTTATCGGCCTTAAGGTGGGCCTAATGTTCCGATCCCAATTCCAATGATAGAATCATTGTCAATCACCATACATATGAGGTATTGTCTGCTTTGGATGTGTGTTTCATCACGATTTTGTCTTTAAAAGATGTCTTGGAGGTTGGAAGGAAGAAAAAGTATTTAAATCACCTCAGGCCTCAACTTTTAAGCGATGCGAGCAACAGTGGATCATTGTAAGGGCTGGGAGGGGCCGTGATCCCCCAAAAGATTTTTTTTTTTAAATATATATTTTTAAAAATTTTAAAACTTTTTCAATTTTTTTAAATTATAGGTAGTATATTTTATAAATGGATGGAAATTAAATTGTTTGTATTCCTATTTCTTTTATAAAACACAATAATTAATGTTAATAGATATTAAAACATAAAATTAAATATATAAAGAATAAAAATATTTAGGTTTAATTAATCTTTTGGTCATTATTTTCATCAAAAAATGTCAAGTTGGTCCTCATGTTTTTTCTAGTCTTGATCTGGTCTCGACTTTTGAAAAGTTGATGCAATTTGGTCCTTCTCATTAAATTTATTGAAGTGGAACAAGGATTTTCATCAAGATTGAAAGTGGGATTATGTTCATTACACTAACAAAATAAATCATCTTTATTTTTAATGAAAAAACATTGATTAATTTCAAGAAATTTAATGAAAATAACCAAATTGCATAAGTTTTTCAAAATTCAGAACCAAATTGAAACTAAAAAAAATTGGAAGACCAACTTAACATTTTTGAATTAAAACAATAACCAAACGAGTAATTACACTAAATATTTATTAAGATATTTTTTATGTCATTTCTTGTTCTCTTGTTAGTTTTACACAAATTGTACTCATCTCTAACTCTTATATGTTTTTTTTTAAGAAAAAAGGGAGTTACATATAAATTCATTATGTTTTCTATATTAATTTAATAGTTAACATTGTTTTTTTTTTATCTCATGAGCCTTTGGTATATTCATTTTTTATGAATTTAAAAGAAAAAAATAATGTAATATATGTTTTTTCATAATCGATTTTTAATTGTGACTTAACTATAATATATTTTCCCTTTAATATTTACGCCTCTCAATTTTTATTAAGTTATGATAAATTATTTTTAATATTATTTAAAAAAAATAGGTATATTGATGATGAATAAAAGAATAAATTCATTATACAAAAATGATAAAAGTGAAGCTATTCGTGAAGATGGAAACAAGATAGATTATACTTTTTCACAATGTTATACTAATGATCAAATTATTCAGTTAGAGGAACCAATTTTTGAAACATTATACTAATGATCCAACCATCTAATGATCAAAGAATTGTATTATTTTGGCCTCTCCAAAACTCTTGGTTAAGATATGCTATTGGATGTGAGACTATTGAGTATAATATAAACACTAAGGTTTAATTAGTCGGATGATACTCACTTTCATTTAGATGTGTTAGTTTGGTACCCGCTTTTAAAAAGATGTCAATTGAGTCCAACTTTTGAAAATATGCCTCAATTAGGTACTTTTCAGCAAAATATTATTAATACCGTTACCAGTATTGATATTTAAAATGACTTACAAAATTAAGTATTGATATTTATATTAAATTTTAGTGGTAAAAGTCATGAATTAAGTTAACGACTTTAATAATTTTTGTCTGAAAGGAACTTGATTGAGACCCTTCTTCAAAATTTGGGACTCGATTGACACATTTTTTAAAACGGATACCAAACTGACACATTTGAACGAAAGTAAGTACCATCTGACTAATTAAACCAAACACTAATGAAGATAATAACAATGAAAAAGACAACAAGAATAATAATAACAAAGATAATAGAATTAACCATGGTTGTAACAAAAGTAGTTTGCTAGGAAAGTAAAAAAAATATTAACTATTTTATGTTTCTACTTTTTAATTCAATTTCTCTTTTAAAACAAAAAGAATGTAATTTATTACAAGAATATGATATACAATAAGACTAAAAATTCATATATATATATATAATAATGTAGGATAAGGTATTCTATCATATTTAATCAGCAAAACAATCTTTAATATTTAATTAAGTTACTAAATATTTTAATGTAAGAGCATATACATTAGAATATATTTGGAAATATTAGTTATCGCTTTTTTATATATGATTTGTCTTACTCCAACTCCAATGAGGTGACCTTTATATGGTGTGGGACACATCCACATGTAAAGAATTTCTCGATGAGAGTTATGTTTTTGGCAAAGGTCTCTTATAAAATAAACTATTAAAAACATCTTCAGTGTGAGAATCTTAATCAAAATCATAAATTTTAGACTTAGATACTTATAAGAAATCTTTATTAGCGCATACTCATATAAAATAGTAAAAAGTCTAAAATTTAAGGTATGAGTTCTGTATTGGGCATAAGTCTTTCAAATAAATAAATAAGTATTTGTATAATTAAATTAATTTTATAAATTCTAAAATTAAAAATTACAAAAATATAAATCTTATAAAATTTCATCATACGGTGGAAGTACTGAAAGGAAAATAAAACTTGTAATAAGAAGTTCAATTAAGACCCTTTCTCATTTGAAATTGTATTTGTGCTTTATAACACAACACAATACCTTGAATGGTGAGAATTTATCAAAGAGAAATATAGAAAAGACCAAGAAATTGGAATGTCAATTCAAAAGGTTTGCACTAATTAATAACCAATACCGACCAACTTACCGACAACAGCATATGTTTTTAATTCAGCCGCCACCACATGTTTATTTTTTATGTAATTATTTTATTCTTACGATGATCACATAAATTTGGATGATTTCTTATTTGGACTATTTCTTAGCTTTCTGATTTTGTTTTGTTTTTATATCGCAGCACAAGGGCTTTATAATTGGGTTTGGTATTATTTTACTTTGTTGTTTCATTTAATTAGTTTAAATTTGAGTTCTATTATAAATAGTGCCTTTAATAGGAGGTATGTACTAAGTTCATGTATACTACATTATACTTTGATTGTAACATACAATACTAAATTGTATGGTATCGTTTTAGATACAATTTAAACAAAATGAAATGATTGTATGATAATTATTTCAATTTATTAGAATTTAACTATTACAAAAATATTATTATTAATATTATTATTATTATTATTATTATACATTTTTAGGACCAAATATATATTAATCCTTTTAAAATTATGTAAATTTTTAAATGGTTTAATTACTCGTTTATTCCCGAAAAAATAGTTCAAGTTGTTCTCTCAATTTTTCATAGTCTCAATTAAGTTTTAGTTTTTGAAACATTGATGCAATTAGATTTTTTTTTATTTAGTTATGCCAACAATATTAAATATATGGCACGTGTTAATTTATGGTTTATTTATTTATTTATTTATTTAAAATAAATAATTCACGTGTCAAGTCAATGCGTGACATTGTCAATGTGATATGGCAGTGATAGTGTTACATGTTAGTATCAGTGTCAAGTGTTATTATTATATTCAATTCAATCCCTATATTTATTTATTTTATTCAATTTAGATCCATTTTTTTAAAGAATCAATATTATCCATATCCAAATTGTGCCAAAATTAATTTTTGTACATATATTTTTATTGAAATTGACATTTTTGTTAAATATTCCTGGAATTATTTTTAAACCAACTCTAAGTATATTGTTGAATTTCATTTAAATAAATTACTTTTAAGCAAAATTTTAAGGATACTTTAGTCGTTTAGTCCTAATTTTGGTTGAAATAGTTCAAGTACATAAAAACTACAAAATTTATTAATATAAATAAAAATTGTTGACATATAAGAACTTAGATATATAATTATTAATTAAACAAGTTTTAATATATAAAATTTTTATTTTAATTAATAAAAATATATGTAAATGTGATTTATAAATATTATTATATTTATTAAATAAATTTAAGTTTCATTAAAAAAAAGATTAAGTATTTAGAACTGCTATATTATTATATTGAAATGGAATCCAATAATATGTTAGAGTTGGTTTAAAAATAATTTGAGAAATGTTTAATAAAAGTGACAATGTTAATAAAAATATTATTATAACATTTATACAAAAAGTAAATTTGGTCTCAATTTGGATAGAGACAACATTGCACCACTATAAATAAAATTGGGATTGAATTGAATATAAGATAGCGATGACAACAGGTCGGGTCGGGCACGAATAGTGCATACCCGACTCGCAAAAAAAAATCTGCCTACTACCCGCCTATTTACCTGCTGGGTATCCGCTTAAAAAATATCTGCAGATATTTTTAAAACCTGCGGGTACCCGTCAATACCCGATAACCACAAATATTTAAAAAAATATATATTTTATAAATTTTTTAATATAAAATTATAAAAATAAAATATAAATTAAATTAAATTATAATTATAATTAAATTTGACATAATAAAATATACTGTTAATTTTAATTAAAATTAAAATTAACTTAATAAAATATAAATTAAATTTTAATTTTAATTTTTTGCGGGTAACAAGTACATGCAGGTATGGATAGTATGATACTCGTACCTGACCCGTTTATAAGCGGATATTAAAATATCCGCTATCCGCGGGTAATAAATACCCGCAGGTAGTAACTATCCGTCGCGGATTTTATCCGCGGATATCCGCTAGCGCGAGTTGTAAGACCCGTGGAATTTAATTAATTAAATAAATAATTAATTAATAAATACGGGAGGGGTAATAATTATGACATTAAATTATGATTGGTATAACGTGGAAAAGTGCTAGCTCATATGGATGAGAGCACTTTGATTGTGTGAGAGGACTTGGGTTCGAGTCCTATGTATGCTAACTTTTGATGTTATGGTTTTGTTATTCAAATTTATGAAAACATGTTCTTGTATATTATGATAAGTGAATTGTGATTCCTAGCATGAAATATGGATTGGTTAAATGGTTGAATATTGATTTGGCAATTGCATGGTTGTGGGTTCAACCCTTGGAGAACTTACATTAAACTTTATATTTTTGGCATTTTTGGTTTGACGTGAATATGGAAAGGTGAGGAGGAAACCTAAGTGAGTGGGCAGCCAAAGGAGGCTGGAAGGGCAGCCAAGGGAGGGATTGAATGGCACATTATGTCTTATTCAATGCCATTTTCGTTTTAGTAATTAATCCCTTAGTTTAGGCACACTTTAAAAAGGAAAATTAGGTTAAGGGCTAAGGTTTGATAAGCTGGTAAACTATACCTAAAGAGAGAGCGAAAATCTGAGAGTGTGAGAGGTCCTGGGTGAATTCACGTGGCTGAATAGGGAGGAAGCAAGGAAGGTGGGTGATCAAGGGGGGATCATACAAATTGTCAAGCTTAAGCGAAGGAGAACCAGGTTAGGGGAGCTTTCTACGTTAATTTTGATTGCTTGGTCTAATTGTATGGAAATACTATGTGATTTAAGCATGTTCTGTGTCTGTATAATGATTTCGTTGAATTCTGGAATTTTTCCAGAAACCGCCTAGCGGGCTATACTTAGCCGCCAGGCGGCTCATGCATTCAGGGATTCACCGCCAGGCGGCTCAAGGTTCGTGAGCATTCTGGGTTTTGGTGATGAACTGCCTGGCGGTGATGAATTTCCGCCAGGCGACGCGAGACTGAGTTCTGGTTTTCGTCAATTCTGGGTGTTATAACGTGATTCTGATCGGAGGGAAATTAGGGGTTGGTGAGTTAGAGATGATGTAACGTCGTATTTTATGGAGATTCCGTATATTTAGCAGATGACTTTGATGGAACAGTGTACAAGAACTCTAGGGTTGAATGTTGGGATTCCATTAGTTGTGATTCGAAATTGGATACTGGTAGAGTATAGTGGGATTAATCGATCATTGTATTTGAGTTTGAATTATCTTGATTGGGTTGGAATATGAGTGGGGACTGATGAGGAGTCGCGTAGTAGGAAGAATGGTGAAGTCAGTGACGTTGGGAAGAATCTGGAAATACCCAGATGGTATGCACCGCCTGGCGGTACAAAGATTGCCGCTAGGCGTCGACGCAGACATTGTAACCAGATTTGATGAAACCAATGTTGGAGAGTTGGGGGTTTGTTCTGGAAGGAATTGGTTCAGCATGGTGGGATAAGTGTTGGGGAAATCCATGGGTCACGAATTGTGTTTCTACCTTGATGGTGGTCACGTATGTTGGGTATGTTTTATGAATTAACGAGTTCAAGAAAGGCCTGAGATGTTGAACTAATTTTTCTAATATGGGTATTTAGTAATTTGGTTGCCTGGGTTCATGGTACTGCTTGAAATAAAGTCTTAGAATAGGGACAATTGGAATTGGGGAAAATAAGAATGACACCCATCCATGGGTGAGTTCCTTGGCTTGTAATTATTTTGTGGAGAGTTGTAGTAGAGAGGGAAAGTGGTAAAGTTTCATCTAAGTGAACAGTACCACGCCCTGAGCTAGGAGTATAATGGATTGAGGATGGGTGTGAGGGCAAGATGCGAAGAGTAATTGACCAAAACCAGTACTGCATAAGTACTGATACGGCGCCTGGCAACAGAGTTAGGTCCGCCAAGCGGTAGAGAGGCAACAGTGGGATTCTGGTGCAGGAAGCGCCTGGCGGCAAGGGGGTTCCGCCAGGCGATGGCAAAGAGATTCGTGGTCTATGGAACAGCGTCCGCCTGGCGATGGAAAACGGTTCCGCCAGGCGGTAGTTGCAGAATTTGTGATTTATGGGGCGCTTGGCGCCTGGCGGCACGTGTCCCCCGCCAGGCGGTCTGGAAGCTGGTAGCGCCTAGCGGTACGTGTCCCCCGCCAGGCGATTTTATACTGTTGCAGCTTGAGTTTTGATTATGAAATTGTAATCTACGGTGCGTCTAGTGATGCTTTAAGGGTGAGATTGCTGGTGTTCCTGGAGTTGTGGCTCGGAACGTATCCCTTGAGTTGTGGCTCAGGATAGGGGTTAAGCACGTGGTATTCTTTGAGTTGTGGCTCAGAATAGCATCTCTAGAGTTGTGGCTCGAGATGGCAGATGAACACGAGGAACCCTTGAGTTGTGGCTCGGGTTGGCGAGTGTTGCCGGTATGAGTGTGCTGGTTGTGGCCAGTACGGATGGGTCCAGATAGATTGCCCTCCTCAGTTGTTAGCTGACGAGTTTGGTAGTCTTGGGACGATACGGGCTTTGTTCGTATATGGAAACTCTACCTGGCGTTGCGGTGTATGATCCGTAGCATGTTTTCCCGCACGTGCTCTATCGGTTGTGGCCGATAGGT
>Ga0214542_1006466_pt1 | contig 21346 bp, 14 predicted proteins | sample CNSS1metaG_FD_160096 | JGI IMG/M metagenome (GOLD analysis project Ga0214542, IMG submission 160096) | Root nodule microbial communities from cowpea collected in UCLA plant growth center, Los Angeles, California, USA - CNSS1 | ecosystem: Host-associated > Plants > Roots > Nodule | place: USA...
ACACACACACACACACACACACACATATATATATATATATATATATATATATAACGAAATATAAAGTCAAATGATTTTACGAATTTTTTTGAAAATAAAATTAACAAAATTTTCCAAAATGCGAATTTTGACGGGATACGAACTTAAATGAGTGTATACTTAAGCGAATGTTTACCGTAGTCCTTTGTTCCAATTTTATAAATATAAATTGAATAGGATATAATAAATTTTCTTATAACACACATCTTTTCTATATATAAATAAAATAATAAATAATATAATAATATTCAAATAATTAATTTAAAATGTTTAACCAGAAAATAAATCAAAACTCTTGATTTCTGAAAAAAAAAATCCAAATCAATTTAAGAAAAAATTAATTGATTTTTTATTATTATTTTTCATCGATTTAGTTATCCTATTATTAAGGGCAAGGCCAGAAGAGAGAAGATGCTATAAATACAATGTAAGCGTGAAATCTTTTGTATCAAATTAAAAGATAATCTTCAAACTTAATTTAAATTATTCATTATATTATTTTAAATTATAAAATTGAAATGTAAAAGCCTATTTTAGATTAAAGAAAAAGATAATTGTAAACAAAAAAAAAATAAAGCCACGTTTAATATTTTCGATATTAAATATTAAAAAATAGCCTTTCACAATAATTTTACCTCTCCCAAGTTCTCCTACAGAAAGCTTATTTTAAATATTACAAATTTTTTTAAATTATAAAAATTGAAATATTAAAAACCTATTTTAAGTTAAAGAAAAAGATAACTTTAAATAAATAAAATAAAGACATGTTTATGTTTTTTCTATATTAAATATTAAAAAGTTAATTTTCATATATAATAACTTTACCTCACCCCTAAACAAAAAGGCTATAATTACATCTCTGGGTTTTGTAGTTGGAGTTATGGATATTTATTTTCACACATTCTAGTTCTCTCTTCATCCACCACATGTCACCATTCACTGCATCCTCAACCTTTGTCACACACACTTGTCGCATAACCATGCAAAGAGCAAGCCACGTATCACAGCGATTAGGGCAATAAATCCAACCCACTTCGACCGAATAACATCATAGTTGAGTTAAGCAATCATGGCGAAGAGTAAAGAAGACATAAAGTATGGAACAGCACAGGCTAGGGTTTCTGAAGATGAAGCAGTGAGGGTGGCGTATGTCAATGGCACTCCCCTTGAAGGGGGAAACATCGCTCACTCTCAACCAGTTCATATGTTTGCAAGTGCACGCAATGTTGCAAACGCTGCTGCAACAGAAGATTCAAACTCTCATAATAATCAATCTCAGATGCAGAAAGCTCACAGACCAGAAGAAGCTTCTTCTGCAGAATTCACCAGGGATAAACTCTGAACACCATCAACGACACAGACAACCTTAAAAATTTATGTGTGTGGTTTTGTACTATTTCTTGAACCTTTGTTTGTTTCTTTCTTGTTTTGATTTTTCCCAGTTATGTCCATGGCATGTTATCAACAAAGAATGTGATGACTTTCTAATAATTTAGAGGTTTTGTTCAGACACTATTCTATTTTCCTTTTTCATGTGATGCTTGTTTGAAGGGTTTCTAAATCTCCAAGGAGAAGAAGTGAAAAGTCATCACATGGTGAAATTTAATTAACAGACTTAGACTGGAGTAATTAAAACGACCAAATTTACATAAGTAATGTTCTTTATAGTTCTTTCGTGGTTAACAGTACTCAACTCATTAATTCAAACCTTAATCCTCTCAAATTTTACTATAAAAAATCGTGTAAAAATTGTGATACTTTGACACTTGTTGAAAATCATCAATTTTTACAACATAATACGATCACTGATAAACGATGATATTTTACATATTTTATATGTAAAATGTCACGGTTTATTACTTTAAAAGAATCGTGCATTTTAACTAACATAATTTATATTATTTAATTAAATCATTATATTTTAAAAAAGTTTTTTTCTCTTGTTTTAAGTTTTTTTTTTCTTTCACAAACTTTTTAGTTTGAAACATTCATTATATCTCTTACCTCCATTATTAAGTCTTATTATTCACCATGAACTCTTATTAAGTCTTATTATTCACGCGAACCCTCGTAGAGACTTCACTGTCAACTCCCAAGGAAACTTTTCTAGACAAGCATAACAGAGAGCTTAGAAGATAAAGCAATAGGCGATGTCATTGTTGCTTCAACTTCTTATTCCTCGAATTATTTTCACTCAAACTTATTTTCTCTTCATATTCTATTTTTATTCACTTTGCAATTAGAATCCTTACATTACAAAACCGACGGATATTCATCGACACAGATTCTTTAAAAATTTGGTTTACTGAAGAATTTACCGGTGATGTAAATGTTGAATTTAATGTTGAATTTATTGACGAATGTATTTGTTGATAATTTAGTGATAAAACATAAGACCAATTATCCGTCGATAAATTGTATGACTTTTATTGACAGTTGCGACTGTCTACCGCAAAACTTAAACATTTTAGAGGTTAAATTTATGCTATTAGACTTATATTATCATATAAGTTATTTGTAATTTGTAATTTTGATGAAACTGTTTAAATTGAAATTTTATCTGAATTTAAACTTTATTTGAATTGGAATTTTGTTTTTGAATTAGGTCTGAATTGGAATTTTGTTTTTGAATTGGATCTGTTTTTCTGAATTACAAGTATGAATAAGACATTAATAAGACATTAAACAAAGTTCGCTTTAAAAAAAATCCATAATTAATGATGGTTATGACTATAACTGTCGTTGTTGTTTACTGTTTTTAACAAAACCTAAATCAATGACGAATTTAGAATTGTCTTCATAGGCTTTGGTTAGTTGTGGATAAGCATTACTATAGTAGTGTCTCCCCTAAATCAGAACGCTTCCCTAAAAATCGAAACTTCTTCTTCCCGAAAATCTCAGTCTCCTGGACGAAGATCCCTTACTGCCGGAGAGCTGACAAGAACGACGGTGTCGTCGGTGCCAACTCCTCAATGCTGCTCACACTATTGCCTGAGTAATTTGTGTGGTGACTTTGCCGCTGCTGCAATCCTCACGCCACCACATCGTTGACGGATAAGTTGTTGGTGAGTGTGGGTTTTTTCTCTTCTTTTTGCCATCCCATCCATGTGTTTTGAATTATGTAGTGTTTTGTAGGTTAAGAACATCAAAGCTACGAGGGAGGCATAGGGAACCCCATTCATTGGCAGAGATGTTCGCGTGAGCGAGGCTGCGAGGGAGGTTGCTAAATTTGTGGTTGCACCATCAAGGAAAGTAAGTGGCAATGTCTGAGAATGTACCCCCTACTAAATTTGTGTTCTATTCTTAAATTATGAGAATGTACCTTGTGTTTCTTGTTTGATGGTTGTTTAACTGCTTATGAATGAATTGTTATGGTTACATCTAGCTTCTGGGTAATTCATATAGGCTACTAATTCAAATAGCTTCTGTTATGGTTGTTGTTGGCTCATCTACATCATTCTCAACCACTTCACGTGTTAATAACACTGATTCTGACATATGTACTTACGTTCAACCACTTATGTTGCACCTTTATTTCATGTACTCATTCTTGATGTACCCACTATTGTTGTTGCTTTTTCATGACCTAAAATTGATTTCAGTAATCCAAGCCTTACGTGATTTATGGAATCCTACTTTCGATCCTTTTTATATATGAAATCAGAGGCTATACAACCTTAGTACGTGTTCTTTTCATTGTTTGTTTGCATTATTTTCCTATATTGATTTTGCTTGATTAGAAAAACACTTCACGCTTACAAAATACTTTTACAGGCTACGTCGTTCATGGATTGTGGTTGAATTTACCATTTGGTACTTTCTTTTTTAGCAAATTGGAACAAAAGTAAGACTTTGCTGTATTGGTTTTTTTTGCTTTAGTTATTATTTACTTTATTTAAATTTAGATGTGCAATGCTCTAGTTTTTATGCATTTGTTCAGTTGTAACATGTTGATGTTTTGTGATTCACAAATAACATTTGTAACATCCTAGCCGGAAATTACTTATTTAAAATTAAAATAAGAAATATAATAATAAATCACATTTATTTTGAAAGTACTTTCCAAAAAACAGGAAAATTTAAGACTTTACTTCAACGCGACTCTAACGTCCCATTTAATTAATAAGCATAATTAAAAGAAGTGTCACACAATTATAATATAACCACACAGTCTTGGAGTTTAAACATAACTCTTTACTATCCAAGGCACACCACGATGCCCAAAAAAGAAACAAGTTATACAATTTACTGGAATCATATAGAAATTTAAAGACGGACAAGTACATGGGCCGTGGCCCTAAAGAAAGCCCAAGAAGGATAGGAAGTCCAGCCCGAGAAGACTAAGTAGTGGAATCATCTTTCCCCGTTGACCACGAGTACCTCTCGCATCTGCTCCCATCAATAAATTGATGATCATCGCAAAGGTAGAGGAACAACATACAGAGAAATCAAACAAGCAAAGGGTAAGCTAGAGGCAACAAGATTTTTATCATGCAATCAAATATACCTTCACAGTCCAATATACATATATAATCCAAGCACGTTATGACCTTTCAATCAATACACTAAGACTCGACTCGACTCATCTGGATATATATAACCTGGTCGGAGTCAGCGAATGCTTGCACTTGTGGTGGAGACCTCTGCTCACCCCCAAGCTATGTGTTACAAGTGTTACAATGAATCAATTCCCTCACACACAAGGTTAGCCCTTAATGAGTTTCAGGCCTCCTGCTACTCTCACCACAAGAGTCAGTCCGCTCTAAGTGAGACTAACTGACTTCTTAGAGTGTCAGGATGCAATCCTTACCAAATTATATAGATGAGGCACCACCATGGACACCCACTAGCAGGAGCCATGGAATTACGTCCCGACCATTGAAGCACTACCCTGAAATTTCACCTAAAGAATTTTAAGGATTTACGCACTGACACAGACCAAACATACTCAATCAATAAAGTAATAATTATCATGCACAAAACTCTCATGCCCACCTTTATAACCAATTCCACATTCACATTCCATGTTGAATTCCATTCCAACTCATCCATCCCTAACATGAATATAGAATTTCCCCTCGTACCAACACCAAGCCATTTTGATACCAACCATTTCATTGAAATCACATGCCAAGATCATACCCAAAATTCGTCATTTGCCCACCCATGAACCACTCCATATCTCATATCAAATTCATACCCAACTCATCATATTCAATTCATGTCAAACTCATAAGTCACAAACCATAATTCATCATATTCACACAAAGTCTCTCATTTCATACTTTAAACGACATAATCAGTCCAAGCATATGATTAATATCCAAAACAAAGAAAACAAGGAGCAAACCTACCCCTCGCGTAGCCCTCGCTCAAGCAAAAGGGTCTCACTTAGGTGAGCTCCATTTGCCTAGGCGAGAGCTCGACAATCTGGAACAGTGGCCATTCGCACTAGCTCGCTTAGGCGAGACATCCTCGCCTGAGCGAGGCATCCACTCGCTCAAAACAAGGATGGCCCATCCTGAGCGACAGCTCACGCAGAAGGCCTAGGCGAGCCTCTACCAGTCTCGCTTAGGCGAGACTAGCTCGCTTGGGCGAGACTATCAGTTCTCGCCCATGTTCTCACCTGCAGCAGTCACATTTTCGCACCAAACAACAACCACAAGCACTTCACATGTTCATAGTAACATATAGCCCATACAACACCAAATAGAACCAAGAATAGGCCAAAAATCATTTAAAACACAAAGCCCTAACTTCCCTTACCTGGAAAGAGCTATCCAAATGACTCGTATACACAAACAGTGAGCACCACAGCTCCGGGAATGACTTAGCGAGCTGGAAACACAACAGAATGGAACAGAACAACGGCATTGAGATGAGCCTTAGAGTAAACAGGAAAATAAGACTAGGAGAGATCTAGTATGAGCTAAGAAGCAACTTACATAGAGTCGAAAGAGCTTGAGCAAACTTGACAAAGGCTAAGGATCAAACCCTAGCAGAGCTTCTGTTGAGAACGAAGGGGTTTGAGGATTGATGTTTTCTGAAAGTGAGATGAGAGGGAGAATGTTAGGCTGGTTTAGGGTCTTTGGCTCCTCATGGGCCAGCCTTTAGGCCCAATTAGATTTGGGGCAGCCCTTAAACATAAGGGCAGAAAATATTGGGTCTTACATTTATTATGAAAGTACTTTCCAAAAAATAGGAAAATTTAAAACTTTATTTCAACGTGCCAATTATAAAATCCATACGACGTTCGATTATTACAAATATAAACTGTTTATAATATCCATTACAAAATAGTTCATAAACATCACTAAGTAAAACTCCCCGGTTGACCCCACTCTGATTCTAAGCATTCGCGTGCTCACCTGCATCAACATCTGCTCCCATGTAACAAGTTACATGATCATCGCCAAACATACACAGATAGGGTAAGCTCAAATAAAATAAAAATGACAACATGAATTAATAAAGCAATTCAAATCCATGACCTGTGTTAACACCCAAATCCTTAATCCTCAACTTCCAAACCTTCCGTTGGGCACCTCTTGATTCTACACCCTTTGATGAGTACGATGATCGACCTTTGCTACCACGAATGTCTACTCGTCCCTCCGACTACAGGCCACCACCTAATAGTCCACACGTGGGAATAATTTGCCAAGATCACGATTTGCAACACCAAGTGAGGTTCCTCAATATGATTCGCAGTCTGTATTTGTCCCAAGATTACCAAATTCATCAATTACACTAAATAGGACAATCTTCCGGAACCCATCCGTATGAGCCACGATCTCACACACTCCATTGGACTTCCAAAACCACCAGGCTACAACCTCGAGTGGTCATGTGTTACCCCAATACATCATGACCTTCATTCAAAGCTGTGTAGGAATCCTCCTCGTGATCCAACTCTGCACCTAAAATTGTCTGGCGCACCACTCGCATCACTAGGCAAAACTTGGTTCCAGACCGCCTGGCGGTATCACACAACGTTAGGCGCCAAACGCCCTTCAGTGCTCCTGTCCCCCATTTTCGCTTGGCGAAAGATCCCCTGCTGCAGGCGCCACGCGAGTCCAGTGGTCACTGCCATTGTTTTGGATCTTTATCGCCTAGCGGCTCGTTCCACGTCACCAAGCGTCATACTAGTAACACAATGCTACTGGTTTTTGGCACTTTTGAACAAGTTCCCATGAACCCCTAAACATACAACACACAATTCATAACACTTTTACACTTATCCAGTCATAACTCTATGACTGAATCACCATACAACAATTCATAGATTTTACAATTAAGGTCACACTATTAACTTAACTATGATACAATCCACTATGCAACCATCATTTTACGAATTAAGATATCCTCCATTTACTTAAATCAACTGCACACAATGCATATAATTGCAGTCTTCAAACAGACACAGTTCATATCGTAGTCCAACCAGAAGCCTTATTTTATTGTGTGCATTTATCCCAATCATCACTAATTATTTAATTTCGTATGTTTTACACGTATCCCGGCACCAAAAATATCAAAATGCCCTACTAATGTGCCACCAGGCGATGTATACAGATCTAGATTCTGTCCATATTTTTCCTACACCTGTGTAAACCCTAAAGTCCCAAATCATAATTCCAACACAGAATCTAACGTAATTTTAATGTTCAATATCACACTAGTTCCTGCCAATCCAATTCAATATTATTTTCATGCAAATAGTACATCAATCCTAATCCCAAACATATTTCCTCATTTCAAATCCCATATGAACCCTAACCCCCAATTGGATCTCAATTCATACCAATTTCATATAAAGTTTAACTCACAAGAAATTATCCACATTCAAATTCACACACGCATACGTAAAGAATCAACTCGAGCATCTAAATTATCGCAGAAACCACCAAAACTACAAACTAGGCAAATCAGTACACGTCGCTTGGCGGGTCGCACCTAGCCGCCAGGTGGTTCATAGGAAAACCCAGAAAATTGGGTTCAGATACATGTGTTACCTGGCGGCAGTTCATGTGCCGCCATGCGGTTTCTGGAAAAATCCAAAAACGCGAAAAGAATTAGAGCATGGCAGAGACATACACCTCAAGCACCATTCAATACAATACACAATCATGCAAATTTAAACTTTAACAACAGGTGGAACTCCCCTAACCTGGTTTTCCTTGATCAAACTTTCACAATTCGAGCGTTGCTTTTGGTTCTACAAAAAGGCTTCCCCTCTTGCCTCCACTCAATACACATACCAGCCTTCCTTCTCACTCAATTTGCATAGTTGATGTTTTGTAAATTCTCTCCTCACAATGAGCTACAATGGCAGCCTCAAACTCTCTCTCTCTCCCCCTTAATGAAGCTCTTAACTATGCTTTAATTGGGCTTCATGGTAGCAAAAACGAAAATTCTATTAAAGTGAGTTTAAGGGAGTATTCAATGACCATCAAATCAAGATTTCCAATCCCTCCTAGCTGCCTCCCATAAATTAGGGTTTCTAGCCCTTCAGAACATGCCAAAAATGACTTTAGCGAAAAGAAAGTTATTTTGCATAGGCCAAGGTTCAAACCCACGTCCATCCCATTACCAAGCAATGCACAACCATCAAGCCACTTCATGTTTCTTGACAATTCTTATACATCTATGAATTCCCAGCCACCCAACACGATTAAGCATACAATAAAACAATACCAACAAAAATAATCACACAATTGAATACAAAGGATTCCAACCCAAGTCCTCTCGACACAACCAAGTACTCTCAACCACCTAAGCTAGTACTTTTCCACATCACACAAGTTAGCATTAAATGACATAAAAGCTCCCACTACCCACATTTATTAAATAATTATTTATTTAATTATTTAAATTTCTCGGGTCTTACAACACTTGGTAGCCTTAATGTAATGAGTAGCTAGTTGTGAATGTATTTCTTTCTTGACATGAATGGGCTTTCTTTTTCTCTTTTACTCTTACTACATGATAAAGGTTGTATCCCACCACATTAAAACAGAAAAATGCAATATGTGGTAACCAACCAGAGTCGTCTCCCAACGACCAATATTCTTGTTCAAAGCTTCATTTTCCAGACAAACAAAACACCTATAACATAGAGGGTTTGGCAGATTCAATTTCAACACAAAATAACTAAAACGTAATTGCAGTTTTTATTAAACAGTCACGAAAACAACAACGATTCCTTGCTGCGAATGAAATTTCACCCATCAGAGATTACAAACTGAATTGGTTTTGTTATTCCTCATGAAACTCGCTATTAAACAACTAAGCAGAGGTTAACCACAAATTCAACATGCAATTAAGCAATGCAAACGTTCATGAATTTATCACAGTTCATTAAGCATGAAAATCAACTAAAACGAATTTCCTACTCTGAAAATTAAGCAAAAACATATTAGGTTCTTCAATTAAAATGCACACGCAAATCCACAAAAAAGAAATAACAAAACACAACCGAACAAAACATTAATCTCAAGGTTTCATTTCATTCTTTGCAAGGAATCAATGCATACGAAAATTAGTTGCCCATAGACTGAAATACGAACTAAAATGCATAGTTAAGAGGACAAAATAAGACAAAAAACACAAATTCAAAGAGATAATGTGCATAAAACGTTACTAATTGCTCCAATTTATGGAAGAATCAACAAAATGCATGAACCTTAAGCATGGGTACTCTCCAAAACGTCAAAACAGATTGGGGGAAGAAAATGAAATGGTTGTCATGCTAGAAAACCCTAAAAGAACGTGGTCACATCAAATCTGCCACTCCTATTTACAAAAATGTCATTCTGTCACTCAAAATTACAAAAATGCCACTATGGGCTGAAAATGTTGGCCTAATGATGTGGACAGGCTGACTAACATGGCGCAAACGTGGCAATGATGTGGAAATGACGTGGCAACTCTCTTCATCCGAAGATTAATGTCCAGGCTCCAAAATTGCTTCACCTAAATACCTAAAAATAATTAAAAACAAAAATTAGGCCAAATAATGTGAAATTAACCCAAATTCGGAACAGTGTCCTAATAAAGCCCAACAGATGAAAACACTCTAAAGATAAATAATTAAGCACTAAACAACTATAAAGTGGGTACACAAAGGCTAGTGGAATGGAGGAAAATAATGACTCATCACTACTTGAACATGGTTAAATTTGTGTATTGGTGTTTACATATTTGTGCATGTGTCCTTTTTTGGTTTTCCCACATGATTGGTTTGTCTAAAGGTAGTTGCACTACGTTAAAATCAATGTTTTTGCTTTCACGTTCTGTTTTTTCTTTTGTTTGAATAGTCAAATTCAGTTTTATTTCACGTGAGTGTTGTCAAGAGTTTATTAGGGTGGCCATGCATTTAAAGTGTTAGTGTTTGAGATGGCATTGAGGCAGATTTATGGACTTGGGGCAAATTTATAGCAAGTCTTGAATAACTTCTGTTGCGCATAATTTAATCAACTTGTTTCTAACTTGTTTGAATATATATAAAGTGATTTTGGGAGATTTATGGACTTCTCTACTCCCTATTTTGGCAGATTTATGGAAACCTGCTACACATAACTTGTTTTTGGCTTTGTATAACTTTTCTTACATATTTGTTACTTTGTCTGAACTGTTGCAGTTTTACTTACTTATTAATTATGTTTGTTTCTAATTGCACTTTGGTCTTAGAAATGTTGTACCTAGTTGAGAAATTTTGGTTTATTTGATTTGCTAGGTGCCAATTTGATTATGATTAATTAGAGAAAGAATATTCTGGAATTGAACTACAATTGGACAGTCTAGGTGATTCAATTTTGGTGATTCTGGTATGAACTCTGAACTTATTGTTTTGAATAGGGATGGCAACAGGGCGGGGTGGGGACGGGTTTCACTATCTCATACCTATCCTCGTAGAAAAAATTCATCCTTATCCCCATACCCAAAACCAACGGGTATCAAACTTTTGTCTCATCCCCATCCCCACCGGGTAACAGATATAATCTCGTACCCATACCCGTACCCGTTTTACTACTTCAATATTAATTTTTATAAAATAATAAAAATTACGGTAAAGGAAACATTATATTATCAAATATTCAATATTAGGAGGATGGTTGCTTTTTTGATATCAAATACTCTTAAATAAATTATAATTATTTACATTTTAGATTAGAATACCAAATAAAATTTCATGAGAACCAAAATATTTATTAAATTTGCAAACATATAAAAAATATAAAAAAAACAAATATTCAAATTAAAATATATTTTAAATGTTTGTTTACTTAAATTTTTTAAATTCTAATGAATCTCTTTTTTATACACTAATAAAAGTTATAATACATCACTTGATCAAAATGACGGAAAGAACAAAATAAATACTCAATGGTTGAGAAATAACGAAAATTGTTTTAGCGAAACAAAAAATTTCTTCAAATGAAACAAAAATTATTAATAATAAGTAAAGATATTTTTTTTATACTACCTATTAAATGAAAGGTTTATGCTATTAAATACTTAAATTGAGAGTATTAAATATTCTTACGTGAAAGAAAAATATACAATAAATAAAAATAATAGAAATATTCAAATGTGAGATATAAATTTTTTTTAATTGACATACATTATTTTAGCGTAATTACATAAATAGTTATGATAAGATGAAAAATATATTAGAGATGCAAATGAGTTTCCTGAGAACCCAAATAATTAGAAGAAATAAAAAATAGAAAGCGCATATATATATATATATATATATATATATATATATATATATATATATATATTCACAAGAGCCTTGATGTCTAGTTTTGAAGAAGCCTTAATGTCTTTGGTTTGTGTCTTAAAGCTAGTGTGAATTGTTAAATTGAACAAACTCTTAAAGCTAATAACATTCTTTAGAGCCAAATTCAATGGCCAAAAAATAACTATGTTACATAAATTAGTGCCATAGTTAAGTTTGACGAGTGATGCAAACTAGTGGCACATTTAAATTTGAATAAGTTTTTATTAAACTAAATTAATTATAGACTTGGTCTACATCATTGAATGGATGATTCATTTTCTGTTTTGAGTCTTATATACAGCCACTAACAAACCTAGTTGTCAACTAGCTACTCTAGTTAAAAATACCTAAGAGTCAATACCAAAAGCTAACTAAAATAACTATGTTTGGTGGAATGAGTGCTTCCTTCTTGACAATTTCGCTATATTCCAATGCCTTTTAGTGTTCTTGAGGGCTTCCAACTCTTGAATCACAATACAGCCTACATATTTGGAAGTCAACCCCAAGGTCAAACTTCCATCCTAGAAATGCTCTTCAATTTTGCTTCATCTTTGTGTGCAGCTGCTGGATTCCACGAATTCAGATTTCCAATCAAATTTCAACCATTATTTTGAATGTTTTATCCTGCACAAAAGTTACCAAACACAAGTTAGCCTTGTATTCACCTAAAGGAATCAAAACTAGACATAACTCAATGCACTAGATTCACTGACTAAGTTAATTCTATGTGCTAATTCTATAAAACTAACTCATAAAGTCTAAAACTAAATTTAACTCTAAAACCAAACGTAGGTACGAACCTAATATAAAAACTAAGCTAGAATTTGGAAAAAGGTAAGAAACTATGTAGAGACATTATAAGTGCTAAGAAACTAAACTAAACATTAGGAACATTAATTCTGCCTATAACAACCTAGAAACTACACTACTTAAAAACTAATTATAGCAAACTAATAGGAGAACCTTAAACAAGAAACCTTAATCTATGTAGACTACTTCCTACAAGTTTAAAACAGTCAAATAAGTATAAAATTAATACTAATTGTTGAAAAGTATGTAGCATGCAAAATTTCACCTATCCAAACCTAGAAATCCTCCCTAAAGGCCAGCTAAAATTAAAACTGCTCTACAAATCCTACTTTATCTATTTACTTCCTAAAATTGAGTAAGTACAATATAATTTCACTATCTAAAGTTACGACATTGTTGGCATAAGCAAGCTTGAAACAAAGAATTGATAAAGCCATGTGCATAAAGATCATAAGTGTTTGATGAAGATTGATGAAGATCCACTTGAAGATTAAGTTTTTAGAGTGTTAAATCTAGAAATAATATGTTAAATGTAATGTTTTGGTGTTATATCATGTTGGTAGACTATATGACATAGGTTAGATGTCTTGTTAGTCTTGGTGTGTCTCTTTTAATCTGTTAAAATGTATTTTAATAGGTTAAAAGGCTTGCAGTATCTACTTTCTGGTATGAATGCATTCAGTCAGTTGAATTATTTTTCAATTGACTGATTTCACTTAAGTCAAGAGAAATCAGTTGATTGTACGGAAAATTCAATCGATTGATTTCACTTAAACTAGACTATATATGTTGTGTTTTCGAGAGCAGAGTCATATTTTTGAGTTTTTTAGCACAAAACTTTGTCATTCCTCTTTGGAAAACTCTCTCTCTGCAAAATACAATTGCAACTCGTTGTTTGAAGATGTTGGTTGATCTTGGAGGCATTTTGGCTTGTGAGTAGCTTGAAGAACACATGTATTGTTGGCTAGGGCAACCAGCATCAAGTTTAGATGTTCTTATGCCTCTGGTTGGTTTGCCTGATGTGATTTCAAGTCTGTAAGTATGATTCTCGCAAGGTGTGTGTCTAGATTTTTGTTTGGAGTCAAAAATCTTGTGAGTTTCTTTGTTCAAAAGTCTAATCGTGGTGTTTGATTTGTAAAACTTTTGAATATAATGGAAACCAAGCTCAGGTTGTCCTGGAAAACTAGATGTAGCTTTATGATTGAGTGAACCAATATAAAAACAACTCTGTAATTCTCTTTCCCTCATCTCACTCACTTTGAATCACTTAAAATCTCAAGAAAATCAAGTAATCCACTTCTTATTGTATTTTAATGCGTTCTTATGCAATCTGAGGTTGTATAATAGTTAGAAATATTTATTGGAACAAGTTTTGTATGTAAAAGATTGTTGTTTGAGTTAAAACTGTGAATTTTGCATTCTACATAAACCTCAAGTATTTTAGCCGACTGATTTGTCTTTTTAATCGACTATTTCATAGCTCAAGAACAAATTAGTCTGTTGTTTTATTTTTTTAAACGATTGAAAGTGTACTGGTCTGCTGCTTTTACATCCTAACTTTCCAGTCTATTTGATTCAATTGAAAAGAGTTTTAAGCTTTCAAAAAAGTTTTAAATAGCCAATTCAACCCCCCCCCCCCTCCCCTCTTGGCTTAAATCACCATTTCAAAACTAACAATTGATATCTAAAGCAAGGTTCTTGAAAGATATTCAAGTTTGATAAAAAATCTTTTGAAAAGGCTAAAAATAAACTCCATTTTGCAGAAGGTGCCTCTATTCATAGACCACTTATGTTTTGTGGCCTAAACTATCAGATTTGGAAAATAAGGATGCAAATTTTCATTGAATATATAGACAAAGGGATTTAGGATGCAATAGTTAATGGACCATATACTCCAAAATGTCTTGTTGAAAATAAGCAGGTGAATAAGCCTTGGATTGCATGAACGAATGAAGAAAGGAGAAAAGCTCAATATGATTGCAATGCCAAGAATGTCATCATTTCATCTTTAAGTATGGATGATTTTTTTTTTGGATCTCCCAATGTAAGAATGCAAAGGAGATGTGGGATGTCCTAGAAGTCACACATGAGGGGACGAATGAAGTGAAGAGAGTAGGGAAGCATGTCTTGATTCAAGAGTATGAACTTTTCAAGATGCAAAAAGGAGAGTCCATAGATGAATTTCAAAATAGGTTCACTCACATAGTCAACCATCTCATGGGTCTAGGCAAAGAATTTGACAAAGAGGAGCTAAACATCAAAGTGCTAAAGTGTCTTGATAGAAATTGGCAACCAAAGGTGACTGCCATCTCTGAATCCAAGGATTTATCCATCATCACCACAGACTGTTTGGCATACTAAGAGAGCATGAGATTGAAATGCAAAGGCTAAGTGAGCTTAAGTCAAGTGAGAAAAAGGTAAAAACCATAGCCTTTAAGGCTAGCTCCAAGAAGAGTGATGAAACCGAGGAAGAGGTTGTTGAGTTAAGTGATAATGAGAACTTGAATCTACTAGTCAAGAGATTTGGGAAGTATCTCATAAGGAAAGGCAACAAAGGTAATCAAAAGAGGTACACTTCTAAACAAAATGATTCAAGTAATATTTCTAAATTCTCATGTTATAATTGTGGAAAGCAAGGACATATCAAGGTTGAATGTCCTAATGTTAACAAAGAAAAGGGGAAGGTTGGTGATAGGAAAAAAGAGAAAAAGGCCAAGGAAAGACGAGCCTACATAACTTGGGAGGACAATGATGATTCAACAAGCACTTCGTCTCAAGAAGGAAGTGAGGAAGCAAATTTATGCCTCAAGGCCGAATATGAATCATCCTCATCAAGCCAAGTGAGTTCCTTGTCATCTAAAGATAAAAATGACTATTACCAATTGTTGCATGACTTTGAAGAATTGCATAGTGAGGCTAACAAAATTGTTGTCATGAACAATTGGCTAAAAGGATTAAATAGTTGGCTAGAAAACAGAGTTAGCCAACTAGAATCAGAAACAGTCAACTTAAAAACTGATTTCAAACATTTGGTAATGATTTACAGTAATTCAGTCGATTGTTCTAAAAAAATAATTGGCTATAAAACCTTGTGAAAACTGCACAACTTTGAAAAATCAAGTGAAATATATTTTGAAAACTTGTGCAAAGTTCACAAGAGGAAAAGCAAACTTGGAAATTGTTCGTGGCTCTCAAAATTTTGTTTTTGGGAAGGTTGTAATGAAGCTCCATGGTGGAATTTGATGGTTGATTGAAGCTTCCTTGCAGCAAAATGGATGTAGCACCGAAGGTTGGAGATGTAGTGGCAACGAAAGTGGTTTGGTGAAGGTTCCTAAGAGGTTAGGCCAAATTAGGGAGGAGGGCTAGAGGAGATATCTAGGAGAATGCTTTAGCAACTTGGACTCTAAAAAATGCAAGTCATGGAGTGATCTCAACATGTATTTGCATTAAAAATTCAAGAGTAACCTTATAAAGAGTGTGGAGTCTCTCATTTATAATAGAGAGCATCTCCTAAAATGAAACCAAATGCAAGACTAAATGAAATGCAAATGCAAGGTGGCCATCTGAAGTACATGTGTCTAGATCTAGATCTAAGATCCATAAAAAGTGGATCACATGCCATGTGACATGTCACACTTTCCTAATTTAACACATGTGCTAAATGTGCACTCATGGCTAAGGCTAGATGCAAACTTGGTCTAGACTTTTGTAATTGGGCTTGAATGAACCCAATTACAAAAGCTAGATCAATTATGACCCAAAACTACTAGTAATTTTACAATTTATTTTTAAAGCATGACCTAAACAATGGGCCTAAATTAAAGTCTAATCTTATGTCTTGACATGTCTCTTGTTATTGGGCCTTTGATTGGACTTGGGCATTGAGGTGCATGTGGGCCATGGAATGGGCCTTGACGTTGGTCCAAGTTATAAGCCTTGTTGGGATCACATCAGGTTGGACTTTGTTATACACCTATCCATGAAAAGAAAACCAAGAAGTTCTCAAGTTTCTTTTCCAAGAGTGAACCAAATGCTATGCCATTCATTTCTTGCAACTATCGTATGAAGAAAGGTCATGTTCTTAAGAATTGCTATGCTAAAAAAATATGATGTACCTAAGGGATTTATGAAATGGATCCCAAAAGGATCTAGAAAGGCATAACCATGTTGGAATCAAACTATCAAAAGGTACCATGTAATGCTATGTTGTTTTGTAGGTCATAAAACAAGAAAAGAAAGACCTATGGTACTGAGATAGTGGATGCTCGAGGCATATGCCTGATGATAAGTCAAAGTTTACAAAGTTGGAACTAAAGGAAGAAGGCTTTGTGACTTATGGTGACAATAACAAAGGAAGGATACTTAGAGGTCGAGTCATAAGCAATGGAGCCTCATTCAACATCCACAATGTGCTTCTAGTTAAAAGGCTAAAGCACAATTTGAGAAGTATAAGCCAATTGTGTGACAAAGGTTTTAAAGTTGTGTTTGAACCAAACCATTGCCTTATATATGATGCATGTGGTAGCATTGTGTTGGTAGGAAAGAGAGTCCACAATATATACTTGCTCAATCTGCATCATGCATCATTTAGTATTCATTGTTTGCTTACAAAAGAGGATGATAGTTGGTTATGGCATAGGAGGCTTTGTCACATACATATGCATCATTTGAATTAGCTAAATAAAAAACAGTTGGTTGAAGGGCTACCAAAACTTAAGTTTGAGAAGCATAGGATATGTGAAGCATGCGAAAAGGGAAAGCAAACTAAAGTTTCTTTTAAACCCAAAAATTGTATTTCAACTGAAAGACCCTTAGAATTATTTCACATGGATCTATTTGGTCCTTCTAGAACTATGAGTCTTGGTGGTAACTACTATGCATTGGTTATTGTTAATGATTTCTCTAGATTTACATGGACTTTATTTCTAGCTGCCAAGAATGAAACCTTTTATGCTTTTAAGAAACCTGCCAAGGTTTTAGAAAATGAAAAAGGTTCTAAAATAGTCTCTCTAAGGAGTGATCATGGTGAAGAGTTTCAAAATGAAAAGTTTGAGCATTTTTGTGAAAAACATGGTATAAAGCATAACTTTTCAACTCCTAGAACTCTACAACAAAATGGAGTGGTTGAGGAAAGAACAAATCATTAGGTGAACTAGCTAGAACCATGCTTAATGAAACCTCATTGCCCAAGTACTTTTGGGCTGATGTAGTCAACACATCTTCATATGTTTTAAACCGTGTGTTGATAAGGCCAATTTTAAAGAAAACACCTTATGAGCTATTCAAAGATAGAAGGCGTGCTCTAAATCACGTAAAAGTATTTGGTTGTAAGTGTTTTATCTTAAATAATGGAAAAGAACAACTTGGCAAATTTGACTCAAAAGCGGATGAAGGCGTCTTTCTAGGTTATGCTATAAATAGTCATGCTTATAAGGTTTATAACAAGAGACTAATGATTGTTGAAGAATATGTACATGTTTTTTTTTATGAAACTAACCTAGTGCAGCAAGATCAAAGGCCTAAGATTGCAGATGAAAAAGATATATTGCAGGAAAAGCAAACTGCTGCAAAACTGGAATTTGCTACAAGAAATCAGACAGCTGAAAAGGAAATTCAGTCGGCTGAAAAAGCTGTAGACAACAACTTACCCAAGGAGTGGATTGAACCCAAGGGATTATCAAAGAACAACATAATTGGTGACATAAAACAAGGATTATCCACTAAACGCAAGCTTGTATTCTTTGAACATGTTGCATTTGTTTCTCAAATTGAACTTAAGAATGTGAATGATGCATTAGGTGATAGTAATTGGGTTGTTGCTATGCAAGATGAGCTTAATCAATTCACTAGAAATTATGTGTGGTCTCTTGTTCCTAAAACTGATGCAATGAATATGATTGGTACTAAATGGGTGTTTAAAAATAAAATGGATAAAAATGGTAACATTGTTAGGAATAAGGCTAGGCTAGTTGCTAAAGGTTATAATTAAGAGGAAGGTATTAATTTTGATGAAACATTTGCAAGTGTAGCTAGGCAAGAAGTTGTGAGGTTATTGTTAGCCTATGCTTGCATGTGTAATTTCAAACTTTCTCAAATGGATGTGAAAATTGCATTCTTGAATGGTTTCTTAAATGAAGAAGTGTATGTATCACAACCCATTGGCTTTGAAAATGGCCTATATCTTAATCATGTTTTCAAATTGAAAAAGGCTTTATATGGTTTGAAACAAGCACCACGACAATGGTATGATAGGTAAAGCAACTTTCTTTTATCTAAAGGATGTGCTAGAGGTGCGGTTGATAAAACATTTTTCATTAGAAATCATGCAAGTGATGTAATACTTGTTCAAGTATATGTAGATGATATAATTTTTGGATCAAATAATAACTCCATGTGTGAAGAGTTTGTTGCAGCTATGTAGGGATAATCTGAGATGTCTATGATGGATGAGCTAACCTACTTCTTAGGGCTGCAAGTGAAGCAACTCAAGCATGGGACATTTTTAAGCCAGTCAAAATATTGTTTTGACCTACTGAAAAAGTTTAAAATGGAGGATTGCAAAGGGGTTGTCACTCCAATTGCCACAAATGACCTTATGAATGCAGATGAAACTGGACAACAAGTTGATTCAACCAAATATAGAGGGTTAATTTGCTCTTTTCTATATCTAACCGCTAGTAGGCCGGATATCTAATTTGGAGTTTGCTTGTGTGCAAGGTTTCGATCTAATCCAAGGGAATCACACTTCAAAGCTACAAAAAGGATTTTCAAGTATCTGAAAGGGACAACTAATGTTGGATTTTGGTATCCTAATGAATCTAACATTATTCTTAGTGTTTTTTCAGATTCTGACTATGCAGGGTGTAAATTGGATATGAAAAGCACAAGTGGCACATGCCATCTACTTGGATCAAGCCTAATATCAAGGAATAGCAAGAAATAATCATGTTTAGCACTATCTACAGCTGAGGCTGAGTACATAGCAGGTGGACATGCATGTGCTCAAAGCATATGGTTGAAGCATCAACTTATGGATTATGGTGTAAAGCTAGAAAAGGTATATCTTTATTCTTGTAACACTCAATTTCGTCCGGATAAAAAATAAAAATTTTAATATTAAAAAGTAATTAATAAAATACAAAAAAGTGAACATAGAGTATAAATATATATATATATATATATATATATATTGTTTTTTACTTTCTATCTTTTTTTAACTTTAATTTTATATATTTTTATTTCTATTTCTATTATGTATACATATTTTTATTTTTATTTTCATCTTGTTTTTTTTTATTTTACTTTATATATTCATTTTATTTTTAATTTATATTTAAATTTTCATCTTATCTTATTTTATTTCCCTTTTTTATTATTTTCGTTTTGCTTTTAAAAAAATAATATTATGTATTAAAATAAAAAAAAAAATTAAGATGATTTGAAAAGGTGGAAATTATAAGTCAACGTAAGTCCTCTACTGACCCTTCCCTCTCCATGTAAGAAAAACATTCAAATCTTCATATTTTACCCCAACTCTACGTATTAGCACAAAAACAGAAATATTGGATGTCTGTGTGTATTATTGTGGAACTCATGACACTCGTAGCAATAGAGGTAGCAATGCTAATAGGGTGGCTGGAAGTAGAGCCATTGGAAAAGAGACACAACTTCCAAGCATCGGGAGGGGAGATAACAAAACAAGAAAAGGGGAGATTCATATGCTCTTTAGAAGACCTCGAACATAATTTCATCACAAAAGGGAGACAATTCCATCACAGGGAGCCAGAGCAACAAAGCGGGGAGAGGCAACAAGAAAGGAGAAAGGAAACAAGCAGTTCAAGCAAGGAAAGATTTGGGGCTACAACACAAGTTAAAGAGCTCCGAGAGGTAAGCCCTACACCTTCAATAAATATTATGTTTGCTACATTTTGTCTGTTGGACCCTGATTCAAAAGTATCACACGCTCTTATTTTGGTAATCTCCATTCTTTCCCTCATCACCTTCCACTTGCAAGAAATTGCCAAATCAGAACCCAAACACACAACTTCCCAAACAGATATATTTTGTTGAACACATCTTCACTCGCTTTCTCGTTCACCATCATCTTCATGTCGCACCTGCATAAAACATAAAAAAAAAACATACACCCAAAAGCAGCACTCACATGGTCATCCACATTGTCGTCCATCATCCTGCAGAGAACAAATAAGATGTATAAGACACAAGCGTTACCTTATTTCGGTCCACAATCTCCTCGGTAGGCTTCCTCCCGGTCGATACGTGTCGCCTGTGGATATCTTGGTGTGAATTGATTTGAACCCGAGGGGGTTACCTGCAGAAGAGACTCTGAAGCTCAAGTCAGCAAAATCTCTTAGAAAGACAAATCTCGTGATTAGGAGAGTAATGAATGCGTACCTTTAATTCGTGGGGTCTATGCATATTTATAGATTATTAATTATGTTTGGCCACTGATATCGCTGTCGTTAGGCGATCAAATTACCACTACTTTAGCAACTTCAGTATTGCCAGTTTGTAGTGAAGAAAATAGTTAGGGTTAAGATAACCCTGAGTCGTCTCACAATGAATACGGAATTGATCTCAAATATTTGATTCTCAAAAATGCAATTTAAAACTAGCAACTATAAAAATAGGGGGGTTTTGATATGCAAAGAAAATGACACGAAAGATTGTAAACACAGTAATAGTAAA
>Ga0214542_1006467_pt1 | contig 21346 bp, 15 predicted proteins | sample CNSS1metaG_FD_160096 | JGI IMG/M metagenome (GOLD analysis project Ga0214542, IMG submission 160096) | Root nodule microbial communities from cowpea collected in UCLA plant growth center, Los Angeles, California, USA - CNSS1 | ecosystem: Host-associated > Plants > Roots > Nodule | place: USA...
TCTTCGTTTAAGCATTTAATTTTTTGTGTTTGCTTTGAATTCATAGATGTGTATTTTTGTTTTTTCTGAGTTTGTTCTGGTGTGCGAGAAGACCTCAGTGTCGAAATTGAATGAGAACAATGGCAGACGAACTCCTTCAGAACTTCCAATTTGCAGAGAATCAGATTTGATTATGGACCAGCTTGCAGAATTAACGAGTAAAGGAATATGTCTCGGTTCTTACCAAGACCGAGACAAAAAACTGGGTCTATGGCCTCGGGTGATAACCGAGGCCAAAAGATGTACCTTTTGGCCTCGCCCCAATATGCCTCGGTTCCAGACCCGAGACAAAATGTGGAAAATAACCGGGGCAGAAAGCCCTTTCTACACTGATGACTGAAGAGTGAACAATTCATACATTTAAAAAGGTTACGTCAATATTTAATCAGAAATCTAAATGTATAATAGCTTTTTTGTCATTACAATAACAATTGCAGAATTTATATGTACTATAATTTTTTACCAACTAAAAGGCATTCAATAATGGAAATTAAGTCTAACATAAAATAAAAAAGCACTAACGCAATTTAGATCTATCAAGGATTAGTTTCCTAGGACAAAGTAAATTAAGATTTGAATGACGATTCTAACATGGAGAGTTTTTTGAGGGCAAATTAGTCTTTTCGTAAAACATTCGGGGGTGCAATAGGAAAACAAGGGCGTTCGAATAACAAGGGCCTAGTTGTAAAGGTCCTTAGGTGGAAGCCCATGGGTCTTAGGGCGATGATTACAATCAGGGAAGAAGGAGCAGCGACATTGTTCCAATTGTGGAGACTTTGAATTTTGTCCCTGAGAAGAGGAAAGGGAAGAAGAGAAGGGTGGTGTTAGGGTTTGGAGCAACAATGGAGGGTGGAGAGGAGGGAGTGGAGATGGTGGTGGACTCGAAGGACTTACAGCAACAGAGCAAAGCCTTGGACAAGCTCACTGACCGCGTCGAGGATCGCCAATTGGATTCTACTCGCGTTCAGGAGGCAATGGCTTCCATCGCTGCTTCTGCCGAAGCTGATCGCAATGCCATGCGCATCAGGTCACCTCATCTTCATTCTCAATACTTGCTATGCATCTAAAATCGATGCCTGCTTTGTGTTCATGCATTATAATGTATACTACATGTGGCCTAGGGGATTATGATTGTAACTTATTACTCTAGAGTATCAGTAACTTAGGGTCAGATTCGTAGAAAGTAGAACTAAGTGATGGTGTTGTAATGTTCCCAAGGTTGTTACTTGAAATATATCTTGTAGATGACGTATGATGTTCAATGTAATGATTATAAAGTAGAAATTAAAGCAACTTAACCTTGCGTCTTATAAAGCCAAATTATTTGGTGTATGAGCTTGTGAAGCTTTCATCTTAGAAGTATGGATATATGTAGCGATGAAATTGTCAGATGCATTAAATGAGTGAGTGACGAATAAATTAGTGGATTACTGAAATAGAATAAGTTCAGAAGTTGCTCCTTCAATTTCTGTTCCTTTTAACAATTTTAGCTTATACGACTTTCCAAACTTTTCCGTGAGAATTGGTGGAAGGAAAGTAAAAAAGAAAAATGAAAGCTGGATTGTGTGATTTGTATAGACGATACAAAATTGCATATAGATTCATTCTTGTCTTGAAACATAGAAGTCATTTTTGAGATACATCTCATGATACAAACACGTGGGTAGTTGAATTGTATCAAGTTGTGGGATTCAAATCATGAATAGTAAGATTCTAGTAACTATGCTAAGTTTGGATTTTTTTCAAATGAACTAAAAACTTCACCCAACTTAAATCTTAAGGCATTAGGTGTGTATGCATCTTTGTTGCTTATATGGAGCTTATTTGACACTCCAACAACGTTGCCCTTCTTATTCATTATATTTGCACTGGTGATCCGTCCAGCTTGTAATTTTTTCCCATCGAAATAATACCCAAAAGTGTTTGTGTCGTTTTCTTCCAAAGATTGACAATGTTTCCACCTTTGATCAGTCCTGTTACTGGCCTTGAAGTTTGATGGTCCTCATCATTAGTTTCCTTTATTAAAAGTACTGACATGTAACATACAATTGAGAAGCACTATATCAAAGTGAGGACCCTGGAGTCAAATGAAAAAAGGAGTGAACAAAAATAATCAAACAAAGAGGCAATGATGACCATAGAGAACAAGGACTCAAATAGAATAGAGTAATGGAAAAGAGGCGGAGAGGAAAGACAATAGAGTGAAACAAAGAAGCGTAGAAAGGAACAGAGAGGTTTCATGACAAAATTTGATGGTTTGTTCACTAGATACAGTCTTCATCGTTGTTTGGTTTTATAATATAGAAGTGGAGAGGTCATTCAACTTAGCTTGTGTGTGGAGGTTATTCAGGTCCATTTTGTTGAAAACACAATAAACGATTTTTGAACAGTCAAGACTCGTCATTCTTTTTTGACAAAAAAATTCAATGCCTTTTTTTCCATGACCACCAAAATGAGCATGTCAAAAGCCGTAGGCTGCAGTATAAGCTCACTATGGTGTTAACATTTGGTGACAAACTGCTGAAATTCTGGTATTATTATGCTATGGCCACTATTTGACAACACTTATTAGCCTTGTAAATGGGTGTTCTCCTCGTTAATGCAACGTCAAATCCCAATGATCAATAAAAAACGAATAGGTGCACGGTTGAAATTTACCCTTGAATTTTCAGTTAGTATACCCCCCACCCCCTTCTTCAGATGGCACTGTGATTTGTGACAAAACAACCCTGATGGTCTCTTTAACACTAGAAGTGTTAAAGTATTAGGAGTCATGTGGTTCCTAGTTTTATATTTCACCTGCATTATGATGGATGGATACTTGTAGCTGCTTACTAATGTTCATTAGCCTAAGCTTTCCATCACTTTATACTATTTTATATCTTTCTATTATTCTTGTACATATATTGAAATATCAAATTGCATTACTAACAGAAATAGAGTGTGGAAGAGTTTAAGTCCAGTCCCTAAAAACATCAAAATAAAAAATGAGGGCCCTAAACTAAGATTTATTAGCTGACGTGACATGTCATGTATAGCCTATCATGTCAAGTTGAGAACAAGGTGGTATCTTGGCGTGTGACTTAATATGTCACATTAGCAAACTTACTGCATTTAGAAGGACCAGCATAATTTTGAATTTCGATGCTTTTAAAGATTGACTGGAGAAGAATATGTATACTTTCTTATACCTGAAAGACTCAGCCTGAATAATGATAAAAAAAACTAAAAAGCTGTATGTTTAATTCTCCATTCCCTCTTGCCTAATCCTGCATTGATAATCTGTATAACATCAATCTCTTAACTGTAGTATATATTTTGATCCAATCACAGGGAGAAAGAATTAGCTGCTGTTAAGATAAATGCAGCGGATGTTGATATAATTGCTAATGAGCTAGAGGTAACTTCATCAGATTGTTCATCAATCTATCTAGAAACTTTTATTCCAATGGATTGACAATACTTTTATTATTGTTTCAATCAGTTGGACAAAAAGGTTGCGGAAAGAACTTTGCGGGAGCACAAAGGTGATGCGGTTGCTGCCATTCGGCACTTGCTTCATTAGAGACGTTATAATGAACAAGGGTCAATGCTTCAGAAAATTACTATGCACCAGCTTATATTGTTTTTAATTTAAATTGAATCTCAACGGTATTCTGACCTAATTCATTCAGAAATCATAAATGTATTGTTGATTAACTGAGTCCTCTCCCTAAACTTTTCTGTGCTATAAAAGTATCCATTATCTAATGGAGAAGTCCTTCATGAAGACCTCCACGTGTCTCATACACATGCTAGCTCGTTAAGCAGATAGTTTTGTCAAGTTGAAGCCCCGCATGTGATTTGTTCAAATCAAATGGAAAAAAGAGCCTTGCTTTTATGTGCTCTTGTGAAATTGTGGTGTGTAATGCTTGTGCGAAAGGCATCTTCTGTTATGATTGTTACATTCAAATTGATAAAGCTACATTTCAGATTTTTGCCATTGTTTCTTGAAATGGACAGTGATGGGATGGCAGTGTCCACATTCTGTGACTTTTTGCTTATTCATTAAGATTCCGATAAATTATGTTACTGGCTCCTTTCAGTGCCACGGTCCCCCATTCTATGGTACCTTTCCTTTCACTGTCCATACACCATAATAATGTCTTCAGAGTTATTGCCATCCCATTTTTTGTTTGTAAACCACTTTTTTCCGCTTTGTGTAATAAAGTTTCAAACCATATTCATTCAACTGGCGTTGTAAATTAACAAAAGGCCGATGCATCGGTAATGGTAGTGATTCAGATTAGGGGCCAGTTATTTTTTTTTTTTCTTACATTGAGAATTCATGCCGCATATTTTTTAATTATTTTTCATCATAAAGGTAATTTTCAATTCGAAGGTTAGGTTTTCCTGCTGATGTTTAAAATTGATCCGTAATGATCGTTGGCATAAGAAACAAAAAGGATTGAGACATCCTATGAATTGCTTTAGAAAGTTGGATGTGCCTCCTTTGTTATCCTTTTCACGTGATTTTATTCGTAGCGTCACATTTCCACTCGTAAAATAAACTCAGCCATGGGACAGAATAAAGTCAAGGCTGTATGTTTAATTAGAATTTTTATTTAAATGCACTCAAATTATAAATTTTAATATTATTATTAAAATATGATGCACTGTATTTTTTTTATAGTAGTCATGTTAGCAATTATACTTGGTATAATTTCTACAAGAAAAAGTATAATTATGAGTGAATTTTTAATCTAATATTTGAACATTCGTATACAATTGTATAGTCGGACCAGTATCTCTGAAGAATTAACGTTTGAAGAATATGAAGTAGGTTGTTTTCTTGGAAGATGAACATTGCAGTCAAACATTATGAAATATATAGTTTAATCCATCAAGCAAATTGGGTCTCATGTTAAATAAATTGATATTGCATTCTAATTTTTATTGTGGCCATTTTGGTCAAACAAACTCGCATGAGACGTAGAGAGTGGTACTTCAACATAATCAATAAATTTCTAAAATTATTGCTTTCCACTATTTTCTCTCATTTCCCTGCTACTTCCTACAATGTTTCTTTTTTCTCCCAGACTTTCTATACAACTATAAAATACAATCATTTTCCATATCAAATACAAACCTATCCACAAGACTTCAAGCATATAAAGCACTACTACCAAGTTTAAGAACTTCCAAGATGCCATCAAGGAAACATCAAATGACTAAAAATAGTTCGGTAATCATTTTCCTACTTGTATGATGATAACTGGACAAAAACTGATGAAGCAACAACGCTGCCAGACTCCAAAACGAGGTATTTGTACCCACAGGTTTACTCATGAGGATTGTTCTGCATTATATATGCCAAAAGTTCCTTATGCAGCAGCTTGTAGAGATAAAGAAGAAAGAAGGTCAAAGATTGTGGCTATTTGCTAGAGAACTCCTTTTGAGTGGCTTCCTCAGCAGATCGAGCTGCCTGAAATTGAATTGCATATTGTCTCTGCAGTTCTCTAAGCCTTTCCACCAGTTCCTGGAATGTTGGTCGGCAAGCTGGATCACTGGTGTTAATGAACAATGTAAAAAGTTAGCATTCTCTACAACGAAATAATCTCCATTTCTGAAATAGTGCAATAGCATCTGATTTTTTCGAAATTTTGATAATAGTTTTATCAGGGAAGAAATTAAAAATACGTATGACAGAGTAGAAAAGATGCACACCTGTGCAAGCAGCTCTCAATTATAGAAGCCCACTGTGGATCAACATCTTCTGGAATTTCTAGTCGATGGTTCATAAACCCTACAGCTCCAATAACCTACAAGAATCCTAGTGAAACTGTTCATATATTGACTCACTGGGCATGAGTAGACAGTGAAAACTGTTACTCACTGTTGTCTTCTAAGATTATTTTGTAAATTAAAAACTAGACTAGTGTCAACATGAATGAATTCAAAGTTCAAAGACCTAATTCGAATACTATGGTAAAATGGTTTATCAACAAGCACTAGATTTAGTGGAATAATAAATATAACAATGTTAAATCTTTCACTGAGAAAATAGCAGTTTTTAACTATCACATCAAGTTTTGTATATGTTCACTTTCATAAACTTTCATGGTTCATGTACACATTGAAACTATACCTGCATTGGGTTGAGAGTATCCCAAGGGATCTTTTCGGTTGTGAGTTCCCATAATATCACCCCAAAGCTGTAAACATCAGACCTAATGGTCCAATGAAGCAGCAAAAAACATTACAAAGTGGGATTATGGTAAGAATATGAGAGAAGGAGAGAGGGAGAGAGACAAAAACAGAGAACAATAGAGAGCTTAAAGCACACTTACTTCTCATCTGACAGTTCATTACGAAGAACTTCTGGTGCCATCCATTGAGGCTACAAAGCAGAATGAAAAGCGGAGAATCATAAACACTTTCGATACCGAACCCTAAACCCTAAATCTTAAACCTTAAATCACAAATGAGAGCCTACCGTGCCTTTTCCTGTCTTAGTAGTGAGATAAGTTTCATGTTTAAGACGGGAAAGCCCAAAATCACCAACCTGTTTTGCGAACAAAAATTAGGATGGCCTGGCTAAATAAGAACAGAAATAAGCCGTAATTTCTTAAGCCCTCAACTGAATGAATACAACCAAGCATAAAGAAAGTAAAAAGATAAGTAAGGAAACCTTCACAGTCCAATTCTTATCAACTAGAATATTTGAAGACTTCAAATCTCGATGAATGATAGGGGGGTTGCAATGATGAAGATAATTTACACCTCGTGCCTATAGAAAGAGTAAGCATACACCATTGCTTCAATCACAGTGATAGAGATCCTTTCTAGGATAACAATTGAAGTTGATGTCAAAATCTACTAGTATTGCTCCAATAGATGTCTGAAATGATTGATAATATTGAAAAAGAAAAATAGGGAAACAAAAATGAACATGCTGCTATTCCTCACCAAACATCAGCATCAGAAGAATAAAATGTAATTACTTAAAACAAAGAAGATACATCAATACAGGAAGAGGTGTTGTACATAATACTGCTTTTAAGTACTCACAATATCTACGGCCATATGAACTCTCCGTCTCCGCTCTAGTTTGGATGTGTTTCTTTGAAGCAATCGAAATAAGCTTCCCCTGAATAGATAAAACATAAATGGATGCAACAATTATCAGCACAAATCAACATTATGTGACACAACAAATTGAATCAGAATGCTCATGATACTGAATAAATCAGAAATAGAGCACATGACAAACCGTGGGAGAAACTCTGTCACGATGCATAAATGTTGAGGTGAAGTCACAGCCCCCATAAATAGAATAATATTTGGATGACGAAGTCTTTTCATGACAGACACCTGATTCCATAATACATTGTCAGATCAATGGTATACAACATTATTTTAAGGGACCTTCAATTAGTCGCTGGAAGTAAGGAATTTTGTAATTAATTTGATTGAAAGTAAAGTGTTATCAATCTGCATAGTTAAGGGGTTATTCCTCAACTGATTCAAATCAGTCAAGTCTCGTATATCAGGTTTTCCAAATCTAATAAAGATGATCTCATTGTGTGTAAAATCCAGAGAAGATAGTCTATTATGGTGTAATCAAATTTTCTCTCCTACGTATGGGTGATCATAGCATTCTTTTATACACAAGCTGACTTCATCATATGGATAAACTTTAGCTCATTTTTCATTTCCCAACATAACAAGTAAATTACCTCTTGTCTGAAGGACAGTAGCACATCATCTGAATATTCTTGCTTTGAGAAAACCTTGACAGCAACATCCTGCAGAAACATGAATATATTTTTGTCTGATGATGCACAAACTAAATTTCAATTGAACACTTTAAAAAGGATTTTAAACGACAGTAATTTGAGTTGCAACATAACCAATAGTGTAACGTAAACAAAAAACTTAAACATGTTAAGCATGATGAAATTTAAAACAGAAATTACAGGAAGAGAAAAGAACGTACCGATCCATACCATAGAGCATGATAAACAGTTCCACAAGAACCTGCAAACCAACAACAGAAAGGTAAATAGAAAAACTCAAACTGATATAGCATGCCAATGGACAATAACTACTGATCACTATATATTTTTGGTTTCACAAGTGCATCAAATTAAGGTGAAAAGACTAATAAAGAAGCAAACAACTTTCTAAAGTAGAAATTCTGTATAAAGATAGATATATCAGGATTATTAACAAATGCATGTATTTCGATTGATGCATGGATATTGTCAAAAGAGAAATACTTATTTTCTTAAGCATGCCACCTTAGTAAAGAACATGAGTTACCTTGCCCAATTTGTTCTCCAACTGTCAAGTCCTCCCACAAAATTTCATAATCCAAGCAATCGGAGTCAACATCCACTTTATTATTGGCAGCAGAACTACTACCACTTCCGCAGCTGCTGGTACTACTTGTGCTGTTAACATTAACAAACGAGGACCAGGATCCTGAAGCCTCGTTATTAACAGGTCCATTGCTTTCGCCTGCCTGGCTTTCTGGCTTCAACCCAGAAGACAGATTCTTCTGATTAATCAACTCATTCTCTTGGTCAGATCCTTCCTGATTGTTTGCTTTCCAAGGCCATGACAATGATTTCTTTTGGATCCATGTTTCAGCCTTAGAAGTTATGATCTTGTGAATAGGTTTTCCTTCACTCTGATCACTGGAGTCCCTCATGGTTTTCCCTTGGGATTTCTCTTCAGCAGGAGAAAATGCACCAAAAGGAGATTTTAGCACATCTCCTCTGGGTGTGCTAGCTCCACTGGAATTTCCATCTTCTCTCTGATCAGAAACAGCACAGTCCGACAAACTATGCTCAGAATGACGACTTTCTACGCTCCCACCTTCACGATTGACACTAAATTCTCCTGTCCTGATTCTAGACTTAACTTTGTTACTCACCTTTGAAGCCTGATTTACCAGTTAGAAACATCAAGACATGCTAAACTATACACAAACACAAAAACACAAAAGGCACAAAACTAACCAAATTTGAAATTCTCGAAGCCAGAGCAACTTGAAGTGGCTGCTGAGAGTCAAGGCCAAGTTTATCTGAAATGCTACTCCTACGACCATTGGAACTCGATACAGGTTCTGCACTCTCTGCTCCTAGAAAGGGAATTCTGGATTCAAGAAAGGGCCGTGAATCACAGGAGACACAAATAACCCCAACCAAGCTTCCATCTTCATCATAGAAGGGTGTATTGGTTGACACGGCATAGAACCTATCGCCTTTCTTATTCTTAACAGGGAACTGGCCTCTCCAACTCTCTCCCATTTTTACATGGTTGAACACATCATTGGCCAAACCAAAATCCCTGGGATCCACAAGCATCTCAATCCCATCCCGCCCAAGAACCTCTTCTGCTGCATAGCCATACAGATTCTCAGCACTAGGGTTCCTGCAAAATGATGATCATACAACCCCACAAATAAAAAAAAAAACAACTTTTTGTCCAGATATGCTGCTAAAACAAACACCCCACATGACCGCAGTTGGCGAGGTATAAAAATAAGCACTCACCAGTACATGACGCGACATTGAAGATCCAAAACATGAACAGAGTGGCCCATTGACTGCAAGATGTTGAGATACTTGTTTCCATTTTGATGCAGGGAAGAAGAAGAGGGTTGGTTAGACGTAGCAGCACCAAACCTCGAATGAGACCTGTGGTTTTGGAGGAGCTGGAAGTTGGACATTTCTTGCTTGAGGAGAGCGTGACCAGCTTCTAGACGTTCTATCTTTCTGAGAAGCCTTTCTTCACCTTCTTCTTCTGGGGTTCCCATTTCTGCAATTCTTACTCTGGAAATGCTACAAAAGGAGTGAGGGTTGATAAACTTGATACTCAGGGTTTAAGAAAGAAGAACAACACATAAACAAGCGGTTTGCAACTATCAAGAGTCAACAGACAAAACAACACAACCTCTTTTATCTGTTGCAGTTTTGCTTCTTTCGCTTCTTGTGTTAGGCAAAAAAATCATCATGGTACTTACAATTAATCTCTTCAAATCTATTACAAAAATAATACTGTAACATAATAAATTATTTAAATATATAAACATAAATAACTATTAAATATTCACAAATATATTATATTATAATTTAATAAAACGAATAATTAAAATAGTAACAAAAAAGATAAATTTAATATTTTATTAATATATTTTTTATATTAAAAAAATACATAATTAAAATGAAAAACATAAAAAGTAATAAATAAAACAAAAATTAATTAATTTAAACTTTGATGATTTATTTCAATATAGTTTTATTCTGAAGTATATTTTTTTATTTATTAGATTGATATGACAATTTTTATTTTAGTTAAAAATTATTCTAACTTTAATTTAGATTTTTAATTTTTTTTACATAAAATCATTTTTAAATTTTATTTTATAAATTATTTTATAAATATATTAATATACAACTAAGTTTAAATAAAATTTATTACAAATTTTTATTTATAATTCTTCCATCCAAACAAACCCTTTTTCTACTCTCTTAATCATTTTTTCCTTTCCTTTTTTTACTCTCAAATGATCCAAACAAGACATGTATCCTGAAATAAAATAAATTCCTGAAGCAGCGCCAGAAACAAAAGTTTAGATAATAAAGATAGATAGGTGCACATTCTATTTTATTAAAGAAAAGCTAGCTCACACGAAATTTCCAAAAATACAGGATAAATAACCCAGCTTTTATTATGGAGTAGGAAGGGATTTACATGCAATGATGAAAAAAAAAAAAAAAAGTGGAAAGTTGGAAAGCAACACGTAGGGGGCAACCCTTGTGGGAGACTGTAATTTTACAATTATTTGCAGACTTTGAAACTCATTCGGTTTGAAACTCATTCGGTGTAAGCAGTTACTACAATGCAGGAGATGATGATGATGCAGTTCAATCCAACAACAGATTGGAGTTTACTGCAGCCGCTAATGATCTAAGCATTTTGCTTGAAAAATTTCACAGGAGACTCACTTGTCCATGAAGTTGTGCACATTGGCGACACAGCATTTCATCCACTCTGCCATAACTTTATCAGTAAGACTTAGGTTACTTTAGCTACATAACAAGAAGCCACTCTTGCTGTACCGAACAAGTATTGTCAGAGTGCAACAGTCCAATTAGCTTGTTCAGATTCTTGTCCCATATGTTGCCTTGTTAGGTGAGAGCATAACTTACGACAACAAACTATCTAACGGTCAGCATCAGGGGCAGAGGCAGGGGCAGGGCTTTTTGTTTAATCTTACAGCTACAGAATACCTGTTTAACCCTTTTTAGAGTTTTTCCGCGTCACAGGGAGTTCAAGAAGAATGAAAAAGTAGCACCGTTCAGCTTCCCTGATATACTGGACTTCTCCGTTCATTACCTTTAGAATCTTCCTGCTCATGCTCAACCCTAAACCTTCTTGACTCACCCACCGACTGTTATTGAACATGTCTTGAATCAGTTCAGGAGGAAGACCTTCACCGGGACATACCATTCTTCACAAAACAAAAAATACCACACAGTCGATTAAATACTATCCACTCGAAAATAATAATAGCCAAGTAAAAATTGAATATATGGAAAAGCACCATAAGGTCAGTACTAATTTATAAGTTGCTTGCTTCGGTAAGTATTTAGCTAATACCAGTATTTGCACTTTTTATTTTTTTTCCTCTTGGATAAGAACATTGTTTTCTTCTTCTCCGAAATCTCTTTCCCAAGAAATTATGTGGAATGACAACAGAACAAAAGGGAAGTCAAAAAGCATAGGGATTTTTTTTTTTTTCAGTAACCCACAAATTACTTGTCAGATTGTTAGTTAGTTCAAATGGGAAACTAAGATTATAAGATATCAATCTACCAAGGTCAAAAAATTCAATTATTGAAGTCATATTGAGATTGGGTTGAGGCTCCTGTAAACATTTAGTTGAGGTGTTGCTTATCATGTGCAAACACTTACTTGAAAACAAAAATAATGAAAATAACAGCATGAACACACCACAGTACCTAAATTCAGCATGGAGAAGAGTGAGCCCATCCGATATTTGTTTTATTCTTGGATGTACATGAATCTCTACCCAACCATCTGGAGATGGTGCATAGCGCACTATATTCAATAAGAAATCAGCCAACACTTGTTGAATCCTCAATTGATCACCATAAACAGCCAATGTCTTGATTTCTTCTGGAATATCACGAATCAACTGTAACGTTCTTTCTCTTAACAGTAACATTACTTGGCTAACAACTGCATTTATGACACTCCCAAGCAAGAATTCCCCCTTTTCAAGCTCCAGGGACCTAACCCAAAAGGAAAACAAAACATGATATTGACTTTCTCCAAATAAAAGCGATACAGTAAGTTTATAGGGATATTAAAGCAAGTAAGCATACTAAAGGAAACTAAGACAGCAAAACATGAAATGAAAGTATCAACCAACTGACAAAGTATGGTATATGGAGATAGAACTAATTATTGATATTGACAGATGCCAATTCCCCATATTTGCACATCCTAGTGAGAAGGTAGTGAATATGTTTACATGACAAACATGTGCTTTGTTGTCTGACGTAATCTATTTTCACCGTCATAGAAGACAAATGAAGTTGATATACATCATTGATGAACATGTAATAGAGAGTATTCACAAACTACAAGATGTTGCTTCACGTTACCAGACGAAAGCAAGAATTGAAAACTTCAAAGCATATTGGTAAAACACAGATATGGTCAAAGTTAACTCGAAAACAACTTTTAAGACTAATATATTTTTACTCCTTGAATAATACAGGAGTTTTGAGTTTCATTCCGACAATAAAGGATTCTTCACTTTTTATCTCTCTAAAATTGGAAATCATTGTTTTCAATATATATACAATCTAGTCATATTAATCAAAATGTTAAGAGAGCATCTCATTTGGCATCCTGGTGCATGGGATATAGTGTCTGACGCCTCTAATTTTTTTTCCATGATTCTTAAAACAAAGTTTACATTTTGAAATGAATGCTAGAGATAAACATTAATGATTTAAAATTTGGAAGGATGAAAATCAAAAAGAATTTAAATAATAATGATCTAATAAGATTAAAAACAAAGAAAAATAATTATAGGCATCACAATTAAAACATTTATTTTCTTGAAAATAAAAGCATATTTAACCTGTTTTTTAATCATTTATGTTGTTTCCTATAAAAATAATTGAAAACAGAAAAGATTTATCAAAGTACATAGTCCTGTCGGGTCTTTCAAAGGGGATATATAAAAGAGATGAAATAAACTTCTTTATATTTAAAATTATGAACTAATTTATAAAACTGATTTCCTATTACCTTCTTCAAAATCTTACTTTTTCCTAGTAAGCTAATTTTAGTATTAGTTTTAGTTTATAGAGAAATTAATTTTGTTTTTTCTTATTTTTCTCTTACCGGAGTAATCATGAAAAAATATAATCCAAACAGGCCTATTGACATTTTAGTTACAGTACTGTGGACCAACAATATTCAACATTAGGACTAACTTGGTCCCTAACCCGTGTCTAAACACCATTTGTTCTGAAAATTAAGCAATCACATTTCAGAACGATTCAGCTTTGATTGTTAGCATCTAATTCAGCACATTGCAAGCTTTGACGTGAGGATGTTGGATTTATAAAGCAAAATTGTGTTACTCTTTATATTTTTTTCAAGACAACCAAAAGCTTTTAAAGGATTACTTAGAAAACTTACCCATCCTCGATGCTTTCAAGATCAATGTCGCGTATTATCTTTAACATTTGCTTCTCACAGGCAGCACTAGTCTCAAGAAACTGCTTTTGCTCATCGGTCAAGCCTGTAGCCTCCAAAAGAGAGTTCGTAAAGCGTATACCACTTAAAGGATTCTTCACTCCTTGACTAATATAAGCTAACTCTTTCATCCTAGCAAAGGAAGTTTTCTCTTGTTGTCTCTGTGCCTTCAGAGCCTGTTGAAGTTCAGGACTCACAATTTGCAAAAAGCAAAAAGCCCCAATGATCTGACCATCCATGTTAACTCTCTTATTTGCAGTCAGGACAGTTTGTATGTATTTTCCATGCCGATCAAGAAATGAAAAAGGGAATTTGTCTGTATCTTGTCCACCAAGTGCATTGTGTAAGACAATCATAAACTTTGTAATTGAATCTGAACCCTTCAACGGACAGCAACTACCAAAAACCTCTCCCACTAACATTTTCCCAATGACATCCCCACGGCCCCAACCTGTAAGCTTTTCCATGGCAGTGTTCCACTCTAAGCAACATGCATTATCGTCCGATGCAAAAATAGGAGGGATCAAAGGATTTGGACTGTGCACAATAGCCTTGTAGTCACCTTGTATGTTGATAAATTTGTCCATCACAATTTTTTGACCAGTAACATCCTGACCAACAAAGCACACTCCAACTATATTATTTGTATAATCCCTGCTGGAGCAAGCATTCACCACAACAAAAACTGCCTTATTTTGATGTTCTGGGCGAAACGTCTTCATTTTTATCTCAACATTCTTATCTTCTTCACCTGTACTAATTAAATTCAAGTTATGTCATTGTACAACCAATTCTGAATACCTCATTTCTCCTAAAGCCAAACTAGATGTAGCTCATAGGAACAGGTAACAGTTTACTTCTAAGCTCATTGAAATACATTCTGCTTCAATCAGTAGTAGAAAGTAGGAATGTGGAAATGTGAAATTGAGTACATTTTATTTTCTAAAACATCTTACCTTTTTTTTTATATCAAGCAAGAGTAAAGAATTTCTTTCCAGAATCTACACCTTCCCAAAGTAGCCCCTTACACAAACGAAGCATAACCTAAATCCCAAATGACAGACTGATAACCAAAATAGGACGACACTGGATTGGACTGTAAATATTTTCTTCGTTTTCCCTTTAAGAAGCTTTGCATTGTTACACAGTTGAATTTTACGCCTACCCTAGGTTGCAGTTTTTATTGAAATTCTAATAAATGAACCATTAAGTGTAAATTGTGCAGAACAACGGATAGTTCGTGATTGAATATTTGGAAAAGAAATGTTAGTTATTACCGTAATATGAAGTATTACTTTTGGGGTGCTGCTGAATACCGTTAAGTATATGAGCACCCGCTAAAACTCAGGCTATCATGTTTACAATACAACTTTGCCAAACAAAAATGGTTAGATTGGCATGCTCTCCCAAATGGTACAGAGTTCTGCAACCTAATTATCTAACATACCCAATAAATGGACCAGAAAGGCAGAGTATTAGAAACAGCACCTTTTAAAGCACGAGAAAGAAGCTTATCCACAGTTTCTTCAGACTCCTTAAACACAAGATCATGAACCAAGGACTTCCCCATAGCCTCCTCAACAGCAAGTCCTGTCAATTCTGAAACCTTTGCATTCCAACCATTTATGTGGCCATCAATATCAACCGCGAATATAGGAGCGGTGGCTGTTTCTATCAATCTAACCATCTCTCTCGCCACAGAACTTAGTTCATCAACCCCTTGCAACTCTAGTTCTGCCACACGGGGATCCACAACAGCCTTAGAATTGTTATGCTCAGTATCTCTAAACGAGTCGCGTAAAATAAGCTGCAACGAGTGAATTGCATCCATTTCCGCATTCTCCCATGGCAAGCTACGGCTTTTCACCACTTCTAAAAATGCCTTGAAAGAAGAACGGGGATGCATTCTCTGCCCATCATCCTTGTCCTCGGGATGATGTTTTGCACCACCCCACTTGATCTCTTTTCCCGTGTGCGACCTGAACCAGAAAAGAAAATCCTTCTCCGTGATATAAGCAACTGCCATCCCACAAACCGCATCCCCGAGCAAGGCAGCACCAGGATACCCAGCATCAGCAAGACTATCAGTACTCAAACCAGTCGAATCTCCATGGAAGGCCAACAACCACTCAATAATATCCCTTATCTGAGCCTCGGTTGGAGTCACACCCAACGGATAATAGTTCCCTTGGTAGTAAAGAGCAGCCCCATCACACTTCACCAAGTCCATAATACTAGGACTCTGAGTAACAATGCCAGTAGGCGAGTCCCTAAGAAGCATATCACACAACAGAGTCTGCGTCCTCAAAACCCGTTTCTCCAACGATTGCGCGGCCAACTGAAGCTCCATGTTTAACTGCAGCCCAAAGGCCTGCATGAGAAACTCACAAGCATACCTCAAGGGAAAGGGAATACACCTGGCAGAAGTGTGATGACAAACAACAAGCCCCCAAAGCCTCATCGGACTCCGGCCACCAACACCTTCCTCATCATTTCCATTAATAATAACAGCCATGACCAAAGACGCAATAGACCCCATGTTAGCCATGTACTGCGCATGACAACCATGGGGTGCCCTGAGCGTGGACCCAACCAAACAGAGAGGCTGCACAAGAGCCTCATCCTGGACCACCCTCACAGCAGAAGCATGACAATCCACAATCATCCTAACCCTATTCTGCTTAAACAAAAACCTAGAAGCCTGAGGAATATCAGTGGCGGGATAATGCAAACCAATGTAAGGCTCCAAATCAGGCCTCTTACTCTCGGCAACAACCTCCCCATGCTCATCCTCGTGAAACTTATAAACCATAACCCTATCGTACCTTGTCAATTCCCTAACACTCTCAACAACAGTGTCACACAGAAGCTTAACATCACCGCCGGGGAGAGACTGCAACTGCGAAATTGCGCGCACGGCGAGCTTCTGCGACTGAACGGCACCGGCGATAGAAAGCGCTGGGTCCTCCGTGCGCGCGGGCTCCAAATCGATGACGATTCCGACGTCAATCCGGTGAAGGATGCCATAAAAAGGCTTACCGGAGGTTCGCGAATGGATCCAGATAGGGTTCATGAGGCTAATTTCACGCGCGGCGAAGGCCTTCTCGAGGAGAAGCGCGCTGGACTGAGTGAATAGCGTGCGGACGTCCGCGCCTAGCGCGAAGGCGTCGACCTTGTCGTCGATAGAGGGAACGGACTGCGGCGTAATGCCGAGCATATCGCGCGCGTTCTCTGAGTACGCCAGGATACGGAAGGAGGGCTCGTCGACGGCGATCATGCAGCCGAACGGCTGGATAAAGCCGCCGCGCTGGATTTTGAGGAGATACGCCGTTATCTGCTGCTCCGGCACCGATTCCGCCGTGAGGCGAACCGATTGGGAGTAGTCGAATGACCTCCCCGACTCGCCGGACTGCTCGAACACCGCGTGCAGCCGCGCGTCCTCCGTGTACTGCGCGATGGCTTTGCTCATGGAATCCATGTTGTGTTGGCTCAGCTTCGTTCTCGAATTGTGAATTTGTGGCTGCGGCGGAACCGACGAGTTCTCTGCTCCGCTTGCTGAAGCCATTGAAGTCGACACCGCGCACGGAAATTTTGCCTCTATCACTTCTTTTCTTTTTCCTCTTTTTCTTAATTATTTTTTCTCATAAGGTTATGTTTGGTGTGTGAAGTGAAACTCTCAAAACAAAAGACAGTGAGTGAGTGAGACCTCAAGCCATAGTGAAAATAAGATAAAAATAAATAAATAAAAGAGAGAAGAAGAAGAAGCTCAGAGTGACAGTGGCAGCTTCAGCAATTTCGCAAAGTAACGCTGCTTTTGCTGTTTGGCGTTTCTCGTGCACGCGACGCGATGCGATTGCTCGATAGCATGCCTCTTTGTGGTCTGAAACTAAAGTTAACTTTATACATTAAATGAAAACCATCACAAAATTTAAAACTGATTAAATTATAATATTCTTCATTAATCAATGCTATTATCTTCTTAACTCCTTCATAACACCTTCATTTTAAGTAATTCTGAGCAAACGCAGGGTCAAAGGTCAAACATGTCACGTTACTGTTGCATAAAGTAATTGTGTAGAGTTACTTTTTTGTTCTTTTTTCTAAAAAATCTTACTATTTTTTTTTTCCTGTTTTGGTTTTGTGGAATTTCTTGTGGCAGAGGTTGGGTCGTGCGAACATAATTGAGAAGGGTAGTGAGTCAAAGTGACTGGTGGAGGATCAAACTTTGTCAATTCTTTTTCCAATAAAACTATTTTAAAATAAAATTACAAGAACTAACTCGTGTCACCATCAAACTTCGCCAATTCTTTTCTTTTCTTTATGACGTCACAATTCACCCCTCCATAGATGTTTTCCCCTCTCTCAAAAAGCTTATGATAGATATATTTTAAAATATCTTGACTTTTTTTATTATATTAAAATTAATGAATTAATACAAATAATTTTTTAATTAAAATTTACTGTTGTTAAATAAATTTGTTAATATAATTTGATAAATGTAAATGCTAATTTGAAAAGTTAATAAAAATCTGTGTCATATTAAAATTAATAAGTAATCATCTTATTATTGTTATCTATGGATTGATTATTCCTGATAAAATTATGGATTCAATATGTTTTTTGTCCTTCAATTTGTAATGAAAATTAGAATTAGTTTTTTTCGAAAATTTTAAATCAATTTAGTCTTTTTTAACAAAGTTTTATTAAATTGATTTGATGTTTCAAATACATTTTATTATAGTATTTTAGTTTGTTTATTCCATTTGACATATTTTCGCTTTAATGTTAATTGAGAAATACATTTGAAATGTCAAATAAATTTTAAAAAAATGGTTTAAAGGATTAAAATCCACACATCTCTAGAGACGAATGACTAAATTGGTACAAAATTTTCAATAAGAATTAATTCCAATTTTTACTAAATGTTGAAAGACCAAAAAGCATATCAAAAATTTTATTAAAAATATGATATGATATATTCTATACATAGATAACATTGTAAATATTTTTATAAATATATCATAATTAAAAGTAACATCATTAACATTTAACAAACAAGTTACCAATTATGCTTCTTATTTTTTTCTAATTTATTTTAAAATTTGATTTATAAGAATTGTAACACTATCATCTATACTGTAAACTGATTAAAGGATTCGTAAAAAAAAATATCAATACAAAATACAACGTAAGTTGACATAATAATATATATATATATATATATATATATATATATATATAAATTATACAAAAGATAATCTGAAATAACAAATATCAATTAGTTTCCAAATGTTCATTTTATACTTACAACTCATACATGTATAAGTTATTGAAAACAAATTTGTATTTATATATATATATAACACGATAATTTTAATTGTCAACTCGCAAAATTTCATTTTTATTCAAAATTTAATATTCAATAATTACATGAAATACACAATCTATTCATCAAGAATATTTAAGACAATCACACATTCCAAAAGACATGTATTACATTTCAAGATTCAAGATGTGGATTTAAAAACAAACTCATAAATCATGAAATCAAGGTAAATTTATTATAACTCATGTCTCACATTTACTCATGTTATGGTGTGGAAAAACTTCTCCCCATCCTAACACCACTTCATATCTTAACTTATGTGGTTTAGATCAATAGTGAAGTTAGGAGATCTATGTTATAACATATGTGACAATACTTAATACACAAAATCAAATCACAATTCACATATCATCCTAGATATATGTGACAAATTCATATCATTTTCATCGATTTCAATAATCATATCCATATAACACGTAAATTTCATCGGTATGTTCTAACATATGTGATAATACTTAATATACAAAATCAAATCACAATTCACATATCATCATAGATATATGTGACCACAAATTCATATCATTTTCATCGATTTCAATAATCATATCCATATAACACGTAAATTCTATCGGTATGTTATAACATATGTGATAATACTTAATACACAAAATCAAATCATAATTCACATATCATCCTAGATATATGTGACCGCAAATTGATATCATTTTCATCGATTTCAATAATCATATCCATATAACACATAAATTTTATTGGTATCGGTAAATACATTAAAATATAACTCATTTAAAAAAAATCATAAATCAATCACATATAAGAATAAATATTCAATTTGGAGTTATAAAAACATTTACATTCAACAAGAAAAAAAAAGAGATAAAAAAAAACTAAAATCATTTTTTTGCCCTCTAATTGGTTTGGAAAATCCAATTAGACCCCTTATTTTTATCTGGCTCAATTAAGTCCCCTAATTTTTAAAAACTATCCAATTAGGTTCTTTATGTCAAATTGGCTAATGTCATATTCATTGTCACATGTCAATTCATGATATTTTCACTTTTTTTGTTTTTTTTTTTGAAATGTCACGTTTGTGGCAGTGTCAGTGTCACGTTTTCATATAGTGTCAAATCACATGACAGTGTTTTGTATTCAATTTAGTCTTTGCATTTAAAATTTTGATTCAATTAAGTTCTATTTTTTTTTTAATATGAAGCAATATTATCCATCTTCAAAATGGTACCATATTAGTAATTAAGTCTAATTACAATTTATATATACATATTAAAATAATTTTTTGATTTTGAAACAAAATTAAGTCAAAATTTCAAATATAAAGATTAAATTGAATACAAGACATTGTCATGTGTTACTTTACGGACACATGATACTAATATTGTCATATGACACTAACAATGACCTGACACAATAATTTGTCAAATGACATGTATAAACACGACGTTAATGCAGATATAACGAAAAAAAATCTAATTGGATCATTTTAAAAAATCAGAAGACTTAACTGAATGAAATAAAAACTAGAGGTCTAATTAATTTTTCAAACGAGAACAAAAAGGATTTTAACAAAATAAAAAATTAGGTAGAAATCGGGTTGCATTATTATTTTCGCTTATCATGACAAAAACCAATCTCATGTCTTTTTTCTTTCTCTCTTAACTTTTGAAAACACAAAATACAATGATCAACATTTGATATATATCATTAGAAAAATGAAAGTGACAAAAATATGAAAAAGAAAAGGTAAGTGTTTGACTAATATATATAAAATAAAGATGTGTATCTATATAAAATTGGTTTAGATTGGATGATTAATGTAGAGATGCTTTCTTGTGACATAGTACGATATTTAAGCTAAGAGTGGTGTAGGGTGGGGGCTAGTGGAGATGAACGAAGGAACATGAAAAAAAGAAGAAGCAAATAATGCCATGTGAAAGGTGATATCGAGTCAATTGTTGAAGATAGATAGATAGATGAGTGATAAAAAGTAGCATTGTAGAAGGTAATGGAATAAATATAATTCTAGTACTAGTTAGATTCTACGAACAAAAACAGTGGTAAAGAAGAGAATAATTTTATCAACAACAACAATCATAGGGTTCTAACAAATCCCTATAGCTATAGTACCAGTTTTTTTTTTTTTTTTACTTTTATTAT
>Ga0214542_1006468_pt1 | contig 21345 bp, 9 predicted proteins | sample CNSS1metaG_FD_160096 | JGI IMG/M metagenome (GOLD analysis project Ga0214542, IMG submission 160096) | Root nodule microbial communities from cowpea collected in UCLA plant growth center, Los Angeles, California, USA - CNSS1 | ecosystem: Host-associated > Plants > Roots > Nodule | place: USA...
TTACATATATTGAAAGTTGCTGTTATAATTAGAATGAACAAAGTTAAAAAAAAAAAAAGCAATATTGATTGGTTATGTATCAATTTTTATTTTCTGATCTCATTAAGAAAAAAAAATTTATATTCAAATATTCAAGAATAATTCATAAAAGAATAGTTAACGGTTGCGATTTGTCTCAAGATTGTTTTTCAATTTTTCAATAGAAAGAAAAGGGGGGAGTATTCTAAAAAACTTCATATCTATATTTTTATTGGCAGCATGGCCGAGTGGTAAGGCGGGGGACTGCAAATCCTTTTTCCCCAGTTCAAATCCGGGTGTCGCCTGATCGATAAGAAACTGTAAATGAAAGATTATATTTGGTTGGCGTCTGGCTACTCTGGGCCTCGCTTCTATTTGGTTGGTGGTGGTTTGTACTCGGGACTCATCTCGCCCGGTACCGTCCCCTCCCTCTTCATTACTACGGGATTCCTCCCTTTGTGGGGGATTATGCTCAATTTGCGCTCGCATTCCCTGGTTCTCCTCTCTTAGGGTGTTTAATTCTTCCTCGTTCTTGCATCTCAATTCCTCCAATTGGCGGTTCATCTCTCGTTGCATCTCCGCTGCTACTGAATTTTGATCGACTGCTGCTCTTGTCAACACCATCCTGCTTCAGAATTGTCTGGCCCCACAGTGGGTGCCAATTATACCTGATCGATACTATTTCAGTGCGAAACCAGACGATCTCAAGAACCCTCTGTGTCGAACCTCCTCCTGCTCCTCCCTGGACTCCTCTTGGATCTCCCTGTCGTCTGCACTCCGGGGGTAGGGGTACCTGCAGGCACTCTGACGCTTAAGTCAGTGAGTGATAGATATGAGGTGTAATTGGTTAGTGAGAAAAGCGTACCTTTACCTGTTCACTAGGCCTTAATTTATACTAATTTCTTAATGGACCTGTTATTACTATTTGTGGGCCGTTTGTATTCGAGGATCGATTCTTTCCCTTTCCGACTGAGGTTGCACGCATCGGTTCTTTCCTTATTGGCTGAGATTGTTCTTCTGTGTATTTGTTAAAGATCAGCTCTTTCCATTCTAAGATTTGTCTGTCTGTACTTTTATCAAAGATCCACTCCTTCCTTTTTGGGGTTTGGCCGTCTGTACTTCTCAAATATCAACTCCTTCCTTTCTTGGGTTTGGTCCTCTGTACTTCTTAAATATCAATTCCTTCCTTCTTTAGGGTTTGCCCGTCTGTATTTCGCCAGATATCAACTCCTTCCTTTTTTAGCTGAGATTGCGCGCTGCCCCTCTGTACCTCTGCGTCATAATCACATGTTCCGCCTATCAGCCCTTGGGCTGGGATGTACTCGGCCAAGAGGGTCGAGAAGTACCCGGCCATCACGCTTATTGGGTTGTCAGCATTGCGCTGGATCCAAGCCCCCGTGGTTGGGCCAGAGTGTGAGGGTGTTCGTACCTGGGCAAGGATGATCCCGGCCATTTTCCCCTTACTGGGCCGGGATGTACCCGGCCATACACTAACAGTTTCTAAACATTTGTTAATTTTTTAATATTCTTATTTGTTGTTTATTTTCATTATGTAGAATACTATTTCAATATATTTTATCTAATTATTTTTTATTTTCTAACTCATTATCAATCATACTGTAATTTTTTCACCATAATTTCTGCCATATAAAAATTTAATGTAATTGTCATGAATATTTTTTTATCACCATCCAACATAATTGAAGTTCAAAAGATATAAGATCTATATTAAAATTTTATTATTATGATTATTATTTATTCTTTGTATCATTTTGATTAAGTGATGTATTATAACTTTTATTAGTGTATAAAAAAGAGATTCATTAGAATTTAAAAGATTGAAGTAAATAAACATTTAAAATATATTTTAATTTGAATATTTGTTTTCCTTTTATATTTTTTAAAAATTATTTTTAAATTTTATCAACTAGGTTTCGTTAATGTTTGCAAATTTAATAAATGTTTTGGTTCTCATGAAATTTTATTTGGTATTATAATCTAAAATGTAAATAATTATAATTTACTTTAAACTTTTATTATGATTATTATTTGTTCTTTGTATCATTTTGATCAAATGATGTTTTATAACTTTTATTAGTGTATAAAAAAGAGACTCATTAGAATGTAAAAGATTGAAGTAAACAAACATTTAAAATATATTTTAATTTGTGTAAGATCCACTTTTTCTGCTCTTATGTTTAAGGGCATGGCCATAACTATTGGGCCTAAGGGCTGGCCCATAGGGTGCTCAAAACCCCTAAACCAGCCCTAACCCCTTCATTCTTGCATTTTCCAGAAATTGTTCCCATCCTCCTCCCTTTGCTGCTACGTGAGCTCCGCTAGGGTTTGACTCCCGCTCTTCGTTGAGCTAGAAGAAACATCATTTATTCCACGTAAGTTGCTCCTCAACTTGTACCCTCTCTCTTTTCTAAGCTTTGTCTTCGTGGTTCCAACAGAGGTTCACCTTGGCAACCTCATATTCAATTTGTGCCAGTGTTTCCAGCTCTCGAATATGCTCTTGGAGTTGTAGTGCTCGTTGGCTTAGGTATCGGTTTCCTTGGCTATCATTTTCCAAGTAAGGGAAGCTAGGTTTTCATGTCTTTAAGATTAGTTTGCCTATTGTTGGTCTATTTCGTGTTCCTGCATGTTTGTATGGTGCTGTGATGGTGTGAACATGTGTGTGCCTTGTGTATCTGCTTGATTTTTGGCTCTGCACGCGTGAGAGCAGGTGGAGTTCTACTGAACTCGGCCAAACGAGCGGGTTGGTTGCTCAAAATGAAAGCTCTCGCCTAAGCGAGAACAGCAGCAACTCACCCACTATTTCGAGGGCTCGCCTAAGCGAAGGCCACTCGCTTGAGCGAGAGTAGTCTCGCCTAAGCGAGTTGGGCTAGCTTGAGCGAGACCTCGACGTGCCCTCTATTTGCAGTCTCGCTCAGGCAAAAGCAGGTAGCTTGAGCGAGGGGTTCCTCTCGCCTGAACGGGAGCTCTTTAGCCTGAGCGAGATTGATTTGAGTGTGTATGTACGTGTTTCACATGATTGGATGATGGGTGCTTTAAACAGTTTAAGTTATGATGCCATATATGCTCTATATGATATATTGGGACTAGAATTGATACGTTGGTATGATTATGCGTATGGAACATGATGGGATGGTTGGTTGTATATTGGCATGAGATTGATATGCATGATAATTTTTGGTTTGTGAGACATAATTATGGTATGGTTTAGGACGTAATTTCATGAATCTCTTGGTGAGATCTCATGGTGGTGCCTCATGGTTAGGACGTAATTCCATGAATCTCTTGATGAGATCTCATGGTGATGCCTCATGGTTAGCACGTAATTCCATGACCCTCTTGGTGAGAGCTCATGGTGGTGCCTCATGGTTAGGATGTAATTCCACGAACCTGTTAATAAGATTTCGTCGTGGTGCCTCAGTATATAACTAAGTAAGGATTCAAGTAAGGATTGCATCCTGAAACTCTAAAGAGTCAGTTAGTCTCATGTAAAGCGTACTGACTCGAGTGGTAAGAGTAGCAAGAGGCCCTAGTCTTTGGCAAGATAACGACCTTAGATGTTTGAAGGCTAACCTTGTGCATGGTAGGGTGAAAGCCATTGGCAATGGCTCTGTAGAGCAGTAAAGGCCACCACAAGTGCAAGCATTCAGTGAATCCGATTGATTATATGTATCCGGATAAATAGGTCTTAGAGTCTTGTTGATTTCTATCACATGGTTGAGTGATTTATGTGTTCTCAGCTTTTAAATTCATATGTTCAATTGTATGATAAAACCTTTTTACTCTAGCTTACCCTTTATGTTTGCTTGTGTGTCTCGTGTGTGGTTTTCTCCTTTTGCGATGATCATTAATTTATTGATGTGAGCAGTTGTGAGAACTCCTAGTGATCGCAATGGCGACGGGAATGTTGCAGCTTAGTTGGACACGGTTTGGTGTTGGGCTCGCGGTTGAGCCCACGTTGAAGAGTTATTATTATATTGTAATCTCTTGCCTACAAGCAAGCTTTTGGTCATCTGTTGAATCCTTCTGTTTTGTTAAGGGTACAGTGGTGTGCCTTAGTTTTCTTTATGGAATACTTGGATGACTGTGAAATCCTTATACTTTAAGTCACGTGCCCCTTGGATATTATAATATGTACGATGTTTTATTTGAATAGATTTATCTATTAAAATGGGACGTTAGAATTTGAATATTTGTTTTCCTTTTATTTTTTTTAAATATTTTTAAATTTTATCAACTATGTTTCATTAATATTTGCAAATTTAATAAATGTTTTGGTTCTCATGAAATTTTATTTGGTATTATAATCTAAAATGTAAACAATTATAATTTATTTTAAAGTATTTGATATCGAAGAAACAAACAACCATCTTCTAATATTGAATATTTGATAATATTATGTTTCTTTACCATAATTTTTTATTATTTTATAAAAATTAATTAAAATTAATATTGAAGTAGTAAGAAAATGGGTATGGGTATGGGTACGAGATTATACCCGTTACCCGGTGAGGATGGGGATGAGACAAAAGTTTGATACCCGTTGGATTTGGGTATTGGGGATAGGGATGAATTTTTTCTACGGGGATGGGTATAGATAACGAAACCCGTCCCCGCCCCGCCCTGCCCCGCCCCTCCCCATTGCCATCCCTACCAATACCAACATATTTTGAAGATCAACAAAAAACTAATCCCACAAATTCAATAAATACAAGTGTGTTCGTTGAGATTAATTGTAAAACCTTAGAAAATCTTAATTTTCATAAGATGTCATTGATTATCTTATTATTAAGAAGTTATAATATAAATAAATAAGAGTTAAATAAGAGTTCATTTATATCAAAGTAGTTATCTCTCTAGGAAAATAGAATTTACTTCTTATCTACCTTCAATGTAAACTCTCTCTCACCCTACCCTAAACTATCTACCTTTTTCAAAATACACTAATAAACATTCATATTTTAGAATACATAAAGTTTTTAATATACCAATATCAATATATTTTGAAGATCAAGAAAATCAAAATAATACCAAAAATTCAATGATAATAATGCTTGATCTTTGATATTAATTATAAGACTCTAAAAAATCTTTTTAAATGAGATAGAACTTTTATAAGATGTCATTGATTATTTTATTATTAAGAACTTTGGTTTAAATAGAAAAAGAAAAGTTAAATAAGAGTTCATTTATATAAAAGTAATTATTCCTATAAGAAAATAGAATTTCCTTTTTCCCTAACTTCTCTCTAAACTCTCTCACACCCTACTCTAAACTCTCTACCTTCTTCCCAATACACTAATAAAGATTAATACTTTAAAATATATTTTTTTAATATATCAATATCAATACATTTTGAAGATCAATAAAAAAATAATACCAAAAATTCAATAAATACAATGCAAGTTTGTTGAGATTAGGTGTAAGACCGTAAAAATTCATAACTTTTATAAGATTTCATTGTTTATTTTATTATCAAGAAGCTTTAGTACCTGTTAAACAAGAGTCCATTTATATAAAGGTAGCTACATCTCCATAACAATAAAATCTTCTTCTCTACCTTCTCTATAAACTCTCTCAAACCCTACTCTAAACTATCTACCTTCCTCAAAATACACTAATAAACATTCATGATTTAAAATGCATATTTTTTAATATACCAATATTATTATATTTTGAAGATCAACAAAAAAAATAATACCAAAAATTCAATAAATACAATGCTTTTTCGTTGAGATGAATGGTAAGACCTTAGAAAATCTTAGTTTTTATAAAATGTTATTAATTATTTTATTATTAAAATTTTTTAGTATAAATAAAGAATAGTTAAATAAGAGTTCATTTATATAAAAGCAACAATCTTTCTAGAAAAATAGATTTTTCTTCTTATCTACCTTCAATGTAAACTCTCTCTCAACCTACCCTAAACTCTCTACCTTTCTCAAAATACACTAATAATCATTTATATTTTAGAATATATATATATATATACTTTTTAATATACTAATATTATTAGATTTTGAAGATTAAGAAAAAAATATATAAAAAAATTCAATGAATACAATGTTTGTTCTTTGATATTAGTCGTAGGACTCTAAAAAATCTTTTTAAATAAGATAGAACTTTTATAAGATGCCATTGATTATTTTATTATTAAGAACTTTGATTTAAATAGAAAAAAGTTAATTAAGAGGCAACTATCCTCTAGAAAAATAGAATTTCCTTCTTCTAAGTAAACTCTCTCGGACCCTCTACCTTCTTCAAAATACACTAATAAACATTAATATTTTCAAATATTTTTTTAATATACTAATATCAATACATTTTCAAGATCAATCGTAATGCAAAAAAAATTCAATAAACACAATGCAAGTTTGCTGAGATTAGTAGTAAGACTGTAAAAATTCATAGCTTTTATAAGATTTCACTTATTATTTTATTATTAAGAAGCTTTAGTATCAATAGAAAACAATTAAATAATAGTTCATTTACATAAAACCATCTACCTCCCTAGAACAATAAAATTTTCTTCTTCTCTACCTTCTCTATAAAGTCCCCCGCCCCTACTTTAAACTCTTTACATTCTTCAAATACACAAATAAACATTGATATTTTATTTTTATTTTTTTAATATTTTAATATCAATACATTTTGAAGATCAATTAAAAAGTAATACCAAAAATTCAATAAATACAATGTAAGTTTGCTGAGATTAGTTGTAAGACCGTAAAAATTCTTAGCTTTTATAAGATATCACTATCTATTTTATTATTAAGAAGCTTTAGTACCTATAGAAAATAGTTAAATAAGAGTCCATTTATATAAAAGCATCTATCTCTCTAGAACAATAAAATTTTCTTCTTCTCTACCTTCTTTATAAACTCCCCCACACCCTACCCTAAACTCTCTACCTTCTTCAAAATACATTAATAAATATTGATAATTTAAAATACTTTTTATTATATATTCCAATATCAACATATTTTGAGGATCAACAAAAAATAATACCAAAAATTCAATAAATACAATGTTTGTTCATTGAGATTAATCGTAAGACCTTAGAAAATCTTAGTTTTTATAAGATGTCATTGATTATTTTATTATTAAGTTTTAGTATAAATAGAGAGTAGTTAAATAAGATTTCATTTATATAAAAACAATTATCTCTATAGAAAAATAGAATTTCCTTCTTATCTACCTTCAATGTAAACTCTCTCACTCTACTCTAAACTCTCTTCCTTTTTCAAAATACACTAATAAACATTCATATTTTAGAATATGTATACTTTTTAATAGACCAGTATCAATACATTTTTTGAAGATGAAGGAACAAAATAATACAAAAATTCAATGAATACTTGTTCTTTGATATTAGTTGTAAGACTCTAAAAAACCTTTTTAAATAAGATAGAATATTTATAAGATGCCATTGATTATTTTAGTATTAAGAAACTTTGGTTTAAATAGAAAAAAGTTAAATAAGAGTTCATTTATATAGAAACACTTGTCCCTATAGAAAAATAGAATTTTCTTCTTCTCTAATGTCTCTATAAAATCTCTCACACCCTACTCTAAACGCTCTACCTTCTTCGATATACACTAATAAACATTTATATTTTAAAATATATTTCTTTTAGTATACCAATATCAATACATTTGGAAGATCAATAAAAAAATAATACCAAAAATTCAATAAATACAAGACAAGTTCGTTGAGATTAGCTGTAAGACCATAGAAGTTCATAGCTTTTATAAGATTTTACTGATTATTTTATTATTAAGAAGCTTTAATATAAATAAAAAAACAATTAAATAAGAGTTTATTTACATAAAAGCATTTGTCTCTTTAGAAAAATAAAATTTCTTTCTTATATGCCATCTCTGTAAATTCTCTCACATCTTACACTAAACTCTCTACCTTCTTCAAAATACACTAATAAACACTAATATTTTAAAATATATTTTGTTATTGTTCCCAAATCAATATATTTGAAGATCAATAAAAAATTAATACCAAAAATTCAATAAATACAATGCTTGTATAAGATTTCATTGATTATTCTATTAATAAGAATTTTTAGTAGAAATAGAAAATAGTTAAATAAGAGTTCATTTATATAAAAGAACCCATCTCTCTACAAAAATGAGGCTGTAACAATTGGCAAATGGCGTTTATACGTGATGTTGTGACTGTAATGTGTATTTTTATGTGTCACTCACTTGTGGTTTGACATTGGAAATAGTCGTTCTTGCTTTCCCCTTTAAGAAGAGATTATGTTCCCTAAACATTTGAAGGTAAGGGTTTGAAAGAGGGTGTTGAAGTTGTCTCCTTTGTTTTGAATGTCTCCCTCTCATTCTTGCTCGTCCTACACTTGCAATGGTTGGGGGATGAAAAATTCTAGCGTTTCTTCTCATGGGGGTGTGGTGAGGAGGTTCGATTTAACACCTGTTTGCTATTGCGGTGAGAAGGCAATCACACTCACGGGATTCACATTCGCATACAGGTTTATATTTCCCTTCACCAATTGCAATCCCTGATTAGTTAATTTAGGGTTTTAATCACAATCCCTTTTTAATTCTCAGTCAACACATATAATTTCGAATACTGAAAAATAATACACAAAGTCACGTCACAAATTCAAAACGAAGTTAACATTAATAATTCTAACACTGTTAATGATTGGGCTAATTTAATACACATTTACAAAAATGAGGACGAAATTGAGATCAATCAAAATACGATGACCAATTTGAGATTTCTGAACCAAAACAAAGACCAACGAAGTATTTTAACCTTTATATAAAAGTAGTTATCTCTCTAGAAAAATATAATTTTCTTCCTCTCTACCTTCTCTCTAAACTCTCTCACACTCAGTTCTAAACTTTTTACCTTCTTTAGAGTAGACTAATAAACAATGATATTTTAATATATATATATATATATATATATATATATATATATATATATATATTAATATACCAATAGCAATACATTTTGAAATCAATAAAAGAATAATACGAAAAAATTCAATAAATACAATTCTTCTTCGTTGAGATTAGTTGTAACACCCTAGGAAATTTTAGCTTCTATAAGATGTCATTGATTGTTTTACTATTAAGAAGCTTTAGTATAAATAGAGAACAATTAAATAAGTGTTCATATATAAAAGTCATTATCTATATAGAAGAATGGAATTTCCTTCTACTTTACCGTTTCTGGCAACTTCTGTCACACCCCACTCTAAACTTTCTACCTTCTTCAAAATACCAAAATACACTAATAAACATTGATATTTTAATGTATATATTTCTTAATATACCAATATCAATATATTTTGAAGGTCAATACAAAAAATAATACCAAAGTTCAATAAATACAATGCAAGTTGGCTAAGATCGGTTGTAAGACCATAGAAATTCATAGCTTTAATAAGATTCCATTGATTAATTTATTATTAAGAAACTCTAGTATAAATAGAAAATAGTTAAATAAGAATTCATTTATATATAAGCAGCTATCTTACTACAAAAATAAAATTTCTTTTTTTCTTTAAACTCTCTTATACCTTACTCTAAATTCTCTACTTTCTTCAAAATATACTTATAAACTTCGATATTTTAGAATATATATTTTTTAATATACCAATATTAACAAATTTTGAATATCAATATAAAAATAATACTAAAAATTCAATAAATACAATATTTGTTCTTTGAGATTAAATGTAATAGCCTAATTTTATTTTTAAATAAGATAAAACTTTTATATGATGTCATTGATTATTTTATTATTAAGAAGTTTTATGTAAAAATAGAAAACCATTAAATAAAATCTATATAAAAGCAATTATCTCTTTATAAAAATGGAATTTCCCTCCTCTCTACGTAAACTCTCTCAAACCTTACTTTAATCTCTCTACCTCCCTCAAAATATGCTAATAAACATTGATATCTTAATATATATATATATATATATATATATATATATATATATATATATATATATATATATATATATATATATATTAATACGTTTTGAAGATCAATACAAAAATAATACAAAAATTCAACAAATAAAATGCTTTTTATATCTCTAGAAAACACTTAAATAAGAATTCATTTATATATAAACAATCATGTTTCTAAACAAATAAAATTTCCTTCTTATTTACCTTATTTGTAAACTCTGGTACACTCTACCCTAAACTCTCTACTCTCTTCAAGATCCATTAATAAAAATTGATATTTTAGAATATATATTTTTTAATATACTGATATCAATACATTTTGAAGATCAATAAAAAAAATAATACCAAAAATTCCGTAAATACAATATTTGTTCTTTGATATTAGTTTTAAGTAAGGTAGTCAAAATCGAGATTTAAATCCTAAAATCGTAAGATCCTACGTGTTTACATCGTATTTACGAGTTAGATTCTACGTGTACAATGGTAACATAGTATGATCATAAGATCACCGTACAAGATGGTAATATAAATTTACATTTTCTTTCAATTTTTTGTTGCACGACCTCTTTCACCTTCTTAAGTAAATAAATTCAGTTTAAATTAAACATAAACCCAACTAAAAGTTAAAAAAATATATTTTTACATGTGTAGTCATCACATTTCATCCAATTTTAAATTAATACAATTGTTGTTAAAATTCATTTCCCCGTTAAAAATTAATACAAAGTGTGAACATCACAACACCAACCAACTATTTTATTATTTAAAATTTAAAAGTTAAAATTGGATTAATTTCTAGTTTTACTAAAATCAACCATTGTTTTATTGTTTCATTGCTAGAAGATTAGTTAATTTGCACTCACAAAAAAGTAAAAAAAAAAAAAAAAAAAAAAAAAAAAAAAAAAAAAAAAAAAAAAAAAAAAAAAAAAAAAAAAACTCTAAGATACTCACCAAAGGTACCTATTGTCACACAATTTGTTTTTTTGTTCTGCTTCCATCATTTTTAGCTCTTTACCTTCATTTGTGTCTCACGTTTATACATTTATATATTCATTTTGTTTAGAAAACAAAATGCAAAACCATCTAATGTTATAATGGTTTGTGGCTTGAAAAAACGCAGTTAATATTGTAATGGCTGGAAAAAACATTGTTAATACTGTAATGACTTGTGGTGTTTCTAACCCTCCTTATAGTGATGGAGTGATGTGTTAGTATTCTAATGGCTTGCGATGCTTCTAACCCTCCATCTACTTATGTTGTCGACAACTCACAAAATGTTCACTCTTAGATTTGTGTACAATATTACAATTTTGCGTACAATTTTATAATTTTGCGTGCAATATTATAATCTTAAATTATAATTTTGTATACAATATTATAATCTTAAATTATAATTTTGTACAAATACTATATAATAATTTTTTTAATATTTGAAGGGTATATTTCTTGTAATACAAGTGTTTAGGATGGTAGATTTTGATTATAAGTCAACCATGAGTTCTAAATGGGGATGATGAACATTTGGTTAGGTCAAACCTAAGGTGGTGGCGAAGAAGACGATGTTCTTGCTATCCCAGCTCTACAGGGGGATAATGTTCTTATTAATATGTTTTATGAAAGAGATTTTAGTTTTTCTTTTAATTTGAATTTTGCTATTAAATGAATTAAGTGTAATAAAGTGTTGAGAAAGTCATGAATTTTTTAAACTTAAGCTTGATTAAATATTTACAAGGGATTAATTTTATCTTTCATGAATGTATGTTTGGTGATATATAGTATATTTCTATAAAAAGAAGTGAAATCTGATATCCGTGTTACGATCCCACGATATACGCTTATATGAAATTCTAATAGAAAACAGGTAAATAAGAGGTCATTTATATAAACTCTTTCTGTTATGACAAGATGAAAAAGAAATCTCCTGCCTCTTCACCCCGAAAAGTCTCAAGCTATGCGAACATTCACCAAGTCCAAGCTATGCTTAAACTTGGCAGAAGACAAAGGCTTAGTCAACATATCTGCGGGATTGTCTACGGTGGATATCTTCTCTATCGAGAACGATTTGTTTTCAATTACATCGCGTATGAAATTCAACCTGACATCAATATGCTTTGATCTTTCGTGATAAACTGAATTTTTAGCCAAGCACGATGCACTTTGACTATCACAATAAAGTATACGCCTTTGCACATGCAAACCCAAGCTATCAATAAGACCTTGCAACCATATACCTTCTTTGACTCCTTCTGTCAAAGACATGTATTCCGCTTCAGTGGTAGACAAAGCAACAGTAGGCTGAAGTGTTGCTTTCCAACTAATAGCACAACCATAAAGAGTGAAGATATAACACGTCAAAGATCTTCTTTTCACAAGATTTCCACCATAATCAGAATCTGCATAACCAATAAGACCACACTCAATATCATTGGAACCATAAACCAAGCATATATTACTAGTACCTTTTAAATATCGCATAATCCACTTCACAGCTTCCCAGTGAGCTTTCCCAGGATTACCCATAAATCTACTAACCACACTCACAGCATGAGCCAAATCTGGTCTTGTACAAACCATTGCATACATCAAGCTCCCAACAACACTCGAGTAAGGAACCTTATTCATATAATCCTTCTCTTCATCAGTACTAGGAAGAGTGCTAGCATCAAGTTTAAAATGTGCTGCCAAAGGAGTACTAACAGGCTTAGAATTCTCCATTTGAAAAGACTGCAACAACTTTTCAATGTATTTCTTCTGAGATACATAAAGTAGACCTGCATTCCTGTCTCTCCAAATCTCCATTCCTAAAATCTTCTTGGCTGCACCCAAATCCTTCATCTCAAACTCACTGTTTAACATAGCTTTAAGAGCATCAATATCAGTCTTGCTCTTAGCTGCAATTAACATGTCATCCACATATAGTAACAAATATATATAGGAACCATCTTGCAACTTCCTACTATAAACACAATTATCAAACTCATTTCGAACAAAATTATAGGAAACCATAAAAGCATCAAACCTCTTGTACCATTGCCTCAGGCTCTGTTTTAAACCATACAAGGACTTTTTTTAGCAAACATACATGGTTCTCTTTTCCAACCTCAAGGAATCCATCTGGCTGCGACATATAAATTTGCTCCTCTAAATTCTCATGCAAGAATGCAGTTTTCACATCAAGTTGCTCTAACTCCATATCTAAAGCGCTCACCATGGCCAACAAAACTCGAATAGTCTTATGTTTTACCACAGGTGAAAACACTTCATGGTAGTCAATTCCCTCTTTTTGTGAAAAACCTTTTGCCACAAGTCTTGCCTTGAATCTAGATGGTTCAACATCAAGAATCCCTTCTTTCTTCTTGAACACCCATTTGCATCCTACTGGCTTTACACCTTTAGGTAATGGTACTAACTCCCAGGTCTGATTTTTCTTAAGTGATTGCATCTCCTCATTCATGGCAATTAACCATTCTGATGCTTCTTTACTTTGGATTGCATTCTTATAGGATTTAGGCTCATCATAATAGAGATTTTCACCAACTGCCAAGGCATATGAAACAGAGTTAGTATCAACAACACATGTAACATCTGCATACCTTGCAGGTTTTCTGATTTCCCTTTTTGTTCTCCTTGTTGCTATACTTTGAGGTTCTTCTTGGACATTACTAGATTGATCTATCGGATCCAAATTTTCTTTATTTGAATCTTCAACCTCAAGCTCCACCTTTTGATGAACTCCCTTATTCCCTGCAATATTTTCAACCTCCTCTTTTTGGCCAAACATAGCAGACTCATTAAAGGTAACATCTCTGCTAATAATAAACCTTTTATTTCTATTATTTTCAGTACACCATAATCTATATCCTTTGACACCCGTAGGATACCCAAGAAATATACATTTCATTGCCCTAGGCTCTAATTTACCATCATTCACATGAGCATAAGCAGGACAACCAAATATACGTAAACCAGAATAATTAGAAGGTTTACCAGATCATACCTCTTGAGGAGTCTTTAAATCAATAGCAGTAGATGGAGACCTGTTCACCAAATAGACAGCAGTATTAACTACTTCAGCCCAAAATTCTTTTGAGAGACCAGCATTTAAACGCATGCACCGAGCACGCTGAAGTAGTGTTTGATTCATCCGTTCAGCGACACCATTCTGTTGTGGTGTATGTCGTACTGTAAGGTGCCTGACTATACCTGCTTCTTTGCAGTAATCATCAAACTCTGTATTGCAGAACTCCAGTCCATTATTTGTTCTTAGAGTCTTAACTTGTTTCCCAATCTATTTCTCAACCATAGTCTTCCACTCCTTGAACCGTCCAAACACTTCATCCTTGGTCTTCAAAAAATACACCCAAACTTTTCTAGAGTAGTCATCGATAAAGGTCACAAAATACCTGCATCTTCCATGAGACAAGACAGGGGAAGGACCCCATAAATCAGAATGAACATATTGAAATTTTTCAGTTGAAGTGTGCCTACCGTGACAAAATTTCAGCCTGCGTTTTTTACCCATAACACAAGATTCACAAAATTTCAATTTCCTTGTCACCGCTCCACCCAACAATCCTTGTTTAGTTAACACAGCAAGACCACGTTCACTCATATGAGCCAATCTACGATGCCATAATTCTGTATTATCAACATGTTGCTCTAAGGAATGGGATACAGACACCGTTCCCTGAAAGGAATGGCCAAGCATAACATAAATTCCATGTTGTAGCTTTCCTTTCATGACAACCAGAGCACCTTTGGAAACTGTAATTTGTCCATCTTTTCCTGAAAAATTGTACCCTTGTTTGTCTAAGGTACCAACAGAGATCAGGTTCTTTCGCAAGCCAGGAACATACCAAGCATCAAACGTTCTAACAATGCCATCATACATTTTTATCTGCACAACGCCACTTCCTTTCACACCAAGCTCCTCATCATCACCCAACTTTACACTGCCATTCCATTCTTTAAATGAACTGAACAACTCCTTGTTAAAAGTCATGTGATAAGAAGCACCGGTATCCATGACCCATGTATCAGTAGAACCAATAGTGCTGACCGTCAAAACATCTCCGCCATCTCCTTCATCTGAGCTCTCACCTGAGACAACTGCACTAGAACGAGCAATAGTTGCTCTGGCATTATTATTTCTTTCTTTCTTCAGTTGTGGACAATTCTTCCTTATGTGCCCCACCTCTTTGCACTTGTAACATCTCACTTTCTTTGACTTTGAAAGTGAATTACTGCGCGTATGACCCTTGCTACTATTTCCTCTTTCCATGCTTCTGCCTCTGCTAACTATCAAGCCTGCATCATCCCCATTAGAACTAGAGACTCTTCTCTTCAGTTCTTTAGATTGCAAACTGTCTTTCACGTTGTTGACAGTAATACTATCCCTGCCATACAACATAGTATCAATAAAATTTTCATATGATTTCGGCAGAGAACATAACAAAATAATAGCTTGATCCTCATCATCAATTTTAACTCCAATACTCTGTAGATCCAAGATAACTCGATTAAAGTTATCAAGATGATCTCTCACAGATATATTCTCAAACATCTGCAACGTATAGAGACGTTGTTTCTGATACAACCGATTGGTTAGAGATTTTTTCTAGAATTTATCTTCCAACATCGTCCACATCCCTGCAGCTGTTGTCTCTTCACCCACCTCTCTCAGAACTTCATCAGTCAAACTCAAGAGAATCAAACTTTGTACTTTTTCCAACATCAAGTTCTTCGCATCATCTGTCATAGTCGCTGGTAATTGATCTGCACCCTCTAGTGCTGCAGCGCACCCCTGATGCACAAGAACCGCCTTCATCTTCAATTTCCACAAAGTGAAATCATTCGATCCATTGAATTTATCAATATCGAATTTGTACGAAGACATTGCGTTTCTCCAGTGTAGGTCCCTAGTGTAACCTAGATCTCTTGATACCACTTGTTATGACAAGATGAAAAAGAAACAGATTAAGAGAAAAAGAAGACACGTAAATTTGTGTGTCATCTTTTTCTCTTAATATGTTTCTTTTTCATCTTGTCATAACACTTTCAAACCCTACCATAAACTCTCTACCTTTCTCAAAATACACTAATAAACATTGACATCTCAAAATATTATATATATCTATAATATATATCTATCTATATATACATATATATATATATATATATATATATATATATATATATATATATATTCACATAGATAGATATTTATACCAATATCAATACATCTTGAAAATCAATAAAAAAATAATACCAAAAATTTAACAAATACAATCCTTATTATTTCTCTAAAAAATAATACCAAAAATTCGATAAATACAATATTTTTTCTTTGATATTAATTGTAAGACCCTAAAAAGAATTTTAAATAAGATAGAGCTTTTATAAGGTGTCATTGATTATGTTATTATTGAGAAGCTTTAGTAAATATAGGAAACAGTTAAATACGAGTTTATTTATATAAAATGAGTTATCTGTAGAAAAATAGAATTTCATTCATCTCTACATTCTCAACAAACTCTCTCACACATACTCTAAACTCTCTACCTTCTTTAAAACATACAAATAAACATTGATATTTTCAAATATATGTTTTTTAATATACCAATATCAATAACTTGAAAATCAATGAAAAAATAATACCAAAAATTATGCTTGTTTGTTGAGATTAGTTGTAAGAACTTAGAAAATCTTAACTTTTATAAGATGTCAATGATTATATGGATTATGTTATTATTAAAAAGTTTTAATAAGAATAGAAAACAGTTGAATAAGAGTTCATTTATATAAAGGAGTTATCTCTCTTGAAAAATAAAATTCCCTTCCTCTCTGCCTGTTCGGGTAAGTACTCTAAACTCTCAACTCTCTGCCTTCTTCAAAATACACTAATAAATATTCATGTTTAAAATATATTTTTTTAATATGCCAATATCAATAAATTTTGAAAATTAATACAAAAAATAATACCAAAAATTCAATAAAAACAATGTTTGTTCGTTGCAATTAGTTATAGGACCTTATAAATCTTAGTATCTTAGTTTTTATAAGATGTTATTGATTAATTTATTATTACGAATGTTTAGTATAAATAGAAAATAATTAAATAAGAGTTCATTTATATAAAACGAGTTATCTCTCTAGAAAAATTGAATTTCCTTTTTCTCTTCCTTTCCTGTACATTCTCACACCCTATTCTAAACTCTCAACCTTCCTTAAAATATAATAATAAACAATGATATTTTAAAATATTTTTTTAATTTACCAATATCAATACATTTTGAAAATCAGTAAATAAATACCAAAAATTTAATAAACACATTACTTGTTTGTTGAGATTAGTTGTAAGATCCTATAAATTTTTAGCTTTTATAAGATTCATTAATTATTTTATTATTAAGTTTCGCAGTCTAAATCGTAACGAGACGACAAACCAAAAAGAAATTGTTTGGAAATAAAGATTTAAAGTCACACCATCATAGTTTATTTTGAAAAAACCATAAAGATAAAACAAAATCTCGTGAAAACTATATTTTTTTTGTTCAGGAGTCGATTACATATTAAGAAGATATTTTCACCCTCGCTCAAAACTAGTATCTTTAATTAAATATGCAAGAAGAGATATTTTATTTTAAAATATTTATTTTTCCCAAAAATAAGAAATTATTGGACAAATATATTTTTTAACCATGGTTCTACGTATAATCATTACAAAATAAAAAATTAGAACTACATAGTTTTTTGTTAAAAAGTTTGGAATATTTGTTTGACTTTGATAAACTTTTTTGATTTTTTTTTTATTTTTACATTTTTTTAAAAGTTAGTGTCATGCAACGTGTGTGATCGATTTGATATAATTTTTTTTATATTTTTTATATTTTAAAAATAAATGTCATGTGACGCGAATGATCGAATATAAACTCAAAAGAGAAAACAAAAGAAAATCATTTTTTTTTTAAAATGTATTCTTTTTTATCATTTTAAAAGTTATATTTTTAATTTTTATTTCAGTTAAAATATTGTTATAAAAAAAGAAAATAAACATAAAAGAAATTACAAAAACAATATAAATTAATTTGAAGAAAATGTAAAATTAAAAAACAACGAGATACATAAGTGAGTATGTGGGTGTAGAAATAAAGAAGTAAAATGCATCTAACTCAAAAACGAAGTTAGAGGGATGGGATGTGTTTAATGAAATTACAGAAAATAAAATAAAAAAGTACGGAGTTATTACATTAGGGTTACATGAAATAAATTAAAAGCCCAAATCCTATAGATGTGAAATTTAACTGGGGATGAAATAAATTAAAAGCCCAAATCCTATAGATGTGAAATTTAACTATTGGGGTGCATAAAGAGTAATAGAATCTGCCAAGCCCTAAAATGAGATGAAGTTGTGAGAGTTAATTATGGGTCTACGAAAAAAATTAAAATATTCTAAATCCTAAAACCCAATTAAACGCCAACTTCATCTCCATTCTCATCTTCAACCGCATGTCATCCCCTTCATGCGCGGCCACCAACCACAAACGCAATCATGCTCGCGGCAAGGCCACCAGCGGCGACGGTGGCTACTCCCAGAAGCCTGCCGGCACCGGCACTGCTCGCCACTCACAGCCGTGCGAAACGCCGCTGCACAGCCCCATTGCTCGCGTCTTCTTCAGGCCACCGCCGGGGCTGCCGTTCCGTCAAGAAGATCGCCGTCTTCCACGACAGGGGTTCTCGGCCCCATAATAAGGCTATGCTTCCTTTCCAAGATCAAACCTCGAGGATTTCTTCTTCAATCTTCTGCCAACCAAGACCAGCCAAGCCATGTTTCTGGCCGCACAAATTATCGTCGACGAAGACAGCAACCATCAGAACGCGGCACTAGGGCCATCAATCAGAGACCCCGCTATTTCGCCGGGATTGGAGCTGCGAGTTCGAGAAACACCACTCTACCATCCAACACACCGGCAGCACCGTTCTAATCATAAACCCTATGCCGGCCGTACCATCAGCAAATCTAATGCTATGATTCCTCTTCGTGCAGCAGCCCAAATCATAAAAAACTCACACTCTAATGTAACCCCATCTTTCTTTCTCATTTAATTTCATTCTTGTTATTTGATCATTTGTACTTCTAACATAAGAAACTAAAACATGGTATACTGGCTTTTTAATTCATGTCAACTTAAACACCAAAGCGGAAACGAATTCACAACATACCTCCACCGTGATTTTTTGATTATCTGGCTGTGAGGGTTGAGAATGGGTTTTGGAATAATAGCTGCCAGATGAATTGTATCTGATCTGGATATCACGAAGAGATGTTTGGCTAATCATTTGAAAATAATAAATAAAAAGATCACGAATAAGAAAATATACAAACATAAATTAATATTAATTCTTACAAATTTTATATATTTTACTTTTCTCTTCTTCTTTTTTTTAATTTAATATAAAACTTGTGTAGAAAAACATTTTACTTTCTTGGATGAAATACGGGGTTAAGATTAAGAGATTTTAGTATAAATATAAAACAGTTAAATAATAGTTCATTATATAAAGACAATTTAGTATAGAATGTCATTATTATTTTAGGTTAAATTATTTTTTTGTCTTTATGTAATATTAATTTGGTTTTTAAATTTTTGTGTTTCAAAAGCTTTTTTTTTGTCTTAATTTAGTCCTTGTTCCTTTAAAAATTAATTCAATTTAGTTTTTATTGTTAGTTTAATCAAATGGCTTTAAAGTAAAGTTATATGTCAATTTTTAATTTCTTTTTAATTTTTTTGAATTTTTTTTTATTCTTTACATGTGTCACCTCATAATTGTGCCCCGTGTCAAAATTATTCAATTTAATTTCTATATTTTTTTTTAGTTTCAATTTAGTCCAATTTTTTATAAAAATGAAGCAATATTGTCTCTCGTTAAACTGAGATTCAATATACTTTTATATAAATCTTATGGTGATATTCTTACTAAAATTAATGTTTTTATTAAATATTTCTAAAATATTTTTAAATTAACTTTAAATCTTATACAAAACATTAAACTTTGGTTTTGTTTTGAACTTGAAATTTATTCCTAAACTTATGCATCTGACAAGTTATTTGATTTTTAATCTGCACTAAGTTTGTATAATATGGTACACGTGATGCCTTTATATATGATTACACAATTGTTAATTATTGAAATTAAGTTTGGAGTTTAACTTTGTTTAATAATAAAACTAAAAAAAGTTTGTCTAAAAATATTTCTACAAATTAAAATATCAATTTTGATTTATACAAAAATTAGATTGAATATCAATTTAAGAAGGAACAATATTGTTTCATTCCTTAAAAAATTGGGACTAAATCTACTATTTAAAACAATGTACAATTGAAAAGACCGGACTACCCATTGTTATTTGTTGACAGCTGTCCATTTCGATGGTTATTTTGTCATTTTGATGTGGTTTGTGATATCTTTTATACTTTCTTTTATTTTACCTTTTTAATTTTTTTCAATCTGAAACAACATTGAAATTTCCAAACAACCCATAGTTTCTTCTTTGCAGTTTTTGTCTGTGATGGTTTTAATGTCTTTTTATTTTGTTTTGTTTGGCGGGAGTACTGTGTATGTATATGATGTATGTGATTGACGTTAAGTCACTGCTTTCAGTCCCTGTGTGCATTTATTTGATGCTTTTCATTTGAGTTTCTGTATTTGGTTTCCTTCCCAGTACAGAGGTTCTTATTTCTGTCCACCACCCTCAAGTGCAAAGGTAAAAATGTTAGGTTACTGAAATTTTGATTTAATTTTCCTTTGTTCTGGGTTTATATATGGAATGGTGACGGTTCAAATTTGCTGGGTCAGTGTTTTTATTGCATGTTTAGTAGTCTTTACGTCTTTGTTTCTTCCAAACACCACCACAACAACATCCAAACTTTCTTTCTTACTTATAATTTTTTTTTTTGAATGTAAGTGTTAATATGTAGTGGTGCTGGAATTTCTTATGCGTTGTGGGATAACTTTGCCACAAACTTTTTGAGTAATTGGAACTGTAAAACAAAACCCGAAGCAATGGTCATTATTTTGACTGAAGCAAAAATCAGACCTCCCTCCTTCAGGTAATGGATGATTTATATTTCTTTGGTTATGAATGGATTGTCTAATATATTTAATATTTTAGGACAATGGCCGGTTTCGTATTTAGGATGGAGAAGATGATCAATATGTTTTCCGGATGACTTGAATGTGTTGTTAGATTGTACTATTATATTTAAGGTCAGAATACAATCAAGAAATAACAAATTTTATGAACTCATATTTTTGGTGTGGATAGAATGTTGAATGCAGT
>Ga0214542_1006473_pt1 | contig 21333 bp, 5 predicted proteins | sample CNSS1metaG_FD_160096 | JGI IMG/M metagenome (GOLD analysis project Ga0214542, IMG submission 160096) | Root nodule microbial communities from cowpea collected in UCLA plant growth center, Los Angeles, California, USA - CNSS1 | ecosystem: Host-associated > Plants > Roots > Nodule | place: USA...
AAAATCCCTTCATATATATATATATATATATATATATATAGAGAGAGAGAGAGAGAGAGAGAGAGAGAGAGAGAGAGAGAGAGAGAGAGAGAGAGAGAGAGAGAGAAAAAGAGAGAGAGAGAGAGAAAAAATATATAAAAAAGAGAGAGAGAGAGAGAGAGAGAGAGAGAGAGAGAGAGAGAGAGAAAGAAAGGTTTGTTCTTTTGTTTTCAACCTTCTGGGTGTGTGTCAGCCTCTACACGCAATACCATGTTATCTAAAGATTTCCAACAATGCCATAGTGCAAAAAATTAGTATTATATTAGCAAAATCTTAAGGACTGTTTTTCCTATAATGCCCACAGAGTTGTGAGTGAGGTCACTTGTTATTAAAATAAGGAAAATGATTAAGCAGCATTAGCAGCAGTGTAAAGTTTCATCCAAGATCTTTATAGATATTATTTGTAAGGGAGAATAAAATAATGGGTAGACAAAATGGGGGAACAGCAAATTAGGGTAACGTGATCACCCAGAACTTAAGTTGACTAGTCAACGCAAACTCTCTCCATCTATGTTTTTCATTGCTTAAACAAGGACATGATGATCTTCCAGGAGTTTCAGGAATCACTCTATTTTCATAGCCATACCTGTGTTTCAGATACTGTCATAACATTTCTAATGTTTGATCACGAAACATGGCTGATTAAGGTTACAAACTTTTGGATATTGGTAAAATGAAAAGCAGCAAACAGGTTCTCATCATCTTATAATGATAATGATGAACGGTGGTTAAAGCTATCGTGCATTAATTCTTCAAACCCTTATTAAGGAGACTGAAAATTTTGGTCATGAATTGAGACGTTTGATGCAGAAATATCCCACATACTCTCTGCATAATGATATTTTCTTGAAGAGTATTTATTATCTTGTTTTCTTTCTGATTTGAATGGATGCATTAGAAGAAAAAGAAATGAAAAATAAATTATTTATATATGTAGTGTCTGGTTTATGCATAATACTACCAATTTATTGAGTTTTAAGGAATATGAGATTATTTATTCTTGTTTTTTTCCTTCCATTGATTGTTTCACACTTCATGAACGTTTGTTTTCTTATGTCAATGGTTATGCTTCAGGATATAATGAAAGCAGAGCTGTGAACGAATAACAATGGCGGAGTAAGAGGAAGAAAGAAAGACAAAAGGAAACAGAAAGCATTGTCCGAGAAAATGAAAAAAAAAGTAAAAAAAAAAAAAAAACAAAAAAAAGAATAAAAAAAAAAAAAAAAAAGTAAAAAAAAAAAAAAATAGGAGTATTTGACCACGTGAAAAAGTGTAGTCATGAATAAAAAAAAAGGGTAGATATACCACAGTAAGAGAAATGAGGAGTATCTTAATTCAGAAAAAAAGTTATATTTGCAAGGCGACTTAGTACACAGATCGAACTTGTTGTATATATACCTTAACCAAGAGGGTTCACATGTCATAATGCTTTCAAAAGGCTAAATATTAATTTCTTGATTGGAAGGGTCTCAACTCTTAGGTCACCTTAAAATATTAAAAAGAGAGACATATTTGATTATATATACTTTTGTGATAATACATAATTTGTCATTTTATGATAAAAAAATTAAAGTAAATTTTATGTATCCTTAAAGAAAGTATGCAAGCTAATGGAATTACATTTTAAAATAACCATGTAAATTAGTATTTAGTAGACGTTTAAGGGATGACACCTTTTGAACTTAAATTTTTCCTAGTGTTTCACTTTGAGAGTTCACACTTAAGAAAATGCTAATAAGCACTCAAGCAAATGTATGCAAGTTGTTGAACTCACATTAGTGATTATTGAGAACGATCCTTAGTAGACACTTAAACAATGACACCCACCCAACTTAGAATTTTTAAGTGTTTTTCTTAATGTTCATACTTAAGCAAATTGATGTATATTTATATACGTGAATACTTAAGAGAACTTGTGTAAGTAGTCAAGGTATGTCATTCCAGAATTATGTATATTTATATACGTGAATAATTATAGTAGTTATTTTGTGAATTCCGTTTTATTTAAAGTAAAAGTCAAGTGGTTAATTCAATGTAAATTTTGTTAAAATACCATAACATTAGGAGTTTATATCTTGAGTACCGGTTGGTAGGAACTCAAAAGGATTTAATCACTACAACAATGAAAATAAAAAAAAAAAAAAAGAGTTTTTCATATTGAGGATGATGATGCAGAAATTGGAAAAAGATTTAGTAGAATGCTTGATTCAATTTGAAATTACAGTCCACGATTTAATAAGTTGCTTTTGTAATATAAAAATAAAGTACTTCAAGATGTTAAGTCAACAAAAAATACTTTGAAAGTTCATAAATTGGTGTGAAAGAAAACAAGTTCCACTGTGATGACCAATAGCTAAACAAACAAGAGGAGAAGCATTTATTGTACTTTTCAGTGAACAAACCAATTGTATTTTTTCTAAAATCTATTGATGCATTTGCCATGTAAAAAACCAGTGACAAATTTTGAAAAAATATTCCTATGTTTGAAGGATATGTTTACTATAATGCAATACTCAAGATGGTAGATTGTGAGGACAAAACAATGGATTTCATAGGCAATCATTTAGGATAAAGAAATATACAAAAATAGTTTAAGGATAATAAGAACAAGTACTTAAAATTTAATCTTTAGAATCTACTCTTTTGAGTGAACTAAAAGTGAACACTAATTAAAATTATTATTCTATCCTTTTTAGTTACAAAGATCTATGAAATATTATTTATGAAAGGGACAACCAATTTCATAGACCTTTACATATATAGTGAACTCTTCTTAAGCATGAATTGTATTTATTGCAACGTATATAAAGAATGAGCCTAACCTTGAAATTTTGTTTGGTATTTGCTTGAGGCAATTGAGAAAAAGATCCTCACAAGTGGAGCCTCATAGAAATCAACATCAAAATTCCAGAAGCTTTGTCATTTGTGTACTTCATTTGAATGCTGTTTATCTGGATGTGAGCATTACTAAAATTTATTTGAGATTTTAAATTTGTCAACTTATATTAAAAATAGTGAATTAGTAATTAGCTATACATGCTTTACATTTCTGTTTATCAGGTCAACACAAATAGAAGAAATTATTTTAAACGAAAAACTATGTTAAACGAAGATTACATTTCTGTTTATCAGGTCATTTTTTGTTAAAATTGGTTAAGGAAGGTAAAAGAAGATTTGTTTTTTATCATCAAAGAATTAAATTAAGTTAATAATAGAGCACTTGAGGAGTGCTCTAACCCATTTACAAAAAGATGAGAGAAAGATGCGGTGCATCTCCAAAACCTATCAAAACAATGATAAACTTTGAACGTACAAAAGTTAAGACACTCCTAGACATTGGGCATAAAATATATATCATAGGGGCAATCGAACATCATCTAAGCAACATTCTTGTAAAGGAAATAAAGCTTGAGTAGGCGCCAACAACATACTGCTTCTACAATAATCTGACAGAACAATTAAATTGGACTTTCAACGCAAGAGCTATGTCTTTCCAACGTCAAGCTGGGTAGGAATCTTAAGATTAACTTAAGATTAACCACCCATATCGCACCTTCCATGGCCAATCTACAAGATTACACAGAAAATGAATACAAAACCAGGTATGCATGGTTCGTTGCGCTCCCGAAACTATGTTCTCTTGGTTGAACATAATGATGTTGCAGGTAAAACCAGGTAAAAGAAGATTACTTGAAGAGTTTGAACATAATGATGTTTCATCTTATGGAAGTGAATTATAAAAAATGTTGAAGGAGATAATGAGAATAAAGATTTAAATGATGTTGCAAATTTAAATAAAGATGATTTTACAAATTCAAATCAAGATGATAAAGAACACTTGATGGAAGGACAAAATCATTAAAAGAGAAAAAGAGGATGATGTAGTTGCCATTGAATCTCCATGAGAAAAATGTTGTCAACGAAGATCACTATAACATAATTTAAAAGATTTATAATAAATATTTATTTTTAATTAACCATCTAGACATTTTGTTTTTCATGGACTTGGTTGTCGCCATTTTGTTTAGGCCACTGAGGGCTTAAGTAATTAGGCATTTAATTTTTTTCATTACTCATGATTCGTTTATGGTTTATGATCTACTTAAATTTGATTAAAATTTTTAAAGGATGCATGGTGATTGATATTTTTTTTCTTCTAATTATCTATATTATTTGCACGAATATTATGATCTCAGCATTCATAATTTTGTAATAGTCTTAGAATTATAATCATAATCTTATCTTACACAAATTGTGTGATAAAAATAAAAGAAAAGAAGCTGAAACAGGAAAGAAGAAAGAAAAGAGAGGGAAAACAAGAATTTTAAAATATCTCAAAATGGAATCAACCATTTGACAGTCATTATAACTATTTTATAAGGAAGCAAGATCTAGTATTGCATCTAAGAAATGAGAAAAGAGACACGACATAATAAAATGTTTTGGTGTCCATGTTTAAAAAAAAAGTGATGCTAAGATGTCGCTTCCTTTTATAAAATTACAAGTGATGGCTATTAACTTCTAATATATATATATATATATATATATATATATATATATATATATATATATATATCTATATATATATATATATATAATTATTAAAAATTTGGTAGAACTAAAAAAAATATATTGTTTTCAAAACAAAAAAAATTATGCATCTATGTTAGGTTTACAGTGGAAAAGGTTTTACAATACCAATAAAACCTAAGTCCAATTAAAAAAGATATTGACATCACTCTCAATCCAAAATCTAAAGACAATGAGTTTATGGGTCTTTATCCTTATATAGTGCTCTACTTTTTCATTTCTAACCAATGTGAGACTTAGATACACACTTAAATTTTTAAATATATATATATATATATATATATATATATATATATATTATTTTCAAAAAATTATACACCAATGTTGGATGAAGGATCCGATGTGATAATGTTTATGTTCACATCTAATTTAGGAGTTGTCATCTCATATATAAGAGACATTGACATCACATATCCAATAATCCATTTTTTTTTTCTTTTTATAATTTTAAATTCTTCATATTCTTGTACTGAAGTTTAAGTCTTCACACATAACAAACTTTCTCTCAATCTTAAAAATGTTCTACCCATAAGTCTTTTACTCGTATTATACTCTCACAAACTTTGTCAATTATTAGTTCTCAACAATAACAAAACAAGAAACACAGCGTACTTTTATTAACTTGGAAATTTAAGAGAATTCCAATGTACCATCTCATTTCACAACCATTTCTATATATAAAACCTAAACTAAGTAAATAAAACAAAAACGGTTAAGACAATTTAGGTTAATAAATATTTATATTAGATGATATGTTGTACCACTACTATATTATAAATATTTTTCGATTAAGTATGTTTTTAGTTCCTGAACTTTGATTCAAAATTGGAATTCGTTTCTAATTAAAACTTCGATACATTTGGATCCCTAAACTTGTTTGAAGGAGTGGAAAGCATTTTCCAACAGATATTAAACTGGAAATATGTCAAACAGTGTAAATAATTTCAGTGCTAACATTAAATGCATTTGACACGTCAAAAGAAGGTAACGTAATTTGGTTAGAAGGATTATATTTATTCGTTTTTAGAGTTTAAGGACCAAAATGTATCAAAATTTCAGACATAAACGAATTCTAATTTTGGGTCAAAGTTCAGGAACTAAAAAAATACTTAAACCAATTTTTTTTTTTTTTCATTTTTAAAAAAAAAAAAAAAAAAAAAAAAACTCAAAAAGTTCTCTGTTAAAAAGTACAAGTAAATTCTTTTATAGTTTAAAATTAATTAGTTTTACAAGCTACGCTTTACTCTTTTCTAGCGTATAAAACTCAAATTGCAGTTCAACTACTAGGGTTTTGGATTCTATCGAAAGCATCTTCTTGTAGCCAAATAACAATGCCTACAGAAGATCTTGTCGAAAATTCTTTTTAAAAGTATCACCGAAATAAAACAAATCTAAACTCTTTTTAGTTTACATTATAAAAGTAGTTGAGTTATAATTCCACTCTCGAGCAAGGAATCAATCTAAAAGAAACAATCTGATTGGCAGAAAAGCATGCCCACATGATCATAAATTCTTTCTTACATGGATACTCCTTTATGTAATCATTGTCTTTGTCTAATAATATATAGACAAAAAACAATTAATTTTATAAATGTACAAGATAAATATATAAAAATATATAATAGCCGCCATGACTTTTTATTTTTCTTCTTCAATCTGCCTTGTCTTCCTGTTGTAAATGATGTAAATTCATCTCCATACTCAAATACGATTAACAAAAAATTTAAAATTTCAACTATGATTGCAAATATGTGAAATTTAAAAACTAATGATCGACATTGCATGTTTACACATATTTACAAAAGATCGATACAAAAATTGTAAGAAACACTACAATGTTAAGAAAATACTATATAGACAAATAATAAATACAAATTATTTTATATTTATAGATAATAGGATTTGATGGTGACCGTTGAAAATAATGAATAACTTTATTAACACTCTCAGTTGCATGTTTCCAACTCTACTACTCTCAATGACTAACTACTTTAATTTATTTCATTTAAATTTTATGTCCACAGAGTAAAGATTTAATCTATTGACATTCAATTCAAACAGAATTAAAAAAGAGAAACTGAATTTAGTAATTTTTAAACTTTAGTTAATTTTTGTGTACTTTTTAATTTTCCAAAATAAAAAAAAAATAGTTAAAATTTGAGTAAAGTTAACTGAAGTTTGGTGAAGTGACAGTTACCGTATAATCCATCAAAATGATTTAATAAATAAGTAACCAAGAGTTGTTGAATAATTAAGTAAGGATCGAAGAAATAGGTGAATCACAATTATGGAGTTGTTGGGTTGGCATGTTCAATGAAGAAGAACATTTTTAAATGGAAGGAAGATTTTTCAATGAAATTTTGAATCAATAATTTTGCTTCTTTAAAACCTGAAGATCAAGATCAGTGAAGAAGGAAGTTGGAACCGGGAGTGCACACCAGAAGAAAATTTTTTTGAGTTCTAATTAATCAGGTTTCTGCTGCTTCTCTTGCAAAATTCTATTGCTTTATGCACAAGTTCATGGCTTTCTCTTTGCAAAATATGCAGTCTCCACAAAATTTCAACCAAGACCAAAGAGTAAGTTACTTTGGGAAAGCAATAATTACACTGCATCTTCAAATTTTCTGCACATCTTTATTCTTTGGAATTGAATTCAGGTTTGCTTTTAAAATACTTAGCATTTAAGCTTGACTTGGTTGCATGACATTACCTTAAATTTTTGATTGTTTCTTAAGGAATCTGATCAGAGGTAATAAATTGAAGAAAATTAGAATTGTGTCTTCTTTTTCAATTTTTAAAGCCAAAGAGGTCATCCATAATACTATTCTCAAATACCATGCTTAACTATGAAGTTCTTATTGTCTGATGCATTTAAAAGGTGCTTTGATTTGTAAGTGTGGTTATCATCAATTTGGTTACTTGCTATAATGAATATGGAGGGAAACTACTGACATTAACAGGGTTCGGATCATATTTAATTGCAAATCATGGTTTTGTGTTACATCTAAGGTACGTAGGTGTTTCTCTTTTCATGTCAGATTAATATATATTTTTACATATATATATATATATATATATATGATTTTAATTGTATATCTATTAATTTAACCTTTCACTGTAACAACCTTAAATCTTAGAAACATGTTTCTCCTGCAGTGTGTGGATAATCACTATATATATATATGCATAAATATATAGTCAAATTTTAAGTCTAATTTAGTTCTATAAAACTGATTTGTAAGGTGAGGTTTATATTCATATATTTTAAACTAGTCTTATCTTTAATCAATATGGGACGTTCGATAATGAATGGAACAATAAACCTAATAAATAATAAATCTTACTAGCATAACATAGATTCAAATTGATGACTCTAATACTATATTAAAAAGTGGACTTTAAACCTAACTCAATCTCACAAAACTGACTTTTAAATCCACTTATACATTCTACATTACATGGAACTTCCGACAAATGCAGAGATCCGGTTAAAGTGAAGGGTACAAACAGAAAAACCCTTTGGGTTAATATGCTAAAGATGATGATAAGTGAAATTAATAAACCTAATGCATGACGATGATGAAGTAGAAAAGACAATAGATGGTGAAAAGCTTAAGATAACTTAGCATGGGATATATAAAATTTGGCAAATGATGATATTCTAAGGCACACATAGTTTACATTAAGAAGAAAACAATGTACAGCTGCCTTTTATAGTAGATATCACATGACAACTAAAAAAAGGTTATTGAAGGCTGAAAAAGTATAAGAAAAGGATGAAGATGAGATTGGTCAGCGTGCATCTCGGTTGCACATGACCTTGGATCCAATTAACAGCGAAGACTCACCAGCATCTCTCATTTCTTTATTTTTCTTTCTGTCATTAAAAATCAATCAAACCCTGAGACTCCAACAAAGATATATCATGCTTTGCGCATATGATCTCTGAACCATTTACTCATTAAACTATACATTAAACTCTGTTAAGTAACTACTCCCTTTTATCATTCACCATTTCTTAATTATCGATCTTCTCGAACTTGCTGAGATTTTGATCTCGATTCTGCACAGTCGGTGTTCTGTAGAACGTAACTGCTTCTGCTTTTTAATAATTCATCCGAATAATTGCACCTCAACTTCGTCAATCCACCCTCAAATATTGCATCATTAATTTAATTTCCCACCACATTGGTTACTATTTTACTGTACGTGTGATTTAGAAATACGCATCCTACCATCACCTTTCTTCTACTGCTAGGTATTATATATATATATATATATATATATATATATATATATATATATAGATTTGAGATCACCCACCGACTCGAGAAACAATTGTATGCAAATCTCACATGTCAGTATTATGAGATTAAATTAAATTTAAAGTTTATTTTTTAATATGATACCAAGTCGTGACTTTGAGATTATCTTAACAACATTAATTGTTTATGTCACCTATTATCGGATAGTCGTCATACTATCTATTAATGTCAGCTTCATGCTCGAAAAGTATATGTCTTAATGTGAAGGATGTTAAAAATCTTACGTTGATCAGAGATAAGACGAATTTATAGTGTAAGATGACGAAATATATGGTAATTCATGATGTTGAGGAGTTGAGTGAAACGACAAGAAGCACCTCCATTTGAATCGTAATTCATGATGTCAAGCGTTGATAATTCTACAGAAATATGTATAGGAAATATGAAAGAGGCAGAAAAAGGAGGAAAATGGGGTTGAATAATCCATGATATTTATTGGATGGAGAAAGGAAAAACGTTTAATTATTCCGAAAGACCAGGTACATTGCGAATAGATTGTATTATTAGTTTGGTTTTTGAGAGAGTAACGTTGCATTGCAGAGGAACAAAAATAGATAAAAGGGGAGTGCACGTGTTGAGACTTAGAAGGAGCATCTTTATCTTCACTCCATGCATTGAGGGAATAAAACAAAGGCGTAGGAACAGAACCATACAAACAAAGAGTTGAAACCCAAACCCTTTGTTTAAGCTTTGGACAAAATGTGAAATCATCCATCGCTGATTCCTGCGAACAAACCGCAGACCCAGAAACCAACAAAGCTTTAATTCCACATTTTTGTATTTGACAAGTTTCTAGGCTTAACTCGTCCCATGCAAACTTCCACTTAGCTTCTCGTAAAACTCATCATCTACACTTTCTGCACTTTTTACTCAATGCAACTGCTCTACATTATCTAATCTTGTTGATGTTCTCCCAAAGAATAATGTCGGTAGTTTTCCTTAGTATACAACACCTACATATGGATATACTTGTTAGGTTTACAAAGGAGTTTCATTGGAAAGATGCAACACCAATAAAACTTGAACCAAATCAGATAAGACATTGATATCATTCTCAATCTAAAATCTTAAGATAATAAGTTTATGAGTCTTTATTCTTATATAGTATTATACTTTTTCAGATCTAATTAATATGGAACGTAGACTCACTCTTAAATTTTTAAGATATAACATATGAAAGTGTAATCGGTAGATGTAACATATGACATTCAGGTTTGTTGGAAAATCCATGTTTTTGTTTGGTTCTTACAAAAAACTATCGTAGAGAAGTCAAATCATAGGTTTGACATGTTCTCGATTATTCTTATTTTTGGTCTTGTCATTTATTCTGTCTTCAAAATACATTGATATTGATATTTTTAACAAAAATTTAATATATATTAAAACATCAAAATAAATATTCATTAATATAGTTTAAAAACACAGTAAAAGACGAGTACAGAAAAAAAAAATGTTCGAAAGAGATAACTCAATATTTGATATTTTATAATAAATCAAAATCTTTAAGAGGAATCATATTTCTTTGTATATTTTGAAAAAATAATTGGATTTTATTGATATTGGAATAATTATCCAGATATTTGTAATATCTTAATGTTACTGTTCAAGTTTTTCAAATAAATGGTAAGTTAAGAATAAGAATCGTTACTTACGATGAATGTTAGAAAAAATTAACTTTTAACATCAAATACAAACATAGAAATGGACAACAGTTTGAGTGTGTATGGTTGAAGCAATGCATGTAAGACCCACTTTTATTGAGTGCCCTAATATTAAGGGCTGCCACATTGTTGGGCCTAAAGGGTTGGCCCATAGAGTGCTAAGGCCCCTAAAGCAGCCAGGGTCCCTCAATTGTAAGTCATTTTGAAAAATTAGTGCCCTAACTCACCCATTTTCTCTCCACATAACCTCTGCTAGGGTTTGGAGATCTACCCAAGTTCAAGTGAGCTCAACCTCCGTCTCTCGTTCACGTAAGTTAGTTCTCGAACCTAACCTTTCTAAGTTATTTTTGTGGTTTATGTCGGGACTCACTGTGTGAATCCAATCTCCTTTGTCGTGCCAATGTTTCAGTTCATAGATTTGTCCTTGGAGCTACTGGTTTCGCTGGCTTAAGAGTCGAAGTCCAATATTAGCCATTTTCCAAGTAGGGGAAGCTATGCGTTTTTGAAACATATGGTTTGTTTTCGTTTCTATTTTATGCTTAAATGATTGGAAAACGTTAGTTTTGGTATATTTCTGAGTTAGGGGTTCAAATATTAATGAAACTGTGATGTTTGACGTTATTTCTCGTATTCTGATGCGTCGCACAGTTGCTGGGCGAGTTCCTTGGCTCGCTGGGCGATTGTGTATTTTTCTAATATGCGCAGTTTTAGTAAAATTGACTTTCCCGACTCATTAACCGTTGGATTGAGCTCAAATTTTGACATGTGATTCATAACATGCTATTTTATGGTTTGACCGGTTAAATCGTCGATTAGATGTCTGTAGCTTAAGAAATGTGTCACGCATTACTGCAATGATTTTGGTTTCGTGATAATAAATTTTCTTGAGAATTTTGGTGTAAGAATTATGTTTGTGGGTTGTGCTTGATTGTATGGAATTGCAAGTACTTAAACGTTGGCACTCATTTATTTGGGATGAATACTATTTTGTGATATATGTATGTCTTTGTATGCATTTATAAAGTATGAGATGAATGAATTTGCATGAGTGATGTGATTCATGGATTGTGAATGAACTTGGATAAATCTTGGCATGCGATTTCAATGAAATGGTTGGTTATATATGTGGTCATGAATTTGGTATGAACAATAATATTACATTGATGGCATGGTATTGGTATGAGGTGAAGTTCTATATCCCCGAATTGAGAAGAATGGGATGGTATGAAATCAACATGGAATATGAATGAGGATGAGTTACAAAGGATGGCGTGAGGTGTTAAATGCATGATCAATATTTGTTTGTTTGGAATGTGATTGGTATGTTGTTAGTACGTAAATCCATGAGTCTCTAGGTGAGACTTCCTGGTCGTACTTCAGTGATCGAGACGTAATTTCATGGCCCCTGTTAGTGGGTGTCCATGGTGGTGCCCCATCTATATAACTTGGTAAGGATTCAAGATAAGGATTTCATCTTGACACTCTAAGAGTTAGTTAGTCTCACTTAGAGCGGACTGACTCCTGTGGTGAGAGTAGCAGGAAGCCTAAAACTCATCAAGGGCTAACCTTATGTGTGAGGGAATTGATTCATTGTAATACTTGTAACACATAGCTCTGGGGTGAGCAGAGGTATCCACCACAAGTGCAAGCATCCGCGGAATCCGACCAGGTTATATGTATCTGGATGAGTCGAGTCGAGTCGAGTCGAGTGTATTGATTTGAAGGTCATAACACGCTTGGATGATCTGTGTATATTGGACTGTGAAAGTATATGAAATCTTTTTGGCTCTAGCTTACCCTTTGCTTGTTTGATTGCCTTGTATGTTGTTCTTCTACCTTTGCGATGATCATCAATTTATTTATGGGAGCACATGCGAGAGGTACTCGTGGTCAACAGGAGAGATGACTCCACTGCATAGTCTACTTGGGCTGGACTTCACGTTTTATTTGGGTTTTTCTTTAGGGCTAAGGCCCACGTATTGTATTGTCCCTAAAGCTTTATTTTGAATACTGGCTATCTCCTACTCCTTTTGGGTTGTAGGCATTGTAGTCAGCTTTAGTATTTTCTTTTAAGTACCTCTGTAAGAAGTGACCTTATACTCTGCAACTTGGCTCTTTATATTATCCGGGTGTAAGATTTCATTTAATTATGTTATTATTTAAATGAGATGTTACAATGCGTTATGATGGGCTACAAAGAGAGACTTTTTTTCATTTACCTTAAACATTATAACATTCTTTTATATTGAAAACAATTGAAAAGGTAGGTTTGATTAAGAACAAAAGCAATTATTAAAACTGAAATTAAAATAAAATTATGACACTGTCAATAATCCAATGACATAATTATTTAATACATAATCCATTAAAATTAAAATAAAACCATAATAAAAAGCATATAAGAAGTAAGAGTGAAGCACAATATCTGATTAAACATTTTCCCTCTCTTTCTGTCCATCAAAAATTTTTCCCTTCCAATTTGGTGTACTAAATAAGAACATTTGAAGTCCTTTTAATAATCGCAATTCTAAGACTTGATTTAATAAAATTGGTTTATAACAAAAAAAATTTCAATTACAAGAAATCTCGGTCGGGTCAAATTTAATTTAACTTCGGATTCAATCCAACTAAATTTAATAGGGCTTAGTCGAATTAGAATTATTTATATTTATGAGAAACCTAGAGTCATTAAGTTGAATCATGAAAAAGTTTATCATCTATTAACAGAAAAAAGAAATCAAAAATAAATATTTCCAATCCTTTTTAACTTTAAAAGGTAACAAAACTATTTATAATATTCATATGATAAGACAAGATATATTGCTTAGTAACAATCCAATTTTTAGCATTTTACCCATACAAATAAAAAAGCATTTACATAATTATAACACAACTATATCATGCAAAGTTATCTCACTATGAATAAAATTTCAAAAGTACTTAGCAGTTGAAATCAAAACTAATACATTATAATATAAGTTCTGCCTATTCAAAATTAGTTATTGGTCTATATCCTGATTTTAATTCTATTGATGGAGATATCATATGTATAAGTCATGAGAAAGAAAAAATATGCACACGAGATGTTTGATGAAAAATAACTAAAATATAGCTTTCATATTGATCTATTGAAAACTTGTTCAATATATAGAGTACAATATCCCATAATATAAGAGAAAAAATAAAATCTAATATATCATCATAATATATGAATATTTGATAATAAAAGAGAATAAAATATATGATATCTCCATCAATATAATTAAAATTAGGAGATATATGATATCTCTATATATCATTATAATACATGAATATTTGATAACAGTACAAGAGAATAACTATATGATATCTTCATCAATAAAATTAAAATCAGGAGATATATGATATCTCTAACAAAACACTAGTCCCACAGCTACTCCTTTGCCACATTTACATTATCATTTGTTCACACAAATTATCATCATGGTAGACGAATAATAATACCATTCATAAAATACCCAAGGTAAGCTATTTAAAACTTATAAGTTATAAATAAAAATAGAACAAGGCTACTAATTCATAAATCTGATTATTCACAAACAATGTCAAACCATCTATCATCCACATTCATGTTATCAAACTTTTACGAATCATTCAACATATATCATTACTGACACGACCTCCGAATGACTGATGTATTGACTAGCACTTTAAGATTTTGCACCTGTCATTGCTCAGTCACTCTTGCTTCACAAGAGCTATAGCTACAACATGTTCATACTTCTCCCAATCCATAGAGTATGACAGAGTGAATTTTATGTCTATTGAGCTCGACTTTTGCCGACACTCTAGACATGTTGAAAGTCCCACATCAACTAGAGATAAGACAAATTCACAATATATAAGAGGGTGCAATCCTCACCTTACAAGTTGGTTTTGTGGGGTTGAGTTAGACTTAAATTTCTCTTCTAACAAGACAATAATCTCCTTCGACTTTTACCTCGCTTACTATTATTATTATTTTTGTAAGCTTAAGTTTTCTTACCCTTCAATTTTTGTATAATGATATGTATACCTATATATGCATAAAAAATTTTGCAATGTACTCAATTGGTCCCTTCTATACCCATTACTCTATTCTAAATTATTAATTGACACAAAAATATGCATTTAAACTATACCATTAGGGGCTAATTGCTCAAACCTCAATCTCTTCAAACAATTTCTCACAACCGTTCTAAAGACACAAATAGAAATTTTGATTTAATGATTTGAATACACCTTTGCATTTATAAAAGATCAACAATTTTAAAGAGTTTGTTTTACACATGAAACACCCTTATAGTAACATGATGGTCAAACAAATTATCTCAAGAAAAAGAGCAAAATTAGAACTTACTCTATAACTGAAACTGATTGGTTGTCCTAGCTCTTAGGACCATATAGACGTGTTCAAATCTTCAAGAAGATAAGAAACACAATTAGGATTTTAGAGATATGTAAGAGGGTTACCAGAGAACTGTGGAGTTAGAAATTTTCTGAGAAATGAGAGTGACTCTACTTGAAATCTCTATCTATGGTTTTGTCCTTATTTTTTCTAACCGATAATAAAATTTGTATATCCATTTGCTCTTCTAATTATTTTATTTATTTATATATATATATATATATATATATATATATATATATATATATATATATATATATATATATATATATAATGTTTATTAAGTAAAGTGAAGAGTTTTACGTGATTAAAATGTTAAGAAAAATACGAAAATGAATTTTATTTAATTGGATATTAAATTGTTTATGTTAACATAACTATAATTATAATGAATTGTTTAAATCTAAACATTTATACTATTTAAGAAATATTATTAAAAGTGTTAAAAGAGTTAACTTGTAAGACGTGACTCTTGCTATATTATTGTTTTATTGTTCCCAGCAACTCTGAGAAAAGTGAAACTACTTGAAATTCATATAATGCAAGTTGAGAGACGCACACTTAGTGTCACGCTAACTCATTCATGCAATTGGCTCTACCAAATCTGGGATTCTGTCAATGATTAATATAGCATCTTTTGTACCATAAAATGTGGTAAAATTTAAAACTTTATTATATGGACCTAGATGATATTGGTTATGACAACATTATTGACGAGTAATTATTTAAACGAAATTATCCCACTAAAACAACATGACATATGTTAGTAAAGTATTAAAATATTCTCTGCTTAGTTAATTTAGACTCACTCAAGTAAGGGTCCATAAGAATATTATAATAAATAAGAGATCATTTATCATGTACATGTCATATGAATCACTAATCTATTAGTTTCACCCTAACTTGATTAAAAAAATGTATATTTTTCTTTATAGGCTACCGGCCAATTATACAATTTAAAATAATACAATCCTTTCTATGAGATTTTCATGAGGGAGACAGAAAGACAATTAATGAAGAAGAAGAAAAGAGAAACTTGTGTATGTAATGCAAAATAGTTAGCTTGGAGAAAAAGGTCTTATGCCACATTAGCTTGGAGAAAAAAAGGTTTTATACATGTATGGGGTTCCTTTATTGTTTAGTCAGGTATCTATTGGAATTTTCTTATGTTATCCACCTTGTTGGTAAATATAATATTTTTTTTTTTTGTTGATCTTTGAAAACTTCAAGATAACTTGTGGTATATCCATTATTTTTTTAGGTTAAATTACTTTTTTAGTCCCTCTATTTGTCATGAAATTTCAGTTTGATCCTTAAGTTTTTTGTTGTCTCAATTTGGTCATCGTCGTTAGTTTGACCAGACGGTGTTAAAGTCAACGCCACGTGTCAATTTTTGGTTTTTTTTTTTTAATTTTTTTTTATTTTTTACATGTGTCACTTCATAGTTATACCACGTGTCAAAGTGACTCAATTTGGTCTCTATATTTATTTTTAGTTTCAATTTAATTCTAATTTTTGTAAAAATGAAGTAATATTGTCCTTCCTTAAATTGACACTAAATTTACTTTTGTTATAAATTTTATGATGATATTCTTACTAAAATTAACGTTTTTATTAAATATTTCTATAAATTTTTAAATTAAATTTAAATTCTATACAAAACATTAGACTTTGATTTTGTTTTGAACTTGAAATTTAGTTCCTAAACTTATGTGTGGCAAGTTATTTGATTTTTAATCTTCACTAAGTTTGTATAATATAATACAATTGATGTCTTTATATATGATGACAAAATTGTTAATTTTTGAAATTAAGTTTGAGGTTTAACTTTGTTTAATAATAAAACTAAAAAAAACTTATTTAAAAATATTTCTACAAATATTTAATAAAAACGTCAATTTTATTAAGAATATCATCATAAGTTGTATACAAAGATTAAATTGAGTGTCAATCTAAGGAGGGACAATATTGCTTCATTTTTACAAAAATTAGGATTAAATTGAAACTAAAAACAAATATAGGGATCAAATTGAGTCATTTTCACACGTGGCACAATTGTGAAGTGACACGTGTAAGAAATAAAAAAATTCAAAAAAACCATAAATTGACACGTGCCATTGACTTTAACACCGTCTGGTCAAAGTTAACGGTGAGGACCAAATTAAGTCATTTTTAAGAAAATGAGGACTAAATTGAGACAACGAAAAACTTGAGGACCAAACTAAAATTTCATGACAAATAGAGGGACCAAAAGAGTAATTTAACCTTTTTTATTATAGTGGAAGTTTTTATTGGATTATGTTGTGTGAATTTTTTCCTCCATATTGAGCTTTTCCCATGTTAAAAAGAAAAATAGTGTGTGCTAGTTTCTCTCTTCCATGTTTTGTTTATCCCATTGTTTTGCATATTATTTATATAGGGAAGAATTAATCTGAGTTTTGCTTCCACTTGTTATTTTTGTTATCTTCCCAACAACTAGTATCAAAGCTTCGATTAAGAGCTTTGTTTTGTTCTCCAAAGATAGGAGACAATGATGATATGGAAACCATGGTTAAATTGGATTTTATCAATTTTGAATATGGAAATCCGGTATGGAAGATTTGTTATTTTGTAAATACTTGTATTAGGCAATGGATATATTAATCTATTTATCATCATGTATTAGGTGAGATTTTAACTTACAACTTATGAAAGAAATTAGGTTAAGTTGTTTGAGTCTAAATATTACTTGAAAAAAGCATTTCTTATGAACAAGCTAATAAACTTGAAATACAAGGATAGTTCCTCAGTGGTTGAACACTTAAGTAATTTTCAAAATATGGTGAATCAATTGATCATTATGGAGATTGTATAAGATGATGAGATACTAACATTGTTGTTGCTTAGCTCATTACCAGACTATTGGATTGAGTAACTTCCTTATGGAAACTGGCTTTTGATATGGTCAAGATAACCTCTTAGATGAAGAATTTAAGAGAAAGAGTAGCAGTAAAGTTATCTTTTCTACTCAAAATGAAGCTTTAGTTACAGAGTCAAGAGGAAGAAATATATGTATAGAAAATCTCATAAATTTAATAATCATTCTCAAAGATTATTCAATGCACAAGTGATTATTCTCTATTTAGGTTTGGTAGTGAGAACTACATAGTTTAATTGGTAATATATGTAGATGACCTAATACTAGCATGGCCAAATACAAATTCTTTAAACAATTGTCAACATCTTCTTCAAAAATTGTTCAAACTCAACATTGTAGGAGATCTAAAGTTCTTCCTTGGTTTTGAAATTGCTAAGTCAAATCAAGGCATTCATTTATGTCAAAACAAGGATACCATTAACCTCTTAGATGACACAAGATTCAACAATGCAAAATTTAATGGATCATAATCAGCATTTCTCCTCAACTCTAGAGAATCTCTTCAAGACCCTTCTACTTATAAAAGGCTATTAGGAAGACTTGAGTACATAAACATATATTCAAGTTGTTAATCAATTCCAAGATATATAAAGACAACTCCTTCTTTGGCCAAAGGAATTTTTTTTTTCTCTTCAAAATCAACATTAAATCTAAGTGCTTATCTTGGTGCCTGTATTGACAACAAAAGGAGCACCACAAGTGTTTGTATTTTCATGGAGATTCTCTTCTCATATGGAAATAAAAAAGTAAACTACTATTTCTAGATCTTCAACAGAAGCTTGGTATAGGATTATTGCTTCTATAACTTCATAGTTATTATGGCTTAAACAACTCCCCAAATTCTTCTAAAATCAAGCTCAAATTGTCATGGTGTTATGTGATAATATTTATGCTATCTATTTGTCAAAAATCCTATATCTTGCATCATAAATCCATACACATAAACATTAATGTCCATTTTTTTCATAGAATATGTTTAATATGGTTTCATAAGGTTCATCCATGTGAAGTTACAACAAAAACATATTTTCAAAAATATTAAATAAAATGTAATTGAATCATATTCATTATTATAAAAAGGAATTAAAAAGGTATAATAGCTGTGTATGAGTAGGTGGTAGTATATAGGAATGAAAAAGCATAATTAGAGTCCACATATTGATGATGGAATTCCAGGTGTCAACATATAAAAGAGGGGATTCTTGTACAGTTATTGATTATTTTTTTTCAAAGTTTTAGTCCAATAATTTAGGGATTCATAATGAGACAATAAATGTGCGTAGTTATGAACTATGACCATACATTAAGGAAGTACTTAGAAAAAGTTTGTAACATAAATGTGGAAGAATATGGTAATAGGTTTTGTCGATTTGTTAGCCCAAAATGAGAGAGCAGGTTGAGTAGTGAATAGGAGGGATCGAATCAGCTTCGTATTGGAAAAGGAAAGTTGATAGTTCCAAGGGGATCGTTAATTATGCCACCTTCTTATTTGATGCTAAACCAAAGCTGTCCAGAATAGAATCTTCCTGTCAAATCCCACAAGGAGAGAGAGGGACTAAGAAAGTTTTTTTTTTTTTTTTAATTTTCATGTTACCGTTTGCAGGACACATTTTTATCCCATATAGAAGAAAAAATTAAATATGATTTTAGTTTTTAAATTTGGACTTCATTAGAATTCGTTTATGTATGTAACTTTGATACATTTTAGTCCTTTAATTTTAAAAATGAATGAATACATAGTCATTTTAACTTTAAAATGTTAACCTTTTATTACATGTTAAACGACTTATGGCTTTTGGGATTAACATTTAAGCTAGAGTGTGTCAAACGGTATAAACAACTCAAACGTCAACCTAAAACGTCGTTTGACACGTCAAAAAAATGTAATGCAATTGAGTTAGAATGACTATATTAATTCATTTTTAAAGTTTGAGGGTCAAATTATATCAAAGTTTCAGATAGAGACAAAATACAATTTCGCGCTAAAGTTTAGGAAATAAAAACATATTTAACCCATAATTTAGAGTATATAAAATGGATCTAAATCTCACTTATAATTAAAGTTCACTTCTTAATATGATATTAGCATATTCAAAGTATATCTCAGCAATATTGTTAGACTTATCATACTATCCTTATGAAACCATCCATAAATGTTTAGTTTCACATTCAAGATGTATGTGTCTCAACATCAAGAGAGTGTGTAAGAGATATAAACTAGATATAAAAAAAATTTACGATATACAAAATAGATATAAATCTCACTTTACAAATTAATTTTGTAAAATTGAATTAGATTTAAAGTTCATTTCTTAAAAAATTTTAAAAGATTTATATAATATAAAATACTTCTTATATTTTTATATTTTTAAGTGAATAACAAAGGAGATGATTTATGTATTTGAAGTTGCGGATCTTATTTGAATTTTTTTTGGCACAAACCATTTTAAATCCTATCATTTTTCATGTAATAAGAAAATCTAGGTTTTCTTTTTCATCTTTGGTTAATTTAAATTTTAAAGTCCAATACTTCACTCACTCTCCTTCATATATCCAGAGTTCTTTACTTATTTACTTTCTAGTTGTGTATTCATGGATACCAAACAAGAATTTATTGTAGTACCATGAAGACTTAAATCGTTTAAAAAAAAAGTCTGGTTTGTGTTTATAGATTCTTAGCACAAGAAATAGTTATTGAGCTACTACAAACTATTTATACATGTTTTGAAAGAGGATATTCATACCAATTTGAATTCTTTATCAAGTTTTTTCAGTATTATTTCTCTATTGTGTTTTTAAAATACATTAATTTTAATATTTTAAAATATATTAAAAAAAATTTAATATATCAATGGTATATTTTTAATGATCATGACAACACCAACATAACTCATATAAGATCTTGTCTCATTAAATCAAACTAATTCAATCGACAATTAATGGACCTTTGATTAAGACAAGTAACTAGGGTTCGTATTTCTTAACCAGGTGATCTAGGATACTATAGTGCATGGTGATGTTACTAGGGCTGGGCAAAACATACTGAACTGCACTAAACCATTAAAAATTGTACTGAACTAAAAAATAGTTCGTCTGAACTGCACTGAACTGAAAAACAATTCAGACAAACTGAACTAAACTGTTTTTGTTGTCTAATAAACTGAACTGAACTGCATTGCACTATAATGTGAATTGAACTATTATGAACAGAACTGTTGTACAAACTGCACTATTTTAAAACTAAACTGCACTATTTTTAAACTGAACTACACTATTTTTGAACCGTTTTTTAACCAAACCACATTAATTTTGAACCAAATTGTATTATTTTTGAACCGAAATTTACTTCATCATTTCAATTGTTAATAAATTATT
>Ga0214542_1006475_pt1 | contig 21326 bp, 14 predicted proteins | sample CNSS1metaG_FD_160096 | JGI IMG/M metagenome (GOLD analysis project Ga0214542, IMG submission 160096) | Root nodule microbial communities from cowpea collected in UCLA plant growth center, Los Angeles, California, USA - CNSS1 | ecosystem: Host-associated > Plants > Roots > Nodule | place: USA...
TATTTATATATATATAAAAATAAATATATATATATATATATATATATATATATATATATATATATATATATATATATATATATATATATATATATATATATATATATATTATAAGGTACTCCGATTTTGCATTTGTTATCATGAAATAGTTAGCTATATGTTTATTTCTTTCTTTTTCTTTTAAAGTGTTCATTTAACACTTGTGAATGAAGAGAATAAAACATTTTTCTTTTTCAAGTTTCAGGAACCATAAAACGATCAATTTTAATTTTAAAGAAAAAAAAACTTAATACAAATTTAATGAACTAAAACTAATATTTGGAAAGAATACATTTGAAAACAAAAATGTTTGGGAAAAATGTTTAATATTTTTATGGAAATCAATTAGATCTATGAGATGTAGTTTATAATTTTATTTGTATTGATAGTATTTAAACAATTAATCTCTCGTAAGATATATAATGTATGAATCATGACTTTTTTGTTTATAATTGAGATTTTAATCATTATTTATTATGCTTAATTTAGTGATTATGTGTGTCATGATGAAGACTGATACTTGTAGAAAGTCAAAACAAAAAAGAGGATTGAATTGATGGCTTTAGTTTAATGATCATTTTAATAATCTTAATCAAAGAAAAGATGAATTTGGATTCTAACAAAAAAATTGCTTAAGAAATCGTGTAATCCATTAATCATTTAAAATGAAATGAATACGTAAAACCATTTTGTTGCCCCCAAAAAAAAAGTTAACAAATGATTTCCATTTCTTTTGAAATATGATTACCTTGTTCTTGAATATTAAGAAAAACACATAAAAAACAAAAATATCTCCTAATGTAATACTTCTCAAATGTGTTATATTTGTCAACATTTAATGAATTCATATATATGCTTGTTATGTTTTGTTATAGTAAACAAATTATTTATTGATACGAAATTACCAAATTAAGGAAACAAATTATATTTAAGAAAAATATTACATTTAAAATATCACAACTTTTATTGTTATCATTTACAAGAATATATATTTTATATATATATATATATATATATATATATATATATATATATATATATATATATATATATATATATATATATATATATATATATAATATAAAAGACGAAAAAAATTAAATGACATGTATAACATTGAAATAATAAAATTCTTTAAAGAAAGCTATTTACATAAATCACAAAGAACTTCATATACTTTTTGAATGATTCAAAAATAAATTATGATAAAATCAAAATGTTAATGCATACAAGTGTGTACAAACCATACTTTAAATTGACATTACTTATAATTTTTTCATTAGTACAATTAAATAGTAAATAAATAAAAACATGCAAGTAAAAAAATAATAGTGCATTACGCTTAAAGTTATAAAAGGGTGTTGTTGGCTTAGTCTAACTTATCTTAACATACTGCTAAAACATCTATTACACGACAATAAAAATCAAGTTAATTTAAATAAAAAGTATATTTTTAAAATTGAAATGATATTATTGAATGCAAATTTAAATTTTAACATAATAATTTTATCTATAAATAGATATACTAATTTTCTTTTATTAAACATAATTACGATATTATAAAATAGTTGGCTTATAAAAATATTTAGATTTTCGTTGAATTTTTGGTGATGTGAGTCTGATTTGTTTTTAAAATATAATAATTAACATTGATCTTAATGTTTTAAAATATATTAATTTTTTTAATATACTTATATTTAAAAAAAAAAACAGTAAAAATAACTAACAGAAAATATGGATTCCTTTATAGACTTGTGAAAATCTCTCTAAATTGCAAGCTAAACATATAAACAAAGTGATCTAATTTAGTTTAATTTGTAATCTTTTAATTTGATATAATATATCCTATGAACTTTCTAAGTGGATAAGGACGAATCTAATTTTTTTCTGGTACAATTATGCTTCTCCTAAAGTTTGATGATTGTACTTATTTTGCAAACTGCTTTTAACTTTGTCAATTCAAATAGATATTCCCAACTCATGGGTTTTGCAATTCATGAACAAACAAAAGAAAAAACATAGCACAAAACATTGGAGGAAAATTACGCAACTAGGTTCAATTGTAACCTCTAATTTTCTATGAATTTTTTAACTTCCATTGTAGCTCATACACTCATTTTCAATATCTATGAGGGGATGGGATTAATTTCCTCCACAAGTATTTTCTTCACTATCCTTTTTTTTTTCCTTCTCTCTATAAAGTACCCCACTTAATTAGACTCCAAATTTATTTTGCATATTCATATTTTAAAAAAATTGAAAAATAGTATCCAATTAAATCTAAAGTTTATCTTTTGTAATACACTATACATTTCATGATATTATTTATCATATAAATTACTTAATTAAAGTTTTAAATTTGAGTAGATTCAAATTTGTTTAAAAGTTTTAAAAATTTTACCCTGTCAATTTGGAAAACTAAATTGATTTCTTAAATATTTTACTTTTCAAATATTGAATCTTTAAGACATTAATTTGATAATGAAACATTTTCAAATTAAAACAACGATGAAAATGACATTAATTAAGAATATTTAATTTAACTAAAATATGTATTACACAAATACTTTATACTCTTTCGTTAATAGTAAATTCTAAGGATATTTTTTTATATATAATATTAATTAAAATTTAGAATCTTATAAAATTACTCAAATCTCTATGAATCTAATGAAAGTAATAGTAAATTTATTGAATTTTAATATAATTATTTTAAAATTAATATTTATAATAACTTTTATTAGTTAAAAGTGTGAATTCCTTGAAGAAAGATTTAGTTCATCACTTTCAATCCAAATTCCAAAAATATATTCTTCATCTCGTGACTTTCAACTTAAATTAAAAAAAAAAAGTTTATATCAAAATTTTAATGAAAATTAAACTTGGGAAATAATTTAATAATTAATTTATTTGAGCAATTAATGTTATAAGGCATGTAATCTTTATATAATCTTTATATGGTAAAAGACTTTAAGTAGACACAAAAATATGACATTCATCACATTTAATATCACATACGATCAATCTCTCTTGACCATAAGACCCACTTTTTCTGCTCTTATGTTTAAGGGACTAACCTTAACTATTGGGCCTAAGGGCCAGCCCATAGGGTGCCTAAAACTCTTTTCCAACCTTAACCCCCTTTACTCTACCCCCTTTACAGGAACCCTTCCCCTTCCACTAGTGGAGCAAAGAGCTCTGTTAGGGCACAATTAGAGCACCCACTATTTCACTTGAACGTCTTCTCTGGGTAAGTTGAACTTGAACTTTACCCCTTTCGTTCCATTCCAGTGTCTAGGTTCTACTTTGGGTTGACGTTGAAACCTTATGCTAGCCTTTGTGCATCTGTTTTCCCAATTTACTACACTGGTTGGAGTTATAGTGCTCCCATCTTCCCCTAGGACTGTTGTGCTTACGTTTAGCCACACTCCAGGTAAGGGAAGCTAGGGCTTTACTATTTTTTTTAATTAATCTACCTGTTTGGTTTGTTTTACGTTTGGGTGCTTGATATATGTTCCTGGTTGTATGATAACATGTTGTTTGTACTGCTGTTATGGTTCGAATCGGGTTGTGCATGCAAGAGAGCAGGTGGGTTCTGCTAAACTCGCCCAAGTGAGCTAGGTGATTGCTCAAAACGCAAAGCTCTTGCTTAAGTGAGGAGCTCTCGCCTGAGCGAGAACAACTACAACCCATCCCCCTCTTTGTTTTTAGAGCTCGCCTAAGCAAAGGCCACTCGCCTAAGCGAGAGTAGTCTCGCTTGAGCGATACAGGCTAGCTTGAGCGAGACCTCGACGTGTCCACTATTTGAAATCTTGCCCAGGTGAGATCTGGTAGCTTGAGCGAGGGGTTCTCCTCGCCTAAGCGAGAGTTTCTTGGGCTGAGCAAGATTGTCATTGGTGATTTGATAAGTGTGTGTTTCAATTTATTGATTGGTTGGCTACTTTAAATAGTTACGTATGCTGCATTGTATGTATTCTATATGACACAATGGGACTAAAATTGATGAGCTTGGTATGATAATGCGTATGAAACATGGTTGAATGGTTGGTTAAATATTGGCATGAGATTGGTATGCATGATAAATCTATGATTGGTTGGTGAGACATGGCCATGATATGGTTAGGACGTAATTCCATGAATCTCTTGGTGAGATCTCATGGTGGTGCCTCATGTAATGGACGTAATTTGATGACCCTTTTGGTGAGAGCTCATGGTGGTGCCTCATGTAATGGACGTAATTTCATGACCCTCTTGGTGAGAGTTCATGGTGGTGCCTCAAGTAATGGACGTAATTCCATGACCCTCTTGGTGAAAGCTCATGGTGGTGCCTCAAGTAATGGACATAACTCCACAAATTGTTAGTAAGGTTTCGTGGTGGTGCATCAGTATATAATTCAGTAAGGATTCAAGTAAGGATTGCATCCTAAAGCTCTAAAGAGTTAATTAGTCTCATGTAGAGCGTACTGACTCAAGTGGTGAGAGTAGCAAGAGGCCCTAGTCTTTGGCAGGATAATGGCCTTAGATGTTTGAAGGCTAACCTTGTGCGTGGTAGGGTGAAACCCATTGGAAATGGCTCTACAGAGTAGTATAGGCCACCACAAGTGCAAACATCCAGTGAATCTGACTCATTATATGTATCGAGATATTTGAGCCTTAATGTCTTGCTTGTTTGCTATCACATGCTTGTGGTTTTATGTGCTCTTGGCTTTTAAATTATATGCTCAATTGTGTGATAAAACATTTTCACTCTAGCTTACCCTTCTTGCTTGTGTTTGTATTCTTGTGTGGTTTTCTTTTTTGCAATGATCACCATATTTCTTGGTGTGAGCAGATATGAGAACCCCTGATGATCGTAGTGACAATGGAGTTGCTGCAGCTTGATGGTCATGGATTGGTATTAGGCTCATTGTTGAGCCCACGTTTGAAGAGCTTTAATCATATTTATAATCCCCGCTTATGGGCAAGTCTTTTGGGCCACTATTGAACATTTATATTGTGTTCCAGGCAATGTAATGCCTCTATTTCTAGTGTTGGTATGATTGGATAACTGTAAACCTTCATAGCCTAAAGTCAATGCTCTTTGGATATTAGTAAGTATGCGACGTTTGATTTAATTAGATTTATCTATTTAATGAGAGGTTACATTTATGGTATCAAAGTAGTCCGTCCTTAGGATGACCTAAGGGTTGTGGGTTTGTCATGTCTCACGGGCTTAAGTAGTCAAGTTTAGTCGAGTTTGTCTGTGGAACCAGAAGTATTAAGAACATAAAACATCTTGATAAAGTAATGAGGGTGCACACTCATGACTAGATCAAAGGTTATTTTCCTTTGATAATTTTAACGGTTTGGGGAAAAGAAAGGTGACAGAAAAAAGGTTTTATTGTCTGTAGATGATGGAGTGTTGCTTTGTATGTTCTATTTTGTCTTGTTACGCTTCTATGCTTTGTGTCTGGTGTCTACGGAGATAAGGGAATGTAGATTCAATGTCGACTTGGCTTGCTTACCTTTATAAGTGTTGGATGACGCCTCTGGGATAACTTCTTGCCTCAAAGATAGGAAGTTGATGTGTGATGTATATTATTTAGCGAGGAAAGCTAAGTTTTGGGTTAATAGATCGAAGGAGATGCTAGAGTTCATAAAACAATGTTTGGTAAGAGGGAGCTTCAAGGATAGGTTCTTGGAAATAAATACAGGAGTTGAATCCAAAGGTTAGAACAATGAAAGGTATCAATGCATGCAAGTGTAACATCGTTTGAGGGAATTCAACTTGATTCTACACCCCGATAATATTGAGGTTTAGAGCTCTAGGGATACACATTGTTAGGAGAAGTGTCATCGGATATAGCTGTATGGCCATATCTAGTGCTTTCTTGGATTGGTGGAAGAGGCGAAATTGGCAAATTCTAAGTTGTAGAAAGTGGTGAGATTTTTTAGCAGTGAGAAGGCTAAGAAAGGAGAAGATCGTGAAGTGTAAAAAGACGGCAAACCTCTAGTGGAAGACGGAGATGGATAAGAGTTGACAAATTAGTCAGGTTAGATGATGTCTCCTAAGTAGGAGGAAAAACAATTTGTGGATATGAAAGAAGTGGCATAAAGGTTTCATATTAGGTTCAATAGTCGGAAGGTGATGAATGGCCTTTTCAAATTTTTTTAGTAGGATGTTTCAAGGAAAAGTAGTTCCCATGAGCAGAACAATTGACTTAGATATAAGGTAGGAGGTTTCGCGTACCAGAAGGAGAGGCACATCTTTAAAGGTTATTCTTGTAGGGAAGGACAACCCAATTGATGTCGGAGTACAATGATGGAGGAAATGAAAAGAAAAGTTTTGAGTTGTTGGCATGGTGTCTACGATGGGTAATGCTAAGGTGGTTAGCACGAATAACCTCATTCAAAGATGCAAATTACGAAGGTGATGCTTGGAGTAAGGGTCGGTTTTTCTTGGGATTGTATACCTCTTTGGTGTCGCCAATATGGTGAACGAGTCAGGGTCATGTGCAAGAGGGAGTAAGAATTAAGACGGTGGTTTCACAATAGTTATAATCAAGTGAAGACTGCTCAAGTCTGTGGTTTGTCCTGTGGTGATCCAAGGATTCAAATTCAAGTCAATTTGAATTGTTCCCTTGGTAAGGGTGAGATATAATATCAAGGATGAATTGGTTATTTTTTCAAATCTCATTCCTATTGGATACGATGCGATGCCCAACAGAGTGATGTTCTTCGATTCAAGGAGACAAGTCAATGGTTCTGTATCAAGTGAGGGACAAGTTGAAAGGTGGAGACATAGTGTCATGTGAATAAGAGGTTTTTAACAAAGGTAAGGGAAGATTAGACACAAAAGATCTCAGTTATGGAAAAGTTTCTAAACGTGGCTTCGAAACATGTACTAGAATTTCCACCAAGGAAGGGGTGGTGTTCACTAATGCATCGGTGTATGAAGCAGAACCAATGCCAATATTTCTAATTGGGTATTCATGCTCAGAGTGCGAAGTAAAAGAAGTAGGTGAAGGGTTGTTAGGGATGTAGTGGTATGGACTCAATAGGATAACCTGATTATCTGCAAGTTTGGTAAATCTTAGAGGAGAGGTAGTGGTAGGATTGACTATTCAAGGGTAAATGTTGGATGAGGGAGGATTGGCTTTTTGGGCCTATGGTTTTAAAGAGTGGAAACATGATGAAGGTAAGAAATTTCAAACAGGTTGACGGTATTATCAAGGTTTAGCGGTAAGTTCCCAAGTGCGAAGAAAGTCTTCAGAATGTTCAAGAAGAGTATTGACTAAGGTTGGAGTGAATAGTAGGACATATGGTTTTACAAAGGGTGGATACGATGTTGAGAAAATGGGATGCTAAAACTATAAAAAAGGGAGTTTAAAGAGTTTTGCAAGTTTTATAGAGGCTTTGAGGAAGGTTTCCCAATGACGACTGTTTCCTGGTCATGTAGACATGAAAGGATCATCATTTTGAGTAAACAAACAAGTGACCTTGTGTATGGATCAAAGTAGCGCAGCGGGATGGTGGCAAGTGATGCTTATGAATGGTAAGAGGTGCGTGAGAAGAACTATCTTACTCATGACCTAGTGGTTACTACGAAGACCAGTTCTTTGAAAACATCAAAGGGTTTCATTCTCGTGAGTATCAGCTAAGAGTGTTCAATGATCATTCAAAATTGGAAGTGTAGAGTTGCACAAAGAAAGTTGGACAAGAGAAATAGGAGATGGTTGAGTTATGGTTTCAAGTTAGGATGCCAACCTAGAAGTAAGGAAGTAAGATAGGTGCTTAGCCAAAGAGGGAAACTCAAGATCTGGGCTTGACAAGGTAAGAGTAAGAGTTGGTGGAGAAGTATAAATGTTTAAGTTGGGAAGAGAAGGTGTGAGATAATTTCATTAGTCTTGTCACCTGATACGGACGAGTGAGTTTCTAAAAAAGGTTTGGTAAAAGGCAAATTGAGCAATCTTAGTTTGAGGTGTATCTTAGAGTTGCTTGGTACAAACCAAACTAGAGATTTGAAGTCAAGGAAAGTTATCGTTCTGAGGTTTTTGTGGAAGGATGGTTACAAGTTAAAGGATAAAAAAATGAAGATAGGAGGCCAAAATGAATATGGTGGTTAAAATAGATGAAAGTTTTAAACTGGAAATGGAATAACTCGGTTGTGAACTTCGTTACCTTGATTGAAGCCAACAAAGGAAGCAAGATGTTATGAGTCAAGAGAGTCGATGGTGAGGCAGTAGGCCAGAAGTCAAGTGTGATCAAGTCAGTGGAGTGATGCTTAAAGGAGAGAACAAGGTGATGTGAAGTGATAACTAACACGTTTTAGTTTGAGACTTGAAGTCATTGGAGACTTTGGTAAAAACCTACAAGAGGCAGTGGAGAGCATATGGTAGGTGAGTTAGTATATCAGATATAAGTTGGTTGGTCAGGTATGAAGGAGCATTCCAATTTTAAGGTGGGAGATTGGAAGTTGCTTCGAGTGTAGTGACTAAACCAATCTACACTGTTGAACACATATCGTTTAGCACATAGACAAAATTTCTAGTGACTATAGGTGTTGGAGTCGTTATATCAGTCATGTCTAAGTGGTGATTGTCAGAGAAAATGAGGAAAACATAGTTTTCCACCTACCTTATCGGTGAATTTTCGAGGTCAAATATTTTTGTTGTTGGGGAGAATGTAAGACCCACTTTTTCTGCTCTTATGTTTGAGGGACTAGCCTTAACTATTGGGCCTAAGGGCCAACCCATAGGATGCCCAAAACCCTTTTCCACCCCTAACCCTCTTTACTCTACCCCATTCTCAGAAAACAAGAACCCTTCTCCCTTGCATTACTAGAGCAAAGAGCTTTGCTAGGGCATAATCAGAGCACCCACTGTTTCACTCGAACGTCTTCTCCAGGTAAGTTGAACCTTAACTTTACCCCTTTCGTTCCATTCTAGTGTCTAAGTTCTACTCTGGGTTGACGTTGAAACCTTATGTTAGCCTTAGTGCATCTGTTTCCCCAGTTTACTGCACTAGTTGGAGTTATAGTGCTCCCCTCTTCCCCTAGGATCGTTGTGCTTACGTTTAGCCCCACTCCAAGTACGGGAAGCTAGAGCTTTACTGTTTTTTTTAATTAATCTGTCTATTTGGTTTGTTTTACATTTGGGTGCTTGATATATGTTGTTGGTTGTGTGATAACATGTTGTTTGTACTACTGTTATGGTTCGAATCGGGTTGTGCACGCAAGATAGTAGGTGGGTTTTGCTGAACTCACCCAAGCGAGTTGGGTGATCGCTCAAAACGCAAAGCTCTCGCTTAAGCAAGAACAGTTGCAACCCATCCCCCTCTTTGTTTCGAGGGCTCGCCTAAGCGAAGGCCACTCGCCTGAGCGAGAGTAGTCTTGCCTTAGCGAGAGGACCTAGCTTGAGCGAGACCTCGACGTGCCCACTGTTTGCAATCTCGCCCAAGCGAGATCTGGCAGCTTAAGTGAGGGGTTCTCCTCGCTTGAGTGAGAGTTCCTTAGCCTGAGCGAGATTGACAGGGTGATTTGATAAATGTGTGTTTCAAATGATTGATTGAGTGGCTACTTTAAATAGTTATGTATGATGCATTGTGTGTATTCTATATGACACAATGGGACGAGAATTGATAAGCTTGATATATATATATATATATACATATATATATATATATATATATATATATATATATATATATATATATATATATATATATATATATATATATATATATATATATATATATATATATATATATATATATACGTATGAAACATGGTTGGATGGTTGGTTAAATATTGACATGAGATTGGTATGATTGGTTGGTGAGACATGGCTATGGTATGGTTAGGACGTAATTCCATGAATCTCTTGGTGAGATCTCATGGTGGTGCCTTATGTAATGGACGTAATTCTATGACCCTCTTGGTGAGAGCTCATGCTGGCGTTTCATGTAATGGACGTAATTCCATGACCCTCTTGGTGAGAGCTTATGGTGGTGCCTCAGGTAATGGACGTAGTTCCATGACCCTCTTGGTGAGAGCTCGTGGCGGTGCCTCAAGTAATGGACGTAATTCCACGAACTGTTAGTAAGGTTTCATGGTGGTTGCTCAGTATATAATTAAGTAAGGATTCAAGTAAGGATTGCATCCTAAAGCTCTAAAGAGTCAGTTAGTCTCATGTAGAGCGTACTGACTCAAGGGGTGAGAGTAGCAGGAGGCCCTAGTGTTTGGCAGGATAATGGCCTTAGATGTTTGAAGGCTAACCTTGTGTGTGGTAGGGTGACACCCATTGGCAATAGCTCTACAGAGTAGTAGAGGCCACCACAAGTGCAATCATCCAGTGAATCCGACTGATTATATGTACCCGAATATTTGAGTCTTAGTGTCTTGCTTGTTTGTTATCACATGCTTGGTGGTTTTATGTGCTCTTGGCTTTTAAATTGTATGCTCAACTATATGATAAAACCTTTTCACTCTAGCTTACCCTTCTTGCTTATGTCTGTATTCTTGTGTGGCTTTCCTTTTTGCAATGATCACCATATTTCTTGGTGTGAGCAGATATGGGAATCCCTGGTGACCGTAGTGACAATGGGAATGTTGCAACTTGATGGTCATGGATTGGTATTTGGCTTACTGTTGAGCCCATGTTTGAAGAGTTTTAATCATTTTTGTAATCCTCGCTTATGGGCAAGTCTTTTGGGCCACTGTTGAACTTTTTATTGTGTTCCAGGCAATGTAGTGCCTCTGTTTCTAGTGTTGGTATGATTGGATAACTGTAAACCTTTATACCCTAAACTCAGTGCTCTTTGGATATTAGTAAGTATGCAATGTTTGATTTAATTAAATTTATCTATTTAATAGGACGTTTACATTGGCAGCTTGTAAAGTTGCACATTCCATGGTTGGTTTTGGACCAACCGAACATGTTTATCTTGGAGGAAATTACATTTGTAGAGTACTCTATAAATGGCATGAAAACATGTGCGTATGCTTCTCTATAACTACCTCAAATATAAATTGATTATTCGTATTCATTTTCTGTGACTTGTAAAAGCACATAAACTAACAACTTCTAATTAGTTATGAGAAATAATTGGTTTATAACCCTTCTCGTGGCTATAATATAACTTCTCTTACATAGGCTTTGATTTTTTATTTTTTATTATTTTTTTACAACTTACTATATTTTGGTTCATTTTAAGAAATCTCTGTCTTTATGTAAGAAATTTAATGTTCTTAAGAAATCGGTTGTGTTCTTTTTTAACACTTCAATTTTTAAAACTTGTGTATATTTATGATTGTTAGAAAAATATTGGACACTAATTTAAACATATGATTTAATTCTTTGTTTACCTTTGTTTTAATTCTTTCAACGTCTCTTTTTAAAATAATTTTGAAACAAGCAATTTTATATGAGTATATTTAATATGTTGTTAATGTTATATACATGCATAAATTGTTTGAAAAGTTTCTTTTAGTATATGTAATTTAGAACGTTGAAGAAGAAGAATAATATAATATCTTTTTATGTCAAGTGTTCTATAAAATGAAGATGGAAAATCAAGTTTGAAAAATTGTATGAGAAGACCAATTAATAAAAAAACCTATATGTAGAATCAATAGTCATATTCTCAAAAGCTATAAGTAGGAAAATAAGTTGAAGATTGACGACATGAACACGATGAATAACTAGAACAACAACAATTTTCTATACTATTTTATTATTAGTATCTTTTGGAATTAAGAGTAAACCTTGTAATACTTCCCTTTGTTAAAAAATTTTCGTGCAAGCTTAAATTGTGCTATCTGTGAGAGTGTTTATTTGTTATATTGAGAATTATTGGACATATGGGGAGATTGAATCCACGACATTCTCCGCATTATGATTATACAAGCTCAGACTCAACCCTGAAAAGTGCGTCTTTGGCGTCGATCGTGGCAAATTCCTAGGCTTCATGCTAACACAGCGTGGCATCGAAGCCAACCCTGAAAAATGTAATGCTATCATCAACAATATCAAAGAAGTACAACGCCTAATTGGCTACTTAACCGCCATCTCTACATTCCTACAAAAACTAGCCAAACAAACCCAACCCATCATCCAACTACTCAAGAAATCCGCGAAGTTCTCTTGGAACAATGAATGTGAGCAAGTTTTCCAAAACCTCAAAACCACCCTTACATCTCCACCTATCCTCCACAAGCCAGATATCCACCAACCCCTCCTCGTCTACATCACTGCAACAGATCACACTGTAAGCGCAATGCTGGTCTAAGAAATCACTGGTATCCAACACCCCGTATACTTTGTTAGCCGAACTTTGCAAGATCTGGAAACCAAGTACCAAATGGTGGAAAAGCTAGCATTGTCCTTAGTACATGCAGCAAGATGCCTACGCCCTTACTTCCAAAATCACAACATCATCGTCAAAACCGACTACCCCATCCAAAAAATACTCCACCATAGCCTTAACCAATGCGTTCGGCTCCATGCTATCAATCAAGTTAACTAGAGTCTTTGACAAATTGATTTTAATGTCATGTCGGACAACAGTCTTCAACAACTCGATGAGTCTAGCCTCCAGTCCCTTCCCACCAGATGAAGATCCCGACCCCAACAAAGCGACCCGAACCTTCTTCACATCCTTCCCCCTACCAGGCCTGACTGGCAACTTAGCCTTCCTCTTCGACCCCCATGTACATAGGCTTCTACAAGAGGTTCTTGCAAGTTGGGAACTTCAGTGCTCCTAGTAGCCTTCGCCCTTGCTGCCTTCTCCTTACAAAAAGTTTGACAAAGACTCAAATTCTTCTTCCCCATTTGTGCCATATGACCTATAAACAACAACGAATGTCGATTAGTTAACTCAAACACACTATAACACTCAAAAATACAAAAAGATACCTTCTATATCAATAATCAGATGAACCGAATTATAAACCCTAACTAAGCCCTTAGTGGGCATCTTATCGCTAAACTGCATCACAACATCCACCACTTCCTTGTCCGCCACCGACAACTCCTCCCTCGTCATACCCTTATATCTCCAAGGATTGTCGGTCCAGTAAAAAGGAAACTTAGTGTTCCCGTCATCAATATAAAAGTATGAACGCCCCGCTTGCTTCACCACTACCTAGAAGAACCCATCCTTAAAGTGTTTAAAGGACTGGGTAAACGCGTCCAATCTATTTATCGTTGGTCGACTTATGAGCGATAACCATGTTGTTGGACTCCTGGGCTGAGTATCGAAGAAATAAAGGAACAAATATGGAGAGGGTCGTAAATACAATGCTTTACACAACACCCGAAACGCCTGCTAGTATGCTCAACTATTCGGATGCAGTTGAGTAGGGGCGACATTCAGCAATCGCAGCACCCCCATAGTGAAGTTGTCGAACGACAACCTAATGTACAGTTGCGAAAAGTGACAAATGTACACATAGAAGAACTCCTCAGTAGCTCCTTCTCGACCGTGACACACACAGTCAACGGCACTGACCATTTCCAATGCAACAATATCCTTTCGAGCACCTCTCTCAAATATGGGAATGCAATTTAGCCACGACTTCAGCAACTGCGACCACTGGAACAAGGAGTACTGTGTACGCACATCCTTCGCTACCCACCCGTATTCTGCTTTCACTGGCCAATTACTCTCCGCCAACTCTTCTGGTGGGTCTTCCCTAACTTCGGTTGTCGTCTCCATAGGAATTGTCCCCTCACCTCCCAGCTCACCCCTTTCACTACTCGTCGACTAAATACTTCCATCCCCCCTGACCGATCACTCCCACTACTCGGACTTGACAAGGAAACACTATCACTAAAACTAGACATACCTTTTCTTTTTAAACAAGTAGATGGTAGATACAAGGAAGGTATCAGACAAGATCTCATGCAGACAGATAGCTCCCCCCAATTTCTTGCAAATGAACCACAGTAAAATTTTCTACCCTGTATTTGTATTTAAAACCAGCGTCTCAAACGTTTCAATTTTTCCTACCAGAAACAATGATTAGACGAAGCGTCACAACGAAATGTGAAACGTCACGACCAGGCCCAGGCCCATCTACGACCCAAGCAATGGCCCAACCCACGAGAAGGCCAAGCATAACTAATAACTCTATCATTTCACGTGGACCCCAATAATTAAAGGTATGCATTCATTAATCACTTAATCAAGAGATTTGACTTTCTGAGAATCTTTTGCCTGACTTGATCGTCGGAGCCCTCTCTGCAGGTAACCCCTCATAGGTTCAAATCGTGCACACCAACAGACGGCATACGCAAGCTGAGGAGGAGCCAACTCGAGAGATTACGGATTGAGGTAAGGTGATATTTGTGTCTAACTTCTCTTATTTGTTTCCGCAGGAACAATTGGTGTACTACACCTAGGCGGACTGATAAAATTGCACGGCTAAATCCGCCTACGTATAGGCCTTCAAGCAGTTATCAAATGAATAACTAGACAAGCATAAGCGGCCTAGGCCGCCTACTTTAGAGGACAAGAAGACATTTGTTGACCATTCCAGACTTAGAATATTACAGATAAGGCCTTTAGTACCAATAATCATTAACTAAGGGCATGGGCCAAGCCAAGACCCGTCTACGACCCAAGCAATGGTGGTTAAGGATTATGTTGTTTTCTTTTAATATTATTGAATATGGTGTGAGTTGATTAAGAAAGCTAAGTGAAATCTCCATTGGACATTAAGATAGCATGCTATCTAGATGTGAAGGTTCCTTTCACAAAGCTCAAGAGAAGAAGATGATGGATTGATTCAAAACAAAAAGGAAATGGAAGGCACATAAACCATAGAAAACCAAGAACAATTAAAGGAAGAAGAAAACATAAAATAGAAATGAAAGAAATGGTAAAAATGTGAGAAACACGCCATTACAAGGCTAGGCTAGAAGCCATGGCAACCTTGAAGATGAGTGGATGTGTGCCGCCACTTACTATGCAAGATAAGACTTAAAAGTATTCACTCTCTAGGGAGGAAACTCTCACAAATGGTTGAGACACAAGAGTGTTTTTACTTCAAAATGTTCAAACCTTGTACAAATGTTAGAGGTCCCTTTAAATAGAAGTGTCTAGAGGCCTCTTAGCAAAAACAAATAAGTTAAAAAGGATTATAATGCAAATAACAAAACCTATAGTCTAGAAAGTAGGTCAAAAAAGGAGCACATGGACACATTCTAGAAGCCTTCTTAGCCAAGGCAAGGTGGATGCTCCTTCTAGATGTTTCTAGACTTCTTGGAGGCCAAGGAATGTGGTCATCCTTTCTAGATGTTTCTAGAAAGCTTTGCTACTTCTCTTTCCTCCACATGTGCTCCCCAAAAGCCATCTAAATTGGTCACTTGTCCTTTCTTGTCCCACCTCTTAATGAACCTACAAACACAAGTTAATTTTGAATTACCATGTTGGCTTTAGGTTAAGCTAATCCTTTGAGTCAACAAGTCAACCCAAAGTCAAGGTCAACAAGTCAACTTAAAAATAGTCAACCAAGCCAACTTAATGGAATTTTAAACTAAAGAAAATAAAAGCAAAGGAAGGGATCAAGGAACTCCCTTTCTTTTAAGCATATACCATGGGCCATCATCCTTGGTAGGGATCAATCCTTTATCAAATGGCCTAGCCCACGAGAAGGCCAGACATAACTAATAACTATAAATACACGTGGACCCAATAATTAAAGGTACGCATTCATTAATCCTTTAATCAAGAGATTTGACTTTCGAAAAATCTTTTGGCTGACTTAATCGTCGGAGCCCTCTCCACAGGTAACCCCTCATGGGTCCAAACCGTGCACACCAACAGATGGCATACGCAAGCCGAGGAGGAGCCAACTCGAGAGATTGCGGATTGAGGTAAGGTGATATTTGTGTCTAACTTCTCTTATTTGTTTTCGCAATAACAAATATGAATGAGTTTCATGACAAACCAAATAATTAGAAAAAATAAAAAGTAGAAAGTATATATATATATATATACACACACACACACATATATATATATAGTTACTTAATTAATTGTGAATATTTTAATAATTTAAATGGGGACGGGTATTATGGCGAGGATATGTACATCCCCATACCCATCCCCATACCTAATTGAAAATGTTGGGGATTTCCCATACCCATACCCATACCCAATCAATGTGGGGATTCTCCATCAAACAGGGACGGGTTCAGATAATACCCATGGGGACGGGTTTATTTGTCATCTCTAGTTTGTATAATTAAGCTCACTATGAATGTTTTGTATATCTTTTATGCATATTTCTTGTTTTTCTGTAATTGTATTAAAAGGAGCAGTAATACTTCTTTATTTTCTATATTTGAAAATTTAATTTCTTCTAGTGGAGGAATTTCATTTACTACTTTGTTGGTGAGGTTTTTCTTGTATTTTCAAGCATTTTCTGATGACATTTAAATGTAACTTATCTAAAGAGTTTTGTTCAAACCATGTAAAATAACTTTTAGATTCGGTAGACAAGTTGGCCTACCACTTGAAAATGAGTTAAAGAATGGAGCACGTTCCGTACCTGGGCAGGCTGGTAGGTTGGCCTGGCATTTTTGAATTTCTTTTTCCTTCATTGAGAATGCTACAAAAACTCAATCAAAGAAGGAGAAAATTAGGGCAAAAAAAAATCAAGGGATGAAACTAAGAAGGAAAACATAAAACTAGTAAGGTCTTACCTAGGCTCAAAAACAAAAAGCATATTATCCAAATAAAAGTCTCAATCATGATTCATCAAGTCACTACACAATGAAAGGAGGAAAAATCGAAACAAAATGAGAAAGGAAAGGCGCGCCCACGGTCATTAGATTTCGTGCTTATGTGGACTTCTCGCCGCACCCATAGTTGTCGGAGAAGAATGGTGACAACATGATTTGTGTTTGATATCGCAGTGAAGAAGAACAATGAGATTTCACACTAAAGACGAGAGGAGAAGAAGAATGTAGTGAAGGGCATCGCTGGATTTTGCAATGATTTGCGTCCGTGTGTGCGCAACATGGTTAGTGTTGTGTTGTGACAGAGAAACAAAAGTTGAAGCTAAAAGTTTTTAAAGGGGTTGGCAGGCTAGGCAGGTCAGGCCACGTCAGGATGTCAAGTTCAAAAATCTAACTCGGCTTGCTTGATTGTAGTCAAACTGACCCGTCAAGTCTAGCCCACTTTGCCACCTCAAAAAAATAAGGGATCTTGTCATGAATTAATTATAAGAAATTATAATATTCCTCTCAATAATTATAGAGTTCTTGTTGAGAGAAGGTGTTGAAAAACCATTTACTAATAGAAATTGAAGAAATAACGATATATTAGGTTGGTTGTCAAGGGAGGGATATGTAATTGAAAACATCGTGACAGATTTATTATTATTGGAAAACAATATTATATCGTTTGTTATGTTTCACCGATGTAATATCTGGTGTTGGGATAGAGTGATCTTGTCTAATTCCTCTAAGAAATTATTTCCTATATAGAATATAATTAGTAATCAATTTAGACACCAATTTTTTTGTTATCAAAATCTAGGTTCAAATCTTAGAGAGCAATTTAGAGTCTCATTCAAAAACCAATTATAATATTTTATTTATAATAGAAACTATTTTAGATACAGTAGTTTTAAGTTTATAAATTGATATATAAATTAGTCGCTTTAGTGAGTCTAAAATTTTTTCTCTCTTTAATTATATTTAACGATTTTGGTGTTGTTCTGGTATTTCAAAATCTCTGTCTTTCATTTTTACATATAAAATGATACTATACATGAAAACTTTTTAAGGTTATGGAATAATTTGGATAATTTTTTAAATGTATTGGTCTTTTATTTATATATATAATGAGCTTTGGATTTAAAAAGTTATTTTTAACCAATTTTGAGATAATACCAAACAACTTTTAACAACGATGCTGTGTCACCACAATTTTTATTAGTGTGTTTGTGGTGATGAAATCAATCAACATCCATATAACTGTGTAGTTTTCAGTGCAGTGTTGAACATGCTAAGAAGAAAGAAAAAGATGAGGGTGAAAATGACACCAGTAGCAATTGTGACAATCACTAAATAATAATACAGATATGATTAAATTTATAATATTAAATACTTTTAATTATATATATAATGTAAATTATAATAGAACCAAATTTTATGAAAAATAATTATTTTAAACGTTATTTTAGATTATGCTAAATTTATATGGTTCTATAATGATATTTATTAGTTACTGATATTTTTTTAAAATATTTAAATTCAAGTTAACACTAAAAATATTGTAATTAATAAACTAAAATGGATAAAATATTTTTTTTAAAATATTTTAAAACGCTCTCATGAGAAAAGCTATTAAAATTTATTCTGGTTAATAAATGACAAAAGTTCAACATAAAAATGGATAGCTATGAAAGGCACAAGTATCATCAACATCAAAATTGCAGGGACCCCTGCAGGTATTACCTATAATTGTCACACCGTATTTTTTTAACTAAATATGTACATATTATATAGTATATTTTATATAATAATAAGATTAATAAAAAATAGCAATGCAATATGAAATAGAATGAAAATTTAACTAATGCATTTAGAAAAATAATTTAATAGTCCTTATACATTTTTTTAAGTTTTAATTTTTCGTTAATATAATGAGTTACTAGTATGTTAACTTTCCCAGATAAGAATATTTAAGCTACTTTTTTATGGTTTATATCTAGAGATGATAAATAAACTCGTCCATGTGGGCAATGTCGAGATTTACGTATGACAGGGGAGTCGTAGCTCTCCCAACGCTTTTTTTTTTCTTTCTTTTTTATATATATTTTAAAAATATATTTATATATTATTATATAATTTATATAATTTAGTTTTAAAAAGTTTTATTTAAATTTAAAAATCATGTTTTCTCTCTCTGTTGTAAATTATTTTACTTCTTTATTTGATTTTTTTATCTTCAGTACTTTCATCTTTTTTTTATGTTCTTCTTTCCATTCCAATTTTTATCATCAATCTCTTATCATTTTCAAAATCAAACAGCACCACAACAAAATTGAGGAGTTAAGAAACATTTTGGGTCGAACAATTCTTTCTTTTGAATAAGTTCATTCTTTATCCTTTTTTTTTTCTCGAAACAATATGTTTTCCTCTTCTTTATGGCTTTTCTACGCTTTAGGCATATATTTATGGTCGTAAAATCATGCTCTAATTGTTCAAACTCTATTTATGTAGATAGAGCTATTTTAGCCTTTGAAGTTGTATAAGGGAAGAACAATATTAGAAATCTACTTTTAGATAAGGGACCATTTAGAAGGTGTTAATTTTCTTATTAAAATATTGAGTTTTGGTTTTGAGATTTAGTTTAGTTGGGGTATTCATAATTTTATCTCTTCCGAATTAGGTGAGGGTGACAAATTTACATTAGAAAAATTATGATAAAGAGTAGAAGAATTGATTCTTTTTCAAAAGGAATGCTTGTGATGAAGATGAAAAAAATGTATCTACGTCATCTAAACTTGAGAAACTTCACGATAATCCAAAAAATGAAGAAAATGAAAAACAACTATTTAAAGTTCCTAGAGTTACATACAATCAATTTGAAAACGCTTTAGAATGTGATCCGGGAAAATGTCCTCAAATTCGACAATACCCACCAAATCAAATTGATGACGTACGAATGGCTTATCTAATATGGGGTTCATATCAAATTAATCTAGAAAATTATCTGTTGTCTACTAAAGATGGTTATCCAAGAAGATTTCAACACACATGATTTAACTTATTTCCTTTATGGCTAAAGTATTCGGGATTCGCAATTAAAAAGTGTTGCATATTGCTTATTGTGCTATTTTTTTAGTAAAAAACCAAGCAGGCGACTTGACTCAAATGTTTTTATTGTTACATGTAATTGAATTGATTTTCATTGAATTCTAGTTGGCATTCAGTTGTTTGTCATCGACATGTTTTAACCATTTTTAGTGTTTTTTATAGGTTTTAAAAGATTTTATAACAAGCACTATAATAATCCATATTGTAAGTGATATTGCAACAAACTTCAATTATGAATCCATTATTCAAGATTTTAAGTAATTGAAAGAACATTGAGAAACATTAAAGGTAACTTTTGCTTTTTTTTATATATGATTGTTGATAATAAACTTTGTGTTACACTTTCATATATATTATTATCATATTTTTCTGGATTCTATTATCATATATACTTGTTTTGAATATAGAAAATTATGTGAGGAAATAATTTTATTTTAATGCAGAAAAAAATAATTTACAAATAAAAAAAATGATTTTGGCTCCCCTAAGATTTTGGTCCAAGTTCCACCACTGCCTGTGGGTATTGCCCGAACTCGTTCCCGTTTTGACGAGAAATCCCCGCATTGACTGGGTATGGGTATGAGTATGGGGAATCCTCGACTTTTTTAATTGGGTATAGGGATGGGTATGGGGATGTACATATCCCCGCCATAATAACTATTCCCGTTTAAATTATTAAAATATTCATAATTAATTAAGTAACCACGTACATACATATATATATATATATATATATATATATATATATATATTATTTTTTATTTCTTCTAATTATTTGGTTTGTTATGAAACTCATTCATATCTCAATTATATTTTTTATCTTATCATAACCTTTATGTAATTATCTTAAAAAGATGTATGTCAATTAATTTTTTTTAATGTCTCACATTTGAATATTTCTATTAATTTTTAATATTTTTATTTATTATATATTTTCCTTTCACATGAGAATGTTTAATACTCTCAATTTAAGTATTTAATAGCACAAACCTTTCGTTTACTAGGTAATATAAAAAAAATCCGTACTTATTATTATTAGTTTTGTTTCATTTGAAGAATTCTTTTGATTCGTTAAAACAATTTTTGTTATTTCTCAAGCATTGAGTATATATGTTGATATTTGAAAAGTTTTCTTACATCTCTAAGATATTTTTCAACTTATCATACCCTTTATTATACATTTGTTTTCTTTGTACGATTTCTTTCAATAGTCTCTCAAATTGTTTGTACACATTTGTTAATTTTTTAATATTTTTATTTGTTGTTTATTTTCATTATGTAGAATACTATTTTGATATATTTTATCTAATTATTTTTTATTTTCTAACTCATTATCAATCATATTGTAATTTTTTCACTATAATTGTATAAATAACTTTTATTTACTACAATATAAAAATTTAATGTAATTGTCATGAATATTTTTTTATCACCATCCAACATAATTGAAGTTCAAAAGATACAAGATCTATG
>Ga0214542_1006476_pt1 | contig 21322 bp, 15 predicted proteins | sample CNSS1metaG_FD_160096 | JGI IMG/M metagenome (GOLD analysis project Ga0214542, IMG submission 160096) | Root nodule microbial communities from cowpea collected in UCLA plant growth center, Los Angeles, California, USA - CNSS1 | ecosystem: Host-associated > Plants > Roots > Nodule | place: USA...
GTATGATAATGAGTTAGAAAAAAAATTATATAAAATACATCAAAATAGTATTCTACATGATAAAAGTAAACAACAAATAAAAATATTAAAAAATTATCAAATGGGTGTCTTAGATACAATTGAATTATTTTCACTTTATTTTAAATAGTTTTTTTGATGGAGTAATTGAAATATCTTGATTTTCAATTCTCTTGTTTTGTTAAAACAAATTAATTTCCCTTTTAATGTAAAATTCTATTTTAAAAATATTTGGCTCGACCTTTGGATCGGAGCTCATTCGGCTCGACCTTCAACCTAGGTTTGGTTGTCTCGACCTTCGACGCAAGACAACTCGTCTGCACCTTGACCATAATTGACTCCACCCATCGTTCATCCCAAACTGAATTGGTTCGTCTTACAACGTCAAAAGTTGAGCTATGGCGGTTTGAGATTAATGGTCAAACTAAGTTTACTAGGGCAGAAGGTTAAGCCGAGTTGACTTGGGTGGAGTTGGCCCTAGCCAAAGGTCGAGATTAGACGACCCTAGCCAAAGGTTGAAACTAGTGGGTCTTGGCCAGAGATTGACACTAGTCAGCCCTAATCGAAGGTCGAGAAGAGTTGGTATGACCAAAGGTCGAGACAAGTTGGCCTTGGCCGAATATCAAGATGAGTAAAAGTTAGACGAAGGTTGAGAAGTTCAATACAATGTTGGTTTGTGCTGATGGTCAAGCATATCATACATGAATCGAAACGGAGATCCAAGTCGACCTGAGCAAAAGATCAAGCTGAGTCAGCATAACTAAAGCTCAAGATGAATCAACCTTGGCTGAAGGTCGAGACAAGTCGATCATGTTCGATGTTCGAGATAGGTCACCACAAGCTGAAGGTCGAGTTGAGTAGGCCCACACTAAAGGGTACATTGAGTAGGCCCAAGCCGAAGGTCATGTCAAGTCACTCGAGACCAATTGGTCCAAGCTAGAGGTTGAGACATGTCAGTTTTGGCCGAAACTCAACCTCAGTCGAGATTAATCAACCCTGGTTGAAGTTTGAGATGATTTAGGACTAGCAAAACGTCAAGTCGAGTAGGCACATGTCGAAGGTTAAGCTGAGTAGGTCCAGGTCGAAAGTGGAGTCATGTAACCTAGAACGAAGGTCAAGCTCAACCAACACGAACAGAAAGGTCGAGCTGAATCGAGTTAGGTTGAATGTCGAGTTGAATAGGCCAGACAAAAGGTCGAGAAAAGTTGCTTCGGACCATAAATAGAGACGAGTCAACTTTAGCAGAAGGTCAAATCAAGTCGACCCAGGTTCATAATTGAGCTGAGTAAACCCGGATTTGATTTTGAGACTACTTGACCTGTGTTGAAGGTCAATACGAATTGACTTTTTGGACCTGCGCAAACTTCTTTCGTTCTAACCAATAAAAAATTCCATTGGAATTTCAATTTCATTCTTTTTTTTAATAAATTTCAAATTTTATTACCTTAATTTTTGAAAAAAATTTCAATTTCAATTTTCTTTTAATTTGTTCATCCAAACAAATTATTTCACTTCAAAAATTTTAAAATTCTTCTTGCTTTATCAAATACAAAATCAACTCAATGACTATCAAATCATCTGCAAATAACACCCTTAGCAGCAACAAACACGTACATACCTTCGGTTGGAACGTGGCTAACAAGACGATTCCCACTCAAATCCAGCATTTCCAAGTTTGGTAAAAGTGTCAATTCTTGGAAGAAGAAGAAAAAATAAAACAAATCAGAATACGAAAGGTCTCAAAATGCTGAACATGCATTGATTAATAATTACCTGCATTCAGAGTTTCGTACCTTTCATAGGAAAGGGGCCAGCTATAAAATTGGCGGCAATTGTTAAATTCTTGATGGATGGGATAGCACCCACCAATTCCATTATGCTCTCATTCAGATAATTGAAACTCAGATCTAATGTTCCCAACTTTTTCAATCTTGACATGCTTTGATAATCTGAAAGCTTTCAAAATTCACTTTAACGATAGATGAATAATAAATATAAGATGCTAATATTATATCCTTTTTAAACCAGTTTAAATTTCATTAACTCATAACCGCAACATCATGTACCTTTAGATGCGAGAAAGCTGCCAATGCCAATAAGATTCATGCCCAAATCCAACAATTCCAAGTTTGGTAAAAGTGATAATTCTTATAAGAAACAAAAACATAGCAATTAGAATGTGCATAATCTCCAAGTGCGAAACATATAAGTACTTACATAGTTGCATCCATACCTTTCATAAAGGGTCCACGAATAGAATTACCACAAAGATATAAATTCTTGATAGATGGAAGAGTACCCACAAGTTCCATTATGCTCTCATTGAAAGAATTGAAACTCAGATCTAATGTCTCTAACTTCTTTAACGTTAAATTGCCACCATCTGAAAGATATATATTCATCATTCACTATATTACTTCATCTTTGAGTTAAATAGGCTTAACTAATTAAGGGTCTAAGTTTTATTTTGTATTTGTTATAAACTTACTTTTTAGTTTTGTTCTAACCCTTTTGAACTTCAAAACATTAACATATATAAACATAAAGCTGTTAATTACGGGACTAAGCACATATTTATCTTACCATATAGTCACATGACAATTAACATTTTGTCATACAAGTTAAGAAAAACAATGGATCCATGACAATAAAGTTTTTTTGTGATTCAATTTTAATAAAATATATGTTTATTGATTTTTAGCTTTTATAAACATGCTATTGTGAATCTAATATTTAAGAAGAGAAAATTTTTAAAAATGAAAAATAATTAAATATTTCATTCAAAAAATAAAAACGTCTACCGATACAATTTTTTAAGTTAAAATGCTCGTGAATATGAAATGGAGTGGGTATTAGCTTTGAAAATATATATTATAACAATTCTCACTAATTGTTTTGAGCAGAAATATCACGATTTTAACATTATATGAAACTGCGAAAGATGCCAATAAAGGATAGATATTTTGTTTCACAATTTGAGATTTAGGGAAGAAATGTTTAGATTGAAATGAACTTTCCTCAAATAGGCTTTAACTTATTTAAAATAATTAAGACTGACTTTTGCCTTCGATTTGTTCCGTTTCTTTTGAATGTTTAATATTTAATCTAAATTAACCTTATAAATTTTACTCATTTTTATTTATATTTATATAGTATATTATATTATATATATTTGATTAGTACGAGATTTTCAATTCATTTTCTCATTCTAAATACTAAATATATCAAACATGAATTAAATATTTATCGGTGATATAGTAATTATTCAATAATTGTTTGCTATTTAAGTTAAATAAATCTTATTAAAATAGATTCTCATATATCTTTAAAAAATTAATATTTAAACTTGACTCAATATGACAAACAAATTTATAAAGTCAATGGTTATGACAGTTTCATTAATAAAAAATAAGTCATATGTAAAATTTTTTAATGAATATTTGTTGGTAATATCTATAAGTAAATTTTGTGTGAATTATTCTTCGATAAAATTAGGTGTCAGTAATCTGTCGATAATGGATTACCGTGTGTCTACTTTTTTTTAGTGAACGTTGCACAATTATTATGGGATATAACTAATACTAATGATTGCTGAGATTTTCAAGTAAACACATGAAGTCGATACTTAGAAGAAGTGAATCTAAGAAGTTTTAAACCATGAGTTAACTCATATAAGACACTTTGCCTTTATGTCTAACAAAAAAAAAAACTTCAAACAATATATTAAAAACTTATATTCAAGTCCCTTATTAAGGAGTAGTTGAATACTCATCTCATCTCCCAAATTATATACCAACTCTTGTCAAGTATAGTTAAAGAATCCAACAACAATTAGTTAAAATAAAGAGCATAAAAGTAAATAAACACGCAAGATATAAGATCTCATTACCTTGATTCCGAAAGAATCCCAGAAAACAATTATAGGGCAAAGCAAGACTTCTCAATTCCCTCATGGGAAGGAACAATGACCAGTTTAAGATGCGTGTTGGCTTTAAACAATATGGTCGCATTATCGGCAAATATGGTCCCATTTCACCAAATGGAAATTCAACAGGTAGTATTTCACTTTCATTAGTTCTATGAAGATTTCCAAGTGCGAGATGAATGATGTGGCCAGAAGATGAACTGCATGTCACTCTTTCCCAGGAACAACAATTGCTCTTCGGGTCATTCAACCACGAAGGTAGCGCATATGACTCTCTCGCATAACTAGCTTTGAAATCTAACAGTGCACTCTTCTCTTTTTCGAAACAACCATTTGTGCCTAACACATGACTCAAAACTACCATTGCTCCCAAGAACACTAACCACGCTTTCTTCCCACAAAACTCCATATGGAACACTGACTTCAACATTACTGCTTTACTATTTCTAATATCGTTTGCATATAGCTTTTACCCTCTTAACATTTTGTGCAACTTGGAACTCGACATCTGGTTGCTACTCAACCATTGAATAAATTTAGCCAGATAAGCCCTAGAAAGATTCATGAGTGGATGGAAGTCTACTGCATGTCTCAGAAACCTGTCCGAGTGCCTGATTACCAATATAATCGTGTCTCCAAATTACTTTGAAAGATAAGTATTTGACCTTAAAGTTGTTTGTTCTTGACGATACTGTTACGTTTCAATACCGGTACCTCATGTCATGACGAAAATATATCAAATTAGATTCTAAATTGTTTGACTTCTGTTAACATATCCATATGATTACATTCGAACAATTTTTCTGCCGCTGGCGAGGTGGACCGGGTCTCAAGAGGTCACACTCTAAAGTATGTGACTATGCAAAATTATTACACTACAACAAAATATCAAATTAATTTTGAAATATTAGTGTTCACTAACAGTACATCAATTCTGATTTATAACCAGAGGGGTTAAAATAACCTCAAGTAATTTATTTATAGGGTAAAGGTTTTTTAAATCCTTGAGAAGTGTTAAAGGTTTTTTAAATGAAACCGGAAATTTGATTTCTTTCTACTTTTTCATAATTTTCGTTTTCTCACTTTTTTGGTGAAGTCCATTCTATTCTTTTCACGCGTGACCGAACACAATCATATTTTCTCAATACTTCATCTTTCAATCTCAGATAAAAAATTTATTTTCTTGTCTCTCAATAATCTCAGTAAAAAATCTTTAGTTTGCCCTCTCTCAATCGTAACTTCTCAAATGGAGCTTCCAATTTCTCTGCTTTTCCCTTTTCGAATGTTCATAGGTCAATTGCAACTTTGAATTGGTTATGGATTTTGATTTATTTTTCACGTTCATGTTAATTTCTTATTTTCCCTCTTTCATCCAAATCTATCTTGCGTTGTGTTCAGTGGCTCTAGTTTTTATCTTTTTATAAATGTTATAGGAAAATTATAAATACATAAAAATTAAAACCTTTTCCTTTTATGATTTTACATTTATTTTAAGATTTATGTATTATTCAAAAACATGTAACAAAACATAAGATGGGTTTGAAACCCTATGACAAAATATTGAAAGTTGATTGTTGACATATGGTTCTAACAATATGTGATTTTGTAAGCCTACAATAAGTTGTGCTAATACCAGGGTTTGCTAAAAACCCCCAGTAATTTCTTATCTATTTTGGCTCTTGTAGGGAAAAAGGGAACCCCGGATAAAGTCATTAGTGGGGGTTAAAACTTCCAGAAACGCCAAAAATAACCCTGCTAAAATAATTATTTTTCTTGCGTAATATGTGATTTTAGTTGAATGGTTTCTTGATTTTCACGCAATACAAAAAGTTAAGTTCCTTTTAAAAAAAAGTTAGAAAAGAAATATAAAATTACTTATAAATGATTTAGTTAATAGAGTCACAACAATCAATTCTATGTTGACATTAATTATTTTTAATTTTTTTTAGTAAATAAATATTTGTATTATCATATTAACATTGATCTAATTTTTTTTATCAGCAAAAATTGATATATAAATAAAAGAATGAGACATCACAGATACCTCAACCCATGTACAATATTAATAAAAACATAGGAGATGAGAATTTGAAACCTATGAATACTAGATCAACATATAAATAAAAGAAATAATACCTAAGTCCCCCACTAGACAAATCAAGAATTGAGATGCATATCTATTTATACAATTATATCATGGGGTCAACTCCAACCAAGATAGAATTAACATTCTTGATGTAATATACAATAAATTTACAAAACAAATTGAGGCCAATTAAACTTCCCCAGAGCATCTTTCTCGGTAAAGTCAACAAGAGATGGTTTCTTTTTTAGTGTAAATTATTTTTTATGATTCCAAGACATAGTCACACTAGTGCAGTTTAGGCCGATTCAATCGCCCTATATGTCTCAATTCTAACGTAAATGAGGCATATTAAAACACGGTGGCATTTTTGCAATTTAATTGAACTTTAATGCCTCAGTTGTGATAATTCCCGAGGAAGAATCCATTTTGTGCTTCAGATCATTCACAACTAAAGCCTAATGTCTCCCAAATTTTCAAAATTTCCGCTATTTTGAATTATTTTAAGAGTTTTATGCTTCAGTTCCCCTAAAACAAAAGAAAAAAAAACATAATTTGCTTCCATTTTCGGCCACCCAATGTCATTAAGTTGGTCTAATTTACAAAAATGACATTGTTTTTTTAATTATTTTATGAGTTGAACGGTCTCGATTCTGGAAGAACCGAGGCAGAATAGGAGAATATGCTTCAGGTGTTAGTATAACCGAGGCATATTAGGGTTTAGGCCTCGATTTTTAAAATAACTAAGGCAATAAGATCTCTCTAAAGTAAAAAAAATCCCAAATCAGATGCAGAATTGACCACTGTTCAACATCTTCTTCCTTCTTCCTCGCAATGAGAGAATGCCATTGTAGTGTCACCTACACCTTTCGTCCTTCCACCACTAGTACGCCATTGAATGAGCCATTGCAGCGTCGCGCCTAGTGCCGCCATTTTGCCCAACCCCTTTGTACGATATATTTTTGCATTTTACTTCATTTTTGTTTTGCATCTATTCTTAAGTTTTCAATTTTAAATTTGTGATTATGTTGATTTATGATGAATTTGGGTTTGTATTTTGTTAGAAATTGAGTTTGTATTTTTTTTCTTGTAAAGAGGAGATTGTTGTTGATGGAAAATACTTTGCTATTAAAAATGGGATTGATGATAATAAAATATGCAAAATAGTTTGCTTTCTTTTTGAAATTATGCAAAATTATGATATATGTAAAATTATGAACTTTGCTTGCTTTTCCAAATTTCATAACTTAGTTTAGATCCTAGTATTGAGTACACATTGATGAGTCATTATTTTCCCTTATTCCATTATCTTGTTTTGCCCACCTTGATGGTTGTTTAGTGCTTAATTGTCTTTTGTTAGTGCATTTTCTTCAATTGGGCTTCATTGAGCCATTATTCCAAATTTTGAGTAATTTGACATTAATTGGTCTAATACAGAGAATGACTCATTTGAACTAAAAACTCTAATACAGTGTCATACGTGAGTTAAAAAACAAAGAATGATTCATTTGAACTAAAAACTCTAAAACCCTAAATCTCATCCATAATGAATGACTGGAAAACAGAGCAAAATAGGTTCTGAACTTCAAAACCCTAAAACCCTAACATAGAACATTACGTTGAATGAACGAACAAAGAAAAGAGAAGAGGCTGTGAATGGCTTCGAACGGTTGGGAACAGCTAGGAGTGTCTTCGAATAGTTAGGAGAGGTAGGGTGCGACTGCGAACGACTGTGAATGGTGATGGCGAATGCGAATGACTGTGAACGGTGATGGCAAATGCAAACGGCGAACACGAAGTTAGAGCGGCAAATGCGAACACCAATATGTTTCGAGAATGGTAATCAGAGATCTTGTTTCCAATGCCTTGAAAGTAGACACATTGAAGGGAAATGAATGTGAATAGTGATTTTGGAAAGTGAAATCAGAAAATTAGAAATGAAAATATTGATTTTGGAAAAGGGAGGGAATCCATTTTTAACAAAAAAAAAAAGAAGCAAAAGAGAGGGACTCACATATTAAAAATCGAGAAAGGATTTCAAAGTATAAAAAAAAATTATTGAAAAGTGACGATTTTAAATGACATATTTTTCAATAATAGTACGACATTTAATAATATGATAGTTAAAAACGCTATATTTTGCATGTAAAATATGGCAACTCTAAAAATGCCGTATTATACTGTAAAAAGTGACATTTTCAAAGAGCCGCCATATTAAAAATGTCGTTATATATGCGATTTTTTGTAGTGTAAGTTTTATTTCTAATTATTTTTAGGTACTCTATGAAGAAAATTTTGGAGCTTTAATGCTAATCATAAGGTTAAAAGAGAGTGGACATGTGATTTCCAGATCATTGTCACGTCTGCGCTATGTCAATGAGCCTGTCCACTTCATTGGGCCAACATTTTTAGCCCATAGAGACATTTTTGTAATTCTGCTAACTAGAATCACATTTTTGTAAATTTGTGCATTTGTGGTGATGTGACCACGTGAGGGGTTTAGGGTTTTGTAACCAGCACATTCATTTTTCATTTTCATCTCCTTTTTGCATTTTTGGAGAGGTTGGAATAGCCATTGATGGCAGCCACCCTATTTTCACGTTTTGGTGTATTTGGATAACACCCATGTTAGGGTTTTACATTCTGGTTTGATAATTTACATTGTAATTCAATTTTTCCTTATTTATGATGTCTTTTGATTATGGTTTATGCAATAACTCGAGTTCCATGGAGAACTAATTTGGAGTATTGATTCTTTGATGAAAATGTGATGAAATCTTGAGATTTTGTGCATATTTTTCGTTGTTTATGTTGCTCTTCATCATTTTAATCGGTGGTTTGTTACTAGATACAAATTTTAAGCATGCTTAATGTTTGAGTTTTTGTTCTTGCATTGAAACAGACTTGAATTCGTGCTTAATGATTTTAGGTGTTGTTTCTAGATGCTCTCACAGATGCTTAGTTAGTGGGTACTGTTAAATGATGTGATGAAATCGTATTAATCCTCGCTTAGTGGTTTAATTATGAGTTCACAAGAGTTTTTGGACAGTGCATGTAATTTTGGTGATCTATGATAGGTGAATTTACATTCGAATCAGAGAATTAATGCGTTTTTATCAAATCTACAATTACGTATTAACTTTTTGTTGAAATTGTGAATCTGCCAACCCCTCCCCCTGTCTTTGTGTTGAATTGCATATGAAAAACTCTTTGAATAAAAGGTTTGGTCATTGGGAGACGACCTGGGGTTATCACCTAAGTATTACATTTAACTATTCTATTTGGTCGGGTACGATTAGAGTTTACTTTAAACTTTTGTTAGTGTTTGTTTAGATGGTTGCATTTGTGATACCTCTGCGTTAGACTATTGTTGCATTATTGTGGGTACGTTTGTATTCTCCTCCATTTCACTCACGTATCACGCTCCTAGGGTCTTAATTTTACTAAGCCTATATTTTTTAATATATTATTTATTTATTGCATGTTAGATACATGGACTGAATTACATGCTAAAGTAAATGTATGTTGTTGTGTGTTTATTTAATTATATGCTTAAATTAAATTGATTTTTTTTGTTTGATCTGAGATCGTTGTTGCATGGAGTTAGACTTAGTTTCCCATTTGAGATTGAATACAAAAATGATTTACTTATCTCCAAGTTTTTTTTTTCGAAAGAATATGTACTTTTTTTAAAAGGAGAAAGTACTTATAATTTAAATGTATTCAATCTTGAATTGCCCAGTTTGACAGTTTAAGAAAATTAATAATTTTTTGGTAGTTTATTAGAGCATATATATTTTAATATACATATCTTAATTTTCATGAATATTTGTCGTCTTTTGGAGACATTAACAAAGCTTCAAGGGCCAATTGGGTTTTCATAACTTTATAATATAATCGATATATTACGGTTAATTGTATTGTACAAGGATTCCAATCCCCTTCTTTCATTTTTACATCAAGAATTATGTTATAATTGGTGTCATGGAAGCTTTTAAGAGATATTGAATAATTAGGGTAGTTATTTATATATAATGGACCTTCATATAAATTCGTTTCGAAAGTCGCAAAGATTTAATCACTTAGTTGTTTTGGTCGATTATCTCTTAGTATAGCAAAAACTGGGGTATCAATTCCATTTCTAAATAGAGGTTTTATTACTATCCGGATTGAGCCTATATGAAGATATTTATATTCTTTTATATGTTCTGTAATTAATTGTCTTGAAATTAAGGGAATGGACTCTTGAATGTTCTTGATATCTATTTCTTTTCTAATAGTTTTTATTATATATTCTCCTTTAAAGAAATCCATTAGTTTGGTTTTATACATAGAAGATATTTCCAGTTTTGGTATAGACCATTTATTGAGCCTCGATTCTATTTCTAGGATTCTAAGTTCATGGTGAATTATGTGAGAATTTTCTTCATTAATAGACTCTCCTTCTTCCATTTTCTCTTTTTCTTTTGAAAGCATTTTAATAACTTAGACATCTCTAAGATGAAAATAGTGGGACCACCTGGGCTTACCAACGGTTTTGACTGTCAACACCTATGGACTTACTAACTGGGAACACCTTTTCGGCTGACCAACGCTATTTTCTTCTTATAAATGTTTTAAGTTATTATCCTTTCGTGCAGAATCAACAAAACAACAGAATTATAATCTAGTAATGAAAAATATAAACACTTAAAACACCAATCCCCTATTCCCCCGGTAAAACAGAGCCAGATGGCTCTGATACCAGTTGATACCAATCCCCTATTCTTCCATTTTCTTCTTCTTCTTCTTCTTCTTCCTCTCCCTCTTCTTCTTCTTCTTCCTCTTCTTCTTCTTCTTCTTCTTCCTCTTATTCTTCTTCTTCTTCTTCCTCTTCCTCTTCCTCTTTATCTACAAAATTAATTATAAATATGAATAGGGAAGTCATTTTGTACCTTTCAAATGGATACATCCATCTATATTGCATTGGTCCACCCAACAATGCTTCATGGGGGAGATAAATATATAGATGTTCCATGGAATCAAACAATACATGAGAGAATATTCTCTCTAATCTATAAAGAATAATTGGAATATTTTTCTCCATTCTACTTAGGGATTCCTCTTTTAATGTTGTAGAGCATAAATCTTTGAAAAAATGGCTAATTTTAGTAAGAGGATTTAAAACATGAATGAGCAAATCACTAAATGCATTAGGAAGTAATATCTCCATGAATACATGGCAATCATGACTTTTCATTCCATTTTTAACATCAATACATCTAGCCAAGTTGGAACTATAACCATTTGACATCTTAAGTTTCTTTATCCACCGACAAACTAACTTAGCTTCATTTGTGGTTAAAGTGTAACTCGCTTTAGGCTTTAATATTTTCCCATTATCTTGAACCTTCAACTCCAAGTCTTTTTTCTTTCAATACAATCCTAAATCCCTTCTTGCCTTCTCATTGTCTATTATCTTCCCCGTCACACCTATAACAGTATTGAATATGTTCTCAGAAAATTTTTCTATGTTCATTACATCAAGATTATGCCTTAACCAGATATCTTTCCAATATGGAAGATTCAAAAAAATGTTTATTTTTTTCCAATTATGTCACTCTCCATATCCATATATCGTTGTAACACCATTTTTGGTGAATTTTGGAAAATCTTTCACTCTTTTCTCCAAACTTGTAATGGTGTCAACCTAGGAGGTGGCCCATCTGTTTCAACTTGGCCTTTTTGAAAGACTTTAATATTTCTCCTAAAGTGATGGTCACACTAATACAAAAAAGCCTTATAACGTCACTCCTATAATGTCAGCCATAAAAAAGCCCAACGTTAAAAATGACCGGTAACATTTTTTTAAATTATGGGACCTTTTTAACGTCTACCCTACGAAACCCCAACATTATTTAAAAAACGACATTGGCCCACTCACCCCCCGACGTCACTTAACGTCGGACCATAGCCAGCCCCGATGTTAATTAACGTCGACCCACACACTCCCGACGTTAAACTTTAAATATCATTGCGTGAAACGCAAAAACCCTACATTATTTCCTTGCGCCACCACTGATTTTGAATTTGTTCCCCATCGGCGACCACCATTCTTACCTCTTCCAAGTGAGTTTATAACGTTTTCCACCACCAAACTTGTTGGAATTTGATTGTGCAATGATTTTAGGCGTTTTGAACCAAATATTTTGCGTTTTCATCCCCATTTGTAGCGTTTTGAGATTCTTCCCACTTGATTTTTGTCCCCATTTGGCCAGCAGTGTGCGGAGACCCTAGCCTCTCTCTCCAAGTTCGTCTTTTAATTCGGTAAAAGAGGTTAGTTTTTCATTTCTTTCATTTGCTTGTTATCTCTTGTTTATTATATGTGTATAATTGCTTATATTTTTTTATTTTCCATTATAGTTTTAATCTTAGACTATTTTTGTTTTGTTAGTTTTTTTTGCCTATTTCATTTTTTATTTAAAATTTTATAATAATATTTGTAAAATTGCATGTTTAAATAATTCTAATTGTATTTGATTTTTCAATATTATTATTGCATTAATTGTTATTTTATATATGTAGATTTATTATACTTTTAGTATACAGTGAGCGAGACTTAGTTCCCGTTTGAAATTTAGTACAAATGATTAAATTTGTAATTAGTTGTATTAAATCTTGAATTGTCCGATCAGATAGTTTGAAAAATTATTTTTCATAATTTGCTACAACGTGTACATTGGGGTTTATGCATAAATTTCATAAAATTTCGATTGAGGCTAATTTGTGTTATTCTTTGGATGCATACTTGATTGTGATCATGACTGATCACTTTCATTTCGTGTACTTTGGAGACCAATGCGAAATGCTGTTGAAATTTTTTGAAATTTATGATGTTTGATTTCTTTGTATATGTGTTAGCAAATTATGAAAAATAATTTTTTCGAATGGGTAGTGCCTCACCTTGTGAGAGATACAAGTTTAAGATTCATGGAGTTTTTTAAGAACATAGTATAGATTGAAGTTGGATGAATGAGCGTCGCATAAGTGAAAAGTATGAAAAGAGGGTTTATGAGTTTTTGCAATATGCTCAAGAATACACAATCTCAAGTAAGGGGACATATTTTTGTCCTTGTGTTCGTTGTCTTAATCAAATAGGTAACGACTTAGGCACAATGCGTGATCATCTATTCATCTTTGGTATAATGAGGAGTTATACACTTTGGACTTGGCATGGAGAAGTATTAGACAATCCTACGATGTCACGAGGGACATAGTATGTAGACGACTGGATGAATGATCTTTTAGAAGAAATGGTACGTGATGTTGGGGAGGAGAATTTTGGAAAAGCTCATTTATATGATTATCTTAAGTTCGATTCAGAGGAAGAGTTGTACATAGGATACACTAACTTTACGCGACTGTCAGCAACTTTGAAATTATTCAGTTTAAAAGCAAGGAATGGATGAACCTATCATGCGCCTTAATAACATAGGGCCTTTCTCACAAATTTTAGTTTTACTAGAGGAAGAAATTCTTTTGAAAGAGAAGGGGGAGATGAGTGTTCACTCTCAACATCATTACTCTTCTTTAAGATCATGGTTCTCTTGGTTGGGCAATTCAAAGCAATGTGCTTATAACTTAAACAATAAAAACATTTAATGGAACCTGATCTTGGAGAAGTGGAATGGGGAATGTGATCACTTGGCAACTTACTTTTACTTGGTGGTTCTTGGTGAGAGTTAGAAGGGAATTTATCATGTTTCTTTTTATTCTTTCCCTTCCATGAGTGACTAAAGTAGTGGTTGGGTGAGTAACTCTTCTATGCCCTTCTTTTTCTTTTCAATTGAATTTCAATCCCAAGGACAAGTGTGAAAACATTTTCAAGAGTGGAGTACTGATACAACTCTACTTGGTCTTGTATGTCTCTCTTAAGACCACACACAAATCTTTTTATTTTGTCTTTGTTAGTTTCTTTTGTTTCAAACCTACGCATTTTATACTCTAATTCTTTAAAATAATCATTCACACTCATAGGACCTTGGTGAAGCCTTTGGAGCTTCAAAAGAAGTTCCTTCCTATAGGAGGGAGGAACAAATCTAGCGCGCATAAGTGGCCCTTGGTCATAATTCTTACAAACTTTATGCCACCAAGTGTTGGCATACTCCAAAAATCCTAAAACTACTAGATCAACTTGTGCTTGATCCTTTACATGATTTTCATTGAAAATTTGCTCAACTGTAGCTTCCCAATAAAGGAAGATTTTGGGATCACTTCCACCATAGAATTTAGGAATCTTTTGAGTTTTCTTCTTTTGTAATGGGTTGCACCTAGAATGCCCTCTTTTCCTAGCCTCTCTTTCTTGCTCTCCCGCTTCAAGCCTTTGTATATGCTCTTGGATTCTTAGGTCACTTTGCTCCTTATCTTTTCTCAATTGTTCAAAGGACTCCGTCCTAGACAACTCCAAATCCCGAAGCAATGTCATCAATATATTATTTTTGTTTGGAGTAGCTGCATTTGATGAACTTACCATGATTTCTACAATAAAACACTCAAAGTTGAGACAAAATAAATGGATTAGGGTTTAGACAACATGAAAACTGAGACCAATTCCAAACAAAAATGCAACCCAAGTGTATAGATCACACTCCCAAAGTAATAAGGCAAGACTAGCACTCAAAATCCAGCAAAGGAGTGAAGAAAACACTTTTAAAAGCTTGTTCAAAACATTTCAAATGCAAGACAAGTGATTCAACGACAACACCCAAGAGTTTTAAGAAAAGAAAACTACTATGACAAAACAAAGAGGACCTAGTGATAAGCAAGAAAAGAACAAAAGCATGGAAAGATAAACTCTAAGACGGGAAAATTATGTGACAAAACTTTAACAAGACAAAAACAAGAAAAGAAAATGTTTAAAGACTCTATGGAAAATACTTGAACATGCACTATCAAGTCTCAAGTCATGCATACACCAAGAAAGATCATAACCAACTTAAAGCATGAAATTAATTAGCCAATATCACACAATTCTGAGGCATTAAAACTAGTAGCATAACACTTAGTGAAAAACACACTTTTAGTTCACCAAGGAGCAAGGTTGCTCTCGATTTTTAGGCAAAATTTGGTGCAAAATTTTCTTCTTTCACAACTAGTTTCATAAAATGGTGAGAAAGAGTTTTAGATGGCTTGGACACTTAGTTCCTCAAGTTTTTGGCTAAAATCAATTTCATGGAGCATACATCAAGCAAGACATAAAGTTAATGCAATATTCAAATACTTGGAATAACAAGAATAAGAAAACTTCAAGTTAACGTATGACATATGACTCAAGCAAAAGTTAGGCACATATAAAGACTCAATCAACATGACATACACAAAGAAACAAACATGTAGCTATCATGCATTTAAACTCATGGATTTGAGGGTCAATGGCTAAGCATCCAAAGACATGTTATGTAACCACATTTAGGAGCTTAAAGAGGTGCAAAAACTGTAGCCAAACTACCACACATAAGCTGAAAATGCTAATTCACGTATTCTTGGCAGATCTGACCTTTGGTCACTAATTTGATCATAACTCTCTCCATAGAACTCCAAATGTGTTGGTTATCTTTTTCTGAAAACTAGACTTAAAGAGCTTTCTTTTGACACAAATAACGTAATTTTTAGACCATTAAGCTAGTGCAGTTTAATGTTTTAAAATTGTCACGTTTTCTACTGGCACTATTTTTGGTGTAATGGAAGTGGATTTAAACCATACCAAGATAGCTACAGTAAACAAGGTTAGAACATGAAAAAAACCATATTTAAGGACCACCAAAGCTCTAGATACCAAATGATGAAGGATTATCTTGTTTCCTTTCCTTTTAGATTTACAAATACGGTGAAGAGTTGTTTAAGAAAACCCAAAGAAGATTCCCACCGGACATTAAGATAGCAAGCTATCTAGATGTAAAGGTTCCTTCTAAGGGTTTTAGAGCGAGGAAAAGGTGGATTGATTCAAGAGAAAAAACAAGATGATGAACATAACATAAAACCGAATTGAAACAAGATAAATAAACTAGAAAATATAAAGCAAAAAGATGGGAATGGTGGAAAGTAGCACGCCACTCATAGGAGGGGCATAAGCTAGCCAACCCTAAAGATGAGTGATGAAGCCGCCACTTTCAAGCAAGATAAGGCAAAGGAGAGCCTTCACTCCTTGGAGAAGAAGCTCTCACAAAAATGGTTGAGACACAAGAGTGTTTTTACTTCAAAATGTTCAACCCTTTTACATGTTTAGGAACACCCCTTATATAGAAGAGTTTATGGGCCTCTAAGCAAATAAAAGATATCGAAGGATGTCTCTATAAAAACCAAACCAAAGGTACAAAGGTACATTTGCTTTATGTCTTTTCTTTTATGCTTTATGCCTTTGCTTTACTCTCTCTTGCACATCATTTATGCACCCCAATTACCATGCATCACTTATCATTGCTTTCTTACTCCTAATTAACCTACAAAGCAAATAAGCATAGATTAGCATGTTGGCTTAAATTAATTCAACTCTAGTCAATAAGTCAACCTAGACAAAGGTCATCAAGTCAACTAAGGTTGAGTCAACTAAGTCAACTTAGGAAATCAAAAATAACAAACACAAATTAAAGGGATGAAGGATTAATGAACTTCCTTTTTGAACATGCTTAGTCTTCTTAAGCAAGTGCCTCCTTCCTTGGTTGGTGTCAATCCTTCATCAATTAAGCTTTGTAGTGTTGTTATGCTGGCCTAAAACTTATACATATTTTGTTATGAATGTACCATAAATATATTTTCCAATCATGGCCACTTGGTTTGAAAAAGAAACTATTTTAATAACAACTTAATTAATTAATAGACTTCCTACATGAATTTTTAGCCATAATACTCCTTTACAACTTTTCTAAATTTTTTTCCCATTATCAGCTAACAACACATCCTGCTAAAAGATCTTGACTACAAATATTTGGTTCATAATCATGAGCCAAAGGGCTCTAAACTTGACCAAAAAATACCTAAATATATTTTTTGCAGGCTCTCCTACCAACCAACACGATTACAAATGCTATAATCCAATTTTGGAAATATGTTTATTTCATTACTATCACTTTTTATTATGGAATCTCATACTATAATTTTGCAGGCTCTCTCTTTCAACAACTCCTTAATCTCATTAAGTTACCATTGACTTTTCTCTTAACTCTTCAACTTAAGACTCCATAGTGATGCATGTACAGGACATTGTGCCTTAAGCAAATACCAACATGTGACACACCAAAATTCCTTCTTGGAATCATGCATACTAAGGGCCAAGACACTTTGTCCAATTAACTTCAAAACTCTAAAAGACGAAGATTTATACTTAATAAATCCAATGAACCCTATAAAACAACATCAACAAGAATCCAATTGTCCATATGTTACTCCAATGAACCCTAAATTTGACATCATCAACAAGTAATTTATACTTTTTCTCTCCCTCTAACAACTTGTGCACATCCCACGCCACTATGGCCAACTATTATCAAGTGTCATACTTCTCTTGTATGAGAGAAAATGTGAGACATGAAACTATCCTCTCAGCCTCTTTTGAACAATTTCAAGCATGTGAGGAAACAAAGATATTTTTCATGTAAATACATTATACAATTAAATGAATCATATTCTCCTTATGCACACACATACATCACATATATAATGCAATCATGAGAATTATATAAACTTATATGAAAAACCAAATATTCACATACTACCTCGAAGGAGAATAATGGATGAGCTTAATGATAAGTTGTAGGTGTTAACTACAAGTCTCGATGTAGAAGATTTATTGGTACTACAAACATCTAAACTATTCTTCTTGGTTGATATTTTCTTCATCTTCAGGTTTTCTACAAAAAATAAGATAAACACATGAAATTCAACAATGAAGGATTGTAATTTAAAATGAATTAGTAAAACGACTTCACAATTGAAAAGAAAAACCTTGCTAGTTGTATATTTCCATCCTCGTTAGAAAATAATATTTCTAGGTTTTGTTGTTCAAATGGCTTAGATTCATGAAAATTGTCAACATCATCTTCACCCATATTGTATAAGTCTCTAGGCTTTAGATATACAGATATGCATCAATTTTTATCCAACTCATCGTCTACATAATACACCATTTGAGCTTCTAATGCCTTAATGTATGGCTCATCATCATCATTATGACCAATATGGATTAAGCGTGCAAAACTTACTAATGTAAATCTATTTTCATCACTCATAATCCCTCTAGAAGTAGTTGTATTAATCCATTTACATTTGAATAAAATAATTGAGAATCGACCATAGTAGTTTATCTTAATTATGTCTACCAATCGACCATAATATGACACACCTCCAAATTGCATTTAATTATCACTACTCCACTATTTTGTGTTTTAAGTCATATATCACACTTCAATATACGAAATTTGCACCCATTAACATTATAAGCATTATATCGCTTTGCACAATCAATTAGACCCATGGATAGGAACTTTAAATCACTTGAATCGATACCAAATGATTCATTCCTTATCTAAAGCACAAAAAATAAAAATCATGTAAAATGTAATATACACATAAATTAAAGATTTCTAGAGAAAACATACATACACGAAGTGAAAACCACTCAACAAATTCTCTATGAACCCTTTTGTTTATCATAGAGGATGATCTTGTGCTACTTCTTAGTTGTCTTCGTATAGTGTCTCTATATTCCTTATGTGAAACATGTAAATTATCTAATTTTATAGGAAAACCAATTATATAAAACTACCTTGCTCTATAAATACTTACTGTAGAAATGGGTCAACTCTAGGGTAATTTGTTAGCACATGATGATGTGCTTGTAGCTTTTCCTTCGTAGATAGAGTGAAATGAGTAAAACTACCAACTGGTTTTCTGACTAGTGGGAACAATGTAATTACATTAAAAGACACATTATCAGATTCATCATCAACATGCTGTAATCGATTGAATATAATTTCAATTTCATCTAAATATCTAGAACATAAAGTTAAAGACTTTTCAGCCTGTATCCTACAACTATTGACATTTTTGCTTGTGCTTTATTATGAACAAACGACTTAAGTTTTCCTAGATACCTCTTAGTGGGATACATCCATTAGTATTGGATGGGTCCTCCAAGCTTGGCATCTTCTACTAGATGCACAATGAAATGAACCATAACTATAAAAAAGGAAGGAGGATATAATATCTCCATATGACACAATGTGAGGACAACTCTACTTTGTAGTTGTCCAAGTTCATCCATTTTTAAATTTTTATTACACAATTGTTTAACAAACTAACAAATCAATCAAAATTGAGAAAAAATATTTAGAAATTGTATTTCTCATTGCCAAAGGTAGAAGTTGCTCCATCAAAACATGTGTGTCATGACTTTTCAATCTTCCAAGCTTACGTTGTTTGAAATCAATGCATCTACTAATGTTACTAGCCATTTGGAACTGTTATGTTGTTCAAGTTTTGAGCAATATATCTTTATTTGCATTTGTCAATGTATATATATTAGGGAGATATCTACCACTCTCATCAAGCCAAAGATAAAGTCTAATACCCCAAAGTTATAAATATTTTCGTGCTTTTAGATTGTCTTTACATTTATTTGAACTATCATCCAACATTATAGACAACACATTATCACTTCCATTTTTTTTCGATATACGTAACATCCAAATATTGAAGCAATAAGTTATCTACCCAGTAAGAAAGTTAAAAAAATTTACTCTTTTTTTGGCTATTGTTGAGTTTCTAAGTTGGCATGATTAACTCCCATTGTCTTTTGCATATTCTTCAAGTAATCACTAGTGCAGATTGGGGTTTTTAACTCGCCTTATAGGCCTCGGTTACTGCGGGACCAAAGCCCATAAGGAGGCAGTGGCATTTTTGAAAATTTTCTAACCTTTTTGCCTCAGGTCCTATTTCAACCGAAGCATATAACTTGTTTTATGCTTCGGTTCTCCATCAACCGAAGCCTATAACTCGTCAGTGGCCCCCAGTATTAATAAATTGGCACTGACAACAGATGATTTGGCCTTGGGTGGCAAAAGACCGAGGCCTATAACAGATGATTTGGCCTCGGGTGGAAAAGGACCGAGGCCTATAACACTTTATGCCTCGTGTGTTTATGGAACTGAGGTCATATCGTTTATTTAGGTTCCCAAATCGCGCGAACCCATCACCATCTTCTCTCTCGTGAACGCAAAGCTTTGCTCTCCGCCACCGTCGCGCCTCCGTCCACGAAGCTAGCGTCGCCGGTCTTGCTCCATCACCGCCACTATCGCCCTCCGCCACCATCGTGCCCTCATTGCGCCCTCCGTCGCACCTCCGTCGCCCCACTTCGCCACGGTCCACCACAGCCACCACTTGGCGACAAACGTTGCACTGCTGCTCCGTGCCACTGCTCCGGCGAGTATCTTGCGCCTCCTTCACAATTTCCAGCCATCGTCGCACCGCCAATTCTCCCCGGGGTAAATTCAAAATGCGTTATTTTTTTTTCGTTTTGTATATTTTTTTATGATTTAGGTAATTGTTTTGCATTTTGATGAGGTTTTTGGTTGATTTTTGCATTATTCTTTTGCTATTTTTACGGTCTCTTATTTATTTTATTGTCTCTTATAACTCTTGAAGACCTTAGTATCGTGGGTGTGCATCATATTCCATTGTCATTCAATTTTCACACTCCCAGGTTCCTAATTCTATTATTTTGTAAGATTTTGTTGTCTATTATGTATTAGTAATATGTTATATATATGTTATTTATTATTTACTTAAATATTTGTTTGATTTGTGAGTTAGCCTTAGTTTCCCGTTTGAGATTCAATACGAAAATTATGTATTGTCCCCGAGTTTTCATTTTCAAAAAACTACAATTTTTTTAAATTAGATATAAGGGGATACAATTATATTAATTTAAATGTATTGAATTTTGAATTGTCTGATTGGACAGTTTAAGAAGATTAATCACTTTCTAGTAATTTATTAGTACATATATATATATATATATATATATATATATATATATATATATATATATATATATATATATATATATATATATCTATATATATATATATATTTTAAAATACATATCTTAAAATTCATGAATATTTGTGAATTGGGTTTTGTATTGATCTTCGAGTGCATATTTGATTGTGGTTTATAATCACTTTCATTTCGTGTATCCTGAAGGCCAATGCGAAATGTTGGTAAAATTTCGTGAAATTTAAGATATGTATTTTAAGAGTAAT